>Ga0137403_10007690_pt1 | contig 12131 bp, 10 predicted proteins | sample CZOMad2_1_16fung_FD_122057 | JGI IMG/M metagenome (GOLD analysis project Ga0137403, IMG submission 122057) | Vadose zone soil fungal communities from Angelo Coast Range Reserve, California, USA - CZOMad2_1_16fungal (Hybrid Assembly) | ecosystem: Environmental > Terrestrial > Soil > Vadose zone...
GGAGTCTGGTCCAGCGGATAAAGCTTGGCATAGGCGATCTTCCCGCTCTTATCCACAATGAACGCAGCTCGCTCGCTAATCCCCGGCACCGGCGGAGCCTCCCGCAGGATGCCATACTTCCCGGTCACCTCCGCGTGCGGATAGAAATCCGAGCACATCGGAAAGTCAATCGTTCCAATCTCGTGTTCCTGCCATGCCAAGTGGCTGGAGATAGAATCCACGCTGATGTCCAGAACCTGGGCATTCAAGCCAGCGAACGTTTCGAGATCCGCGTTCAACGCCGGCAGCTGCATCGCTCAAGTCGGGGTCCAGTCAAGAGGATGGAAAGCGATGACCACGTTCCGTCCGCGAAAGTCACTCAGTTTGACACGATGCACGCGTCCGCTCGTCACAGCTTCGAGATCGAAATCGGGCGCTTCGTCACCAACCTTCAACATCGAACGGCCTCACGTGCCTTTCTTGCAAATCAGAATGCCAAATCAGAGTGATGGATCAGAATACCTGAAGCATTCCGGCCATGGCATGCGCGCCCTTCACTGACTAGATTCTTTGCAGACCCTCCACCGTCCGTTCGTCGCGAAGGATCCCGGTATCGAGCCTCATTCTTGGGCTCGCGCAGCACGATGCGAACCATCACGACCCATGAATGGCGCCTCGCATCTTACGCCGTCGTCTTGGAAACAGCCTTCGCACCGTGCTATATTGCGCCCCATGGCAACCATCAATCGCCGTAACCTTCTCTACGCTTTCGGCCTCGCTTCCGTCACCCCGCTACTGCCGGCACAGACTGCCGTCACGGGAAAAGTCTCCGTCGCCAAGCCCGGCGAGAGCCGTTTTAGCTATTCAACTGCATCGCAGGCAAAACTCAGCCCTTGCAAACTCACCTCCGAGGACACGGGAGGAGCTCTAGCCGCATTTGAACTCAGCGCCCTCCCCCAGACAGGACCCTACCTCCATGTGCATCATCGGGAAGACGAGTGGTATTACGTTCTCTCGGGAGAGTTTCTATTCAAAGCGGGCGGCGAAGAACACGCGCTGCCCGCGGGCGCAAGTATCTGGCTCCCGCGCGGCATTCCTCACGTCTGGGCCAACATGGGCACGACCGAAAACAAGCTGATCTTAGTATGTCAGCCGGGCGGCTTCGAGAAGTTCTTTGAGGAAATGGGCTCGGCGATGTCAAAGGCTAACGCTGCCAACGCCGAAAAAACCATGGGAGCAATGTTCGCCAAGTACGGAATGGAAATGCTCGGCCCGCCGCTTTTCAAACCGCTAAGGCAGATGCACTAAAGACAAAGGGACGCGATCTCGCGTCCCTCAATCCTTGTGACCTTCTGGATCACGACCTACTGCAGTAGCGGCGTCTCCCCATTCCCATTCGGCTCTTCCGGAGCAATCAGCGACGTCGCCGCCACCTTGTCTCCGGCTTCCAGATGCAGCAGCCGCACGCCCTGCGTCGAGCGCCCGGCCTCGCGAATCTGCTTAGTTTCTGTCCGGATGATTTTGCCGTACTGGCTGATGATCATCACGTCCGAATCCTCGCCGACCTGCGAAATGCTGACCACTTTGCCGTTGCGTTCCGTCGTCTTCACGTTGATGACGCCCTTGCCGCCGCGCGATTGCAACCGATACTCCTCAGCAGGAGTGCGCTTGCCATAACCATTCTCGGTGACGGAAAGAATGAGCGAGCCCTTCTCCGCAACGATGACGGCGCCTTCCTCTTCTTTCTTCTTCTTTTCCTTGCCCATCTGCGCCGAGCCCGGCTGTGCGGTGATGGCCATGCCGACGATATAGTCGCCCTTGTCGAGGTCCATGCCGCGGACGCCGTAAGCCTGGCGGCCCATGGAGCGAACGTCGTCTTCGCTGAAGCGGATGGCCTGACCTTCATGCGAAGCCAGGAAGACAATCTGTTTGCCATCCGTGAGTGACGCGGCGACGAGTTCGTCATCGGTGTCGATGCCGATGGCGATAATGCCGCGCTGCATGACGTGGGAGAAGTCTTTCAGTTCGGTCTTCTTCACCGTGCCCTTGCGAGTGGCAAAGAAAACGAACTTGCCTACTTCTTCCAGATTGCGAACGGGCAGGAAGGCCCGAACCGACTCGCCCGCCAGCAACCCAACAAGGTTACCGATGTGCTTGCCCTTGCCCGCAGCGCCCACATCGGGGATCTCATACACCTTGAGCCAGAACACGCGCCCTGTGTTGGTAAAGATCAGGATGTAAGCGTGCGTCGAGGCGATGAAGAGATGCTCGACGAAATCCTCGTCGCGCGTCTTCATACCGGTGCGACCCGTGCCGCCGCGGCGCTGCTGGCGGTAGGTCGTGATCGGCGTCCGCTTCAGGTAGCCCGAGTGACTGACTGTGACGGCGACCTGCTCGTCCGCGATCAGATCTTCGAGGAGAATTTCGGCGGCTTCATCTTCGATCGTGGTGCGCCGAACGTCGCCGTACAGCTTCTTGACTTCCTCAAGCTCCTTGACGATCACGCTGCGCAGCTTCTTTTCCGATCCCAATATGCTCTGGTATTCGCCAATGCGGTCGCGCGTCTCCCCGAGTTCCTTCGAGATTTCGTCAATCGAGAGCCGCGTCAGGCGATGCAGTTGCAGTTCGAGGATGGCTTCAGCCTGCTTCGCCGTGAAGGGCTTCTCCGGATCCATCTTCGGCGCGCGGCCTGTCGTATTGATATCGATCTTCTTACCCGCGAAGTATGCCACCAGGTTGTCGCGCGCATCCCCACGGTTCGCGCTGGCGCGAATGATGGTGATGACGTTGTCGAGATGGTCGAGCGCCGTGAGGTAGCCTTCGAGGATGTGCTCGCGGTCCTGCGCCTTGGCCAGTAGATACGCAGTGCGCCGGCGAATAACATCCGCGCGGTGATGCAAAAAGTGCTGCAGCGCCTCAATCAGCCCCATCTCCTTGGGCTGGTTGTTGGCCACAGCCAGGAAAATCATGCTGTAGCTTTCTTGCATCGAGGTGTGCTTGAAAAGCTGGTTGAGCACAATCTGCGGTTCGGCTCCACGTTTCAATTCAATAACGATGCGCATGCCGGAACGGTCGCTCTCGTCGCGCACGTCGGAAATGTCGTCGACGATTTTTTCGTTCACCAGCGCGGCAATGCGCTCGATCAAGCGGGCCTTGTTCACTTGATACGGAATCTCGGTGACAATGATGGCCTGCTTCTCTTTGGTCATGTTCTCAATGGCTGCGCGGGCACGCATCATAAAACGGCCGCGGCCAGTACGATACGCCTCGGCAATGCCGCTGCGGCCGTGGATAATGCCGTAGGTCGGGAAGTCCGGACCTTTCACGATCTGCAAAATCTCAGCCAGTGTGGTCGCGGGATTATTCACTAGCGTGATCGCTGCATCAACGATCTCGGTGAGATTGTGCGGCGGAATCTTTGTTGCCATACCAACAGCGATTCCGTCCGATCCATTCACCAGCAAATTCGGAATGCGCGTAGGTAGAACATCGGGCTCGATTTCGTTGCCGTCGTAGTTGGGACGGAAGTCCACCGTTTCCTTATCCAGATCCTCCAGCAGCGCAGAAGCCACACGCGTGAGCCGGGCTTCCGTATATCGGTCCGCCGCTGGCGGGTCGCCATCGACTGAACCAAAGTTGCCCTGCCCATCCACCAACGGATACCGCATCGCGAAGGGCTGCGCCAGCCGCACCAAGGCGTCATAGACGGCCAGGTTGCCGTGCGGATGGTACTTGCCCATCACGTCTCCGACGATTCTGGCGCACTTGCGCGTGGACTTATTCGGCGCAAGTCCCATCTGCTGCATGGTGTAGAGAATGCGACGATGCACCGGCTTCAAGCCATCGCGCACATCGGGTAGAGCGCGCCCGATGATCACCGACATTGAGTAGTCGAGATACGAGCGCCGCATCTCCTCTTCAATGTTGATGGGAACAATATTCGCGGCGCCGGGAACGCCGGAGTCGCCCGGGGGAGTCAGTGGAAGCTCTGGATTCTTGTCGTCAGCCATGTTTTGAACTCTAGGTAGAAGCTAGGAATTTGGGCCTGCGGATCGATGCCCGAAATTTTGGGTAAATAGCTGCATTTACAGGCAGTTAGTAACGGGCGGATACACTGAAATTATAACACGCGAAAGGGGCTCAAAAGGGAAGGGCGCACCCACGTCGGCAATGACAGAGGTACGCCCTAAGTGGCCGGAAAACTAGTGAGCGAATCGAACGTTAACTACTTCTTGGCGCGAACTGCGGGCAACTGGAAGTCGACGCCGCGCGCGTCGTTCGCCTTCGTGGTAGCGGCTACGTCGAGATCCGAAATCGCGATCTTGCGGCGACCGTTCGTGAAATCGAACAGCTGGTCGCCGACGATGGCATAGTTCGCGATCTCTTCCTTGTGCGAATCTTTGTAGACGAGAACGGTCTTGACCACAACTGCGGGAGCTGGCTGGTCGTCAGCCTTCGCGTCGCTTTTCCCGCTGCGCTCCTCGGATTTCCTGGTACCACGCTCTTCCCCGTCCGCATGTGCGTCGGCTCGACGGCGCTCGTGGCGAGTGTCCTCCGCGTCGGCGCGGCCTTCTTCATAGCCCCGGCTGTAGGCTTCCTCGGCTGGGGCACGGCGCGAACCGCGGTGTTCAAACACCGTTGGGCCGCCCTCTTCCGCATCCTCATCTGATGCCACTGAGTCTTCTTGCTGGGCCACGATTACCGGCGAATACCCAGGGTCGTAGCCACCATAGGAGTAGATCGGAATATATCCGGGATACATCCCGTAGTTGTTGAAACCGTTGCCGTTACCGCGATGGTGGTGGTGGCGGAGATCGAGATTACCTGGCTGAACGCGGATGGTGCCCGGAGGAAAGAAACGGGTAGCGCAGCACTGCGAAGTAGGCCCGAAACCTCGTGGACCGAGCGAGGTCACGCTCGCCGGTACGCCTGGAGCCATATTACGGCTGCCACCGAAGCCGAACGAAGTGACGGATGCGGGAACGCCATTCGACTGGGCGGCAGAAACACTCGCCATTGCAGCCGACAATAGAACCACCAGGACTACCGAAGCAGGCTTCATACGAGCGTGATCTTACTCCTGTTTGAAGCGCAAAAAAAGACTGAAGTTGCCCGAAAGTACCGTGTTTCGAGCGCTACTCGGGCAGTTCGGCCGCAGTTGGATGAAATGCCCGTCGAATCAATAGGATACGGAGCCCTGGAATCTTCCCTCCGCAAGGCCTTCTTACAGGGCCGGGATTTCTAAACTTGCGCCAGCGCAACTAAGCTCCAGAAGGCATAGCCGGTGAGCGACGCCGTGAGCAGAATTCGTAGCCAGGGCCCGAAGCGTGTCTCCAGCAAGTCCGCGAAAACTCCAGCCACGGAAGCGAACAAAAATGGCATTGCGACCAAGAAGAATCCTTGGCCGGGAAAGGTTGGCGCAGCCAAAGCGAGCGCCAGGCAGAGCGCCGCGACTAACAGGGGGGCGGCGTTGCCGAAGTATCGGGCTCTCCGCCACACCGCGTAGCCAAGAAATGCAACCGGCAGGAGCACAATTAACAACGGACTGGATTGCACGATGTGGCTGGCGGCCCAACGGTAGCTCTCGCTCATGATCAGTGCCGAGGAAGTCACGTCCAGCAACTTGGCCGCACGCAAACTCTGCCACAAAATCTGAAAGTGGAAAAAGTACCCCGCCGCTAAAAGTATTCCCGCGCCCGCACAAGCCGCCGCCCATATGACGACAGCCGCCTGCCGGCGCTGCGGCGCCAGGTACAGGAGAAATCCCAGTGTCACCGGCACAAGGATAATGAGCGAAAACTGCGACCCGATGGCCAGCGCCAAGGAAATCGACAGCAACGTAATCCGCCGCCTGTTCCAAAGCACGACTTCGCGCGGAGCGTAGAGCGTGTGCGCCAATGCGATCGCGGTGAACACCGCGCCGAACGCTCCCCAAGCTGCGCCTATTTCGGAATCACGGCAAACTTCACTGCTGCTCTGGATGATACCGGGTGAAAAGCAATAGAGGACCAAAGCAATGACCCCACCCGGGTTGCCGTACAGGCGACGCGTGACATACCAGAGGGACGCGCCTAGCAACACTCCAAAGATCAGGTAGGGTACCCGCGTAAGCCAGAGCCACAATTTTTGCCGTGCGGGGGTGCCGGGGGAGGGTCCCAGCACTACCGGCGCGGCTGCAACCAAATACCAGACAGGAGAGCGGCAGGGATCGTATCCGCGAGAGGCTCCAGCGGTGGGGTTGTCCCCGAGAACGGCGAGCCCTAAAGGAATGTCTCCCGGTGTGCCTGCGATACCTCGACCCCGCCACTGCCTCAGCCCCTCCATCACGCGCGCCTGCCGCTCCATCGTACCCGCGGGGTAACATCCAAAATCGGAACGTAGCTCCGCGTGGATCAACCAGACGCACTGCGCCAAGAAAATCAGCAGCAGAGTGCCCGCGAATTTTTTTGTGCGGTTAGCGGCCATCGCGAAAAATCCTGCTGGCAGAACTATGTTTTGTATCATGTTTGCCACAGTCTCCAGCGGAAATGCAGGGATGACGCGGGTTTCCGCTCACTGCCGAAATGTGGGCGCTGCTATGCGCAAAAGTTTTCGCACGCGCAACGTTGCACCATCTCCGCGGCATTAACGAATCCGGCACTTGACAGATGCTTCCGCGTGGTTTCTTTTTTCACACCACACAATTTTTGCCGAGAAGATTTCTCGCCGCGCAAAAAATTTCGTGCTAGTATCTCGCTCTGTCACTTCATCATTTGCATCGGCAAACTTAGCGGGTTCGCGGAGCAGGTTTCCGCTCAGATTTTCCGTACGCAGGTTCTCCGAAACTACGGTCTCCGGAAAAAGGTCGGCTCGAGCAAGTAGAAATCAAGCAGGTGTTTTAGACCATTTATGGCTTCCACGTCCTCCTCCATAACTACCGCGCCGACCAATCCCTGGATGAGAATCCTGGAGGCGCTCGAGAAAAAAGTTAATCGCCACTCCTACGATACCTGGCTCAAGCCCACGCGCTACAGCCACACTAACGGCGGAATTGTTTTTGTGCGCGTACCCACAAACGAGTTCTGCCACGTCGGCGACAAATACGCCGATCTCATCCAGGAAGCTATGGATGATCTGCAGCTCGGACTGACCGACGTGAAGTTTGTTGCCCCCGACGACGATCCCGCCGCGACGCCAGTGCGCCACGACGGAGGACTTTCGCGCACCGCGCCTACGCCTATCTCGCAAGCTCGATTCGACTGGGATGGCGTAGCGCAACTGAATCCGCGTTATACGTTCGATGCCTTCGTTATCGGCAACGGCAACCAGTTCGCCTGCGCTGCCGCTCAGGCCGTCGCCGAGAATCCTTCCAAGGCCTATAACCCGCTCTTCTTGTACGGCGGCGTAGGCATGGGCAAGACCCACCTGATGCAGGCGATTGGGCATGAGGTCAAACGACGCCAGCCGCAGGCCGCCATCTGCTACCTCTCCAGCGAGAAGTTCACCAACGAGATGATCAACTCGTTGCGCTACGACAAGATGTCAAGCTTCCGGGACAAATTCCGCAATGTCGACGTCCTCATCATCGACGACATCCAATTCCTCGCCCAAAAAGAGCGTACGCAGGAAGAGTTCTTCCACACCTTCAACGCACTCTACGAAGGCATCAAGCAAATCGTTATCGCCAGCGATCGCCCGCCGAAAGAACTCGCTGACGTCGAAGACCGCTTGCGCAGCCGCTTTGAATGGGGTTTGATTGCTGACATTCAGCCACCAGACCTTGAAACAAAGGTTGCCATTCTGCAAAAGAAAGCCGAGCAGGAGCGTGTCGCTTTACCCACGGACGTCGCGCTCTTTATCGCCTCCAACATCCGTTCGAACGTCCGCGAGTTAGAAGGTGCGCTCATACGCCTAATGGCGCACTCGTCGCTTATTGGGTCTGAGATCACGCTGCCTTACACGCAACAGGTACTAAAGAACTTTATCGATTCCCAAGCGCGCAAGATCAGCATCGAGTCGATTCAAAAACTCGTAGCCGAGCAATTCGGCCTGCGCCTCATTGAGATCAAAGCCAAAAGCAATTCTCGCGCTATTGTCTACCCGCGCCAGATCGCGATGTATCTTGCAAAGAGTTTGACCGAAGCGTCACTGCCGGAAATCGGCCGTCAGTTCGGCGGCAAACACCACACCACCGTCCTGCACTCGGTGGAGAAAATTGTGAAGTCCCGCGAAAAGGATAAAGATTTGAACAGGCTGCTCACTAAGTTCACCGAGCAGTTGGGCAACTAGCGACGCGGCTACCCGAGGGTTCGCGGCGAAGAACCCTCAGCCTCAACTGATACTTTTGTGCAAGGCTTGTGGAAGCTGTGGAGAAGCAGGCCAACACTTTCGGTCAGACGGATTTTCGTCACATGCACTGCGGTCGTGTCGCCGAGTTCTCAACAGGCCGCAGTCCCCGAAATGCAGGAGCAACGCGGCATTGCCGAATTTTCCACTTTTCCTAGGCCCCTACTGCTACTACTGGTGATATTAGGTTTATATTTTGATGTAAGAAGTCTTAAGTAGCAGGCCCATAGCAAAGGGAAACGGCAGTATGCTTTACTAGGAAATACAAAGTTTCAGTTGGATCGCTACAGCGGCGAGTTGGACTGCATTGGAATTCGGCGGAGGCCACTCGGTTATGCCCGTGGAAACTTTGGCAGCGGCGGGAACGACAATGGAAATCACAGTCAGCAAGTCGGAACTCCTTAAGGAGCTGACAGCGACTCAAGGCGTGGTCGAACGCAAAACCACCATCCCAATCCTCTCCAACTATCTGTTCGAGGCAGCCGACGACCGGCTCACACTTACTGCCACGGATCTTGACCTGAGCCTGCGCACCTCTTGTGCGACCAAGGTCAAGAAAGAAGGCTCCTGTACCATCCCAGCCCGTAAGCTTTACGACTACGTGAAGCTGCTGCCCGATGGCGATATCTCGATCAAACTGCTGGAAAATCACTGGATCAGCATCCGCTGCGGCCGTTCCAATACAAAAATGGTGGGCATGGCGCGGGCCAACTTCCCTACGTTGCCGGTATTCCCGACCGCCGGTGCCGTGAAGATTCCCGCCAAAGTCCTGCGGGCGATGATTGGCAAAACCATCTTCGCCATAGCCAACGAAGAGTCACGCTACACCCTCAACGGCGCGCTCATGGTGCTAAAGCCCGAGTCGATCACCATGGTGGCCACCGACGGCCACCGCCTGGCCCACGTCGAACGCCCGGGAGAGAAATTCGAAGGCATCTCCGGCGAGATGAAAACCCTCGTCCCGAAAAAAGCCATGAACGAATTGCGCATCCTGCTTGATGCCACCGACAGCGACCACGTGGAATTCGCAAAAGACGACTCCACGCTCTTCTTCCGCATTGGCCAGCGCCTGCTTACATCACGGCAGCTCACCGGCCAGTTCCCTAACTACGAAGCGGTGCTACCCAAGGACAACAACAAGTCCATCACAGTCAAAGCCGCCGACTTCTCCTCTGCTATCCAGCGAGTAGCCCAGTTCGCCGACGAGCGCTCGGGTGCCATCCGCATGAAACTGGAAAAGAACGAACTCAAAATCTCCTCCAGTTCAACCGAAACCGGCGAATCCGAAGACTCCCTCGAAACTGCGTACGACGGCGATCTGGTCACCATGGGCTTCAATTCCGCCTACCTGCTCGATTTCCTAAAAGCCGCTGGCGCCGATCAGGTCCGGCTCGAATTCAAAGACTCCCAATCCGCCGGCCAGCTCCGCCCCGAAGAAGGCGAGGACTATAAGTACCGCTACATCGTAATGCCAATGCGGATCTGAGGTTTAGCCTGTGTGGCGCGGACACTCTTGTCCGCGAGGGATTGGAAAGCAAGGCGCTAGAAGTGGAATGCCCCTTTCCGCCCAACTACAACCAGACCGCTCTTGACTCACTCCCACCAACCGCATACATTTCTCCCACCCAAAAAATTGCTCCGGGAGGAATCCATGCTTTCAGGCTTCAAGCAATTCATCATGCGCGGCAACGTCGTCGATCTCGCAGTTGGCGTGGTCATCGGCGGAGCATTCGGCGCCGTCGTTGGTTCCCTCACCAAAGATCTCCTCACGCCGCTCATTGGTGCCATCGTTGGCAAGCCGGATTTTTCCGCCATAAAAGTGGGTTCTCTCCTCGTGGGAAATTTCCTCAACGCCGCGGTCGGATTCCTTCTCGTGGCCTTTGCCATTTACTTCTTCGTGGTCTTGCCCATGAATGCCATTACCGCGCGCATGAACAAGGGCCAAGAGCCGGCAGCCCCCACGACCAAGCCTTGCAAGGAATGTTTAAGCGAGATTCCCATTGCTGCGCGGCGGTGCTCCCATTGCGCGCAGTCGGTGGTCTAGGCTCGTTCTCTATCTGTAGTCTCTTTGGTGCGGGCACGGGCTGGGGCGCCTGTCCTGCGGCGTGTCGCAGTGTATAAGGAGAAACATGGATGCCGAGCAGTCTGAGATTTCTAGTCTTTGTGGTTTTGGCCGCTTCCGCCCAAACCACCGCTAATTCACAATCCCCGCCACCAGAGGCCGCACCTGCTCCGAAGGCCGGCATCACACGCATGCGGGTTACTTCGACCGTGGCTCACGGATTGCTCCTTAAGAAAATCGAACCGGTGTATCCTCAGCAGGCCGAGGATTCCCACATTCAGGGAATGGTTATCCTTCACGTCATCATCGACACAACAGGGAGCGTAATCTTTGTGAAGTACGTTGCCGGGCCAAGAGAACTGTATGAGTCAGCGGCGGACTCGGTTCGGCAGTGGAAGTATCGCCCTTACCTGAAAGACGGTCAGCCCATCGAGATGGATTCGACGGTTGAAATCAAGTATCAATTGCGACGTTAGACGGTGCAATGAGGTTTCCAAATGGATTACGCACTCCACTGGGTTTCATTCTCGGGTTGACGACCCTCCTCGCCCCATCCTCCGCCCTCTCCCAATCCGACCCCGGCACCTACGACGAAGCCACTCGCCTCTACCGCAACCGCACCTATGCCTTCACCTGCAAAGTCCCCGCCGGATGGGTTCTCCGAACGGAACAGCTCAAACCAGATGGCGCCGCTGACAACCAGGTCCTCCTAGCCGCCTTCGAGCGTCCGCCCGAAGCCACCAGTCCCGCCCCAGCCTCTACCATCCTGATCGCAAGCGAAAGCCAGTCGGCCTACCCGGGCCTGAAGACCGCCGAGGACTATTTCGCTCCACTGAGCGAGGTTGTAACCGCCAAAGGCTTCCAGCCCGTAAACGATCCCTATCCGTTCCCCGTCGGAGCGGTGCAAGTCATACGCGAAGACTTTTCTCACGAACAGAAAGACCATCCTGAGAAAGATCGTCCTGAGAAAGATCGTCCCACGATGTATCAGTCCACCCTCGTACTTCTCTCCCACGGTTCCATCCTCTCCTTCACCTTCCTCGCCGCGACCGAAGACAACGTCGACAGCCTCATCGAAAATCTGTCTTTCACGCCCGCCAGTTCATCAAAGTCGACCCCAAAATCGCCTCCAAAAACCGCGCCCCCAAAGAAAGCAAACACGCCCCAAAAACGTCCTTCCTAACCCCTACTAACCACTAGGGTTACGCCCCCTCTTCGCCCTCAAAAACTACCCTCATCCGTGCTATAATTTCACTAGTCGGAAAAGTCCCTAACTACGTTGAATTTCAATCATTTGACGTGAGCTTGGAGCGACTCAGGGACCCGCCGACGCAAGCCTTTTGGGCTGGCAACTTTCGTACTTCCCCACGGTAAAAATGGCTACCAAAGAAACCATCGCTGACACTCTCGCGGAAACGAAAAGCAAGAACGGTAAAGTCACTCCCATCAACGGTGATTACAACGCCGATTCCATCAAAGTTCTCGGCGGCATGGAGGCTGTGCGCAAGCGCCCCGCCATGTACATCGGTTCCACCGGCGACATCGGCCTGCATCATCTCGTCTATGAGGTTGTCGACAACTCGGTCGATGAAGCCCTCGCCGGGCATGCCGACAAAATCGAAGCCACCATCCATCTCGATAACTCTATTACTGTTGTCGACAACGGCCGCGGCATCCCGGTCGACATGATGGATATCGACGGCGAGAAAATTCCCGCCGCCCAAGTCGTAATGACCACGCTCCACGCCGGTGGAAAGTTCGACTC
>Ga0137403_10007691_pt1 | contig 12131 bp, 12 predicted proteins | sample CZOMad2_1_16fung_FD_122057 | JGI IMG/M metagenome (GOLD analysis project Ga0137403, IMG submission 122057) | Vadose zone soil fungal communities from Angelo Coast Range Reserve, California, USA - CZOMad2_1_16fungal (Hybrid Assembly) | ecosystem: Environmental > Terrestrial > Soil > Vadose zone...
GTAAAGAGGGCCGCCGTGTACCGGCTGGGCGCTCACTCCCGAGAAGCAGTTGGTGATGCGGTTGCGGAACACACGCACGTTGGTGTCGGAGTAGTCGGCCTCGATGCCGTCGTCGGTGCAGACCTCGATGTCGTTGTCGTGGATGTCGCTCGCGGACAGCCGCCCATGCCCGGTGCCGTGGACGCCGTCCCCCACCCCGCGGATGTGGTTCCACGCGATGACGTGGCCCGCGCCCGAGACGCTGACGGCGTTGATGTCCTCGATGCCGCGCGCGCGCGGCCAGGTGGCCGGGCCGACGAAGACGTTGTCGGTGACGAAGAAGCCCCGGGACTCGGCGTACCCGCCGTTGATCGCTTCGAACCCCACGCGCGTCATCTCGAAGCGCACGCGCCGGACGACCAGATCGCTGCCGCGGTGGCCCACGAAGAGATAGCGCGCCCCCCGCAGGGTCACCTCCTCGAGCCAGACGTGGCGCGCGCCCGCCGCGCTCACCGCGCGCTCGCCGCCGCCGCCGTCGAGGATGGCGGCGCCGTCGCCGGCGCCGCGGTAGATGATCGGCCGGCCCGGCACGCCGTGGCGCTCGATGCGCCAGGGCGCGGCGCGGTAGACGCCGGCATGGAGCAGGAAGAGGTCGCCCGGCGCCGCCTCGGCCTCGGCGGCGGCCAGCCCGCGGAAGGGATCTCCCTCGGCGCCCGACCCACCGCCCTCGCCGGGCACGACGTGGCGCGTGCGCATCCCCGCCGGCTCGCGCGGCTCGGCGGCGGTACGCAGGCGGATCTGGCGCTCGGCGTCGCCGCCGTCGGGATCACGGAGGGTGAGGCGCACCTCGTACTCAGTGTCCGGCGTCAGGTCCACGATGCTCCCCGCGAAGAGCCAGCCGCCGGCCACGCGCAACTCGGGGGATTGTCGCTCCGGATGCGGGCGGAAGAGGGGATAGCCCGGGCGCCAGCGAGGCTCGCCCACCGCGCGGAACCCGACCGCGACGGTGGCATTGGCGTTGGCGTCGCCCCGGACGGGCCAGCGCACGGCGAGGGAATGGAGCGTCGCGGGCTCGGGGGCGACCTCGCCCGGCGCCGAGGCGTCCTCGGCCCGGGAGGAGGCGACCGGCGGCAAGGGCGCGACCGGTGTCCCCGCGGTGCCCCCGCATGCGGCCGTCAGCGCCGCCACCGCGAGCAGCGCGGCGAGGGGGCGGGTCCGCGCACCGTCCAGAGCCGACATATTTCAGATAGTACGAAATGGGGTCTTGACAGGGGGCTGCAACTACTGTTTCATTGGCATCGTGACACAGCAACAACTCCTCCTCCTACTGCTCGTCGGGCTTCCCCCCACCCCGTCAAGCCTGCGCGTGCGCGTGTGGCGGCGGCTGCGCTCGCTCGGCGCGGTACCCCTCAAGCGCTCCGCGTACTTGCTCCCCGACACCGCGGACCGGTACGAGGACTTCCAGTGGCTCGCGCAGGAGATCCAGCGCGACGGCGGCGACGCCACCCTCATCCGGGTCCAGCAGATCGAGAACGTGAGCCCGGCCGAGGTGTTGCGGCTCTTCAACGAGCCGCGCGACGGGGACTACAAGCAGCTCGCCGCGCGCTACCGCAAGCTGCTCCAGAACCTCGACCGCAAATCGGAGGCGGCCCGCGCGCGCGGCCGGGATGAGTTCGCACGCCTCGCCAAGGACCATCAACGGATCCGTGACATCGACTTCTTCGACGCCCCCGGCGGCGCCGAAGTGAGACGGCTCGAGGAGGTCATCGCCATGCGCACCCGACGTCCCGAATCGCCCCGCCGTGAGGAACCGGCCACCCTTGACCTGACCAAGCTGCGCGGCCGGCGGTGGGTCACGCGCCCGCGGCCGCACATCGACCGCATCGCGTCGGCGTGGCTCATCAAGCGCTTCATCGACGCCGACGCCGTCTTCGTCTTCGCGCCGCCGGCGGACTTTCCCTCCGACGCCGTGCCCTTCGACGCTCCCGGCGTGGAGCTCACCCACCACGGCGAGGACTGCACGTTCGAGACGCTGATCAAACGCGCCCATCTGCGGGATCGCCGGCTCGCCCGTCTCGCCGAGCTCGTCCACGAGGCGGATCTGCGTGACGGCAAGTACCCGAACGAGGAGGCGCGCGGCATCGACGTCGCCGTCCGCGCGCTGCTCGCCGCATCGCCCGACGACCACCACGTGCTGGCCCAGGGCATGTCGCTGTTCGAGGGCCTGTACGCCACCACGTCGAAGCGGGCGTGACGTGACGCTCATCCTCTCTCGCCGCGACGTCGTCGACCTCCTCACCCTGGACGACTGTATCGACGCCGTGGAACGCGCGTTCCGACTCCACGCCGACGGGCGCACCCTGGGGCCCGCCGTCCTCAGCGTGCACGCCGAGAACGGCGGCTTCCACATCAAGGCCGCCGGGCTGCGCGGCGAGCGGGGCTACTTCGCGGCCAAGACCAACGCGAACTTCCCCGACAACCCCCGGCGCTTCGGGCTGCCCACCATCCAGGGCACCCTCGTGCTGGCGGATGCCACCAACGGCGCCCCCCTCGCGGTGATGGACTCGGCGAGCATCACGGCCCTACGCACGGGCGCGGCCACCGCCGTCGCCGCGAAGTTCCTCGCCCGCCGCGACGCGCGGACGGCCACCGTGGTGGGGTGCGGTGTGCAGGGGGAGATTCAGCTCGCGGCGATCGCCGCCGTGCTGCCCCTGGAGCGCGCCTGGCTGCTGGACGCCGATCACGCCCGGGCGGAGGGGGCGGCCACCCGCGCCGCCGCCCGCCTCGGTCTGCGCGTAGAGGCGACCAAGGATCTGAGCGCCGCGCTCCGCGACAGCGATGTCTGCGTGACCTGCACCCCGGCGCGGCGCGCGTTCCTGGCCGCCTCCGACGTGGCGCCGGGCACCTTCATCGCCGCGGTGGGCGCGGACAGCCAGGGCAAGCAAGAGCTGGAGCCGACCCTGGTGGCGAGCGCGACGCTGGTGGTCGATGTGCTCGATCAGTGCGCGGAGATCGGGGAGCTCCAGCACGCGCTCGCCGCCGGGCTCATGACGCGCGAGCAGGTGCACGCCGAGCTGGCCGACGTGGTTTCCGGGCGCCGGCCGGGCCGGACGCGCCCCGACGAGATCACGATCTTCGACAGCTCCGGCACGGCGCTTCAAGATGTTGCCGCCGCCATGGCCGTCTTCGAGAAGGCGCGCGCCACCGGGCGCGGCACCGAGGTGGCGCTCGATGACTGAATCGCTCGCGAGCACCGGGAAGGAGATGCCCCGGCCCACCACCGGGGCCCTACTGAAGTACTTCCTGTACCTCGGGAGCCTCGGGTTCGGGGGCCCGGTGGCGCTGGTCGGTTACATGCAGCGCGATCTCGTCGAGCGCCGCGCGTGGTTCACCAAAGAGGAGTACATGAAGCCGCTCGCGCTCTCACAGCTCGCCCCCGGCCCGCTACGTCCACTCGCGCGCGCGCGGGGCCACTTTGGTCGCGCTCGCCTTCGTCCTCCCGTCCTTCGTCATGACGGTGGCGATCAGCTGGCTCTACGTCCGCTTCGGCGGGCTGTCGTGGATGCAGGCGGCCTTCTATGGGGTCGGCGCCACCGTGATCGGCATCATCACCATTGCCGCCTACAAGCTCGCGAAGCTGACCATGGCCAAGGACAAGCTGCAGTGGCTGATCTTCGCGATGATGGCCGTGGTGACCGCCTGGACGGAGTCCGAGATCTCTGGCTGTTTCTGCTCTGCGGCGTCGCGGTGATGGTCGCCCAGGCCCCGCCGGCATGGCTCAAGCGGTCGGCCCCGGTGTGCGTCGCCCTCGCGGTGACACCGGAGCTCCTGGCGCAAATCCTCTGCTTCTTCGCGAAGGCCGGCGCCTTCGTCTTCGGCAGCGGGCTCGCCATCGTGCCGTTCCTCTATGGTGGCGTCGTGCAGGAATATGGCTGGCTGAACGACAAGCAGTTCGTCGACGCCGTCGCCGTCGCCATGCTCACCCCCGGCCCCATCGTCATCACCGTGGCGTTCATCGGGTACCTGGTGGCGGGATTCCCCGGGGCGGTGGCGGCCGCCTTCGGTGTCTTCCTGCCTGTCTACCTGTTCGTGGTCATCCCCTTCCCCTGGTTCGATCGCATCAGCGGCAATCCGAAGGTGACGGGGTTCGTGGCCGGCGTCACCGCCGCCGCCTCGGGGACGATCGCGGGGGCCTGCGTCGTCCTCGCCCGCCGAGCGGTAGTGGACGTGCCGACCCTCGTGATTGCCGCCACGGCGCTCCTGGTGGCTCGGCGCTTCAAAATCCCTGAACCCGTGCTCATTGCCGCCGGCGCCGCGGCCGGCATCCTCATCATCTCGTTACGCTAGGAGACCATCATGAAATGGATCACCCGCGAACGCGCCCGTGTCGACCGCATTGCCTGCCCCTGGCTCATCACTCGCTTCATCGATCCCAAGCCGGAGTTCCTGTTCGTGCCCGCGCCCGAGGTGCTGGCCGCGGCCAAACGTGAGGACGCGATTCCCTACGACGTGCCGAACGTCGAGCTGGGGCACCACGGTCCGCGGTGCTCCTTCGACGCCTTCATCGATCGCTACGAGCTCGCCGATCCCGCGCTAGCGGCCCTCGCCGTCATCGTCCGTGGCGCCGATACCGACGACCGTGGCCTCACGCCCGAGTCCGCCGGTCTCTACGCCGCCGCCACGGGCTTTCAAGCGGTCAGCCGCGACGATTTCGACAATATGGCGCGCCAGTTCCCGATGTACGACGCGCTCTACGCCTACTGCCGAACCCAGACTTCGGCGGCGCCGCCGCCCTCGCGCGTATTGTTCGTCTGCCTGCACGGCGCCGCCAAGAGCGTGGTCGGCGCCGCCCACTTCCGCCGCGTCGCGGCCGCCCGCGGGCTCGTCATCGGCGCGGCGGCGGCGGGAACGGAGCCGGACGCCCAGCTGGCGCCCGGCGCGGTGAAAGGCCTCGCCGGGGAGGGGCTCGAACCGGCGCCGGCTCGCCCCCGCCCCGTCACGCTCTACGACCTCGACCGTGCCACCCGCATCGTCAGCTTCGGTTGCGACGTGGTGCCCGCGCACGGCCAGCCCGTCGAACAATGGGAGGTGCCGGCGGTGAGCGACGGCTACGACGCCTCGCGCGATCGCATCGTGGCCAACGTCGAGCGACTCGTCTCCGAGCTCGCCCGCGGGCGCTGACGTGGCGCTCCGGCCTCTCGGCTTCATCGATCTTCCCGCGCACGTCAAGGCCGGCGGCTTCGATCATGCCGCCGTGCGCCCGCCGACCGGACAGATCTATGTCGCTCATACCGCCAACGACGCGGTTGACGTGATCGATATCCAGAAGGAGCGCTACCTCTTCTCCATTGGGGGGCTGACCGGCGTCGCGGGCGCGCTCGTCGCCGAGCCCGATCTCGTCTTCACCTCGAACCGCGCGGAGAATACGGTCGGGGTCTTCACCGCCGGAGAGAGGCCGCGCGTGGAGAAGATCGGCGTCGGGATCCACCCGAACGGTCTCGCCTACGATCCGGGGCGCGCGCGGCTCCTCGCCGCGCATGTCGGGGATCCGGCGCGGCCCGGGTCGTATACCGTGTCGATCATCGACGTCCCCGCCCGGAAGCGCGTTGCCGACGTCGCCGTCGCCGGCCGCACCCGCTGGACTGTCTACGATCCCCTCGCCGACGCATTCCACGTCAACATCGCCGATCCTCCCCAGATCGCCGTCCTCGAGCCCGGCGACCCGGTCCGCATCCGTCGAGTCGTGGCCATCCCCCACGCGGGTCCGCATGGGCTCGACATCGACGTGATGCGCCGCCGGCTGTTCTGCGCCTGCGACGCCGGCGTGTTGCTCGAGCTGGACGCCGACAGTGGCCAAGTCCTCGCGACCGAGACCATCGCCGGCGTTCCGGACGTGGTGTTCTTCAACGCCGCTCTCGGTCGTCTCTATGTCGCAATCGGCGATCCCGGCGTCATCGAGGTGTTCGACACGACGCCCCTGCGGCGCCGCGAGACCGTGGCCACGGAGCCGGGCGCCCACACCTTGTCGTTCGACGCCATGCGCAACGTCGTCTGCGCATTCCTGCCGGCGAGCCATCGCGCCGCCGTCTACCGGGACGACGCCTGACGGCCGAACCACCTGGATTACGCGGTCTAGCCAGGGAAGGATGGACATCATGCGAATCCCGAATCTCACCCTCCAGACCAACGGCCGGAGGTGACGGAAATGATGCCACGACGAAACTGGGTCAAAGCCGCACTGGCGGCCATCGCCGCCCTCGCCACGAGTCGCAAGGGCCCCGTCCTCGCCGCTCCCGCAGACACCATGCTCCCTGAGGGCGTTCCGACCACGCGCTTCGACTTCGACACCCGGGGACTCGAGGGGTGGACGACCGTCGAGGGCCAATGGGCAGTCGAGGAGATGGCCGGCGCCCCGAGCGGGAAGAAGGTCCTCGTCCAGCGGGCGACGAAGAACGAGTTCAACGTCATCGTCGCCCCCGGGTCGTACGCCGATGCCGACGTCACGGTGACATTCAAGCCGATCTCGGGTCGCGAGGACGCCTCGGGCGGCATCGTGTTCCGGTTCACCAACGGCGCGTACTACGTCGTCCGGGCCAACGCGCTCGAAGGCAACTTCCGCCTCTATGCCTACGATCGCGGCCGGCGGCAGCTCGCGTCGGCAAGCGTGAAGGCGCCGGCGCTCGGCCAGTGGCACACCGTGCGGGTGGTGGCGGTGGGCGACCGCATCCAGGCCTGGCTCGACGGCACACTCCATCTCGACCACCGCGATTCGCGGTTCAAAGCCGGGCGTGTCGGCCTCTGGACCAAAGCCGATTCCCTCACCGCTTTCGATGACCTCATCGTCCGCGGCAAACCCCTGCTGGACTCCGAAACGGCTCACTCGATCCAGAAGCGCGGATAGACCTTCGGGTTATGAGAGGCGGCGGCAGGCGCGCTTGAGCCGGGGAGCCACAGGTGCGACGTCGGCGCGGGAAAGCCCAGCCCCCTCCCCCACCGCGGGCGGCGGGGTGAGGGGGCCAGGTCCGGCGAACGGAGGCTAACCGGTCTTGGTCAGGGCCCGGACGATCTCGCGGCAGAAGGCGGGGAGGTCGTCGGGCTTGCGCGAGGTGATGAGGTTGCCGTCGACCACCACCTCGCTGTCCGACCACTGACCACCCGCGTTCACCATGTCGTCCTTGATCGAGAAGAAGGACGTGACCTTTTTGCCCTTGATGACCCCCGCGCTGGCCAGCATCCACCCGGCGTGGCAGATGGCTGCCACCACCTTGCCCTGCTGGACGGCCTCCCGCACCAGGTTCACCATGGGGCCGTGCCGGCGCATCATGTCCGGCGCGTACCCGCCCGGCACGATCACCGCGTCGAATTCCACGGCGGTCACGGCCTCGGCCTGGACGTCGACCGTCACCGGGTAGCCGTGCTTGGAGGTGTAGGACCGGGCGCCGTCAGCGCCCACCACCTTGACCTCGGCCCCCTCCTCTTTCATCCGGTAATACGGCACCCATAGCTCCATTTCCTGGTAGAGATTCTCGGCCAGGATCGCGATCCGCTTGCCCTTCAGGCTCATGGGCTCCTCCTCATGCCTTTCTGGACGTCTGGGAGAAGAACGTGGCCATCAGCGGCTGCAGTTTCTTCCCCCCGCAGCCGGGACACTCGTAGTCCCCGCGCTCCTTCTGGCCGATGGACAGGGTCAGGTCCACTTCCTTCTTGCACCGCTCGCAGTAGAACTCGTAATGGGGCATGTTGGGTCCTCCCTGCTGTCGCCCGGGCCGGTACTGATCTGCTGGCCTGTCTCGAGGCCGCCGGACGAAATATACTCCCTCCCCACCATTTCGGCGAGGCGGGCCGCGCAAAGAGCAACCGCCTTCACACGCAAGCAGCTAGCCTCTGGACTGACGGGTAGCGCTCCCCTTGGTCGCTTCGGCCTTCTCCAACCAGAAGCGCATGTCCATCTCGCGGTACATCGTCGCGGCAATGGTCAGTCGCGCCGTGGCCTCGTCCGGTCTTCCGATGCGGCGCGCCAGCGTCCCGAGTCCAAGGTGACAGTGGGCGACCAGGGGCCGCATCCGGAGGGCTTCGGCAAGCCCAATCGCCGCGCGGTACGCCGACTCGGCCGCGGGGACGTCCGGTTGGTCGGCACTGGCGGCGATGTCTCCGAGAAGCCGGTGCGCGTACGCGCGCTGGCCGGTCTCGTGCCGCTCCTCGGCCGTCTGCAGGGCGCGACGGGCCACGTCCAGGGCGGACTCCGGTCGGCCGGCGAGGAGATAGGCCTCGCCGAGCCAGACGAGCCGGAGCGCATGGTTGGCCACGAGCCGCATCGTCACGGCCTGCTCGACCGTCTGTTCCAGCACCGCCATCGCGCGGTCGAGCTCGCCCGCCACCGCGCACGCAGCACCGAGCGGCCCAGTAATGAAGGGCGCCAGGAAGTGGATCTTCTCGAGCCGTGCGACCACCAACCCCTGCTCCAGGGCCGGGATAGCCAGGTCGGCTCGCCCCTGAATGGCATAGACCGTCCCGAGCCCGAAGACGGCCTGCACCTGGCTATAGGGGTGCTCGGCCGACTGGGCGATCCGCAGGGCCTCCTCGCCGACGGCCGCGCCCTCGGCGAACTCGCCACACTCCGCCAGGGACCAGGCAAGCCATGAGCGCGACCATACCGACGCAAAGGCTGTCATGCCGAAGTGCTCGAGGACGAGGTCGCCCTGGAGGGAGCCAACGATCTGGCGGAATAGCTCCACCGCCCGCCCGTAGTTGCCGAGCGCGTGGTGAGCCTGACCGAGGCGGCAGCCGGCCACGATCCGCATGGAGAAGTTCCCGAACGAGGCGCCGACCGCCATGTCGCGCTCGGCGGCCTTGACCGCGCGCTCGTGCTCGCCGGCCCACCAGAGCTGGCCCGGGTTCTCCGGCCCCAGGCCCAGCACCTGGTCGATCTCAGCCGCGGAGGCGACCTCGCCCAGCTCTCTCAGGTAGGTAAGGGCCTTGTTCCAGATCTCGCCCCGGAAGGAGTGGTGAACAAGTCGGTCGTGATGCTCGGCCAGCCGATCGGGATAGAGGCGTTCGATGGCGTCGACGATCCCCGCGTGCAGGGCGCGCCGCCGCTCCCCCACCAGGCTCGCGTAGGCGACCTCGTGGGTGAGCGCGTGCTTGAATGTGTACTGGGCATCGGGCGAGAGCTGCGTCTCGTAGAGGAACTCCGCGGACTGCAACCGATCGAGCGTTCCCATGAGGTCGTCCTCGGGGAGGACGGCGATCGCCCGCAGCAGGGCCAGTGGCACGTCCTTGCCGATGACCGATGCCGTCTGGAGCAGGGCCTTGTCCTCGGGCGGGAGGCGGTCGATCCGCGCCGCGAGGATGGCCTGAACGGTGGCCGGCATCTGCGCGACCTGAAAGGCCTTCGCCAGTCGGTAGGTGCCGCGCTCGCCGGCCAGGACACCCGTCTCCGCCAGCGCGCGCACGCTCTCCTCGAGGAAGAGGGGGTTCCCCTGGGCTCGCTCGATCAGGACGGTCCTGAGCGGCGCCAGCGTCGTGTCCGAGCCGAGAAGGCTGGCGAGGAGCGACTCGGCGGTTTCCGGCCCGAGCGGGTCGAGGCGGATCTGCTGGTAGTAGCTCTTGCCGCCCCAGGCGTGCCGGTACTCCGGCCGGTAGTTGACGAGCAAGAGCAGCCGGTGCGACGGCAGGCTCTCGACGAGGCCGTCGAGCAGCGCCTGGGTGTCGCCATCGACCCAGTGGAGGTCCTCGAAGATGACCAGCACGGGCTGCGCCTGGCTCTCGCGTAGCAGCACGTGCCTGACCGCGTCGATCACCCGCCGCCGCCGCGGGTCGGCGCCCAGGCTCATCCATGCGGCATCGTCCACCGGAAGGTCCAGGACGGCCTCGAGCGCCGGTAGCGCGGGCCGGAGCCCCTCGTCGAGCGCCAGGAGCTTGCCGATGAGCTTTTCGCGCATGCGCCGGGGATCGTCTCGATCCTCGACCCCGAAATAGGCCCGGAGGAGATCAATGACCGGCAGGAAGGTCGTCGCCTTGCCGTAGGAGACGGAGCTGGCCTCCAGCACCACCCAGTCCGCCGTCCGGTGGGAGTGAGCCAGCTCCCAGACCAACCGAGACTTGCCGACGCCGGGCTCGCCGACAATGGCGACGACCTGGCCATGCCCGGCGCGGGCCCGCTCGAGGGCGATGCGCAGCTGGTCCAGCTCCCCGTCGCGTCCAACGAAGCGGGTCAGCCCGCGGGCCGCGGCGACCTGCAGACGGGTCCGCGTCGCGGCGAGGCCCGTGAGCTCGAGCACTTCCACGAGCTCACCGAGCCCCTTGATGGACACGGGGCCGAGCGATTTCACCCGGACGTGCCCCTCGACGAGGCGGAGGGTGGCGGCCGTCAGCAAGACTGAATCCGGCTTCGCCATCTGCTCCATCCGCGCCGCGAGGTGGGTGGTCTGGCCCACCGCGGAGTAGTCCATGTGGAGGTCGCTGCTGATCGCCCGCACCACCACGTCGCCGGAATTGAGGCCCACCCGGATCTGGATGGGGACGCCCTGCGTGCGCTGCACCTCGTCGCCGTAACGGCGCACCCGTTCTTGCATGCGGAGGGCCGCGTAGCAGGCGCGGAGCGCGTGGTCCTCGTGGGCGAGAGGGGCGCCGAAGAGGGCCATGATGCCGTCACCCATGACCTGGTTGACGGTGCCTTCGTAATGGTGGACGGCCTCCATCATGCGCTCCAGGACGGGGTCGAGCAGATGGCTCGCCTCCTCGGGATCGCGGTCGGCGAGCAGCTCCATGGAGCCCTTGAGGTCGGCGAAGAGGACGGTCACCTGCTTGCGCTCGCCTTCCAGCGCGCCGCGGGAGGTCAGAATTCGCGCCGCGAGGTGCTTCGGCGTGTAAGACTCCGGCGCGGCGCGCGGGGCCGACGCCGCGGAGGAGCCGAGAGTCTCACCACATTCACTGCAGAAGCGGCTACCCTGGGTATTGCCAGACCCACACGCGGGGCACGACACCGCGAGGCTGGCGCCGCAGTTGCTGCAGAACCTTGCCGTGGCCGGATTCGGGTGCTGGCAGCGAGGGCACACGGACCGAGCGGGGCTCGAAGTCGCTATGAGCCTTCCTTCACCTCGATGATCTCATCGGCCACCAGACCGTGCGCCTCGCGGTGAACGGCGGCCGCCGCTTCCTTGCTGGGCGCCTCGACGAGGCAGAACACCTTGCCCGTGCCCTCGTCGTACCAGTAACGGATATAGTTGACGCTGTGCTTGTGCTGGACCTGGAGATCCTTTTCGTGGGCGCCCTTGACCGCGTCGCCAGTCAATCCCTCGATCTTGTGGTGCACGTCGAGATAGAGCGGCATCGGTTCCTCCTCAGGTGTACCAGCTTGCTCCCGATTGCTGGTGAAGTGTAGGGCAGCCACCGTCCCGGGTCAAGTTTGACCGCGGTTGTGCGGCGCCCGCGATCCGCTCGTTGGCTATTGTCTCGGGGGAATGCCGGTCGACTGCCACGACACGAACTCGAGCCCGGACGGCCGCTTCGCCCAGATCGCGGTGAAGCGCAACGGCACCGTCCGATCCTGGCCGGCCGACGTCACGTCGTACACCGCGGTCCCGGTGATGATCGCGATGCAGCCATACGCTCGCGTCTTCACGTCGCTGTTCGGCGTCATGGCGCGATACTTTGTGCGCCCCGAGCGCATGGCGTCGATGTACTTCGCCTTGTCGTCGCTGGCGGCGGACGAGTGGTTGTAGGTGAGGTCGTTGCCGAACAGTTTCTCCATCGCCGCGAAGTCGTTCGAGGTCTGGGCGGCGTAGCGCGCCGTCTCGGCCTTCATCGCCTCGTCGGCGGTGATGGTTCCGCTGCAATCCTGGGCGGTGGCGGTACCGGTCGCGACGAGTCCCAGCACCACGAACAACGCGAACAGACGCAGGAATCTGTGTGCCATCACCTTCTCCTCTCGTTGGCCCTGGAACTATGGGCGCAGTCGTATCGGCCGAGTCTCATTCGCGCCGTCACCCGCCCAGATAATACTTCTTTACCAGCTCGTTTTCCCGCAGCTCCCCTGTGCTGCGTCCCTCGAACTCGATCTTGCCGTGGACGATAATGTAGCCGCGGTCGGCGATCTTGGTCGCCTGGTTGAAGTTCTGCTCGGCCATGAGCACGGTGAGCTGGCGCCGCTC
>Ga0137403_10007692_pt1 | contig 12129 bp, 9 predicted proteins | sample CZOMad2_1_16fung_FD_122057 | JGI IMG/M metagenome (GOLD analysis project Ga0137403, IMG submission 122057) | Vadose zone soil fungal communities from Angelo Coast Range Reserve, California, USA - CZOMad2_1_16fungal (Hybrid Assembly) | ecosystem: Environmental > Terrestrial > Soil > Vadose zone...
CATTCAGCCTTGCGTCGCTCAAACACTTCCGCGGTAATCAGGTTTTCTTCAATTTCGAAATGATGGCCCGCGTATTCGCCGAGGTGGCGGTGGAATCGTGTGCTGGGTAGGAACAGCTGCTCGCCGATTCCTTCATCTGCCAATGTTTTGTTCCAACGCGCCAGTCCTTTCTCGCAGTCCCTGACATACTCACCGCGCAACACTTCATTGAGCGCATTGCGCAAAGGGACCTCGCGGTCCTTGAGCTGTCCTTCCGCGACAACCTTCATTGTAAAATTTTGCTCGGCGAGAATGTGCTCCTGGTATTGCTCCTGCTCCTTGTAGCGCCCCTTGAGCCCCGCCGCGAAGAAATCTGCGGAGTTTGAGCTAATCTCGCCGCCAAAGAGATCCAGCGAATAACTAAACCAGAAGTTAATGTGCTTCTGAATAATGTCGAGGGGAATCGCGCCTAACTCACGCACGTCGCCTTTTTTCATCAACTGCGCGGTGCGCTTTACGACGCGGTTTAGCCCGGTGTCGCCGACAAACATGTGATGGGCTTCCTCCGTGAGCATGAACTGGCAGGTGCGCGCCAGCGGCTCGAAACCGGATTCGGCAAGCGCCGAAAGCTGATACTTGCCGTCGCGATCAGTAAACATCGTGAAGCAGAAAAAATTGAGCCAATCATCGCAGGGCTGGTTGAAGGCCTCGAGGATTCGCGGCTTGTCGGGATTCCCGCTGCGGCGCTCGAGCAGCGCGTCGGCTTCATCGCGACCGTCCCGTCCAAAGTAGCGTTGCAGCAGGTAGACCATCGCCCACAGGTGGCGACCCTCTTCGACGTTTACCTGAAACAGGTTTCGCAGATCGTAGAGCGACGGGCAAGTCTTGCCAAGTTGACGTTGCTGCTCGACCGAGGCTGGTTCGGTGTCGCCCTGGGTCACGATAATGCGGCGCAGAGAGTTGCGAAATTCACCCGGCACTTCCTGGTAAGCAGGTTGTCCGTAGTTGTCACCGAAACCGATCTTTGCATCAGCCTCGGCGGGTTTAAGAAAAATGCCCCAGCGATAGTCAGGCATCTTCACGAAATCAAAGTTGGCCCAACCGTCCGGCTCGACGCTGATGGCGGTGCGGAGATAAACGTCTTTCTGCTGGAATCCATCCGGACCCATCTCCTGCCACCAGTCAAGATAATTTGGCAGCCACTTTTCCAGTGCTCGCTGCAGCTTTCTGTCTTCGGACAAGTTCACGTTATTAGGAATGCGTTCGTAAAGATTCATAATGTTCTTCCGATAGAATCAGAATTAGAGCCACAAAGATACAAAGAAGGCATTAAGTTGCGAAGGCTCGAGGTGAGGAAGGTGGGCTTGCCCCCGCCCATTGAATGCCACTCTACCGGAGCGGGGGCAAGCCCACCTTCCCAACCTTGAGCTTTTCTATCTTGAGTCATTTCTGAAGTCTGAGTGTCTCTCCTTCTTGAGTTATCAATTTGTGGCTTAAGTCCTTTTGAAATCGAAGTGTGCCTGGGTTGGCTTGCCGTAATTGGTTAACGCGCCTTCAGGGCCGACTGCGTTTGGTCGTTGGAAAATCCAGTTCTGCCACGCCGTCAAACGGCCGTAGATCTTTGTGTCCATGGTCTCCGGTCCGGCGAAGCGCAATGACGCTTCCATGCCGGTCAAGGCATCAGGCGATAGCGACGTCCGCTCTTCAATGGCCACACGAATCTCGTCTTCCCAATCCAACTCGTCAGGAACGAAGGTGATCAGCCCAGCCTGGTCTGCTTCTTCCGCATCGAGCGGCGCATTATGCGCCAGGACCTTCTCAACCTTTTCCGGATCTGCGAGGAAACGCGATTGCAATCGCGTCAAGCCATTACTCATCGGCAAACTGCCCGCATTCAGCGCGGACACGGAGATTGAGGCCTGTGGTCCTTCCGTGTCGTTAAGCATGTAACTGCGATCGGAAGCCAACAGCAATTCGAGCAGGTTTCCGGCAAAACAACTTCCGGGCTCAACGATCGCGAAGAAGCTTTTCGCCGTTAGATCAAACCGGCGCAGCACGCGCGCCATGTAAAGAAGAATCTCGCGAACCAGCCAATGGTCCTTGTTTGCTTCAAGCGTTTTGTCTATAGCCAGCACGTCGTCGATGTTGCCTTGGGTGCGAACACAGACCAGGCCAATTTCCGCTTCGTTTACTCGCAGATGGAGCAGAGCGTCGTCTAACTCGCGATAAGCCTGGAGCGGCCAGTAAGAGTCACCAAGTTTCTGAATGTCCTCAGGCGTAACGGGCAAATCAGCCTCCGGGCCAGGTCCGTGCAAAGTCAAATCCGCATACCGCTGCTCGCGATTCAAAACCAGAGTGACGTACTTGTACTCAACACCGGCAGGCTTAAGTTCTTTTTGAAGCGGATTGAGTTTTATGCCGTAACGCAAACTGTTAGTTTGCGACGATTCGCTGTCAGTCAAGCCGGCAGCCTCAGACCCGGTCCGCAAACTAACAGTTTGCGTTACTTCTTCAGCAATTTCACGTACGCGTGCGTCGATCGATTCCTGAAACCTGCTCGTCGGGAAATAGTCGTCAATCAATCCCCACTCCTTCGCGCGTTTTCCCTTCAACCCCTCGGCGAGCGTGGAGAAAACGTCCGCGCGGTCACGACGAACTCTTCGTTTATCAACAAGCCTCGTTAAGCCTCCGGTACCCGGCAAAACACCGAGCAAAGGAACTTCGGGAAGGGAGATGGCAGAGTTGCCATCGTCGACGAGATAGATTTCGTCGCAGGCGATCGCCAGTTCGTAGCCGCCGCCGGACGCCGTTCCGTTAAGGGCGGCGAGATAACGACGGCCCGAATGATGCGAGTCGTCTTCGATAGCGCAGCGCGTTTCGTTGGTAAACTTGCAGAAATTTACTTTGAAAGCGTGGCTCGATGTGCCCAACATGTAGATATTCGCGCCGGCGCAAAAGATGCGCGGCTTGAGACTGGTAATGACGACCACCTTGACCTGGGGATGCTCGAAACGGAGTCGCAGAACCGCGTCGGCAAGTTCGATATCTACTCCGAGATCGTATGAGTTGAGCTTCAGCTTATAGCCTTCTGCGAGCGTCACGTCTTCCTGAACGTCCATTGTCAGCGTAGCCACGGAGCCAGCGACACTCAATTTCCAGTGTTTGTATTGGTCAGGTGACGTTTGAAAATTGATCATGCGTTCTCCACCGCGGCTTGCCCAATAATCGGGCCATTTCAACTGCCCTCTCTCATCGTTCGAACGTTCGTTCGGGACAGACAGAATAGCTCTGACCAGGCTTTTTAGTCAAGTTTGGGCCGCGATGAAACGCAGTCAATTTTGGCATCTTCCTGAAGGAGGGCTCATCTGGGCCTTGCTTGACAGCCTCACAGTTTGGCGCGTAGGGTTTTCGCTCCGAGGGCGCCGAATTGAATTTCAGCACCCTTGACAGCCTGCATTGGGCCTTTTGAGATGTTTGAGATCTTTCGGGAATTGGGGCTTGAATTTGAGATTTTGAAACGTGGAGGCGAATCTGTTCTGGTGAACGGCGCGGTCTTCAAAACCGTCAGTGAGACTGTGAGAACAGGCTCAGGTAGGTTCGATTCCTACACGCCTCCGCCAGCTGGGATTGGCGATAGCGGATTGCAGATTGTGGATTCGAAACCCACTGCAGTTTATGAAATCTGAGGAAATGAAAGCGCGAACACGCGCATTTCCTCTGCGCGTTATTCGGCTGGCCGAAAGCTTGCCAAATACCCCGACTGCGAAGGTGATTAGAGATCAAATGCTTCGCTGTGGTCCTTCGGTCGGTGCAAATTACAGAGCCGCATGTAGAGCAAAGTCCAGACCCGACTTTGTTTCCAAAATGGGAACCGTCGAAGAAGAAGCTGATGAAACAATCTACTGGATGGAGTTATTGATTGATGCTGAAATTGTGAAGCGTGCTCGAATCGCGGATCTGCTTGACGAGGCTGATCAGATTCTTTCGATTGTAATTTCCTCGATCAAAACCGCCAAGGGAATTCGAGCCAATCCGCAGCCAGCAATCAGCAATCAGAAATCGTATGCGTGATTGGGTGGCCCTAAACATGACCCCCGGCATCGGACCTCGCGCCGCTGCCAAACTACTCGAACGTTTTGGATCCGCGGCAGCGGTCTATCGCGCCACTCGTGCCGAGCTGGAAGGGGTTCGCCTGCTGCCGGAAGCGGTCGACAGCATCATTGCTCGCGACATGAATGAGAAGGCGGAAGGCGAGATTGACAAGGTTAGGAAGCTGGGCGGCGACATCCTGGTTCTCGACGACGGTGTTTACCCGTCATTGTTGCGAGAGATATACGATCCGCCGATAACGCTTTACGTAAAAGGCGCCTGGTCTGAGTGCCTCGAGCAGCCCTGCATAGCTATTGTTGGTTCGCGAAAGTGTTCAACCTACGGGCAGAACGCCGCGTCGATGCTGGCGCGAGATTTGGCGCAGCGCGGCGTGACGATCGTTTCCGGCTTTGCCCGCGGGATAGACGCAGCGGCGCATCGCGGCGCGATTGAAGGTCGCGGTCGCACGGTAGCAGTTATCGGCACCGGCATCGATGAGGTTTACCCGCGGGATCATAAGAAGCTTGCGGATGAAATTCTGGATGCAGGTGGCGCGATCGTGACGCAGTTTCCGTTAACGACTCCGCCCGTCTCGGAAAACTTTCCGTACCGCAATCGCATCATTAGCGGGCTGAGTCTTGGCGTCATAGTGGTAGAAGCGGCGGAAAGCTCAGGTTCATTGATAACGGCGCGACTGGCCATCGAGCAGAACAGAGAAGTATTTGCAGTGCCCGGAAATATCACTTCGCGAACCTCCTTTGGCACTAACTATCTGATCAAAGGCGCCGGCGCGAAACTGATACAGCAATGGCAGGATGTCGCTGCCGAACTGCCACCGCAAATCGCGGCACGAATTCTGCCGCCGCCCTTAAGTGATAAGAAGGGTGACAAAACGAAGGAGAAGTCGCTGGCGGACCAGCTTTTACTGGTTCCGCAAGGACTGACAGGCTATGAACAATCAGTTTTCAAGTTGCTTTCGGCCGACAATCCAGCGCACATTGATGCGCTCGTGGATCAGAGCCGGTTGACGATCCCCAACTTAACAGCAGCACTGCTAACGCTGGAGATGCGCAACCTGGTAAGGGCGCTACCGGGAAAATGTTTTGTGCGGAAGATGTGAATGAAAAACTCTCTTTATGGGAACGACTCTAATAGGCGAACCGATCTCAACGCAAAAACTTCGTGAAGCAGGGGAAGAATTATATGGCGACATGGTCAAAGCTGTCGTAGACATCGAGAAGGGAGTCATGGCTGTTGGAGCCGAGCTGCATGCGGATGAAGAAGCATTCTTGCTCGAACGGAATTCACGTCAGGAAAATCTGTGGGGCATCAACTTATATACGAACCGCGCAATGGCTGAAATGGTGGAGTTTGATTCCTTGATCAATATTCGACCCGGGCAAAACAATCGGTCTCGCGGAGTCGAAAACTCGGAAGTACGGGAACGAATAATTGGGATAGTTCGCAAGCTGGTGAGATAGTAAGAGACAATGACAACCTATCATCCGGACCTGGCTGCTGGTCGCTGGTTCACCTTATCACTCGCGAATCAACTGGGGAATGCAGGCAGCGAGTATGAGCGGGCGCTGAGTTGGAAAGAGCGCGGCGATCAGGCTCGCTTCGACCACGCCTTTGCGCGGCTGCTGGAGTTGATTGACCTGACGATTGCTGATCCACGGTGGAGGAATCACCGGCTCAAAGAGCTGACACGGTTGAGGGAAGTAGTATGTGATGAACTCTACAGTGAGGTTCCCGAGTTCATTCACGAAACTGATTTACGAGAATATTTTTTGTACTTTGGAATTCTGGCTCGAAGCGAGCGAGATAAGGCCGCCGATGCGGTTGTTGTGTAGTAAAGATATAGAAAATGGCAAAAAATTTAGTAATTGTTGAATCGCCGGCGAAGGCGAAAACGATAAACAAATATCTGGGAAAGGACTATCTGGTTAAGGCCTCGATAGGCCACATAAAAGATCTGCCCTCCAAGGGTTTGGGAGTTGATGTTGACGACGATTTCAAACCTACTTACGAAGTAATTCCCGATTCCAAAAAACGAAACAACAAGAAGATCGTTGCCGAGCTAAAGAAGGCGGCCAAAGAAGCCGACACGATCTATCTCGCGGCCGACCCTGACCGGGAGGGTGAAGCGATCTGCCAGCACCTGGCGGAAGAGATTGTGCCGAAGCGACCGGCGAAGCCGCATTTCCGCGTGATGTTTAATGAGATCACGAAGCGGGCGGTCAACGAGGCTTTCGAGCACCCGCGAAAGATCGACGAGAACCTCGTTAATTCTCAGCAGGCCAGGCGCGTGCTGGATCGTCTGGTGGGTTACAAAGTTTCGCCGCTTCTTTGCCGCACGGTTGGCGGTAGGCTAAGCGCAGGACGAGTGCAGTCGGTAGCGCTCCGGATGGTTGTGGAGCGCGAACGCGAGATCGAACAGTTCAAGAAAACAGAGTACTGGACGGTTGTAGCGAATCTGGCCGCCAAGCTACCGCCTGCCTTCGACGCTCGGCTTTTCAAAATCGACGCACAAACGGTCAAAACAGGAGGTTTTGATCAGGACGTAAAAGCCAACGAGGTGTTGATCGGCGACGAAGCGAAGGCCACCGAGATTGTCGCTGAAGCAAATCAGCAAACCTTCGTAGTCAATGAAGTAACGAAGAAAGAGCGCAAGCGAAACCCGGTTCCTCCCTTCATTACGTCAAAACTGCAACAGGAGGCCGCCCGCAAACTCGGCTTCGCTGTTAGGCGAACGATGATGATTGCGCAAAAGCTTTACGAGGGCGTGGAGCTAGGATCCGAAGGTTCGGTCGGTTTGATTACCTACATGAGAACCGACTCCACCCGCGTTTCGGACGCGGCCTTGTCTGAGGCGCGAGATTTCATTAGCGCGCAATACGGCGCGCCTTACTTGCCTGAAAAGGCAATTCATTATCGCTCGAAAAAGGATGCGCAGGATGCCCACGAAGCAATTCGTCCTACGGAAGTCACACGCACTCCGGATTCCCTCGCAAGCTATTTGAATAAGGATGAATTGCGACTCTATCGCTTAATCTGGCAACGCTTCGTTGCTTCGCAAATGACACCCGCTGTCTTTGATCAGACCACGATCGATATTGGCGCCGGACGTTTCCTGTTCCGCGCGACCGGTTCGGTACAGAAGTTTGACGGCTTCCTGAAGCTTTATCAGGAGGGACGCGATGAGAAGACGGAAGAGGATGAAGAGGCTGAGCGCACGCTGGCGCCGGTAGAAAAGGGCGAAACACTTGTGCTCAACAAGATCACGCCGGAGCAACACTTTACTGATCCGCCGCCTCGTTTTACTGAAGCGACACTCGTCAAGGCCCTGGAAGAGAAGGGAATCGGACGGCCGTCAACCTACGCGGCGATCATGACGACGATACAGGCGCGCGAGTATGTGGAAAAACTCGAAGGCCGTTTCCACCCGACTGACCTGGGCAAGACTGTAAACGACCTGCTGATCGAAGGTGGTTTTGACGATCTCTTTAATGAAACTTACACAGCGCGAATGGAGGAGGAACTCGACTCGATCGAGGAAGGAAAACTCAAGTGGACCGATGCGCTGCATGAGTTTTACGGAAAGTTTAAGGAAGACCTCGTCAAGTTCACGAAATACACCAAGGGTATCAAGGATGTAGAGACTCCCACCGATGAGGTTTGTCTGAAATGTGAAACGAAAGGGATGGTGCGGAAGTTTGGCCGGTTTGGTAAGTATCTCAAGTGTTTGAACTGCGGCGCGTCGCGTGACGCTGAACCGAAGGCTGCTTCTAACGGTGGTCCGAATGGGACGGAGTCTGTCGCCGCTGGCGAAGAGGCTGCGGAGCCGGAAGCTTGCGAGTTGTGCGGCAAGCAGATGCAGTTGAAGCGTGGGCGTTTTGGCCCGTTTCTCGGTTGCACGGGTTATCCCGAATGCCGCAACATCCGCAAGATTGCAAAGAGCGGTGTGGCAGCGCCGGCGGCAGTGCCTTTGGATGAAAAGTGTCCGGTCGACGGGGCTCAGCTGGTGAGACGCTTCGGGCGCTACGGAGAGTTCATCTCCTGCTCAAATTATCCGAAGTGCAAATACATCAAGCAGGAATCAACCGGTGTTAAGTGTGCGCGGCCCGGTTGCAAGGGTGAACTGGTCGTCAAAAAGTCGAAGCGCGGCAAGGTGTTTTATGGCTGCGGGACGTATCCCGACTGCGATCGAGTTTATTGGGACAAGCCGGTTGCAGAAGCTTGTCCCAATTGCAACGCGCCGTTTCTGCTGGAGAAGACCACGAAGAAGCAAGGCACATTTCGTCATTGCGCCAACGAAGAATGTGGTTATACCTCCAACGAGCCTTCCGGTGAGAAAACGAAGCAGAGGCACGAGGCCGGACAGAAAGCGAAACGCGCGTAAGTTTTGTTGTTTTAGAGTAGCGTCGTCAGGGCACGTCGTAACTACGTTTTCTCTGTGCAACCTCAGTGTTCTCTGTGCCTCTGTGGTGGACAATCAGCAAAACCCACTCACCATAGAGTCACAGAGAACACTGAGGTTGCACAGAGAAGAAACAAGACCACGACGATTGGAACAGGCCGTTCGGTATTATCAAACCAAATTTCCGTCCTTGAGATTAAATCCAAAACTAGAGGAGAAGTAAGAATGTTAAGACGCAATGCGACCGTCGCGCTGCTTTTCGTTTTCCTTGTCTCACCGCTTTTGACTTTTGCGCAGCAGCCCGCGGCATCGCCAAGCTCAGCCGCTTCCGCAGCCACTTCAACACAAGCAGCGCCCGCAAAGGATCCAAACGATCCAATTGAGCGCATAAAAGACGAAGGCATGAATCGTTCTCAAGTAATGCAAACCTTGAGCTATCTCAGCGATGTCATCGGGCCGCGTTTGACTGCGTCTCCGGGTATGAAGAGATCGAACGAGTGGACGCGCGACCAGCTTACGAAGTGGGGACTTCAGAATGCGCATCTCGAAGCGTGGGGGCCCTTCGGCCGGGGCTGGTCACTCAAGCGATTCTCGGCACAGATCACAGCACCCCTGAGCATCCCGCTCATCGCTTATCCGAAAGCCTGGTCGCCGGGCACGGCGGGGCCGCTCACCGGCGAGGTTGTTTACGTCGATGCGAAAGATGAGACGGACCTGCAACGCTTCAAAGGCAAACTGAAAGGCGCAATTGTCTTGACCGGCAAGATGCGAGAGGTGAAAGCGCACTTCGAGCCCATGGGTACACGGCGTGATGAGAAAGACTTATTGACTTTGGCCGATTCGCCCGAACCCCGACCAGGAGCCGGACGCCGGTTTACACCCGAGCAACGAGCGGCGCAAGTTTTCAGTTGCCGGAAGTATCAGTTTTTCCACGAGGAAAGTGCCGCACTCTTGATCGACGCAAGCCGTCTGGGCGACGGCGGCACGATCTTTGTGCAATCCGCCACTGTGCCGCAGCCATGTGTTGAAAACCCGTTTGCCCCAAACGCTCCGCGGCAAATCCAGGCCTATGACAAGACTGCGCCGAGAATCATTCCTCAACTGGTGCTGGCGGTCGAACACTACAATCGCATCGCACGCATGATCGAGGCGGGTGAAAAAGTAACGATGACTGTAGACCTCGCGGTGGATTGGCAGGATGCAGACCCAATGGGCTACAACACCGTCGCCGAGATTCCCGGCAGCGATTTGAAGGATGAAGTGGTCATGCTCGGAGGCCACATGGATTCCTGGCATGCTGGAACCGGCGCCACTGATAACGGCGCCGGAGTAGCGGTGGCGATGGAGGCCGTGCGAATTCTTCAGGCTTTGAATCTAAAGCCGCGACGGACGATCCGAATTGCGCTGTGGACCGGCGAAGAGCAGGGTTTGCTGGGATCGAAAGCCTACGTCGCACAGCACTTCGGCAAAATTGAAACGCCGGCGGTTGCGCCCGGAGCCTCGGCGACGTCGAGCCCGCTGCCAAGTCCGGCTCCCGGCGTTCTCATCACCAAGCCCGAGTACGAAAAGTTTAGCTCCTACTTCAATCTTGATAACGGCACTGGCAAGATTCGTGGCGCATATCTGCAGGGCAACGAATCGGTCCGGCCGCTGTTTCGCCAATGGCTTACGCCTTTCCGCGAGATGGGCGCAGCAACTCTTTCCATTGCAAACACTGGTGGCACGGACCATCTTTCGTTTGACGCCATTGGCTTGCCGGGATTCCAGTTTATTCAGGATGAGATTGAATACGATAGCCGCACGCACCATTCAAATCAGGATGTCTTTGATCGCATTCAGGCGGACGACATGAAGCAGGCGGCAACGATCATGGCTGCGTTCATCTACAATGCAGCGATGAGGGATGAAAAAGTGCCGCGCAAGCCAGTGGCCGGAAGATAGGCCGGCACGCATAACAGGGAAAGGGTGAGGTCGATTCGACTCTCACCCTTTTATTATTCATCGAAGCTGATCTGCTGGTCGCTTTCCCAGTGAAAACTACCTGGCGTCCACAACGAACTTTAGCCAGTACTGTTTGAGCTTGTCGCGATTGGATTTTCTGTAGGCCACATAATCGCGCCCGATACCTTCGTCGGGCATCACGAAGAGGACGTAGGGCTCAATCAAGCCTGCGTCATTCAGCTTAATAAGGTTCTCCAGAGAAGGAGTTAGCTTCTTTACCCGTTTTTCCTTCGTTTGCACCTGAACAGATTCCAGCACCCCCCGCAACGCGGCCACTTCTTCCGCCAGGCTGTGTCGGTAGGCGGCCTCGTTGGGATAGGCCCTGGCAAACCTCTCGCTTCGACCGCCATCCTTCCTGTCCATCCAGGAGGAGCGAACGATTCCGTACATCATCCAGGCAGCCGACCCATCGTTATCGCTACCTTTTAGCGCCAGCTCATCAACAGTAATGCTGATTTCACCCGGTTTCTTTGAGGCTACGTTGGTTGGGATTTCGATCTTGGGGTGGCCCAGCGATATTTTGTGACGATCGCCCCATTGCGTTAGACCAACATACGCCCTGCGGCCATAGGGCTCCGCAATGATCGCTTCCACGAACCTGTCGCGCGCTTCCTCGGATTTTCCCTGGGCATCCAAAGCATCACCCCAGTAACGATAGGCCGTCTCTCGGTCTGCATTAATCGCGATAGCTTTCGCAAACCAGATTCCAGCTTGATCGAAGTGCTCGTTGCGAAAACGCTCGTCGCTTGAAGCGTATGCCTTTTTAAACTCCACATCGCCCGCATACAGAGCGGCCTCGTAGAGCTGCGGATCCAATTCCAAAGCGTGCTTGTAAGCGCCGAGCGCATTATCCATATCCCCTCGAACAAAAGCCTCTTCGCCTTTCCGAATTTCACTCTCGGCGGCTTTCATGTTTGAGAAGGGAACGGCGGTCGCATCTTCCTGGGACAATGCATCGAGCGTGATTTGAGTCAGGTTGCTTTTGTCACCGAACGATTGAGACTGCAACAAGATCTTTCGTGCACGCTCCCGCAGTTTCCGGCGCAAGGCAAGGTCCTTTTCGGTGGCCGACGTGGCGTAAAGCACAAAACCGAGCCGCGATAAAATTACCGGATCCCTGGGACTGGCTGCCGCCGCCTTTTCGAGCAGCGGCAAAGCGGCAACGAAGTTATTCGATTCATAGAGCGCCAGTGCCTGCTCTCGCTCTGTTTGAGCCTGAGGTTGAGCCAGCGCGTCCACTGGCGCCAAAAAAACGAACGCCAGCATCGCCGCCAACAGGCTACTGGCGAAACACCTCACGGACGAGTTGTTATTGTTCATTGAAACCTCTCAGAGCGCAGGTTATGACGGGACTCCGAGTGCCCAAGTCTATTGTTGAGAGTGGATAGTGTCAACGCAGCGACTCTTTAGCCGAACGCCGGTGAGTCGATGATCAGCGAACGCAGAAAGGCGAACCCTGGCGGGCTCGCCTTTCCGATTCCCTTATGTCGGGGACAACCTAGCTGGATGCTTCGAGAGAGCGTTTGTAAGACGAAGCCTCACCAACCTGATTGACGCTCATCGAAGAACTCTTAGTAGAAAGATCGAGACCAATCCAGCTCTTGATCTTCTTCAGCAACGCCGGTAACACAACCTGCTGC
>Ga0137403_10007693_pt1 | contig 12129 bp, 10 predicted proteins | sample CZOMad2_1_16fung_FD_122057 | JGI IMG/M metagenome (GOLD analysis project Ga0137403, IMG submission 122057) | Vadose zone soil fungal communities from Angelo Coast Range Reserve, California, USA - CZOMad2_1_16fungal (Hybrid Assembly) | ecosystem: Environmental > Terrestrial > Soil > Vadose zone...
TCGCGGGCGATGAGGGCCAGGAACCGATCCAGCATGTCGGTGGGCGCGACCAGCAGCCGGCGAAACGCCGCCTGCGGCGGGCGCGACGAGCCGGTCAGCTCGTTGAACAGCGCGTGCAGCTCTTCGTTGATCCCATCGTGCGCCGTAAACAGGCCGACGTCGGTGTACAGCCTCGCGGTGTCGGGGTTGTAGTTGCCGCTCCCCACGTGCGCGTAGCGTCGGGTCCGCTCCGCGGTCCGGCGCACGACCAGCGCGACCTTCGCGTGGATCTTCAATGCGGCGAGGCCCGTGATCACGTGGATGCCTGCCGCCTCGAGACTCTGCGCCCAGCCGATGTTGAGCTCCTCGTCGAACCGCGCCTTGAGCTCCACGAACACCGAGACATCCTTGCCGTGCGCGGCCGCCCGACGCAGGGCCTCGGCGATGCGCGACGGCCCACCGGGACGGTACAGCGTGAGCTTGATCGCGGCGACGTCCGGATCGTCGGCCGCCTCGGCGATGAACCGCTCGACGCTGGCGCCGAAGGAATCGTAGGGATGGTGCACCAGCACGTCGCCGCGGTCGAGCGCGGCGAACACACCACAGTCCCCGGCGAAGGGATCGCGCGGTGTGAACGGCGGGTAGTCGAGGTCGGGCCGGGCCGCGCCCGCCGCCAGCTCGCCGAGGCCGCCAAGGTCGAGCGGGCCGTCCGCCTCGTACACGTCCGAGGGGCCGAGCGCGCTCTGCAGTGCGCTCTCCTCGAACCGCAGCTCGCGTTGCAGCAGCTCACGCAACAGCGGCGGCATCGTGCGCTCCACCTCGATCCGCACCACCGGCCCCCACGGCCGCCGGCGCAGCTCGTCCGCGATGGCTTGAGCGAAGCTCGCCGTGCCGACCTCGTCGAGCTGGATGTCCCCGCTCCGGGTGACCCGGAAGGCATGCGACTCGACCACCTCCCGACCGGGAAACAGGGCGCCGAGATGGGCGCGCACCATGGACTCGAGCGGCACCATGCCACCGGTGGGCGCGGCCACGAGCCGGGGTAGGGAAGACGGGCACTCGACCGAGGCGAAGTGGAGCGGGCCGTCCGGCCCGTCGCGCAGCAAGACGGCGAGGCTCAGTCGTCGGTCGCCCAGGTGGGGGAACGAGTGGCCGGGCGCGCGGGTGAGCGCCTTGGGCGTGAGGACCGGAGCGACGTTCTCCGCGAACCACCGCTCGAGCGACGTGCGCTCGGCGGGTGCGAGCTCACCCCAGTCGCGGATCCGGGCCCCCTCCGCGGCCAGTGCCTCCGCCACCGCCCGGAAAGACCGGTACTGGCGCGCCACGAGCGGCCGCAGCCGGATCGCGATCGCGTCGAGCTGTTCGGCCGGCGTCAGGCCGTCCGGCGAGCGCTCGACGATTCCCCGCGCCACCTGGTGCTTCAGGGACCCGACGTCGACCATGAAGAACTGGTCGAGGTTGGTGCTGAAGATCGTGAGGAAGCGCAGCCGCGCGAGCAGCGGCGCCCCCGGATCCTCGGTCAATGCGAGGACTCGCGCGTTGAACTCGAGCGCGGACAGGAGACTATTGATGAACTGGTCCGCCGCGGGGCGGGCGGCATCGAGCGTCTTCGCCGGAAGCGTCGGTACCCGCAGCTCGCTCAACGTGAGCCGGCTGGTCTCGTCGGTCGTGCCGCGATTAGCCGGGGAATTATCAACCAGCGGCGCGGCCGACCACTCGGGCACGAGGTCCGAGCGGGCGGCCACCGCCAGCGCCGACAGCGTGACGGCGTCCCGGAGCACTGGAGAGCCCACCCGCGCGACGATGTCCTGGGGGGCAAACCACTGGAGGCCGCCGGGGGGCATGGCCGTAAGGTCGCGCCGCAGGCGCCGCACCAGCCACACTTCGATCGTGGGGCGGCGGTCGGCTGCCGGCACGACCCCGAGCAACCGCACCTCCCCTTCCACGTTCCCGAACACGCGCCGCATGGCCCGGCGGCACGCCTCCTCACCGCCTCCGTCTTCCAGCGGCAGCCGCAGCGCGGCACCGCTGCTCCACAGTGCCAGGCGCCCGTGCGCTACCGCGACCACGGCGGCCTGCCGGGCGATAGCAGGGGGAGCCGTGCGGAGCGCGGTGACGCGCTCGAGCCGATCGGCCGACGCGCGCGACACACCATAGCGTTGCTCGATCGCCCGTGCGAATCGTGTCGCCGGGATCACGCCCCACGGCCGGCGCCATGCCGCGAGCTCGTGGAACTCGTACGGGCGGCCCTCCATGCCCTCCCGCGCTGTGATGATGTCGTACGCGAGCACGAACTGGGGTACCAGGACGAGCGGGAGACGCGCCGCACGCATCCGCCGCTCGATCTCGAGCTCGACCTGCGGCGCGAGACGGCGGGGATCGACGATCGCGCGCAGTCGGCGCGCCGGCTCCGTGTCGCCACCGAAGACGGTACGCGGCTCGAGCTCGAGCACGCGCGACTCGCACCGGGCCACGCCCGCGACGTCGAGCGCGAGCGCGCGGCGATCGTCCACGTCGAACCGCAGCCGGCAGGTCGCGCCTCGCCGGTGCAGGTCGCCATCGGGCGTGTCGAAGTACAGATCGCGGTGGAACGTCCGCTGGGTGGGGCCGGCGCGCAGGCCGAGCGGCGGCGGTGTCGCAAGCAGCTCATCCAGGCGTTCGGCGCCAGGCACATCCCAGCGAATCACCTCGGGCACGACCGAATAAATTCCTGGCGTGTACGGCCCGGGTCGTTGATGGTTTTGTAGAACTCGTCGTAGTACTCGAGGGCCTGCTGAATGCGCTTGGGCTCGAGTCCCTCGCTCTCGAGGCTCCGGTACAGCGCGTAAATCGCCTCCTTCTGCGCGTTGAACTTGGCGAACAGGGGCGCCAGCTCCTGGGGCGTGCGGCACGTGCCGCGCCAGAGGCGCTGGCGCACGGTGCGGATGGGGAGGCGGGCATCGGGAAAGGCATAGGGAGTCGAGATGACCCCCGACCAGTCGAAGTCGTAGGGGACCGGGTACACGACGCCGACGGAATCCTGAGTGAGCACGATGTTGTGCAGCGCCGTCACGGCGAAGTCGGTGTTGCCGATCATGTACTGGAACACCATCGCCAGGCCCGTCTCGTCGTAGTCGAGCTCGTCCTGGGTGACCCCCTTCTGAGCCAACACCTTCGCGTTGTTGCGTCGCGCCATCCGGTCGTCGTCCTCGACGAAGAACGCGTGACGCATCTCGGGTGCGTGCTTGTCCTTCGCGTCCGCGTAGGTGACGCGCGCGAGCCGCACGCGAAAGCTGCGCTCGGTCAACAGGTTGTAGGCACGATAGATGAGGTACTCTTCGAGCAGGTAGTTCTTGTACGACTGTCCGCCGCGGCACTGCACGGTGAGTTTGAGGCTCGAGCCCTCATGAGCGAAGAGGGTGTGCGGGGTCTGTGCCTTGTCGAGCCCGATCTTGAGCGGTGGATACTGGCAGTTGGCGAGCCGGAAGTGGCCGCGCGTGCGGAGGTGCACGTCGAGCACGACCGAGTCGCCCGTGGTGGCGGCGTAAGAGAGGACTCCCGGCTGGCCCTTCTTCTCGGTCCCGCGCTCCTTGGCGACCGCACCAAAATCCGACTTCAGCGTGAGCTCGAGCGGTTCCGTGGCATCGAACAACCGGCGGCGCGACGGCCCGGTCGAGTCGGGCGGCGCCTGCTGGGCGACGGCTTGCGCCTCGACCCGGGTCGCCCGGGGTACGACGCACACCGCCGCCAGGACGGTCAGTGCGACCCCGGCCCCCCCGGGCCCCCCGGCTCCCCACCTGTGCCTCACACGGTGAACGCTCACCCAGCAAGTCTACGGGTCTGCATATTCCCTTCAAGGGGAGGGGAGGTGCCCATGACTCGACTGGCGGTCTTGACCGTGCTCGCGGTCCTGCCGGCTGGCGGCGCCGCGCAGCGCGGCGACTGGCCCATGCCGGCCAAGGACTACGCGGCCACCCGCTACAGCGACCTGACCGAGATCACGGGCGCCAACGCCGGCCGCCTGCGCCCGGTATGGAGCTTCTCGACCGGCGTGCTGGGCGGGCACGAGGGGCAACCCCTCGTGGTCGACCATACGATGTACGTCGTCACCCCCTACCCGAACGTCCTCTATGCCTTCGACCTGACGCGGGAGGGTTATCCCCTGAAGTGGAAGTACCGTCCCGCGGTGGATCCCAATGCCCTTGGCATCGCTTGCTGCGACGCCGTCAATCGCGGCGCCTTCTACGCCGACGGCAAGATCGTGTACAACCTGCTGGACGGGCACACCGTTGCCGTCGCGGCGGCCACGGGCAAGGAGCTGTGGAAGACCAAGATCGCGGACCTCTCGCAGGGCGAGACCACGCCGGTCGCGCCCCTCGTCGTGAAGCATCGGGTCATCGTCGGCGCGTCGGGGGGCGAGTTCGGCATTCACGGCTGGCTCAAAGGACTCGATCTCGAGACGGGCCGCATCGTATGGACCGCCTACAACATCGGTCCCGATAGCCAGGTCCTGGCGAAGCCGGGAACGTTCAAGCCGTTCTACGATCGGGGCACCGAGCTGGCGCTCACAAGCTGGCCCGCCGACGTGTGGAAGAACGGTGGTGCGCCGGTGTGGGGGTGGATGTCCTACGATCCCGAACTCGACCTGCTCTACTACGGCACCGGCAATCCGGCGCCGTACAACCCCGAGCAGCGCGCCGGCGACAACAAGTGGACCGCCAGCGTCCTGGCCCGCCGGCCGGAGGACGGCACGCTGGTGTGGGCGTACCAGTTCACGCCACACGACAGTTGGGACTACGATGCCGCTTCGGAGATGATTCTCGCCGACCTGACCGTGAATGGCCGGCCAAGGAAGGTCCTCGTCCATTTCGACAAGAACGGCTTCGCGTATACCATAGACCGCGCCACGGGCGAGGTGCTGGTGGCCGAGCCGTTCGTAGACGTCAACTGGGCGAAGCGGGTGGATGTCGCGACCGGCCGACCCGTGGTCGATTCCACCAAGCTGACGGGCGCGTCCCGCGGGAACGTCAAAGAGATCTGTCCGACGCTCGAAGGCGGCAAGAGCCCGGCGTCGCCGGCGGCGTACTCACCACGCACCGGGCTCTTCTACCTCGCGACCAACAACATGTGCATGGACTACCAGGCGACCCAGGCGACTCGCATCGCCGGAACGCCGTTCATCGGCGCGAACACTCCCTACCACGCGGCTCGAGGCGGGTACATGGGGGCGTTCATCGCCTGGGATGCGGCCGCCGGCAAAAAAGTATGGCAGACGACGGAACCCTACCCCGTGTGGAGCGGCGCGGTCGTCACCGCGGGCGACGTCGCGTTCTACGGCACGCTCGATGGTTGGTTCAAGGCGGCGGACGCGAGGACCGGCAAGGTCCTGTGGCGGTTCAAAGTCGGATCGGGCGTGGTGGGGAACCCGATCACGTATACGGGCCGCGACGGCAAGCAGTACGTGGCCGTCTACGCGGGGATCGGCGGCGACTGGTTCCTGCTCTCGGGAGACGTCCGGTCGGATGACCCGGCGGACGTGCGGCCGCCGGCGGATTTCATGCCGGACATCGCCCGGCATACGAGCCAGGGAGGCATCGTATGGATCTTCGCCCTGTAGCCCTGGCTCTCGTCGTCTCCGCTGCGTGCCAAGGCCACGAGGGCGCCCCTGCCATGCGACACGAGGCGCGCGTTTTCGCGGGCGGCCTCACACCGCCGGCGGGCGCACCGCCGGCCTCCGAGAATCCCTTCCGGGGAGATCGGCAGTCGGCGGCGGAGGGCGAGCGCACGTTCGGCGTGATGAACTGCGACGGCTGTCACGGTGGCGGAGCGGTGGGCTGGGTGGGCCCCAGCCTGCGCGACGGCCGTTGGCGCTACGGCGGCGCCGACGGTGACATCTTCCAGTCGATCTATTACGGCCAGCCGCACGGCATGCCGGCGTACGGCGGCCTGTTGCCACCCACCGCTATCTGGAAACTCGTGACCTACCTTCAGTCGCTCGAGCCGCCGGCCAACGTGCCGACCGAGTCGTGGAGGTAGCCATGCGCCTGCTGGGCGGTGTCTTGGGCGCCGTGCTGCTCGCCACGGTGCTGTGGGATGCGTTCGAGACGATCATCCTGCCGCGGCGCGTGAGCGGGCGGATCCGCCTCACGAGGTTGTTCTACCGCTCGACGTGGATCCCGTGGCGCGCCGCGGCGAGAGCGTTGTCGGGCCGTAAGCGGGACGTATTCCTCTCCATTTTCGGTCCGCTCTCGTTGATTCTGTTGCTCGCCCTTTGGGCGGTCGGCAGCGTGTTTTCCTTCGGTCTGCTGCAGTGGGCCGCGGGCTCGGCAATGCGGGTCGTAGGAGATGGGGGCGGGGGCGCGCCCGGGTTCTGGTCGGATGTGTATATGAGCGGTACGACGTTTTTCACGCTCGGCCTGGGCGACGTGGTACCGCGCACCGCGCTCGCGAAGACGCTCACCGTGATCGAGGCCGGAACGGGCTTCGCGTTTCTCGCCGCGGTCATCGGCTACTTCCCGGTGATCTATCAGGCGTTCTCGCGGCGCGAAGTGGCCATCTCGCTGCTCGATGCCCGCGCCGGCTCGCCGCCCAGCGCTTCGGAGCTGTTGTGGCGGCACCGCGGCGACCCCGGCGCCGGCGCACTCACCGAGCTGTTGCGCGACTGGGAGCGCTGGGCCGCCGACGTGCTCGAGAGTCACCTCTCTTATCCCCCGCTCGCCTATTTCCGGTCGCAGCATTACAACGAGTCGTGGCTCGCGGCGCTCACCACCATCCTCGACGCGAGCGCGGTCGTGATGATCGGGCTGGACGGCTGGTGCGCGCGGCAGGCGGAGCTGACGTTCGCCATGGCTCGGCATGCGGTCGTGGACCTGGCGCAGGTGTTCAGCACGCCGCCGGAGCGACAGGGCGAGCGTCTTGGTTCGGCCCAGCTGGCCAAGCTCCGGGAGCGGCTGGCCCGCGGTGGCCTCGCGCTGCGGGACCGGCCCGACTTCGAGCAGCGGCTCACCGAGCTGCGCCGGATGTACGAGCCGTACGTCGGGGCGCTGGCGCACTACCTCACGGTGCCGCTGCCGGCCTGGGTGCGCGAGGTCGAACGTCCCGACAACTGGCAGACGAGCGCCTGGGACAAGGTCGTGCGGTTGCCGGAGCGGGGGGCGGCAACGACGGAAGAGGAGCACTTCTAGAAGCCGCGAGTTCACTCGCGCCCTTGGCAGCAATCGCTGATTTACCTGCGAGATTCGGATAGCGGACGCCGCTCGCCGCCCGCTACTCTGTCGCATGGCGACGATCGCTCGTGTGGCGGTTTACGCGGTGCTTGCCCTGATGTGGGTGACGCCCGTCGGGGCTCAGCTCGCGACTCCCGAAGCGGCGATCCGCGCGCAGGTCCAGGGGTTCTATCGCGACGACCGGGACAACCGCTGGCCCGACGTGCTCGATCACTTCTGGGTAGGCAAGATTACCGCTCGCTGGACGGCGCCGACTTCGACCCAGGCGTGGCTTGCCGCGCGTCCGCTCGAGCGCGATTCAGCGTGCGTGGCCGGGAAGGATCACGTGCTGTCCGTGGCGCTGATCAACGACCGCTGGGCTCGCGTATTCGTGACCTCCTGCCGAGGCGGGCCACCCGATGAGCTCTGGACGCTCCGGGTCGGCGACGATTGGAGGATCGCGCGGATGATCCGCGGTACTTAGCGAGTCTGGCCCGCCTACTTCACGGCGGCGTGCTGCCGATCCGCACCCCCACCTCGTCGAGGTGGTCCAAGAGGTCCGCCGGATCCTGGTACACCCGGTACGCCCCCGCGCGCTCGAGCTCTTCCTCTCCATAACCACCCGATAGCAGTCCTACGCCGAGGGCACGGGCGCGGCGCGCCGCGAGCAGGTCCCACACGCTGTCCCCTACCACGACGGACTCATCGATCGGGACCCCCAGCCGTTCGGCGGCCGCGAGGAACAGATCGGGGTCGGGCTTTGCGTGCTCTACCTGGTCGCGGGTCACGATGGGGACCCCGGCGGGGATGCCGAGCAGGTCGAGGTTGGGCTTGGCGCTCTCCATTCGTCCACTGGTGCCGATCGCCCACGGGACACCCGCCTTCGTCAGATAGGCGAGCAGCTCGCGTGCTCCCGGGAGAGGGCGCACCTGCGATACCTGGCGGGCGTAGGCTTCGGCATGCACGCGCCGGATGTGAGCGGACTGCTCGGGCTTCAGCTCGCGGCCGGTCTCGCGGAACAGCGCGTGGACGAACAGGCCACCGCTCATGCCGATGCGACGGTGGATGCGCCACACCGAGAGCTCGATGCCGACGCTCTCGAGCGCTTCGCGCCACGCGAGCACGTGCTGGTACACGCTGTCCACGAGCGTGCCGTCGAGATCGAACAGGAAGGCGGGGCCGGGTGGCATGAGTCCGGTAATGTAATCGTCGTGAACGAAGTAGGGGCGCAGCATGCTGCGCCCCTACGGCTCTGCGTGACGCCCCCGTGCTACGTTGTTGCTTGACGCCTCTACTCGACGCCTTTTTTCATTTCAACAGCATATCATGCGGCCGTGCCTGCCCCGTCGGGAAATGCTCGAAGTCCACGTCGAACTTCGCGTCCAGGGTCATCCCGCTCGGCCCCACGTTCACGAGCCGGACCCGGTAGGGGACTTTCCCGTCCAGGTTCGAGAGCAGCGAATTGCTCACGTACAGCCGCTTGTTGTCGGGCGTGAGCTTCATCATTTGCGCTTGCGGAATCGCCACCGTGCTCACGAGCTTCGGCTGCATCGGATCGGCCACATCGTACTGCTGCACCGCGCCACCGCCGAACAGCGACACGAACAGGAACTTGTTGTCGTATGAGATCCGCATGTCCGCCGGCAGCGAGCCGTCGGGCAATTTGATCACGCGGTGGAAGGCGAGCTTGCCGTCGGGACCGACTTGCCAATGCCACACGCTGTTGCCGAACGCGCAGTTGATGAAGCCCCCGCGCGCCGCGGCGCCGTGCAGCCAGCGGACCTCGAGCGGCGACTTGTCGAGGTGCTCGACCTGGAGGACCTTGCCGGTCTTCCAGTCCCACGCCACGACCTCGTCACCCACCTGGTCCATCGGCGTGTTTCCGGCTTTGACGGCATGGGGATGCGCCCAGCTCGACGTGACGATCAGGTTCAGCTCCGGCTTGACCCCGACGTCGTACATGTAGTCGGGCGCGGGATGCGCTTCGAGGAAGTTGCCGTCGTTGTCGAGCTTCACCAGCGCGCCCGGCGCGCCGCCTTCTTTCGAGCCGAGCATCGCGACCATCACGCCACCCGGCACGGCATAGAAGGTGTGGGGTCCCGAGAAGCCGGTGCTCGCGGCGAGGTCGGGGACCGTCTTGACGAGCTTCGGGTGCTTGGGATCGGTGGCGACGTCGTAGATGAACAATCGGTTCGAGAACAGCCCACCGGCGAAAATCCGGTCGGCGTTGGCGGTATAGCCGAAGTGGTGCGCTTCGTTCCCGGGCGACCCGGTCGGCGCCGTCGCGATCACCTTTCCATAATTCGGCGACGCGGGGTCGGCGTCGAGCACCGACAGGAAGTCGGGGTCCTTCTGATCGGCGTCGCTGGTCCAGACGTACAGCAGGGACTCGTGCTGGCCTGGGGGAAGGCCCCGGACGAATACCGACTCGTCCGCGGGGCCGCCCGGCGCGGGGGTCATCACGAAGCCCAGCGGCAGGACGGCGAACAGGAGCAGCAGGGCGGTGCGGTTCACAATGGTACCTCCTGAGTGACAGATCTGTGTCCCAGCGAAGCTACCCTCGGAACACGAGGGTGCAAGCCAAGTTGCCGCCTCCCTGCTTGCGGACATATTCCACCATTATGAGACGCTCCCTCGCGCGGGCGACGTAGTGCGACTCGACTTCTCCGGCGCCCCTGAGATCGCCGCGCCGCCGGACGAGGTGTGGAAGCGACTGCTCGATCACGAGTTCGTGGCGTCGGTGGCACCCGGAGTCGAGTCGGTCGAGCCGATCGACGACCGGCACTTCAAGGTGATTTCGGGCTTCGGCGTGGGTGCCGTGAAGGTGCGGTTTCAGCTCGACGTCGAGCTGTCGGACGTGAAGCCGCCCACGAGCCTCAGGATGTCGGCCCACGGCAAAGCGCCGGGCTCGGGTGTGGATGTGACCACCATGCTCGAGATCGAGCTCATTCCCCCCAACCGGTCTCGCCTCAAATGGAGCGCCAGCTCGGAGGTTCGCGGCACGGTGGCGAGCGTGGGGGCCCGCCTGTTGAAGGGCACCGCCCAGAAGCTCACGGAGAGCTTCTGGGACAAGTTCGCGGCGCGCGTCGGCGAGGCGGCGGGGTCGAAGTAGATTTCAGCGCATGAAACAGTGGCTCGAGACGAGAGAAGTCCTGGACTTCCTCGCCCGCGTCCAGGGAGCGGGGCAGCGAGCCGCGCTCGCCACCGTCGTCCGGGTGCGGGGCTCGGCCTATCGCCACGAGGGAGCGAAGCTCGTGGTCGCCGAGGACGGCAGCACCGCCGGGAACGTGAGCGGGGGGTGTCTCGAGCAGGACGTGCGCGAGGTGGCGCTGCAGGTGATCCGCAAAGGGGAGCCCGAGCTCCGCAGCTATTGCTCGAGCGCCGACGAGATTGCGGCCTGGGATTTAGGGGTGGGGTGCGAAGGACAGGTAGATGTATACGTCGAGCGGGCGGAGGCGCGGCCGAGGGAGCGGGCACTGCTCGAGGGACGGGAACCGTTTGCGGTCGCGGCGATTGTCGGGATGCGAGATGCGGGATGCGGGATGCGTTTGATCGTGACGAGCGCTCGGGCGGAGGGTGATCTCGGGTCGAAGGACCTGAACACCCGGGTCGCGGCTAAGGCACGCAAGCTGCTCGAGACCGGAGAGTCCGAGATTCACGAGATCAGTGGTCGGTCGGTGTTTTTCGATGTGCTCATTCCTCCACCCCAACTCGTGGTCCTCGGTGCGGGCGACGATGCCCGGCCGCTGGCGCGGTTCGCTGCCGATGTGGGGTTCCGGGTGGTGGTGGTCGATAGGCGGCCGGGGTACCTCACGCGCGAGCGGTTCCCGGGCGCGGCTGCCCTGGTCGAGAGCGCGGGCGACGAGCTCGACGCGCTGCTTCCGCTCGACGCCGAGTGCTACGCCGTCGTCATGAATCACAATTTCGCAGACGATCAGGCGTACGTGCGCGCGCTCATGAAAACGCCCGTGGCCTACGTCGGAATGCTGGGCCCGCGCCAGCGCACCGAGCGCATCCTCCGCAACCTCGCCGCCGAAGGGCCGATGGACGAAGCGCGGGTGTACGGGCCGGTGGGGTTGGACATCGGGACGGACGGCGCGGAGCAGGTGGCGCTTGCGGTCATCGCGGAGATTCTCGCGGTCCGCTCCGGGCGGCGGGCCCGGTCGCTCAGGGAACGAAGGGCCGCCATCCATGCTCCGACCGACTGAGCTGCCTTGCATCGCGGGGGTGATCCTCGCGGCGGGCGCATCCCGCCGCATGGGCAAGAACAAGATGCTGCTCGCGCTCGAAGGGGAGTCGTTGATTCGCCGAGCCGCGAAGCGAGCCCTCGGGGCCGGGCTCTCGCCTGTGGTGGTCGTGATCGGCCACGAGGCAGAACGGTTGCGCGCCGAGCTGAGGGACCTCCCAGTCGAGTTCGCGGTGAATCCCGCTTACACCGGTCCCACGAGCGGTTCATTGCACCAGGGTCTGAACGCGCTCGGCGCGGATGTCGACGCCGTCGTCGTGATGCTGGGCGACATGGTGCGGGTGAGCGCGGAGACGCTCGCGATGCTGGTCGTCGCGGCGCGCGGGACCGAGGCGCCGCTCGTCGTGTCGCGCTATGGTGACGTGACCGCGCCGCCGCTCTTGTTCCGACGGGCGCTGTTCGGTGAGCTGCTATCGTGGACGGGGGAGGGGTGCGGCAAGGCGGTCGTCCAGGCGCACAAGCACGAAGCGATGTATGTGGATCGGCCGGTGACGTTGCTCACAGACGTGGATACGCCGGAGGACTTCGCGGCCGCCATTGCCGCTCGGCGTCCCACGGGCTAGTGTGAGGTGAGCAGTGTCCGCAGTTCAATGCCGGCGCCGGTGCGTGGTGGCCGTGGTTCAGCAGGTTGCAATGGTTGGGGGCCATCACATGAGTAACGAGTCCAGCGACTTTCCCAGTCGGCTACGCGCGCACGTGGAGCTGCAAGGCGCAATTCTC
>Ga0137403_10007694_pt1 | contig 12129 bp, 9 predicted proteins | sample CZOMad2_1_16fung_FD_122057 | JGI IMG/M metagenome (GOLD analysis project Ga0137403, IMG submission 122057) | Vadose zone soil fungal communities from Angelo Coast Range Reserve, California, USA - CZOMad2_1_16fungal (Hybrid Assembly) | ecosystem: Environmental > Terrestrial > Soil > Vadose zone...
TGGAAGCATCATAAATGCCTGCATCGGGCCGGCCAAGTCGATGAATGTGAAGCCAGGAAAAGCAAGCGCCAGTACTTTCATTGTCGCCTCGTTTGCTTGAATGCCGAGAATCGTTAAAGCGACTCGTCTTCCGTCAAATTTGGGGTTTAGAGTTCGCGCAGAACGACGTTCAACCCAGGAAAATTCCGTAAGCGCTCTTCAGTCATCGTGCTTGCTCCGCGCTCAATCCGCCCATCTCGCCGTCTCGCAGCAGCTGATGGAGTCATGCAATCCCAAGGCTGTCTTTCCGGCAATGTCAATTTGGCCTCAATTTCGGACAAGCAGGGTAATGTTGGGCAAGGACAGCCCGCTGTGGCCTCCGCATGGTCTGTGCCAGAGAGGGATGTTCCCTCACCACGTCTCCATGTAAGGTCGAAGATCGAGTTCAAATGTCCACGCGTCACGTGGCTGCGTGTGGAGGTACCAATAATTCTCCGCGATGTGGTCAGGACTGAGAATGCCGTCCTTACTCTTCAAAGCATACCGTTCTGGAAGGCTGGTTCGGATAAACTCCGTGTCAATGGCACCGTCCACGACTACATGTCCGACATGGATATTCTTCGGACCAAGCTCCCGAGCCATGCTCTGTGCAAGTGCGCGAAGCGCATGTTTGGCACCGGCAAATGCAGCAAAATTGGCCGAACCACGTAATCCGGCCGTCGCACCAGTGAAAAGGATCGTTCCGTGACCACGTAGAACCATGCGTTTCGCAACTTCGCGCGAAAGGTTTCGCCGAGGTGCATGGCCCGCGGACCGAGTTGTTGCGATTCGAGGACATCGAGCGAGGCGAGCCCGGCGCGCATGGAGAGGCTGTTTTCGCTGAAGGTGGAGGTGTGCACGATTGCGCGGCGCAGCGAGGAATAGACGGCATGATAAATTTTATCGGTCATCAGGACGGCGCTGACGGGCATCAATCCGCCGCTGAGCGCTTTGGCGAGAATCACGATGTCGGGGTGAAGTTCGAACTGGTGTGAAGCGAGGAAGGTACCCGTGCGGAACATTCCGGTTTGCACTTCATCTAGCACGAATAGGGTGCCGGTCTTGCGGCAAAGCTCCTGGGCCTTTTGCAGATACGCTTTCGAGGGGACGCGAATGCCCGCTTCGGCCTGAACCGGCTCGAGCACAAGCGCGGCGTGGCGCTTGGTTTGCAAGACAGCTTCGAGCGTGGTTGCGTCGCCAAACTCCACGCCGACCGTGTCCTGCAGGAGCGGTCCGAAGCCTTCGTGCCAGAACGCGTCGTTCATCAGGGAAAGCGCGCCGGTGGTGAGGCCGTGAAAACTGTTGCGGGCGTAGACGATCCCGGCGCGGCCGGTCGTGGCGCGAGCGAACTTGATGGCGGCTTCGACGCCTTCGCTGCCGCTGCTGCCGAAATAAACTTTTTCTAATCCGCCACCGGCCAACCGACACAGACGTTTGGCGAGTTCGCCGGCGAGCTCCGGCACATGGCTCTGAAGCATCGCCGGGCCGCTCTTGTCCAACTCGTTTTTAAGGGCCTGCACAATATAAGGATGGTTGTGACCAGTGTTGTGCACGCAATAGCCGGAAAGAAAATCCAGAAAGCGGCGGCCGTCTTCAGTGAACAGTTCGCAGCCAGCGCAACGCTCGTAACGGACATTCATGCCGAGAATGTTCAGCAGGGCGACCCATTGGGGATTCACATACTCTTCGTAAGAACTGTTCATCGAGCGGGCGGGAGACAGCTTAGAAGCCTGAGTTGCCATAAGGTTATGGATGCTCCTCGTTTGAACATAGATGCCTTTGGCGCCGGGTCTGCAAAAGGATCGTGCGTCGCGGCGGGAGTTGGATGGACGGGAGTTGGGCTGGAAACCGCGACAACGGGTAGGACACACAAAGTGGCTATACGTTACACTTATGTTGTTGAGCATTTCTATTAATTTGACTGATTGGGGCAAGTCGCTCATCCTTGTGCTTCCGCGGGCGATAGCCTCGTTGCCTGTCGGAGCTATGAAATTGTGCCTTGCGAGTTAGTGATGGAAGGCGGTCAGCAGTATCAGAACCGTTATTCGGGGCCATCATCCACAGATGGATGGTGGCCGCGTTTGTTTTCGGTGGTTGGGAAAGAACCTGGGGAGGGATTCGGAAGTGTCTAACGGCTCGTTGAAACCCCGCAGCTCCGTTCTTACCGATGGGGCGCATCGCGCTCCGGCTCGCGCGATGTTGCGCGCTGCTGGACTGAAGGATGACGACTTCACCAAACCGCTGATTGGGATCGCCAACACATGGATTGAAATTGGGCCGTGCAATTATCACTTGCGCGAACTGGCTGTGCATGTGCGCGACGGAATTCGCGCCGCGGGTGGCACGCCGCTGGAGTTCAACACCGTATCGATTTCCGACGGCATCACGATGGGTACGGAGGGGATGCGTGCTTCGCTGATCAGCCGCGAGGTGATTGCGGATTCGATAGAGCTGGTGACGCGCGGCAATCTTTTGGATGGGCTGATTGTTCTGGTCGGTTGTGACAAAACCATCCCCGGCGGAGCGATGGCGCTGGCTCGCCTGAATATTCCCGGACTGATTCTTTACGGCGGCTCGATCGCGCCCGGGCAATACGAAGGGCATTCCGTCACGATTCAGGATGTGTTTGAAGCCGTTGGCGCGCATGCTCGCGGGAAAATGAGCGACGCGCAACTGAAAGAACTCGAATGCGCGGCTTGCCCTGGCGCGGGTGCTTGCGGCGGGCAATTCACCGCGAACACGATGGCTCTGGTCTGCGAATTTCTGGGGTTGGCGCCGATGGGAATTTCGAGCGTGCCGGCCACCGACGCAGGCAAAGCTCATGCAGGGGAACTTGCCGGAAAGCTCGCGATCGACCTGCTTCGCAAAAATACCACGCCTTCGCAAATCATCACCAAGAACGCGATTGAAAATGCCATCGCTGGCGTGGCGGCGACCGGAGGCTCCACGAACGCGGTCCTGCATCTGCTGGCCATCGCGCGGGAAGCCGGGCTGCCGCTTTCGATTGACGATTTTGACCGCATCAGTTCGCGGACACCAATTCTGGCCGATCTCAAACCTGGAGGAAGATTTGTCGCAACCGACCTTTATGCAGCAGGCGGCACTCCGCTCATCGCGAAGCGCATGCTTGAAGCCGGCCTGCTCCAAGGAAACTGCATCACTGTTACGGGACGAACGCTTGCCGAAGAAGCCGCAAGCGCTAAAGAAACGCCGGGACAGCAAGTGGTCCGCGGCAAAAGCAACGCAATCAAGGAAACGGGCGGCCTAGTGATTTTGAAGGGCAATGTGGCGCCGGAGGGCTGCGTGGTGAAAGTGGCGGGGCACAAGACGCTGAATTTCAGTGGGCCGGCGCGAGTGTTTGACAGCGAAGAGGCGGCGTTTGCCGCGGTGGAGCAAGGACAAATCAAGGCCGGCGACGTGGTGGTGATTCGTTACGAAGGGCCGCGCGGTGGGCCGGGGATGCGCGAGATGCTGGCTGTGACGGCGGCGATAGTCGGGGCGGGGCTGGGCGACGATGTTGCGCTGCTTACCGACGGACGATTTTCCGGCGCTACGCACGGATTGATGGCGGGGCATGTTGCTCCAGAAGCGGCGAACGGCGGGCCGATCGCCGCGATACGCGACGGAGACAAGATTACGTTTGATCTGCCAAATCGCACATTGAGCGTGGGCATCGCCGACGCCGAGATTCAGAAGCGCATGGCCAATTGGAAGGTGCCTAAGCCGCGCTACACGCATGGGGTGTTCGCGAAATACGCGGCGCTGGTGTCGTCATCGTCGCTGGGTGCGATCACGACGGTGCCGGCAAGCTTTGCATCGGACAACGCTCCGATTTCCTCTGGGAGAACTCTATGAAGCTGACAGGTGCGGAAATTCTCTGCGAAACGCTCACGCGCCTGGGCGTGAAACATATTTTCGGGTATCCGGGCGGCGCGATTCTTCCGGTGTACGACGCGCTTGGCAAATCCAAGCTGCATCACATCCTGGTGCGCCACGAGCAGGGCGCGACGCACATGGCCGATGGATATGCGCGGGCGACTGGCGGTGTTGGCGTGGCGATGGCGACTTCAGGACCGGGCGCAACCAATATGGTTACCGGAATTGCCACGGCGATGCTCGATTCTTCGCCGGTTGTCTGCATCACGGGCCAGGTCAGCAGCAAATTGCTCGGCTCCGACGCCTTTCAGGAAGTGGACATTACCGGCATCACCATGCCGATCACCAAGCACAACGTGGTGGTTTCCAAGGTGGAAGATATCGCTCGAACAGTGCGCGAGGCGTTTATTATCGCCAACTCCGGACGCCCCGGGCCGGTGCTGGTGGACATTACGAAGGATGCGCAACAGGCCACCGCTGAATTCGATTGGGAGGCGAGCGCGCCGAAGCTGCCCGTGAAACGCCAGCGCAATAATCATGATCAGGAAGAGTTTGACCGAGCCGTTGAGCTGCTGAATTCGGCCAAGCGGCCGCTGATTCTGGCGGGCCGCGGCATCATGCTTTCCGGGGCGATGCGAACATTTGAGCAATTCGTACACGCCGGCAATATTCCCGTGGCGATGACGCTGCTTGGCATCGGCGGCTTCCCTGCCAGCGATCCGCTGAATCTGGGAATGATGGGGATGCACGGCGAAGCGTGGGTAAACAACGCAATTCAAGAAGCGGATCTGCTGATCGCCGTGGGGATGCGATTTGACGATCGCGTCACCGGCGACCTGCGCGTTTACGCGCGTAACGCGCGCAAAATTCACATTGAAGTGGATCGGGCGGAGATCAACAAAAATGTAAAAGTGGATGCCGCGATTATTGGCGACGCGGGGAAAACGCTTGCCGCACTGCTGCCGCACGTCCACGAGCGCGATCACAGCGGATGGCTGGCGCACATTGCCGGCTTGAAGGGCGATTCCGCCGTACGCGATATTCAATCATTGCCGGACAGCGGGCATCTTTATGCGGCGCACGTCATCAACGATCTTTGGAAGGTTACCGGTGGCAACGCTATCGTGGTCACCGACGTGGGCCAACACCAGATGTGGGAAGCGCAGTATTACCACCATAATGCGCCACGCACGCTGATCACATCGGGCGGATTGGGCACGATGGGATTTGCGCTGCCCGCGGCGATTGGCGCGAAGATGGCGCGGCCGGATGCGGAAGTGTGGGTGGTGGTCGGCGACGGCGGCTTCCAGATGACCATGTGCGAGCTGGCGACGATCGTTCAGGAAAAAATCAACATTAAGATCGCCATCATCAACAACGGGTATCTGGGCATGGTTCGGCAGTGGCAGGAATTTTTCTATGACAAGCGTTACGTGGCGACGCCGTTGGTGGCGCCAAACTTTGCGGCGCTGGCAAACTCGTTTGGGATTCGTGGAGAAACCGTCACGGCGCGGAAAGACGTTGTTCCGACGATTGAAGCGGCGCGTAAGTCGGAGCAGACCGTGCTGATTGATTTCCGTGTGGAACAGGAAGATTCGGTGTACCCGATGGTGGCGGCAGGTGCGGCGCTGAACGACATGATTCGGCGGCCGAATAATCCGCTGGTGGAGACGGCGACTGAACCATAGGGCGGCGTTTAGGCAATGAGCAGAATCACAGGCTGAAGCCTACGCTACCTGGCGGGAGAAATTGAGGGAGACATGCAAACGATCGTTGCTTACGTAGAAAACAAACCGGGCGTGTTGAACCGGGTGGCGTCGCTGACGCGGCGGCTGGCGATTAACATTGATTCGCTGACGGTCGGGCCGACGGAAAATGTGGAGATTGCACGCATGACGATTTGCGCGCACACGGACGAGCGCGGAGCGACTCGGCTGGAGGCCAGCCTCGAGAAGCTGGTGGACGTGTTGCTGGCGGAGAATATTTCGGATCGGCCGATGCTGGAGCGCGATCTGGCTTTGATTAAGGTTGCCGCCGACCAGCAGAACCGGCCGCACCTGATGGAACTGATCAAGGTGTTTCGCGGGCGTGTGGTGGACGTGGCCCCGGAGTCGCTGATCGTGGAAGTTTCGGGGACCGTAGACAAGATTGACGGTTTGCTGGAAGTGCTGCGGCCGTTCGGCGTGCTGGAGATGGCGCGGACGGGGCGGATTGCGATGACGCGCGGGAACGATTTGCTGCGGCCACCGGCGGAAACGGCGGAGCCGGCTGCCACGGCGAAATAGCTGATTTTGTAGCGGCCGCCTCCCGAGGTGCGCATTTTGCACCCCGATCGGCCTTACGGGGCGGGCGCATTTCCGGAGCACAGGCTAAAGCCTATGCTACCTGTTCGGCCGCGAGACGGCCAAGACGAAAGGAACGAAATGGCAAACCTGTATTACGACAAAGACGCGGACCTCACGTTAATCCAGAACAAGAAGGTCGCGATTATCGGTTACGGCTCTCAGGGGCATGCGCACGCGTTGAATCTTCGCGATTCCGGCGTTTCCGTGATGGTTGGATTGCCTGAGGGTAGCGCTTCCCGCGCGAAGGCGGAAAAGGACGGGCTCACCGTGAAGTCTCCCGCGGAAGCGGCGGCGTGGGCCGACGTGATCATGATTCTTGCGCCGGACACGCGGCAGCCGAAACTTTATAAGGAAGCGATTGAGCCGCACCTGACGCCCGGGAAAACACTTATGTTCGCTCACGGGTTCAACATTCGGTTTGGCGCGATCAAGCCGCCGAAGACAGTGGACGTAACCATGATTGCGCCGAAAGCGCCGGGGCATCGCGTGCGCGAAGTGTTTGTGGAGGGCGGAGGCACGCCGGCGCTGATCGCCGTGGAGCAGGACGCGACCGGCCACGCGAAGGCGCAGGCACTGGCGTATGCCAAGGGACTTGGCACGACGCGCGCTGGAGTTCTGGAAACTACCTTTACCGAGGAAACAGAGACCGACCTTTTTGGCGAGCAGGCCGTGCTGTGTGGCGGCGTCAGCGAACTGATCAAGGCGGGCTTTGAAACGCTGGTGGCAGCGGGGTATCAGCCGGAAGTCGCCTACTTCGAATGCCTGCACGAGTTGAAGCTGATTGTGGACCTGATTTATCGTGGCGGTCTCAGCTACATGCGCTATTCCGTCAGTGATACTGCGGAGCAGGGCGACTATCACGCTGGGAAGCGCATCGTAACGCAGCAGACGCGCGAGGAGATGAAGAAGCTTCTCGCCGGCATCCGCGACGGCAGCTTCGCTAAAGCCTGGATCGAAGAGAACGAAAAGGGCTGCCCGAATTTCCTGGCACGCCGCAGAGCCGAACAGCAGCAGCAGATCGAGCAGATCGGCTTGAAGCTGCGCGCCATGATGCCCTTCCTCAACCCAGTCGTGGCCCCCGGTCTGAACGAATCCGCCGCCACGGCGAAGAAATAGATCCCGCGAACAGCACACATCATCGCCCTGTAGCTCAGGCCTTCAGGCCTGTGGGTTTTCGTAACGACGGCACGGTTTTGCCCACGCAATGGAAACCCTCACCCCTGAAGGGGTGAGCTACAGGCATTATTGCCTAATTCGCATTCTGTCCGGACTCCCACCGTTCGCAAACTTCCCTGTTTCGGTTATGATTTCGCACGTGACTCCACGTTATCGCCTATCTTTCGCGATTCCCTTCTTAATCTTTAGCCCACTCTTCGCGATTATCCCGGTCGCGCGGGCGCAAACCGCAGGCTCTGCCGCCAATTCCCTTCTTCCCGGCCCCAAACCCGCAGATGTGCCGTTTGATTGGAAACGGATTATCGGCATTTACGGGAAAGATCACTCCGTGCTTTTGCTGGAGCGAGATCGGAAACTGTTTTATAGAGATTCGACGGGAGTTGAAAAACAGCTTACTCCAACTAACTTGGGAATGTTCACGACAGATCCAAACGATCCCCCGGTCATGAAATTCAGTCTTCCAGCCGTCTATTCGCTCAGTCATGTCCCCTTCCTCGGTATTAACGACCAAACATGGCCGCACACGGACGCGGGCGACAATCCCGGGAACTTCTATCACGTTTCGCCCACGCCGCCCGTGGTGCAGCTCCGAGCTAAAGCTCTTAAACTCACACCACCCATGGAACCCGGCCCTTTTCGCGAGCCGGAGCTTGCTGAACTCGCCAACTTGGATGCTGGCTTCCATCTGGAAATCCGTTACGCACGATACGACAACTTTTTGTCGGCACCGGTATACACGCAGGCGAGGGCGTTCCTGCAGCGTCCCGCGGCTGAGGCGTTGCTTCGCGTGCTGCACAAGTTGCAACCACTTGGCTACGGCTTGCTGATTCATGACGCTTACCGGCCGTGGTATGTGACGAAGATTTTCTGGGACGCGACGCCGACTGAAGGGAAGATATTTGTCGCTAATCCACAGGAGGGTTCAAAGCACAATCGCGGCTGTGCCGTGGACCTGACGCTTTACGATCTGGCGACCGGGAAGGCGATTGAAATGACCGGCCTGTATGACGAGATGTCGCCGCGCTCCTTTCCCAATTTTCCCGGCGGCACTTCGCTGCAACGCTGGCATCGCGACCTGCTTCGCCGCGCGATGGAATCGGAAGGTTTCACGGTGAACGAAGACGAGTGGTGGCATTTCGATTACAAAGACTGGAAACAGTACGGCATCCTGAATGTGCCGTTTGAGAAGCTAGCTGTCGGCCCGCAGCCGACAGCTGTCAGCCATTAGCTGTAAGCCGTAAGCCATGAGGATTAAGCCTGAGGGAGGGGTTATTTTGCGAAACGCTGGAATCCGCATCGCAACCGCCGTGCTATTACTTGTCGCATGCGGGGATAGCACTGGGGCACAAGCTCCCGATTCGCTCGAGGCTCACATCCAGAAAGTGATGGGGCGTCCGGAGTTCGCGCGTTCGAATTTCGGCATCGAGTTTTACGACCTTGAAACCGGCAAAGTCGTTTACTCTCTCAACGCCGACAAACTTTTTGTTCCCGCATCCACCACCAAACTACTTACCGAAGGCACGGTCCTTGCGAAACTTGGTCCCGACTATCGCTTTCACACGAACATCTATCGCACCGGGCCGATCGACAAACATGGCACGCTGAAAGGCAACCTCATCCTCGTTGCCAGCGGCGACCCCAATCTTTCGAATCGCATTCAACCCGACGGCACGCTCACCTTCATGGACGACGATCACTCTTACAATGGCCCCGCGCTGCCCGGCGATCCACTCGCCGTCATCAAGGATTTCGCCGTGCAGGTTGCCGCCAAGGGGATTCGCAAGATCGAAGGTCACGTCTACGTGGACACCAGCCTGATGCCCGACGGTGAGCACGAAGGCGGCACCGGCGTCACGATGTCCTCCATCATGGTCAACGACAACATCCTTGACCTTAGCGCGAAGCCGGGCGAAAAAGTGGGCGACCCGGTGGCGCTGGGCGTCTCTCCGCAGACTTCCTATTTTCATTTCGTCAGCGCAGTAACCACCGGCCCGGCCGAATCCAAGCTATTGTTTGACGCCACGGACCCCGCCGCTCGGCCCGATGGTTCCTGGGAAATCACCCTCTCGGGTAGTGTTCCCCAGGGCAGCGGGCAACATACGCTTGCTTACCAGATCCCCTCACCCACGCAATTCGCGATCGCGGTGCTGCAGGAAGCGCTGAAGGCAAAAGGAATTGAGATCAAGCCGAAAAACTCCGCCGCGCTCGTCAAAGATTTTTCGTCATTCCAGCATTTCTATACTTCGGAATATCAGGTGGCAGAGCATGTCTCCCCGCCATTGAGCGAGGAGATCAAAATCACGCTGAAGGTCAGCCAGAATCTCCACGCCGGCATGGGACCATATTTTCTCGGCTTGTTCGTCGCGAAGAATGTGAAAGATCCGCTTTCCGCCGGCTTCAAGGTTGAGCAAACGTTTCTTACCGATGCGAAGCTCGATCTTTCCGGCGCCTCGCAAGGCGACGGCGCGGGCGGCGACTGGGCCGATCTCTTCAGCCCGGATTTCATGTGCCACTATCTGGCGTACTGGAAAACCAGGCCGGACTTCGCCATCTTTTTTAATGCGTTGCCCATTCTTGGAAAAGACGGAACGCTGGCCAAAATTCAAAAGGACAATCCGGGGGCGGGCCATGTCTTCGCAAAAACCGGAACGTTTGCCGCCGAAGACAAGCTCAATTCGCGCTTGACACTTAACGGCAAAGGCCTGGCCGGTTACGTGCAAACGAAGTCTGGCAAGACGCTCGCCTTTGCCGCTTATGTGAATCACACCTCCATGCCCGCAGACCCGGACAGCGCGCAAAAAATTGCCGGGCAAGCACTCGGTGAAATCGCCGCTGCCGCCTATGATGCGCCGCTGCCGTGAGCTGCGACGGCTGCTGGTACGCGCCAGACGCGCTGAAGCTGTCCGAAGAATTAATGGAGAAGAAGCAGGCCTATGGAGACCCGACTCAGCCGAGTCTTGTTTTGCCCATTTCGGCCACGCGGCGTTCGTAAATCATCTCGCAGGCGCCTTTGCTGTTGCTGAACCGAAACACGATCTTATGGCCTGCTTCCCTTTTCGCGCGCGACTTCAGGACCGTCCCGTTCAGTTCCACCCAGTTGCCGCTGACGAGGTATTCGCCTTCGCGTCCTTGCAGTTCAAACTTTCCGTCGCTCTTTAGCGAGAGCGGCGGAGCTGTGCAGGGTACGGCCTTCCCGGCTACCTTGGCTTCCGAGCACACATACTGGCCGGCCACATCGTCGCTCTGCGCGCGGCTCTTCGGCGCACATGCCAAGATCAACAAACCCAGGCCGGCGACCATCATCACTTTGATTGAAAATGCTTTTGCTGCCAGCATGCCCCCGGAACCTCCCACTCGCACTCGGCTAACTGAGTTCACTCGCTCAATGGAAGCCTTTAGATGTGCAAGTTACTCGCCAGGGTTACAATCCCGCAAGGCATTGATAAGGGAACACTTAGGTAGCTCCACGACAGCTTCCCACCGCAAATATGGGAACGCCCGTTCACATTCCGCACACGGCAACGGAATTTCTTTGCCGTACTGCCCCAAACGTACCGGCCGCGGAGAGTACCCTCCTATGAACATACCTGTGTGTGTTACTCGACTGGTAACTCGGGGAGGGCTGCCCCGTCTTTCCGCGGGTCGGAGGCGCCGTAGTTGACGCCCTTTGAGAAGTCGCGCAGGACCACCTGGCCGCCCCCCATCGCGGCGGAGAAGGCTCCCACTACTTCAATTTTGTGCCCCTTGGCCGCCAGTTCGTCGCGAACCTTCGACGAGAAGCGGTTCTCCATCTGGAGATCGCAACCGCCAAAGGTACGCTTCGTGAAACGCGCCGCTTCGAGGGCCGCTTGAATGTTCATCTTAAAGTCCACCAGGTTGGCGATGAATTGCGCGTGGGCTTGTGACTGATTCCAGCCGCCCATGATCCCGAAGGCGACTCGCGTGTCGCCCTTCTGCGCAAACGCCGGAATGATCGTGTGCAGGGGACGCTTGTGGCCGGCCAGCAGATTCGGCGAATCGGGGTCGAGGGTAAAAAGCGCGCCGCGGTTGTGCAGGACGAATCCGGTTTCCGGGGCAACAATTCCGGAGCCAAATTCGTTGAAGTTGCTCTGAATCAGGGAAACCATGTTTCCGTCGCGGTCCACCACGGTCAGGAAGGTTGTGTCGTTCCCCACGCGGGGGTCGGCGCTGACTTCGCAGTTGGCGTGGTCCGGGTCAATCAGTTTCGCCCGGGCAGCGGCATGCTCTTTCGAAAGCAGCGTCGCCACTGGCAATTTCTGGCTGCGCGGATCGCCGATATATTTCTTCAAGTCCGCGTAGGCCAGCTTTTTCGCTTCAATCATCGCGTGTAAGGCGTTTACGGTGCCATAGCCGTAGTCTTTCTGCTGCCCGAGCGGAAACGTCTCCATGATGTTGAGCATTTCGAGGGCGGCAAGGCCTTGGCCGTTTGGCGGCAGTTCGTACACGGTCCAATCGCGATAGGTGGTCGAGATCGGCTCTACCCACTCGCTGGAATATTCCGCCAGATCCTGCTGCGTCATCACGCCACCGTGGCGCTCGATCGTCTCAAGTATTTTTTTCGAGATTTCTCCTTTGTAGAAGGCGTCGCGTCCATGCGCCGCAATTTGCTGCAGCGACCAAGCCAGGTCCGGATTCGTGAAAACGTCGCCCGTTTTGGGCGCATGGTCCTGCGGCAAATATAATTTTGTCGCCG
>Ga0137403_10007695_pt1 | contig 12128 bp, 13 predicted proteins | sample CZOMad2_1_16fung_FD_122057 | JGI IMG/M metagenome (GOLD analysis project Ga0137403, IMG submission 122057) | Vadose zone soil fungal communities from Angelo Coast Range Reserve, California, USA - CZOMad2_1_16fungal (Hybrid Assembly) | ecosystem: Environmental > Terrestrial > Soil > Vadose zone...
GTAATGGCGTATCAGATCGACGCCGTGAATACGTTCCCGGGCCTTGTACACACCGCCCGTCACATCACGAAAGTGAGTTGTACTAGAAGTCGCCGCGCGAACCGCAAGGACGCAAGCGCCCAAGGTATGACCCATGATTGGGGTGAAGTCGTAACAAGGTAGCCGTAGGAGAACCTGCGGCTGGATCACCTCCTTTCTAAAGAACAGAAGTACCTTATCCCGCTACTGGTGTGCGGGAGATGGTACTCACCTTCCGGGCTTCGGCTCGGGAGAAACGCAACCTTGGCTCTCACGGGCCCTGGCTGCGGCGTTCGCTTTACTTGCCCCGCGAGCTCTGCTCAACGGGACGAGCGGATTCTGGCCGATCGTATCAGTCAAAGAGACAAACAACCTCCATAGTGCGTTCAGGGCCGCGTGTTCACTCCGCGGCCCTTTTGCTTCTCGAGTGCCGGCCGTGCCAATCGCCGACGTTTCGCAACCTTGCAGAGGTCCCTCGGCGATGGTCGATCCCCGCTGAATACTTTCTTCCGAATACTTCCGAATACTCAGGAAGCAGCAGCGGCGTTCACCACCGTTTTCTCGTTCCAATGGAAACTGATATTCGGCGTGGTCTTTAGTACGATCTTGGCAGCCTTGAACTCGAGTGCGTCGGTATTTACCATGTCGCGGAGTTTGTTGGCCTGGATAAGAGATCCGAGAATCAGCGCCAGCACATCGTTATCTTTGTTGGCCTGAAAAACCGTGTTGAGTTTGTTGTCGCTCGTTAGCGGTCCGGTCTTTAGGTGGATAGTAACAGTGGGCGGCACTCCCAACTCTAGGTCCATTTCGCCGACTTGATACCCGGCATCCCGTAAGAGCTTAAGTAGTAGGTTCGCTTGCGACATTACCTCGCCGGCCTTCTGCGCACTGAGTGCGGATTTGCCAGTCTTCGTTGCACCGTCTTGGGCCGAAGGAGGGTGCGACGCCCAACGCCGCCGACTTAATCTAGTCTAGACCAACACGGGCGGCTAACCTTTTTAGAATCAACATTTACAAGAAAATAGGGGGACGGCAGTTCACAGTCCAGGCCAGACTTCGCGCTCACCAGCACCCGCGGCCGCATTTCTCGGTCACAATGCCGCGAGCGGCCAGCCCGGTCAGAAGCTCGGCCGCGCCGGGCGAGATCTCGCGATCGCCGGGCACAACTACCGCCCATTCGAGGTTTTCGCGAAACTCTTTAGTGCGGATTTCCCAGCGCTCGAATACCGCCGATTTCGTGTCGCCGATCTGAATCATCGACCAATGTCGAGCCAACGCAAGCGCCTCGGCCTCGGTCGGAGCCGGCCCCCTAAGAATAAAGTGATTATTTCCGTGCACCAGAATGCCGACCATTGCTCTCCACGCATTTGTGGCGGATGAGGACTCCGCCTCCGCTGCTGTTATTCTAGAGTGGAACATCGTACAGGAGAGAATTCGCAGTTTGGCTCCGATCCTCAATGCTCATTCGTTGTCGAAGAGATACGGCGTCGCTCCGCTGTTCCAGAACATTTCCTTCAGCATTTCGGATGGCGACCGCATCGGCCTGATAGGCCCCAATGGTTCCGGCAAGTCCACGCTGATCGAAATTCTTTCTGGACGCGTCCGGCCGGACGCCGGCGAAGTGGCTTTGCGGAAGCGCGCCCGGCTCGCGACCGTCACCCAGGTTTCTGAATTCGCCTTGGGCGAAACCGTGCGCTCGGTCGTCGAAAGCGCCATGAAGGAAGCGAAGGTCCCGGAAGTCGAACGGGCGTCGCGTTTTGCGGAAACTCTCGGCCGCACCGGTTTCACCAAACTCGACGCCCCCGCCGCCACCCTTTCCGGCGGCTGGAAAAAACGCCTCGCGGTTGCCGCTGCGTTGGTTCAATCGCCTGACGTGCTGCTCCTCGACGAACCAACGAACCATCTTGATCTCGCGGGTATCGAGTGGCTGGAAAGTGTGTTGCAAGATGCGTCGTTTGCTTGCGTCGTGGTCAGCCACGATCGCTACTTCCTGGAAAACGTCTCCACCGTAATGGTCGAACTCAGCCGCTCCTACGAGGACGGCTTTCTCCGCGTCGAAGGCAACTACAGCAAATTCCTCGAAGCCAAGGAAATCTATCTGCACGCACAGCAAAAGCGCCAGGATGCTCTCGAAAATCGCGTGCATACCGAAATCGAATGGCTCCGCCGCGGCCCCAAAGCCCGCACCACCAAATCCAAGGCCCGCATCGACAAAGCCCACGAAATGATTGGCGAACTCGCGGACATGAGCAACCGCACCCGCGCCACCGCCACCAAAATCGATTTTACCGCCACCAATCGCCAGACCCGCCGCCTCATCGGTCTGGAAGACATCAGCTACGAAGTTCCCGGCCGCGCGCTCTTCACCAAAATAAATTTCGACGTCACTTCCGGCATGCGTGTTGGCCTCGTCGGCCCCAACGGCAGCGGCAAGACCACGCTGCTTCGCCTGCTTCTTGGCGAGTTGCAGCCCGCCGCCGGAAAAGTTCGCAAAGCCGACGCCCTGCGCATCGTTTATTTCGATCAGAACCGCCAGCTCGATCCCGGCGTGCTGCTCCGCCGCGCGCTCGCTCCGGACAGCGACTCCGTCATCTACCAGGATCGCGTGATTCACGTGGCTGGCTGGGCCGCGCGCTTTCTCTTCACCGGTGAAGATCTCAATCGTCCCGTCGGCCGTCTTTCTGGAGGCGAACGCGCGCGCGTGCTCATCGCGCAGTTAATGCTGCAGCCAGCCGACGTCCTCCTTCTCGACGAGCCGACCAACGACCTCGACATCCCCACTCTCGAAATTCTGGAAGAGAGCCTGCTGGAGTTTTCCGGCGCGCTGGTTCTCGTCACTCACGATCGCTATCTTCTCGACCGCGTTTCCAACATCGTCTTCGGCTTCGATGGTCTCGGCGGCGCTGAACGCTTTGCCGACTATTCGCAGTGGGAAGCGTGGCAGGAAGTCCGGCAGTCGGCGGAGTCCGGACGCGCAGCTCCGCGCGAAAAGTCTTCGTCCGTAGCCCCTCAACCCGCCGCCAGCAAAAAAAGGCTCAGCTACAAAGAAGACCGCGAACTCAGTTCCATGGAACAAACCATCGCCGACGCCGAGAGCCAGCTGCGTGCGAAGCTCGAAGCCCTGCACGAGCCGGCGATCGCCAGTGACGGCGCGCGTCTGCACGCAGCCAGTGTGGATTTGCAGGAAGCGCAGAAAGCGGTCGATGCGCTGTATCACCGCTGGGCCGAGCTGGAAGAAAAGCTCAAATAATTCACGCAGACACCAGCGACAATCTACAAAGCCCGCCCGGCCGCTGCTCCCGACGCCCAAGCCCATTGGAAATTGAATCCGCCCAGCTGCCCGGTAACGTCCACCACTTCGCCGATAAAAAACAATCCCGGCGCTCTCCGGCTCTCCATCGTCTTGCTCGAGAGTTCATCGGTATCCACGCCGCCCGCCGTCACTTCAGCTTTCTCATAGCCTTCGTCGCCGGCCGGCATCACGTTCCACTCGTGAATTTGTTTCTCGTATTCCGTTAGTGCCGCATTCGTCCAATCGGAAGGCTCGTGCAATTCAATCCAACGCTCCGCGAATCGCTTCGGCAAAATTCCTACAAACGCCGCGCGCGCCGCGCCAGCATTCCGCGCCTTACTTTCGCGAATCGCGCTGGTCACATCGCGCTGTGGTGCCAAATCAATCCGCACCGCTTTACCGGGCTCCCAGTACGACGAAGTCTGCAGAATCGCCGGACCGCTCAGTCCGCGATGGGTAATCAGCATCTTTTCGCGAAATTCCGGCCCGTCGCCGGCCGCCGCGATCACTTCCATCGACACGCCCGCCAGATCGCCATACTCCTTCTGCTCTTTTCGACTGAACACCAGCGGCACCAGCGCCGGCCGCGTCTTCTGAATTTTCAGTCCGAATTGCCGCGCCAACTCGTAGCCAAATGAAGTCGCCCCCATCTTCGGAATCGAAAGCCCACCCGTCGCCACGACCAGGGCCGACGCGCGAAACTCTTCCGCCTCCGTCCTCACGACAAACTCAGTCGCGCGCCGAACCTCTCGCACCGCTTGACTCAAGAAAACCTGCGCGCCCGCCGTGCGGCACTCCGCCTCCAGCATTCCGGTAATATCGTTGGCCGCCCTGTCGCAGAAAAGCTGCCCCAGCGTCTTTTCGTGATGCGCAATGCGATGCTTTTCCACCAGCGCGATGAAATCCGCCGGCGTATACCGCGCCAGCGCCGACTTGGCAAAATGCGCATTCGCCGAAAGAAAATTCTCCGGTTTGCAATAAACATTCGTGAAGTTGCAACGCCCGCCGCCGGAAATCAAAATCTTTTTCCCGGCGCGCTCGGCCCTCTCGAGCACCGCCACTCGCCGCCCGCGTTTTCCGGCCTCGATCGCGCAGAAAAGTCCCGCAGCCCCCGCGCCCAGAATCACCACATCAAATTTGCGGCTCATTTCTAGTCGGCAATTGTCTCAGGTTCGCCGCGAATCACACACGTCGCTCTCGGCCGCGGCCCGCTCACAACCCCACGTTTGCCTCGTCTAATACAGCAAATGGCGGCACTCAGCCCCCAATCCCTGAGTTTCGTCCCGCAGCCTCGGAGAACCTCATGAATCGTCCGACCCACTTACCGCTCATCTGTCTGGTCCTCTTGCTTTCGTCGCAGGCCAGCGCCCAGCAGTCCCCTGCCATGCAGGCCGCCAACGATCTTCTGGCACAATCCAAATGGCCGGAAGCCGCCAAAGCCTATGCAGGCATCACCGCCAAAGATCCAAAGAATGGCGCCGCCTGGCAAAATCTTGGCGAATCCCTGCTGCAACAACATCAGCAGCAAGCCGCCGTCGAAGCATTTGGCCACGCCGCGCAGGCTGGCTTCCGCCCGGTTCTAAATCAGGTAAATATAGCTCGCGCTTATGCCGATGCGCACGACCGTGCGAAGGCATTGGCCGCATTGCAACAAGTCGTGGACTCCGGAAACGGCGGTCGTATGCGCCCGATTATCCTGAGCTCCACCGAATTTTCCGCGCTCATCAATGATCCCGACTTCCAGAAGTTGATGGAAAAAACCCGTCCGTGCACCACATCGGAATACCGCCAATTCGATTTCTGGGCGGGCGACTGGGACGTTCAAGTAAACGGCCTATCAGCCGGCCACAATCTGGTTACCGTAGAACAAGAAGGCTGCCTGCTCATCGAGCACTGGGCGGCGTCCACCGGCGGCCAGACCGGTACCAGCTTCAACTACTACGACGTCCGCGACAAGAAGTGGCACCAGCTCTATCTCGACAATTCCGGAAACGCCGGAGCCTTCCCAGCCATGGCTGGCAGCTTGCTGGGCGAGAAAATGGTTCTGATCACGGATACCGCCGTCAACCCGGTCTCTCGCTGGACTTGGTATGTCGTCTCTCCCGGGAAAGTCCGGCAAATGGCCGAGCAATCCACCGACGGCCAGAAAACCTGGAATATCACCTGGGATTCCATCTACGTGAAAACCGCCCAAGTCACTCCTTCTGCCTCGAACTAATTCGCAGCCGGGCCGCGCGGTCGCGCTCCGGACCGCCACTTGGATAGGTCAAAACAGATATTTACTTCTTTAGCTAATCTGTGGAATAATTCCGCCCATGGTAATCAGTGACCGCCTGCGCGAACTCCGGGAAGCGAAAAACCTTTCTCAGGGCGATATCGAAGCGCGCAGCGGCTTGCTCCGTTCCTACCTTTCCCGCGTCGAAAACGGCCACACCGTCCCATCCCTGGAAACTCTCGAGAAACTTGCCGCCGCTATGGAAATTCCGCTCTATCAGTTGATGTACGACGGTAACGAGCCGCCGCGCCCGCCGGACCTGCCCAACTGGAAACCGGGCTCTATCGAAGGTATGCGCAGCACTGGCAAGGACGCCATCTTCTTGCACAAACTCCGCCGCCTCTTGAGCAAAATGTCAGAAACGAATCGCCAGTTGATTTTGCATCTCGCGCAGAAACTCGCCGGCCGTCAGAAGAGAGTCACGCGCCGCGCCAAGGCCGAGACGCCCAAAGCTGCGGCTGCAGCTTCCTAGCACTACAGAACTCGTCGCGCTCTACCGGAATCCAGCCGTAAGTCCCCCGTCCACGATCATCGAATGCCCAGTCACATACGAGGCCGCGTCCGAACAAAGCCACGCGATAGCTTCTCCGGCTTCCGCGGGATTGCCGATGCGTCCCGCGGCGATCATGCCCAGATATTTTTCCTCCACTGCTTTTCGCGCTTCCGGCGTCTTTCCTGCGATGCGCTCGATACTATTGTTCAGCATCGGCGTATCAAAGGCGCCGGCAGCCAGTGCGTTCAGGCGGATGCCGTGCCGCCCGTACTCCAGCGCCGCGGATTTTGTCAGCCCTAGAACTCCCGCTTTAGCGGCGGAATACAGCGAGCCCATCACCGCGCCGCCCAGTCCGTTTACCGAGGACACGTTCACAATCGCGCCGCCCGCCGGACTCTGCTGCAACATCTGACGAATCTCGAATTTCATTCCCAGCCACACGCCTTTCAAGTCCACCGCTATGGTCGCGTCGAATTCCTCTTCGGAGAAATCCGCTGTCGCGGAAAATGCTCCCATATACCCGGCGGCATTGTTCACCGCGCAATCCAGCCGCTCGAACCGCTCGACCGTTTTGCGGACTAATGCTTCCACCTCGGACGCTTTCGAAACATCGGTTGCCACGAACATGCTCTCCGCTCCGGCGCTCTTCAGTTCCTCCACCACCTGGTTGCCGCGCTCCGCGTTCCGCGCCGCAATCACCACGCGCGCTCCTTCCCGGGCAAATACCAGCGCGGTAGCCCGGCCGATCCCGGAATTTCCCCCGGTGATGATCACCACTTTCCCCTTCAGGTTCATGCTCATGCTTTCGCCTTTTTCACTGGATTTTCCCCGCTACTCGCAAGCACTTCCTGCAATCGCTCGAGAAACACACCTTCCGCGGCGTTCATCTTTTCTTTCGCTTCGCCCAACGTGTAAAAAGCCGCCCGATCGATTTCCGGAAATTCCGTCATCTTTCCGGAACGCGGCGGCCACTCCATCCGAAACGTATTGCTGCGGCTTTTCGCCGGATCGCCGTCGCCGCGGAACGCCCATGCCGTAATCGTCTTCCCACTTTTGTTTTTCACCGAACCCAGCGCCAGAAACGGTTCGTGCGGCGCGATCCCCGTCTCCTCTTGGAACTCGCGCTTCGCCGCGTCCAGCGTATCCTCGCCGGGCTCGATCTCGCCTTTCGGCACAAACCACGCTCCCGCGTCTTTCTTCGCCCAGAAGGGTCCGCCCAAATGTACCAGCAGCACCTCCAACTGCGGCGACCCGCGAAACATCAGCAATCCCGCGCTATTTTTGGCCATGGTCGCGAATCTTCCTTTCCCTCGCCTCGTGACTTCCTAAAGTATGCTGCCTCGCTATCTCCAGCGTTCCACGTATAGCACGCGCTCTCAATTCTTGAAATACTCGCACCACTGTGAGAGCGCGCCGCGCCCTTACATTCAAGGAGGGATTCACATGAAAACAAAATGGATCCTGAGCTTGCTCGCTCTATCCGGCCTTGCGTTTGTTCCCGCGATGACCTCGGCACGCACTCCGCAAGACAAAAGCGATAGCCTCCGCACTCTCACCGGATGCCTTTCCGCCGGCGAAAAGACCGGCGAATATGACTTGCTCGCCGAAGACGGCAGCACTTGGGAGATTCGGTCCAAGTCCGTCAAGCTCCATCCTCACGTCGGTCACACGGTCACCGTGACCGGCAAGGTTTGGCACGCCGACATGCACGGCGCCAAGGAAAAGGCCAAGGAAGCGGTCGATCCCGGCGCCTCCGAGCACGGCCACTTGAACGTCTCTGAAGTTTCCATGGTTTCGGACTCCTGCAAGAAGTAACCCCCTCGCTCTCACCCCCTACCGGGAGGGGCCGCCTCCGAGGCTCCTCCCGGCCTTCCTTTTTTGCCCGACGTGCCTTCCCTTGATTCCGTGCTGCATTCAATTTTTTTGCAATACAACGAAATCTCTTTCGCGCAAACTAGGGCCTGCCGGGAGAGCATCCTTGAACGAAGCGCCAGCAGACAGCACGTCCGCAAGCCCACAGACCGGAGCCGTCCGCAACATTTCGGACACTGCGCGCTGGGCCGCCTATTTTCGTGCCCAGGAAACCCAGCGCCCGGACGCTCTCTTTCGCGATCCTTACGCCGAGCGCCTTGCCGGAGCTCGTGGCGTCGATATCGCCAATACCCTGCCCGAAGGCAATAAGCACGAATGGGCCTGGGTTGCCCGCACTTATCTCTTCGACCAGTTCATCGCCCGCGAAATCGCCGCCGGCGCCGACATGGTCGTGAACCTCGCCGCCGGCCTCGATGCCCGCCCCTATCGCATGGCTCTGCCGCCATCGCTGCAATGGATTGAAATCGATTTGCCGGAATTGCTCAGCTATAAGGAACTCATCCTCGCGGACGCCAAGCCAGTGTGCGCCCTCGAACGCGTCCGCATGGATCTTTCAGACGTCAACGCCCGCCGCGCCCTTTTTGCTCAGCTCAACAGTCGGGCAGAAAAAGCCCTCGTGCTCACCGAGGGCTTGCTCATCTATCTCGGTCCGCAAGAAGTAGCAGCCCTGGCCAGGGACCTTGCCTCGTTCCCGGCATTTCAGAGCTGGATCGCGGAAATTACCTCGCCCGGATTGCTCCAAATGATGCAGCGCACCGCCGGGAAAAGTTTGAGCGAAGCAGGCGCGCCTTTTAAATTCGGTCCCCCGGAAGGTCCGGACTTTTTCGTTCCCCACGGCTGGAAGCCTAGAGATGTGCAAGGCCTGCTGAAAACCGCCTCCCGTTTCAAGCGCCCGCCCTTGGTTCTCCGCCTGCTTTCTCATTTACCGGAGAAAAAGGGTCCGCAAGGGCGCCGCCCCTGGTCCGGCGTTTGCCTGCTCGAAAGAACCTAGGATCGATCGGCCACAAAAAGAAAAGACGCAGCCTGCCCACGGCAGGCTGCGTCCTTCTCTCGGTTCCGGCGAAATTCAGTTTTGCCCTGCGGCTTTCGCCATCTGCGCCTTCATTTCTTCCTGGCGGCGCTTCATCTCTTCCGGAGCAACATCTTCCACATGACTCGCGACTCCCCAGGTGTGCCCGTAGGGGTCTACGAACTTTCCGTAACGGTCACCCCAGAACTGATCCGCCAGCGGCATGGTGACCTTGCAGCCCTCGTCAACCGCGCGGTCGTAGACGGCATCCACGTCCTCGGTGTAAAGGAAGATGTACACGCCGGTCGAAGATCCGGGAGTCGGCGCCGAGGCCATGGGAGGCATGTCGTCATTCAGAAATAAGCGCGAGTCGCCGATTTGCAGCTCGGCGTGCATGATTACTCCGCCGGGTCCGGGCATGCGCATCAGCTCGGTGGCATTGAACACGCGTTTGTAGAATTCGATAGCCTTGGCGGCGTTCTTGCAAGTCAGGGAAGGGGACAGGGCGTGATAGCCTTTTGGAATGGGGTGTTTGACACTGCTCATGGATGTGCTCCTTGATGACGAGATTGCGCGCGGTTGGCAGAGCTGGCAGGAAGCCAGTGCGCGTAACGCCCTTGATACGCTCGCGGGCAACTCAAGTCAATAGGATAAGCGCGGAATCGCAGGGTCCGGCCGGTTTTTTACACAGAATTCATGCGTATCCCCCGATGGATTCCGGTCATCGCATAGTCGGGCGAACAGGGCGGGGCTTGTTTACGCTGAGCGTCGAAGCGCCCAGTCCGCCCGGTGTGCTTGGCGAAACGCAACGGGGAGTTGTAGCCCCTTTTCGCTTCAGCCGCAACGGAAAGGCGAATCATGAGATACGACTTCTTAGTCGAGACCTACGAAACCGAGCGCATGAAAGTAGCCAGCGTGTGGAGCGAATTCCGCGACACCGATCTTGAATTCCGTCCGAACGCCTCTGACCCCAGAGGACGCAGCGTGCACGAGCAAATGGTTCATCAGTGCGTCAGCGAAGATTTGTGGTTTCGCACGATGCTCGGCATCGATGTCAGTGCGCCTCCCTTACCGGCGCCGGAGACGCGTTTGGAATTTATCCGGCGTTACGCCGAAGACAGCGGCAAGCGTCTCGAGACGCTGCGTTCCAAGGACGAAGCTTGGTTTGAAGGCGAAGCCACATTCTTCGATGTGCCGCGTTCGCGTGCCTGGGTCATGACCCGCCGCATCTCTCACACTTCCCACCATCGCGGCCAGCAGATGGCCATGCTGCGCATGCTTGCCCACGACCTGCACAGCAACTACGGCCCCACCGCAGACACCGGCGGCCTCATGCAGAATCACGCCCCAACCATTTATGCTTACAGAAGTTTGCCGGCCCTGCTAGAAGGCGAAGCCGCCGGCGGTAAGAAATCAAAACTCCCGGGCGGGGGCCCTAAGCCAGTAACCGAGCGCCCACCTAAGCCCTAATCACAGCGCGTGCTGGCCGTGCGGCGATGTAGCCGCCCTCTCTTACCTGAGCGAATGCACCCTCAGCGAATGCGAAGGGTCAGAGGGCGGGCCTTCCACCGTGTCTTGGCGCGCGCCCTCTCTTACTCCGGCTTCAAAATCAACCCGCAAGCAATCCGCGGCGGCGCGCCAGTCCCCGTACCACCCGCGACCGCATGAATCACAATCGCCGTGCCGCCATTGCTAAACACCGAATGATCGTCCGCACCAAGCGTCACGTTAGGCGCCAAGGTCGTAGCGTGAGCCGTCCCATCCGCCGCAACAATCAGGGAAAAATCTGGAATATCCCCCGCCGGTAGCCCTTCATGCACATGGCCGCCGCCGGCCGGATCGAAATGCGGGCCCGCAGACTTGAAATCCGGCGCCTCGCATTTAGCTACCTGATGAATGTGGATGGAATGCTCGCCCGCAGGCAGGCCCTTAATGTCGATCTTGATCTTCACGCCCTTAGGAGCGGTGGAAAGCACCGCCGTGCCCACGCTTTGCCCCTGGGCGTTCTTGATGTCCACACTGACTGGTTTCGTTTTCGCTTCTTGCGCCCACCCTGCGGAAGCTCCCAGCAGAAACACCACCACGCCAGTTCCCAAGATTTTCTTCACAATCACACCTCTCGTTCACTAGAAGGATTTCGGCAATACGGCAACCGGAAACACGCCCAAGTTCACTGTAGCGTATTTCGCGCGGGCCACGGGATGCAATGTCGTCAATTTGACAACATGTACCGCCAGTTTCGGGAGCATGGTGAATGGGGTCCCCCTCCCCCTGTTTTTTGTAAGTGTTGCGCCTAAAGGGGTTACAGGCGCGTGGTCCGTGGAGCCTGTTCCATGATCCGTGAAGAGGGCGAGCTTCGAGAGAGCGGAAGCGGCCGCTGGGGGCGCCCAACGCAAAATAAGAAAGACGCTCTTGGTGACACCTGGGTGTTTTTGCAAAGAGCGGGGAAGTGGTTGAAAAGGAACGGGATGCGCTGCGCTCTTTTGCATACTCTTTTGCATAGAGGTGCAAGCGCGCGCCCTTCGTAGCTCAGGGCAAGGAAGAGTGAGGAGTTAGAGAGGTCGCGTGGGGGAGTTAGAAGTACAGCCGGGCGGCGAGGCCCTCCAAAAAGATGGCGGGCAGGCATAAAGAGGCGGAGACTATGAGAAACCGTATCCACAAGTTAGCAACATTATAACACATTTTTGGTATTTGTCAAGTGGTATATAGTAAGTGGTTTGTCTTCTGAGAGATAGAGGAACGGGGAGGCGGAAAAGGCCGGGGGGGAAGGCGAAGAATCTCTCCGGCAAGAGTCGGAGTCTCCGATTCGGCAGTTGCCGATCTCCGACCGCAGGCGCTGGAGAACCGTCGCGGATGCGGAGAGCTATGGAAAACGTCCCGTCTGGAACGTGTGAAAAAATTGAAAAACCGATTTTTCCGGACAAGCAAAATGACTAAGCCATGGCCAGCAATCGCTCATATCGCCTCTAATAGAGAACTTTTTTCGGCTGTGAAATGGCAAGTCAATTTCTTCACACGTTCCAGACGGAACGTTTTCCGTGTTCTCCGCACCTTTACCCTTGATCCTCGAAGGGCCGCGACGGTTCTCCAGCGCGTGCGGAGATTCTTCGCTTTCCTCTTCGCTCTACCTGTTCCTCTATCTCTCAGAAGGCAAACCACTTACTACATA
>Ga0137403_10007696_pt1 | contig 12126 bp, 10 predicted proteins | sample CZOMad2_1_16fung_FD_122057 | JGI IMG/M metagenome (GOLD analysis project Ga0137403, IMG submission 122057) | Vadose zone soil fungal communities from Angelo Coast Range Reserve, California, USA - CZOMad2_1_16fungal (Hybrid Assembly) | ecosystem: Environmental > Terrestrial > Soil > Vadose zone...
AGATGCCCGGCGTGTGGATCTGGTCTGGATCCAGCTCGCCGATCTCGACGAGTTGCTCGACTTCGGCAACGCAGACCTTGCCGCAAGTGGCGATCATCGGGTTGAAGTTCCGTGAGGTTTTTCGAAAAATGAGGTTGCCGGATTGGTCGCCCTTCCACGCCTTCACGAGCGAAACCTCCGCCGTGATGCCCGGTTCGAGCACGTATTCCTTGCCGTCAAAAACTTTTGTCTCTTTGCCCTCGGTCAGTTTGGTGCCGAAGCCGGTACGAGTATAAAACCCCGGGATCCCCGCGCCGCCTGCGCGCAACCGCTCGGCCAGTGTGCCCTGCGGGATGAGCTCCAATTCGAGTTCACCCGACAGCACCTGATGTTCGAACTCCTTGTTCTCTCCGACGTAGGAAGCCATCACCTTTTTCACCTGCCGGGTGGTGAGCAGAACCCCCATGCCGAAATCATCCACCCCCGCGTTGTTGCCGACGATGGTGAGATCCTTCACCCCGCTGTCGCGCAGTGCGGCGATGAGATTCTCCGGTATGCCGCACAGCCCGAATCCGCCCGCAGCAATCGTCATGTTGTCGTGGAGCAGGCCGGCAAGCGCAGCCGTGGCGTTGGAGTAGACTTTGCTCATCGGGGTGAAATCTAAACATGGATTCCGCAAATGGGCACGGATGAATTGTCCGACGCCGCCCAGGGCTTGCCGCGCGGCTATTCATCGTCACATTGCAGCTTCAAACTTCAAATGACGAAATCGCTCGCCCATCAATTTGCCGAATACACTTGCGCCCTTCGTTTCGAAGACTTGTCGCGCGAAACTGTAAATGAAGTGAAGCGCCGCATGATCGATTCGATCGGTTGCGCCCTAGGCGCGTGGAATGAAGAGCCCTGCCGGATTGCGCGGGAAGTCGCGTCGGAATTTTCCGCAAAACATGGTGCGACCATTATCGGCACGCATCATCAGGCGCCGCCGGATTGGGCGGCGTTCGCGACCGGTTGTTGTATCCGTTATTTCGATTACAACGACACCTATCTTTCAAAAGAACCGGCCCATCCGAGCGACAATATTTCCGCGGTGCTGGCGGTGGCTGAGAGCGTGGGTGCGAACGGACGCGACGCCATCACCGCGACCGCGCTGGCCTATGAAGTGCAATGCCGTTTGTGCGACGCGGCTAGCATTCGCGCGCGCGGCTGGGACCACGTGACCTATGGCGCATTCTCGACCGCGCTCGCGTCGGCCAAGCTGATGAAACTTGATCGGGAAAAAACGCGACACGCTGTCAACATTGCGGGCGTGGCCTGCGCGGCGATGCGGCAGGCACGGGTCGGTGAACTTTCGCATTGGAAAGGTGTGGCATTCGCGAACACAGCGCGGCACGGAGTTTACTCGGCGCTGCTCGCCCGCGCGGGAATGACGGGGCCGGCGCCGATTTTCGAAGGACAAATGGGATTTGAAAAAGAACTCGGCGTTTCACTCGGAAACGTGGGCGACAAATTCGCAGTGCCGTTCCCGCAAAATCCCCAGGGGCCGGCTTCGATGATCTTGAACACGAGCATCAAATATTGGCCGGCGGAATATCATAGCCAGAGCGCGATCGAAGCGGCGTTGTTTTTGCGGGAACAACTCGACGACGTTTCGCAGATCGCGTCAGTTAACATCGAATCGCACGATGCCTCGGTCGATATCATCGGGAGCGAACCGGAAAAATGGAGACCGGAAACGCGCGAAACGGCCGACCACAGCCTGCCATACATTACCGCGATCGCGCTGATCGATGGCAAAGTGACCGACCAACAATTTCAGCCCTCGCGATTTACCGATCCGGCGATTTGGAAATTTTTGGAGAACGTGAAAGTGACGCGCAATGCCGAGCTAAGCTCGCTTTATCCAGGGGCGGTTGCGAACATCGTGCATGTGACGTTGAAAGATGGCCGCACTTTGACCAAGCGTGTCGATTACCCGCTGGGCAACGCGAAAAACCCGGTCTCGGATGTTGAGCTGGAGCGGAAATTTTTGCATCTCGTCGTGCCGGCGCTGGGACGGGATCATTCCGCAAAAATTTTGGACCAGGCTTGGTCGCTCGACCAGCAGAGTGGTGTGCATCATTTGATGAAATCGCTGAAAATGCGGTGAACGAAAGACCGTCATTGCGAGCGCAGTCGAGGGATCCCGTTGTGCAATCTTCAAGATAACGTCCTCGGGATAACGATGATTTGATCGAAATGACGAGAGCAAAAAGATTACGCCAATTGATCGCGAAGGATTGCGTGGCGATGCCCGGAGTGCCGAACGCGTCGATCGCACGGCAGGTGGAACGTGCCGGATTTGATGCAGTTTATATCAGCGGCGCGGGACTGGCGAATTGCACTGCGGGATTGCCGGATATCGGGTTGCTGACCTTGACTGAGGTCGCGATGTTGGCCGGATTCATCGCGAAGACGGTGAAAATTCCGGCGATTGTCGATGGTGACACCGGATTCGGCGGCGCAGAGAACGCAGCCCGGACGATTTATGAATTGGAAAGCGCCGGATTGGCCGGTTGTCATCTGGAAGATCAGGAATTTCCCAAACGGTGCGGACACCTTGCCGGAAAATCGCTGATCGCGTCAGCCGACATGGAGGAGAAGATCGCTGCGGCAGTGGGGGCGAAACGCGATAAAGATTTTCTATTAATTGCGCGGACCGATGCACGGGCGATTGAAAATTTCGGCGGCGCGGTGAAGCGGGCACAGGCTTACGTCGCTGCCGGCGCCGATGCGATTTTTCCGGAAGCGTTGCAAACGAAACAGGAGTTTCGCGATTTCGCCAAGGAAATGGAGGTTCCGCTGCTGGCGAATATGACCGAATTCGGCAAATCGCCCTTGCTCCCATTCGATGAATTGCGCGAGCTGGGTTATCGGATGGTCATCTTTCCACAAAGCGCATTTCGCGTCTCCATGAAAGCGACAGCGGAATTTTTGCGCGATCTAAAAGCGCGCGGGAATCAGCGCGATTGGCTGGAGAGAATGCAGACGCGGGAGGAGCTTTACCAATTGCTCGATTACGACCCAGGCAGAGATTCGTGGACTGGCTATCGCTCATAATGGGAGTCATTCCGAGCGAAGCCGAGGAAACCCGTTGCGAAAACTGCGAGGTCACGCTACGGGATTCTTCAAATCCGCTTTGCTCCGCTCGGGTTGACGGAAAGGCGAGCTAGCACGGTGGGAGGAACAACGATGGCAACTAAAGAAACCAAACAAGCTTACAGCCCCGGCCTCGCCGGCGTGATCGCAGGCGAGACGCAAATCTGCTGGGTCGATCCAAACGCGGGCCTGATGTATCGCGGCTACGACATCCACGAGATGGCGGAGAAAGCGAGCTTCGAGGAAGTCGCGTATCTCTTGCTTAACGGCGAACTGCCGGATCTAGAGGAGCTCAGTAAGTTTACCTCCGAAATCGCGATGGCTCGCATGCTGCCGAAGCAGGTGCTGGATGCGCTGCGATTAATGCCGAAAGAGACGCATCCGATGGACATGTTGCGCACAGGCGTGTCGATGCTCGGGTCGTTCGATCCGGAACTGAACGACCATTCGCATGCGGCCAATATTCGCAAATCGATCCGATTAATCGCAAAGGTTTCTACCTTGATCACCGATGGTTATCGCATCGCGCACGGCGAACACCCGCTCCCGGAGCGCGAGGACCTGACCATCGCGGGAAATCTATTTTACAAACTGCACGGTGAAGTTCCGCAGGATTGGCAGATCCAAATGATGGACACGATCCTTATTTTGTACGCCGATCATGAGTTTAATGCTTCGACCTTCGCCGCGCGGGTGACGGCATCGACCCTGGCGGATATCTACGCGGCGGTGACGAGCGCATGCGCCGCTTTGAAAGGACCGTTGCACGGCGGCGCGAATGAACAATCGATGCGAATGCTCGATGAAATTAAAAGCCCCGATCGCGCTGAAGGTTGGTTGAAAGGCCAGCTGGCGAAGAAAGCGAAAATCATGGGATTTGGTCATCGCGTTTACAAAAAGGGGGATTCGCGGGTGCCGGTCATGCGCGAAATCGGGCGCGCTCTGGGCAAGCGCACCGGCAAGGAAAACTGGATTCCAATTTGTGAGAAGCTCGAGCAAACCATGGAGCATGAAAAACATTTGTGCGCGAATGTCGATCTTTACGCTGCGCCGGTGTTCACAATGCTGGAATTCGATCCGGCGCTGAACACGCCGATCTTTGCCGCCTCGCGCGTTGCCGGCTGGTGCGCGCATGTGGTCGAGCAGCATGACAATAATCGTTTGATCCGGCCGCTATCACTGTACACCGGGCCGGCGCCGCGCCCGTACGGTGGCGGATCGAAAAACGGCGCATGAATTTGAAACTGTAGCGGCGGTCTATGACCGCCGGGCTTTATTTAATTTTGGCGCTGATAGAGCGCCGCTACAATGAAGGAACGCTCGCTCCAGGAAAAATACGCGCCCAATAATTCGTGTTTTGGCTGCGGCCCAGCCAACGCGCAGGGCTTACGCATTCGCAGCTTCCCGAAAGGAGAAGAAGTCGTCGCCGAGTGGATCCCGCAGTCCAAATATGAAGCGTTCCCGGGTGTATTGAACGGCGGAATCATCGGCACCCTTCTCGATTGCCACTGCAATTGGACCGCAGCCTGGCACTTGATGAACAAAGCTGATGCAGACCATCCGCCCTGCACTGTTACCGCGGACTACGCGATCAAACTGTTACGGCCCACACCCTCAAACGGGCCGGTTTTGTTGTCGGCTAGAGTTGTCGAATCAACCGATGATCGAGCGACGGTGGAGGGAACTTTGAGCGCAAACGAAAAAGTTTGTGCGACGTGCCGGGGCACTTTCGTTGCAGTGAAGGAAGGTCATCCCGCGTTTCATCGCTGGTAATCGCACGTAGCGGGGCTTCTGCCGAGCGCCGAACCTAACGACAGGCGCCTGACACACGCGCCTCTACAACTGCGGAGCAACGAGCCCGGCCGCCTGTTGAATCGGATGGGCGAAAATCAATCCGCCCGTTTTGTCGAGGGTCGCTTCTCGGCATTGCTTTTTGTCGCTTTCAAAAAGACGAGTTTGTTGCGCGGCAAAGCGGCGGTTCAACACATCAAGATTCGCTTCGTCGTTCAAACGAATCGAGCGATTGTCGAAATTGCCCGAACCAACTGAGACGAAAATATCATCTACGATCATCAACTTCACGTGCACCATCGTTGGTTCATATTCGAAAATCCTGACGCCGGCGCGGATCAATTCCGGCCAATGCCGTCTCGAGGCCAGCCGCACCAGTTTTTGATCAATTTTTCTTCCGGGAACCACGACTTCAACTTTCACGCTCCGCTTTGCGGCTTCGGTTAATTCCTTGCGCATCAGATCGTCCGGGAGAAAGTAAGCATTCTCGATCCGCAAAGTTTTTTGCGCCGAAGCGATCGCGAGCAGATACATCAAATCGAGATTTTCATTATGAGCGCCGCTTCGGATGGCCTGTGCCAAATACGGGCCGGTGGGTGCGAGAGGCGGAAAATAGTCGGCGCCATACAGTACTTGGCCGCGTGCTTTTAACCAGCTGGTTGCAAATGTCGCTTGGAGTTGCGCCACCACTGGACCAATGACCTTGTAATGATTGTCACGCCAATGTTGTGGCGAGTCGGCGCTGCCAGTCCAGAAGTCGGCAATGCCTACACCGCCGACAAAGCCAATTTTCCCGTCAATAATCAGTAGCTTACGGTGAGTGCGGTTGTTGTAGCGACGTGGATCGGGCCAGAAAACTGAGTGATATTTCGCAACCTCTGCTCCGGCGTTGCGTAATCGCTCCAGATTTTGCCGGCCCATCTTTTGCGTGCCTTGCGCATCGAGAATAACGTTTACTTTCACTCCGGCCTGCGCCCGCTCGGCCAGCGCGTCGGTGAATTGGCGCGCGATTTCACTGTCCTGAAAGACATACGTTTCGAAACTGATTGAATGTTTGGCCAATCGAATTGCGCCGAGCATAGCCGGGAAAATCTGATTCCCGTTAACCAGAGTGCTGATGTTGTTGCCTGGAACAAAATTCGGTCCCAGCAATGACCCCGCGGCCTGTCGAAACTCGGGCGAGCGCGCAGAATAAAGCGGCGCGATTTCCTGACGCGGTTGCTTTCCCGTCTTGAGGGCGCAACCATCGAAGAGCAAAAATCCGCCAGCCATCGCAAGCGCAAAGACTCGCGTCCACCAATTGTTTCGGTTCATTCTTGTGACGCTTGTAGCTAGGTTTGTTCCCCAAACGGGCTTCGACACCGGGACTGAAGATCACTTGGCTTCATTTTCCCGATGTTCCCGGAAAGCGTTGCTCAACCACGTGTTGAGCGGCATCTCCTTGCCATCGCGAGTGCGCACGAGGTAAGGCTGGCCGGTAAGCAGGCTCTTCGTCGCAGCCAGCCGGATAAAATCCTCCGGCGTTTTGATCTGCGCTTTGAAATGTTCGTACTTAGCGCGGACGTGCGCCACAGCCTCCTGCGGGGTATGCGCTTGCCCGTTGCGGATGAAAGTGGCGTCGGCGGTCTCGATTCGATGAAGGAGAAAGGCGATCGTTTGCTCGAGCGATTCCGCGGCACGAGCAGGCACCGCGCTGCAAATCGCTAACAAAACAAAGACGCTGATCAACCACCGCCGCATTCTTCTGAATCGTGCCCCAGAACGGAGCTGCGCGCCCGGGGTGACTCGAACACCCGACCGACGGATTAGAAATCCGTTGCTCTATCCGGCTGAGCTACGGGCGCAATTGATCGGTAAAATAAGACAGCTATAAAAGATTGCGTTGCTTTTTTCACGGTGCAATTCTACGGTCTGCTTATGAAACGCCGCAAACCGACGAAAACGTGGAAAAGAACACGACTCCGAAATCTTCTTCGCCATAAATCCGGGCACTATTATGCCAGAGCGTTTGCGGGTGGCAAAGAGGTTTGGAAGTCGCTTCGGACATCTCATTTCAGTGTGGCCGAGGCGAAACTGGCCGAATTTCTTCGAGAGCATCGGAAGCGCCGAGGCAATGAGAATGGTGAGGTATCTGCGCAGATGAAATTCAGTGAAGCTGCTTCAATTCATCTCCGGACCCTCGATGATAACTTCAATATCAAACCTCGGACGCGTGATTACTGGCGCGAAGTATTGGCCGCCCTTCTAAAAAGCTGGCCGAACCTAGGCGAAACCGAGGTCCGAACGATCACCCAGCTCGCTTGCAAGAGATGGGCGAGCGCCTACGCAAAAAGGGCGTCGCCGACTCGCTATAACAACACGCTGGCGGTCCTTCGTCACGTGCTCAACGTCGCCATCGAAGATGGCGTAATTTACAGCAACCCGGCAACGGTCGTGACACGTATGGCGGTGAGCGGCAAGCAAATCTCATTGCCGACAATCACAAAATTCAATGCCTTAATAACTGAGATGCGCGCTGGACATAGTCGCGACTCAATCAATTGCTCGGACCTGGCAAGTGGGCTTGCCTTCACCGGCTGCCGTATTGGTGAGGCTCGCGAGATTACCTGGCGAGATTTGGATTTTGACGCGGGCGAAATCATCGTGCGCGGGGACACAACCACTGGAACGAAGAACTGGGAGTTACGGCGCATTCCTCTCATTCCAGAGGCTCGCGCGCTCTTTGAACGGATGCGCAGAGAGCGCGCTGGTGAGCCATTGGACGCAAAGCTATTTCGCGTCGGTGAATGTCAAAAATCTCTCGATCGAGCAGCAAAAAAGGTCGGCACTGATCGCATCACTCATCATGATCTGCGGCACCTTTTTGCCACGCGCTGCATTGAAAGCGGCGTGGATGTGCCGACTGTTTCACGCTGGATTGGACATAAAGATGGCGGCGCATTACTAATGAAAACTTACGGCCACTTGCGGCGGGAACACAGCATTTCGCAGGCGCAGCGAGTTAGCTTCGCGCCCGTCATGCCGAAGCAAGCTGACGTTATTCCATTTCCGGTGACGGCATGACTAGTACAGGGTCTCGCACAGCCGAGAGAAAAGTAATTCTTTTTTCCTGATCGATGGGGGTGGGTGCCCCGGGTACGGTACCCCCTAAATGGGCTGCGTTTTTAACGCAGAAGTCAGCACAAATTTTTCACATAGTTGATGCTCCCTTAGCTCCTGCTGGTATTTGTCTCCTGCTTGCTGTTGGGATCATGCTGCTTTGGATTGTGAACTGCACGAGAAATAAACTGAATGGCAACTCCGAAAAGAAAAATGGTAGAAGAGAATAAAACGATTCCACGATCTTTTAGAGATGCGACTTGCTTTTCTGCGCTGGTGAAACCCCAACCCACCACTTGTCCGTTGGATAAGTGTGCATCGAGCGATACGCCGCCCAAGTCATCGCTTCCAAGGCTAGGGACTTTAAAGCTGGTGCCTCTCGGTGAGATAGCGCGTAATAGCTAATCTGTCGTTGCCCCCCAAGGCGCCTTTGAAGATGATTATTTCGGCCACTCTCCCATAGAATAGCTCAGCGGGTTCACCGGTGAAACCGCCCAGTTCAAGAACATATCCCTCGCCCGAGTGAGATGGGAAACTGTCAGCAAAATTAATCGAATCACCGGGAATACCGTGTGCCCAAATCGAAAATTGACCGTTTGAACCTTCGGTACGTTGGAGGGTGATCAAGGCCCACTCCTGAGGACGGTGTGATTGGGGTTGCGTCGAAATCGCTCTCGTTTGGGGCGCGCCGCCCTGCTGAGGACATGATATAACTCGCGCTCTCGAACTGTTCGCAACGCCATCCCATGCCAGGAAGAACGCTGGAGCCGCGTTACTCCGCGCTCCTACACGCAACAGAGTCGAGTCCTTCTGATTGTAGGGTGGATAACAAGGGATATTCGGTCGGAAAAGGGCGAAGACGGTGAAGCCATTATTGTCGAAGAAAAAATTCCAGTCATGACCTGCGCCGAAGCACAGAGTCCCCCTAGCGCCGCGTCGTCGTTCTTCTGTTTTGCTATGCGGATAGTAAAGCGTGCCTCGGTGAACCAAACTCAAAAGCCCGTACGGACCATTATCTGGCACCGCTGCAACCATGCGATAAGGCCCGCACTCCACCACATCCGTGGTTAGCAAACCATTACTGTGACAAATGGCGGCGAAGTTGAGCCAAAAGTGCAGTCCCGGTACCGATGAGGGAGGACGCGTCCGCTCCGCTGGCTTAGGAATCTGTAAGTGTGCGCCCGGGTCCGTGCGACTTGCGTTCGAAACCGTCGCTGTGGTCCTCAAGCGTTCGCTTAAGTATGTGACAATCCGCCGTTTCAACAGAAGAACTCGCCGTGGCCTGAATGTGCGCGCGGCGTCAAGCGCAGCTAACGTATCGCCGGTGCCCGCATCAATGTTTCGCTGCGCTACAACCGCGACGTGCTTGCGGCCCCGAGCACTGTCCTTTCGGAAATACGAATTGCAGTCTAAACCCAGCCAGCGCGTGAGCTGCCGGAAGAGTGCGGGGTCAAAGCACAAGTCTTCATAGCTGACGATGGCGATCTGCTCAGGGCATTGTTGTTGGGATTGCAGCGCGTATTCATTGCGTTTGCACCAGCCACGCATATGGACGGGTTGATCAATCTCGTCAGCGGCGAGCCATCTCTCACGACGCATGGAATCGAAAACATTGACCGGATCGCGGTAAATCCACACAAAATGCAATGGGTACGAGCGATACTCCTGTGCAAGCTCCACCAGGCTGCGCGTGCCGGTTTCGGAAATTGGCTTGAGCAGGATGCGCCTGGGGGCGCGCTCGATCAAAGCGGCAAGCTCGCTAAGCGGTCGCAACCGAAAGTTGCAATAAAACGCACTGTCAATGTCCTCTGGGAACGCGCTCACCGTACGGTCTGTTGCCAATGAATCGAAAAGAACATTCGTTCCTGACCGCTGCACGCCCATTACCATGATCAATTCGTGCGCTCTGGTCGGCACGTTCATTACGCGAGACTGCTGCCAAACAAGAATGCCGACGCTCTCATCGAATCGATTGGGCTCCAGGGAGCAAAGACGTCCCGGCCCCATGTAGGTCTTAATTAAGGCCGCCTTTTGACACGATCGCGACCGTTTGTCGAGCTAAATCCTACACTTCGGATAGCAAAAATACTACAGCAGCGTCTCTTCCAACCCTAAAAACGCGTTCAACAGCTCGTCAGAACGGACAATGTAACGGCGACCTTCGCGATGGGCGTCAACGATCCAACGCCAGCCATCTCGCGTAACTGCGCTGCAATAACCCCACGACCAGCCAGCGGCGCTGAGCTTGTCAGCGACGATTTCCCAGTATTTCATTGGCGGCATGATGCCAGAGTCAGCTAATCCTGTGCAACAAAGCTTGATCGCGATCGAGATTCGGGCCGTTTAATGGCGGCTGGCAATATTACGAAAACACGCGCAAAAAGTTCTTCTTCAATTAGAAATCCGTTGCTCTATCCGGCTGAGCTACGGGCGCAGTTGCGCAGCGAAGTTGCCGCCAGCGAGTGTGACGTGCAAGTTGTCCCGGGCAGCGTGCGATGAAATCGATCATGTTTGCAATCGGACTTGCAGGGATTGGGCTGGCCATTGCCTTTGCCTTGTTGCGCACGGAAAATCGAAAAGAAAACGATGCAATAAACTCGTTAATGGTGATTGTGCCTTACAGGTACGAAGGCTTGTGGGTGTTCGATGATGCAGCGGTTGGGCTGAGCAAGGAACCATTCATCGCGGGAATTGATACACTGATTGATAAGGCGACGGCGAGTATCCCGGACGCGCAACACGGCTTTCGTGCCATTTTTAGTGGCACACAATTTCCGGGCGCAAATTTCAAACTGGAATGGCGTCGTGCCGAGTCTGGCGGAAACTGGTATTACAGCCCCGAATTCAACCAGGAAGGCTGGCTTTGCCCGGCGTTGTTTAAGTATTTCAAAAGCGCGCCGGCGGAGATTTACGTGAAAGTAGAGCCGCGAAACGAGGGTTAATCTCCGACGCGATGTTTTAACTCCCAAACCCGAAGCGCTGCAAGAAGCAATGCTTTGGTGCGGGCGAGGGTGCCAGCGGCCGGAAGATCGCGGGAAGCGGCAGCAGATTTCGTTGAGCCATTGCGCGAACGTCCTTTGGGCTTGCGTGCGCTCGCTTTAGTTTTGCGGACGCGCTTGGTCGCTGTCTCGCTTATGGTTAACGATCCGTTGCCGTTCATGATTCGTTTCTAAGCAGCTTCCAAGCCAGTCCGGGCCGGCACTGAAAGTCGTTTCAAACGCAATCCCCTCATCTAAAAGTCCTTAGGTGGCATTGTGTTGCTCCCGCCAAATCTCTAATAAACATGCAAAATATAATATATCTAATATGATGCATGGTATCTCCTGTAAATCTAGAACAAATGGACGTGATGCCCGATTACATTAGCGCCTTGGGCGCAGCGTCGATTCCACATGGGGCCACGACTCAGGTTTGGGGAAGCGCACGCGCTCTCCTTGACGCCTCAGCAACGCTCCTTTTGGTTGAAGTAAGAGGATCGGGGCGCAGTCCAAGACGGTTCGCGAATTTTCAGGGAGCTACGAACAAGCGCGAGCTTGTGGGCAGTGTTCTGCTACTTTTCCAATGTTCGAGTCTTTTGGCGTGTTGAACCGGCAAAATATCGTTACCCTCTCGCACTGGTTGATTTGAGGTCGAAGACTTCGTTAGACCCATACCTCGCTCGGTCCCTGTATCGCTTGGGATCGACAGGCAAGATGCCCGCCGGCCTCACCGTGAAGAATGGCTGTGTTACGCGAAAAGCGCTTGTTCGGAACGCACTTTTCCTCCAGTTTCACGGCGGGTCATGGCAAATCGCAAACTCGGCTGTCTCACGCTCTTCCTGTTCCTGGCGCTTTGCGCAAGCGTGATTATTAACGTTTTCCTGGCTATTGCTCTCCTCGGCCGCGTCAGTACGGGCGTCGCCCGCGAAGAGCCGCTAGCAAAATTCCGCGAAATAGTGGTGCAACGTGGCGGACGCGGCGTCTCCGATCGTATTGTGGTCATTGTCATGCGCGGTTTGATTAGTAGCTCCATTCCCGGAGCCGCCAGCGACAACATGGTGGATGATCTGCGCATGGCTTTGCAGCAGGCGCGCGATGACGATCGGGTCAAGGGTGTTGTTCTGGAAGTCGATTCGCCCGG
>Ga0137403_10007698_pt1 | contig 12124 bp, 11 predicted proteins | sample CZOMad2_1_16fung_FD_122057 | JGI IMG/M metagenome (GOLD analysis project Ga0137403, IMG submission 122057) | Vadose zone soil fungal communities from Angelo Coast Range Reserve, California, USA - CZOMad2_1_16fungal (Hybrid Assembly) | ecosystem: Environmental > Terrestrial > Soil > Vadose zone...
GCGGGGCGCAATGCATAGATGCCATTTGCGAGCAGTAGGTCGCTGGGGTTGATGGGGGAAAATTCGACGCCGATGAGCACCTGGTTCGGGCCCGGAGCTTCGGGCGCGGGAATGTCGACATACTTAAGAGCCTCGCCAGGGTTGCCGTAAGCCGTGAGCTGAACAGCGCGCATATCGATCTCTCCTTTGTTAGGGGCGGTCTCCAGCGCCTGCGCTGGAGCGGTGCCGTTCCGCTCTTAGTCGCGTTTGTTGAACGATGCGTCGAAGGCTTCAAGGACAAGCGCTTTGTTCTTTTTCCATGAACATCGCCAGCCGCTTGCGCAGAAACAGCCGAGCACGGTGGACGCGGGACTTTACCGCTGCCTGCGTGATCCCTACGGAGCCCGCCACCTCGGCCAGCGACAAGCCTTCCACGTCGTGCAGGACGATCACGGCGCGATACTGGACCGGCAGCTCTCCGATCGCCGAGGCCAGCGCGGCCCGGAGTTCCGCCTGCACGGCCGGGTCGTGGATGCTTTCTGACCAGTCGCTGATCGGGCCGGCGTGCCGCCCATCCTCGTGGAAGGGCGGGAGAACCTCGTCCAACGAGATCTCGTCACGGCGGTGCGCGCGGCCACGTAGCTTCTCGTAGGCGGCGTTCGCTGTGATCCGGTAGATCCAGGATCCGAAGGACGAATCTCCCCTGAACGTGTCGATCTTCCGGACCACGCTCCAGAACGAGTCCTGGACGGCTTCCTCAGCATCCTGCTCGTTCCTCGTGATCCCGATCGCCAAGCGATACGCGCGGTCGCCGTATGTAGCGACGAGAAGGTCGGCGGCGGTCGCCGCGCCCACGCGCAACGCGTCCACGAGCTGCGAATCACGATCGATTCTCGCCGACGTGGGCTGCGGATCGAGCGCTTGCGTGCCGAGTTGGGCGGGCGGAGCCGCGGGTCGCGTTCCTTGATGCCCCATCGCTTGATACCCTTCCATGGTCTTCACTCCTCTCGGCCCCGCTCTCGGTCCATCCACTTCCGGATGTACGGCGCGCAATGAGACAGCTCGATGCCCTCTGCTTCACAGCTGCTGAGGAAGCGCACCGCAGGCACGTCCACGAGTGCCACATCCTCCAGGTCCAATACGATCGCCGGCCTATGGCGTCTGATGTGCGCCATCAATTCCTCAAGGTGTTCCGATTGAATTCGGCCACTCAGTCGGAGAATGGTGCGGTGGCCGTCGGATATTTCTTCGATTCGGAGTGTCACCTTGCGTGCCTCATGCCCTCGACAGAGGCAAGCGAGGTGCCACGTGTAACTTGTTGAATCTACGCGAATGCCGACCCCGGCTGCCGTGCTGAGGTTCGGCATTTGACGAACTTTCGGCATGAGCGCTCCAGCAGGTCGGAACTTCGAAGCAGCCGTTGTTGGAGGAGTGGTGTGGCGGAGGAGAAAGCTACACTACATTTTCGATGGCAGCGCGTTACCCGGTCTTGAACCGATGCTTGTTGATACCCAGGCTCGAGATCTTTGACTCGAGCGTTTGCCGCGGAATCCCCAGCTTGGCCGCCGCGCCGGCTGGACCGGAGATCCTCCCCCCGCTGCTTGCCAGCGCCGCCTCGATCATTTCCTTTTCCCGATCCCGAACCAAGCGCCCCAGCCTTCCCTCTTGCATGCTCTGGCGAGGCAACTCCGAGGACGATTCTCGCTTGAACCATGCTTCGTCTACAGAAAACGTGTCGCCATCGCACAGGACGATGGCCCGCTCGATCACATTCTGCAACTCGCGAATGTTGCCCGGCCAGTCATAGGCTTGCAACAGCTTCATGGTCTTACCATCGATCGTCCTGATCCTCTTCGCGGCCCTTCTCGCATAGCGCTCGATCAGATATTCGACGAGCAGCGAAATGTCATCCGCGCGCTCCCGCAGCGGCGGCATCTGGATCGGAAATACATTCAGCCGGTAAAACAGATCCTGACGGAATGTGCCTGTCGTCACCGCCGCCTTGAGGTCGCGATTCGTGGCGGCCAGCACCCGAACGTCCACGGAAATCGACTGGCTGCTCCCGATGCGTTCCAATTCCCGCTCTTGGAGCACGCGCAGCAAAGCAATCTGTGTCTCCATCGGGAGCTCACCGATCTCGTCCAGGAAGATCGTCCCGCCATCGGCCGCTTCGAAGCGTCCCAGGCGCCGCTGCAATGCGCCGGTGAAGGCACCCTTTTCATGCCCAAACAGTTCGGAGGCGATCAGCGAAGGCGGAATCGCCGCGCAATTCACCCGAATGAATGCCCGCGCCGAACGGGTTGACCGCTTATGAATGGCTCGAGCAATCAGCTCTTTGCCGGTTCCGGTTTCGCCCAAAATGAGAACGGTGGAATCCGTCGGTGCGACCTTCGCGACTTCTGCCAGCACCCGCCGAAGGGCTTCGGAGGACCCCACGATCTCCTCGAACATCGAAGAGCGATCGATCTCTTCGCGCAACGCGAGATTTTCGCTTCGGACCCGCTCTTCGGCTTGCTTCCGGTCTTCGATGTCGGTCCCTGTCGCATACCAGCGAGTAATGTGTCCCTTCTCGTCCCGCAGCGGGTGGTAGCGGATCAGAAACCAACGATACTGCCCGTCGCTCCGCCTTGATCGTTGCTCATTTTCAAATGGCGTGCCGCGTGAAAGCGCCTTTTGGCGTTCGTCACGCAATCTCTCTACATCGTCCGGATGAAAGACCCGGGCGCGATAGTCTGGGGCCATCACCTCGCTCATCGTGAGGCCGGTGTAATCCAGCGCGACCCGATTCACGTAGAGAGTATTCCCCTCCGGTCCCAGGACGGTGATGCTGTGCGGTATGGCATCAACGATCTCTCGAAGTTGAGCTTCCGACGTCTTGATTTCCTCGAATGCCTTCGTGAGCGCCGCCTGTGTTCGTTCACCCTCGATCGCAATGACGGCGACGTGACCCGCTCCCTCGAGCAATCGGAGATCGCTGCCGTTCGGGCTTCGGACTTCGGGGTAGTACAGGCAAAATGTGCCGAGAACTTCACCATTCTTCGAAATGAGTGGCTGGGACCAAGCGGCGCGGAGTCCGTGACTCAAGGCGATATCCCGAAAGTCGACCCATAACGGATCACTCGCGATGTCCGACACGATCACCGGTTTCTTCAGGAATGCCGCCGTCCCGCACGAACCGACGCACGGGCCGATCGTCACCGGGGTGATGGCCTGAGCCCAGCCGCTGGGAACCCGGTCCCCGGCCGCGGGTCGCAGCCGTTGGCCGTCTGGGTCCATCAGGAGAACCGACGTAATAGTGCCAGGAGCCTGAGCATCAATCGCTCGGCACAGCTCCTGCAAAATCTCAGTGAGGCTCGCGCCGTGAGCGATCATTTCCAACGATCGCTTCTCGGCGGATAAAAGGGATTCTGCCCGTTTGCGTTGGGCAAGCTCCGATTTCAGATCCTCGTTGGCGGCTGCAAGTTCCCTAGTCCGTTGCGCGACCCGTTGATCAAGCTCCTTTGCGACCCGCTCTTGTTCGCTCATGAGCCGTGCCTCTTGCAACTCGATCGCTGCCTCATTGGCCGCGAGACCCAGCAGAAGTCTCTCGGTCTCCCTCGACCTCAGTCTCCGCCACCCTGCGATTATACGACCGTATCCAAGAGGTGCCATATCGGCTATGCGCCTTGCCGGCCGCGCGGCACCACTGAAACCATCCGCTGCGCCTAAAGCCCATCCGCGCCGCCTTTTCCCAGCTTCTTAAGAAGCCGCAACAACATCAGCCGCTCCTCTTTTGAGAGGACGCCGGCGACTTCTTCCATTGCTGCCGCGTGTTTCCGAAAGGTCTTGGTGATGAGCGCGCGCCCGTTCGCCGTGAGCTCGACCAGGCGCACGCGCCGGTCGTCGGTATGCTTCCGTTTCACCAGCTCTTTCTTCTCCAGCCGATCGACCGCGACACTGATCGCTCCCGGCGTGAGCCATACCTTGGGACCAATCGTGTTGACCGGCAACGATCCCTTGTGAAGCAGCGCTTCGAGCACACGGAAATCCGAGTCGCCGGGCCCTGCCCGGGTACGGTTCAAGCTCTTCTCCGCATGAGCGGCCAGGGTGCGATACGCCTTCCCGAGCACCAGCCAAAGATGAACCCCAGACGTATCTTCCATTCCTCTGCATCCTTTCCGCATCCTCCCGCATCATACCCTTGACGTCGAATATATTGACATCAATATAGTGTTCAACCGGCAAAGGACCAGGTGATGACTACTATTTCGGTGATCGTCGGCAGCACGCGTCAGGGCAGGTTTTCTGAAAAGCCCGCGCAGTGGATTTTTCAGCACCTCCAGAAGCGCGACGGAATCGACGCCCAACTGCTCGATCTTCGCGACTTTCCGATGCCTTTCTTCGACCAGGCCATCTCGCCTGCCACGCCCGGCCGCGCGCCGTATGAGAATGAGGTCGTCAAACGCTGGACCGCCGCCATAGCCGAATCGGACGGGTTCGTGTTCGTCACTCCGGAATACAACTACGGTCCATCGGCAGTGCTGAAGAATGCGCTCGACTGGGTCTATCCGGAGTGGAACCGGAAAGCGGCGGCCTTCGTCAGCTATGGCAGCGCCATGGGCGCGCGCGGCGTCCAGCAGCTCCGCGAGACGGCGATAGAGCTTCAAATGGCGCCGGTTCGCTCGTCCGTCCACATCCCCGTGGCGACCCTGTGGGCGCATTTCCAGGGCGGCGACGTGAACAAAGGACTCGCCGAGCTCGAGAAACAAGCCCAGAGAATGATTGATGACTTGTTGTGGTGGACGACGGCACTGAAGACCGCCCGCAAAACTCTACGGAAAGGATAGACGCAAGCAGTACGCCGCTCTGACGGGCGGCAAATCGCTCCTGCGCCAGGCGACCCCCTTCCTTGACAGAGGGCGCCCTCTGGGTTCTTGTACCGTATACAGTGAGAGCGACATGAAAGCGTGGAGTTGGTGACGGGAGGACCCGAGCACGTGCACCGTGGAGCGGACCCGGCGGTGCTCACAGCCGCCGAGACGATCGATCGGCTGACGAACCTCGACTTTCCGAGGCGCGGCGCCATCGCCGCGCTGCACGCCGAAGCGTACCGTCTCGCCGGCGGTCCCCTCGGCCTCGCGGCGGCCCGCGAGATGCTGGCGCGGACGGACGACAACGCGGTTGTCGCGATTCTGACCGGCTTTCCGGAGTTTCCGTGGATTCGGCGTGGCGTGGCGGAGACCGACGGCCCGGTCGGCGCCGCCGTCCTTGCCCGCAGTCTCGTCAAGGCGCGTCGGGCAATTCCGATCGTGCCATGCGAACCGCATTTCGCCCCCGTGATCGAAGCGGCGATGCGCGGCATCGGCCTCACCCCGATTGTCGCCGCAGGGCTCGACCCGAAGTCCGTGCATCCGGGCGATCCCGTGTGCCTCATCGAGGCGACCGATGTGCCGATCGACGCCGAACGTTGGCTGGCCGCGTGGGCGCCAACGCTCGTGGTCGCCATCGAGCGCCCGGGCCGCGCGTCCACCGGCGTCTACCACAGCATGTCGGGCCACAGCATCAGTCACTGTTTGAACAACTTCGAGGACTTGTTTCTCGCGGCCGAGTCGGCCGGCGCCTGGACAGTCGGGATCGGCGACGGCGGCAACGAGGTGGGGATGGGTGGACTCCGTGACGTCGTCCGCGCCCACGTGTCGGCGGGCGCGTCCTGCGGCTGCGGGTGCCATGGGGGCATTGCCGCCGAGTCGGTCTCTGCCTCCCTCGTCACGGCGGCCGTGGCGAACTTCGGCGCCACGGCCATCGCGGCGTCCATGGCGCTGTTGACGGGACGGCGCGAGGTCCTCCCCACGCCAGACCTGGAGCTGCAGGCGCTTGACGCGTGCGTCGCGGCTGGGGGAGTCGATGGCCGGCACAACGAATGCGTCGCGTCGGTCGACGGGCTCGCCGCCCCCGTCTACGGCGCGGTCCTCGTCCTCATCGCCGACGCCGTCGATGGGGTGCTGCGCGAGAGGAGCACTTGATGACCATCTACGAGCGACTCGGAGTTCGACCCGTCGTCAACGCCGCCGGCACGCTCACGCGGCTCGGCGGCACCATGATGTGCGCGGAGGCGGTCGAGGCGATGCAGGAGGCGGCGCGGAGCGCCGTGGTCATCGACGAGCTGCAGGAAGCGGCGAGCCGCGTGATCGCCCGCCATACCGGCGCGGAGGCAGGGCTGGTGACCTCGGGGGCCTTCGGCGCGCTTGCCCTCGCCGCGGGGGCGTGCATCGCCGGCCTCGATGTTCGCCGGATGAATCGGATGCCCCACTACGGCTACGAACAGGAATGCGAGATCGTGATCTGTCGCCACCATCGCAACTCCTACGACAAGGCGTTCGAGGTGGCGGGCGCGCGGCTCGTCGAGGTGGGGCTCCTGGACCGCGCGCTCGGGGTGGGCGTGCGGGAAGTGGAGCCCGAGGAGATGGAGGCCGCGATTGGCCCCCGCACGGTGGCTTTCGCCTACGTGGCGATGCAGGGGGTGGGGCCGGACCTTGCCACGGTGGCCCACGTCGCGCATCATCATGCCGTGCCGGTCATCGTGGATGCCGCGAATCAGGTGCCCCCGATCGAGAATCTCACGCGCTTCATCGCGGAAGGCGCCGACCTCGTGGCCATGAGCGGAGGCAAGGCATTCCGGGGGCCTCAGTCCAGCGGCTTTCTCTTCGGTCGCCGAGAGCTCGTCGCATCCGCCCTGCTCCAACAGGTGGACATGGATGTGGCGCCGGCCTCGTGGATGCCGCCGAAGGAGTTCGTGGAGAAGCCCTTGAATGGGGTCCCCCGGCACGGCTTCGGCCGCGGCTTCAAGGTCGGCAAGGAGGAGATTGCCGGAGCGGTCGCTGCTCTCGAGACGTTCGTGTCGAAGGAGCCCGAATACCAGAAGCAGTGGGCCCATCGCTGCCAGCGCTTCGCGGCGGCAATGAAGGGGCTGGATGGCGTCGAGGTCATCGTACTCCCACGCGAGACGACGGGGCGCGTGCCGCTCGTCGAGCTCGTTCTCTCGACGGCCTCCAAGGCCGCCGAGGTCTCGCGCGGGCTTCGCGAGGGTGTGCCGTCGATCCACCTCAACGAGCGACGCCTGAGCGAGGGTCGACTGACGTTCAATCCCGTGGGACTCGACGACGGACAGGAGGACATCGTCTCCTCCGGCGTCCGGCGGCTCCTGGGTCACTGAGAGCAGAGGGGGAGCTATGCTGCGAAGACTGATCACGGCAAGCGTGGCGCTGACGATGTTCACGGCGTCCGGGGCGTGGGGAGCGGCCATGGACAAGTGCCCGGCCCAGGGCGGCACGGTGCGCGCAGCCATGGCCGGCTCGCCGCCGACGCTGGACTTCGTGACGAGCTTCGCGGCGCAGGCGCGCGACATCGGCGTCTACATCTACGAAGGGCTCGTCACCGTCGATGGCAAGTACGATGTCGCGCCGCAGCTCGCGGAGCGGTGGACCATCAGCGCGGATGGCAAGACCTACACCTTCTACCTGCGCAAGGGCGTCAAGTTCCACGACGGCAGTCCGCTCACCGCGGACGACGTCGTGGCGTCGGTCGAACGCTTCCGCTCCCAATCGCCTCGAAAGGCGGATCTCTCCCTGGTGGCGGGAGCGCGCGCGGTGGATGGTGGGACGGTCGAGATCATCCTTTCGCAGCCGTCGGCCGCCTTCGTACCGCTCCTGGCATATCCGGGACCCGCGGTGGCGATCATGCCGAAGAAGCTCATCGATGGGGTGCCGGCGGGCAAGCTGCCGCAGTCATCGGTGATCGGCACGGGCCCCTACCGACTGGCCGAGTGGATCCCGGACAAGCACGTTCATCTCGAGCGCTTCGCCCAATACAGCCCCGCCACCGCGGATCCGTCCGGGTACGCAGGCCGGCGCCTGGCGTGCCTCGAGCACATCTACTTCTTGCCCGTACCCGAGGTGTCCAGCCGGGTGGCCGGGGTCGAGAGCGGTGACTATGACTACGGGCAGAACCTGCCCGCGGAGACGTACGCGCGTCTCACCGCGGTCAAAGCGCTCAAGACGGTTATCCTGAAGCCGTACTACGAGATCGTGATGCACCTGAACACGCAGAATGGCGCCATGAAGGAATGGAAGCTGCGACGCGCGATCCAGATGGGCCTCAACGAGGACGAGATCATGCTGGCTGCGGCCGGCGACAAGACCCTCTTCCGCCTGGACCCGAGTCTCTTTTTCAAGGAGCAGTACTGGCACTCGAATATCGGCGCCAACCGCTACAACGAGCGTGACGTGGCCAGGGCCAAGGCGCTCGTGAAGGAAGGGGGTTACGATGGATCCCCCATCCGCATCATCACGACGAGCGACTTCCAGTTCATTTACAACGCCGCCGTCGCCATGGAATCGCAGCTACGCCAGCTGGGCTTCACCACCAAGATGCAGGCCTACGACTACCCGACCATGATCGATATCTTCCGGAAGAAGCGCTCGGATTGGGACATTTCGTACAACGCGTTCTCCATCCGTACGGACCCGGGCGGTTTCACCTTCGTGCTGAAGTCGGAATCCGGATACCAGCCGTACGCGAGCAAGGACGTGGACGCGCTCCTCGAGAAGGCGTTGGTCGAGCGTGACCGCAAGGCGCGCGCAGCGCTCTACGAACATATCCAGGACATCCTGTACAGGGACATCCCGATGATCAAGCACGGCGACCTGTTCGGCTTCGACGGGCTCCGCGACCGCCTGGAGGGCTTCGAGCCCTTCTACACGACGCCCCGCTTCTGGAACGTCTGGAGCAGAGACAAGCGCTGAGCGGATGACCGGCTTTTTCGCCTCCCGGGCGCTCTCCCTGGCGCTCGTGCTGTGGCTGGTCACCATCATCGCCTTCGTGGTGATCCGCATGGCCCCGGGCGACCCGTCTGCGATCATGCTTGGGTCCGACGCCACGCCACGGGCGGTGGCCGAATTTCGGGCGACGTACGGTCTCGATAGGTCCCTGGCGGTGCAGTACCTCGCGTGGCTTGGGCGAGTGGTCCGGGGCGACCTCGGCACCTCTATCTATCTCGGGCGCCCGGTGACCACGGCGATCCTCGAGCGGCTTCCCATCAGCCTCACGCTGACGACGGCGGCATTCCTGATCGCCGTCGTGCTGGGGGTGACGCTCGGTCTGATGGCCGCGTACTGGCACGACACGTGGGTGGATCGTACCGTGTCGGTCGTGGCCGCCCTCGGACTGTCCATGCCGTCCTTCTGGCTCGGCATCTGTCTCATCTATCTCTTCGCGGTCCGTTGGCCCCTCTTGCCTTCGGGCGGGTTCGTGGAGCCGTGGGTCGATCCTCCGGCATCGTTCCGGCACTTGCTGCTGCCGGCCTTCGCGCTCGGTTACCTGCAATCTGGCCTGATCGCGCGCATGACGCGCACCTCGATGCTCGAAGCGCTCCGGGGCGACTTCGTGCGCACCGCGCGCTCCAAAGGAGTCGCCGAGCTCCGCGTGGTGGTGAAGCACGCCTTTCGCAATGCCCTCATCCCCGTGCTGACGGTCTCGGGCATCGCCCTCGCCGTCCTCTTCGGCGGCGCCGTCGTCATTGAGACCGTGTTCACCCTGCCTGGCGTGGGTCGGCTCCTCGTGAACGCCGTCGTGCGACGCGACTACCCGGTGGTACAGGGCACACTGCTCCTGGTCGCCGCCTGGTACGTGCTGGTGAACATCGCAGTGGACCTCCTCTATACCGTGAGCGATCCCCGCATCCGGCTTCGAGCGTGAGGCGCCCGGATCGTGGCTGAGAGTGCGACGCGGACACGGCGGGGGCTGGGGCCCACCGCCAGCGTCTCCCTGGCCGCCCTCGTGCTCCTGATCGCGTTCATCGTGATTGGCCCGCACGTGTATTCGGCGTCCACGACGCTGGTCGCCGGAGCGGAGCGGCTGAAGCCGCCCTCGAAGGCGCATCCTTTCGGTACAGATCAGTTCGGTCGCGAAGTGCTTGCGCGGGTGATGGCGGGTGGGCAGCAGTCGCTGCGGGTGGCGAGCCTGACCATGGCCTTGACCGTGGTGGCGGGCAGTCTGCTCGGCCTGATCGCCGGTCTTGCTGGCAGCGCAGCTGTCGCGAGGCTCATCCAATCTTTGCTCTATGGCACTGAACCCTACGACTCGACCGTCTTCCTTGCCGTCAGTGCGACTCTCCTTGCTGTCGCCGTCCTCGCCTGCACGATACCGGCGTGGCGGGCGACAATCCGGGAGTGTATGAAATCTCGTCCATCGCCGGTACGGTGACGCGGTCCTTGGACTTGGTCAAGCCCATCTCCGTCTGGTACGGAGACAGCGGGATTCTATATGCGGCGGATGCAGCCACCAATCGGCTGCTCAGCATTGACTTGACGACTTCCAGCACGCAATCGCTGACGCTTGACACGGAAGACATCATCGCGATTCGAACCGGCCGTGACAACGGTGGGCGCAGGATCATTTACGCGGTTGGGCGAAGGAGCCGGATGCTGCTGGTCTATGACGAGGACACACTGACTGCGGTCTCATCGCTGGCGCTCCCGGTGGAGCCATCCGGTATTGAGTCCATGGTGGCGGGGGCATATGTCTTAAACCCCCAACGTAGTGCCGGCGATCCCCTTTGGGTAGTGGCGAACCCGGGTACGCCGACGCTGTATTTTGTGCCGGCTGTTCTTCAGAACCTCCCTACGGAGGGAACGCGCTGAGATGCTGAACCGACAATTGACGATTACACTGCTGGCGGCACTCGGGCCGCGGTTGGTCACATTAATGACATAGGTAAGATTGCTACGCAAGACGACAGGGTCTGGGGTGTCGGTGAGCGCAAGCCCCAGGTCAGCAGCCGGCCCGACGGTGGTCACGTTGGTTGCACTATTATTTGGCAGGATAGGATCAAATTGATTAGCAACCACAGTTGAAATAGCCGAGATCGGACCCTCAGCGGTCGGAGTAACGGTGATCGTGGCGGTGGCTTCCCCACCGCTTGGCATGGTGCCGAGCAGGCACAAGATGATGTTATTGGAAGTTATGATCGCGCCCTGTGAAACAGTAGAAGAAACAATCGAGGCGGAGGAGGGAATCAAGTTCGTCAGCGTGACACCCGTGGCGGTGCTGGGACCGTGATTTGTGACTGAAACCGTATACGTGAGAGAGGCTCCGCGGATGACCGGGTTCGGGGCAGCCGCGAGACCAACGACCATATCCGCTGTGGGCGGGCTCACATGCGAAACAACAATCGCGCTGTTATTAGATGTATCAAAGTCGGGTTGGTTCGAGGTCACCGAGGCTGAGGATGAGATCACACCTGTCGCGGTGGGAGTGACGACCACGTTGATGGTAGCGGTCGCAAACACCGGCATGTCTCCCAGGCTGCAGCTCTCCACACCCCCGGAAAACGAACAACCTCCTTGCGAGGAGGAGGAAGAGACAAAGATAGCGCTCCCGGGCAAGGCCTGGCTAACAACCACATTCTTGGCGGTGCTGGGACCCTTATTCGTCACAGTAATCGTATACGTCAAATTGCCGCCGACCAAAGCCGGCTCAGGTTGTGCGACCATGCCCAACGCCATATCGGCGCCCGGACATTCCCCCCCGCCATCGGTACAGTCAGTGGGAGTGATATTAAGAGACCAACAATTTATCGTGCCGATATCGAATAGCGCATCATCGATAACGTGCAAGGTCCAGATCCCATTGGCATTTGTCCCGGACTTGCCAATGTAAACCGATAAAGGCTGTTCAGGCCGGTAAGAGCCAAGGAAAGGCGGGTTACCCTGGTTGATCGGAATCGCGGCGGCATCATCGAATGTCGTGCGTTGTCCCTCCGGTGCGCAGAACACGCCGTAATTATCGCCGGAAAACCCGTTGTTGGAAGACAAAGTATTCGTCACACCATCAGGAGAAACCAGCTGGAGGACCAGATCTCCATCGAACGTGTGATTAATGTATAAGGAGACGGTGAGTTTGTTGATCGCGAACGGCACGTTCGTAACAAAAATAAAGGAATTTGTGCCACGGAGGTCGGCGTCTGGAATATTAACTGGCGTGTTGTTGTTAAAGCGCATCACCAATCCCGGAGTTCCGGATACAACGACGAACTGGTTCGTCACGGTATTTTGGTCCGACTTGACGACCAAAGAGAAATTGATTGGCATTCCGCAGTTAAAAGTCGGAG
>Ga0137403_10007699_pt1 | contig 12121 bp, 14 predicted proteins | sample CZOMad2_1_16fung_FD_122057 | JGI IMG/M metagenome (GOLD analysis project Ga0137403, IMG submission 122057) | Vadose zone soil fungal communities from Angelo Coast Range Reserve, California, USA - CZOMad2_1_16fungal (Hybrid Assembly) | ecosystem: Environmental > Terrestrial > Soil > Vadose zone...
GGAGGAGAAAAGCAGCGGCTCTCGATCGCGCGCGCTCTTCTGCGCCGGCCGCAATTGCTGGTGTTCGACGAAGCGACTTCGTCGCTTGATTCTTTGACGGAGGAAGAGATCAGCGAGACCATTCGGGGTGTGGCCGTGAGCCGCGACGCCATCACGATATTGATCGCGCACCGGCTCTCCACCATCCTGCACGCGGATTGCATTTACGTGTTGGAACGGGGACGAATTGTGGAGAGCGGCCGTCACGACGATCTGCTCGCAAGCAAAGGTCTCTATTGCGCGATGTGGCGGCAACAGGTGGGGGAAGGCCGGGAGAAGTTGCTCAACCCTGCGTGACCAACGGAACGGCCGAAGATGCTTGGTTTGACGTTTCCTGCAAACCTCTTAGGCGCAACACCCCAACCAACTCCGGCGCGTCTCAGCCATTTTTTGGTGCACTCTTGGTGCACTCTAGCCTGCAAATGAGAGCATCCGATGCAAATGACAGTGTCCTAAGTTATTCAGAACAAATGAAACGTGGTGTGTACGAACAGGGCAGGAAGAATTAGCAAACCGCTGCAACTGAGAAGACCTCAGGTCAGCTTACAACACCTCAGAGCAACTCAGATTGAGTCTTGCGTGGTGTAAACGGCACCTTGGTCAAATTCTACCCGTCACTCATGAAAAAGATTGGGACATGGTGATGTTGCTCGACGACCGGGCGCGCCAGGTTGAACGCGACACCGGCCGGGTCTTTTGCCGTCACCCACGCGAAGATCTGAAGGCGTATGGGTATGCGATCAGTCGCAACCGCAGGCGGATGAATCGACGATGAGGCACCGACTGTCGCGAGTTCATATCCTGAGCGAAGCGACACTAGTGGTTCCTGGTGGCAGGAAAAGGCAGCATGTCGTAGAAGTTCTAGCCTCAATTCTCGGGTGCGGCCACAGGAAATTTCCAGCTGCCATCGAGAATTTCTGGGCGTGGGCGAAAGAGACGCACGGTGTAATTCCACCCGTTTGTGATCGGAAGGCAATTGGGGATATTTCCATCGCATCCCCCAAACTGGATGTTGATCGCACCATCCGGGCCTTTCTTCGCCGTGAGGCTATTCAACGCATAGGCATTGTAGGGGTTCGGATAGAGGTAACCTTCACTGTTGTAGACCGTGAGCGACCAGAAAGCGTCGACAGGGATGTCGCTGACCGTCAGTCTGTAAATGGTATTGCCGTCGTTGCGAGCCGGAGTGATCGGCAGATAAAGAGTATCCTTCTCGGGAGCGCCGCCCCACAGCATGGCACTTCCGATTAGGTGCCTCACAGGGTCGACTTCTTTTTCGTTGGCACCGAACATGTGCCGCGTATCGGAGAGTGTAGTTCCCAGTTGCTGGAGTGCCGCCTGCACCTTCTTTAGGCTTGCCTCATCCCAATGAGGAACTTCAAACGTGCCGGGTCCTTTCTGGTTGAACCGGACCTCATCTTGCAAAGCATGGACTTGCCGGACGTCTTCTTCATTCGAAAAATCGACAAAGAAACGGACTACGACAATGGCATAGCGCGTGCCAACCATCGCTCGAGCGAGGGTGTGAGCACCCACGCCGTAATAGGTAGCCGTGGTGTATTGGTCCTGATTGACGACCTGCATCCCCATGAAGCGCTTACCTGCGTCTGGCAGAGTAATCGACACCGCCCCGGCATCGAGGTCGACAATCGCGAATGAATACAACGTGTCGCGGTTGGGCCGGACGATGCCTTGTTGAGCGGGAGGAGCAAGCTCGCGGCCATGCCGGATCTTGCCGAAGCCGCCGTTCTTGGCCACTCCGGCGAAATTGACGTCGGTCTGGGCGCGATTGTAGTTCTCAACGGTAACAAGTGTGGTTTGGGAAGCAGATTTTTGTACTGATGCAACCGAACTCACCACCGCTAGCGACACGGTTGCCAAGATTCCAATGTTGGTCTTCATAATGTTCCCATGTGCTGGACTGCCTATACCGCCGCCTTCTGTTTTGGGCTGGGACCAATCCCCACGTCGATCAGCCATTCTTTGACAGTGGTGCCGATCACATCTGGATGGTCTTCCTGCAGGTAGTGAAGGCCGGAGCTAAGCTGCACCACTCTGCAGTTCTTGAGTCCCTTGGCAAAGTTCTCGGCGAAGGCCGGCGATACTATAGCGCCCGGGTTTCCCGCGAAAAGCAGCTTCGGGTAAGTAGACTCCGCTAGAGCTTCATGTGCTTTTTCCAAGATTAAATACACATCCGCCGGTTCTCCCGCGATCGGAATTTCATTCGGGAAACGCCAAGTGGGCCGGCGCGACTCGGGAGTAGGAAAAGGAGCCCTGTAAACAGACATCTCCTCGTCGGTCAGCTTTCGCACGGTTGCCCCAGGAAGGACCGCTTCTACGAATACGTTGCCTTCCAGAATCATCTTTTCGCCGACTCCCGGCGTCCTGAACTTCTGGAAGGTCTCGATTGCACCTGGGTAAAAGTCATCCCATGTAGGAAGAGGCCGGATGAACTCCATGAAAGCAAGCCCACGCATGAACTCGGGCCTGCGTGCTGCCAGGTGAAATGCCAGCGCTGTTCCCCAGTCTTGCGCTATGACGAATGCTGATGAGATTCCAGCCCGATCCAGGAACACATCGAGGTACCGCACATGATCGGCTAAACGGTACTCGATGTCAGGTTTGCCCGATTGGCCGAACCCGATAAGATCCGGCGCGATGCAATGCGCCACCGGAGCAACCAGTGGAAGGACATTCCGCCATACGTACGACGACGTTGGGTTCCCGTGTAGAAAAAGCGCAACCGGTGCTTCGGGATTTCCCGTTTCCCGGTACGCCAAGGTCGAACCCAGAACATTCACTTGGGGAAGTACAACATCGTAAGGGACTTTCATTATCTACTCCTTGAATTTGTTTTGGAAAATACGGTTTCGAAAACGATGTCCTTGAAGCGGTCGAGCGCGGCGGGGCTGCGTTCGACCTTCATGCGGAGAATTGCGCCCTCCCAGGAAGCGAGGAGAAATTCGGCTAGATCTATCGGATCAAAGGATGAACCGATTTCGCCGAGGGCTTGAGCTTCGGCGATGCACGAAGCAAACGGAGCACGCCACTCCTCGAAGATTGCTTCCAGTCGCTGGCGCAAGAGTTTGCTCTGCGTGGAAGTCTCCAGACTGAAATCGCCGATCAGGCAACCCAGATTCCATTTACGATCTGCCGCTACGCCGCTGATAATGTCCAGATACCGCTTCAATCGCTGCCGGGGAGTCAAGGACTTGTCGTCCAAAGCCTGTTTGACAAATTGTTTGGTGCCTGCAAAATAGCGGTCCAGCACTTCCTGGGCAAAAGCCTCTTTGGAACGAAAATGATTGGTGAAGGAGCCCAGCGGAACTCCAGCGGCTTCGCAGATATCGCGCACACTCGCTGCCGTGTAGCCCGATCGAAACATCACTTTGAGGCCGGCATTGACAAGGTCTTCCCGAAGGGATGGTTTGCTCATACTGACGTCACAATACGTACGTACGTATTACAAATCAAGTACTTTTTTGATTGCCAGGGCGAGTCCATCTGTCAGGCTCCAGCGGATTAACTCTAGTACCGCGAAACGCCCCAGCAGTGACCGACCAATCGATAGCGAGAAGCCGAGAATATCTCTACGAAGCCCTAGATTTCGCAGCGCAGGGGAAAGTTAAAACGAACTGCTGTTAATCAAAGTAAGCTACTTGTTGTCCGATCAACGTATTAATTCTCCCTTCCTTACTTCGGGATACGTACCATCGAGGAACTTATGGACGGAGGATACGGCCGTTGCGCCGTCACCAATTGCAAAAGCAACGCGCTTGGGACTCCCGCTCCGGCAGTCATCGGCAGCGAACACGCCCGGAAGACTGGTCTCGACTGTGCACGGTGGCCGCACCCGCTGGGAAGGCATTCCAGGTTCCCGTTTGTGCGTTTTCGTTGGTGGGTGTTTCGAACTGCCAGATCAGGATACTAACGAAGCGCCAGCGATTCGACGACTCGGTCGTAAATGAAATTCAACTCGATGGCTGAAATCGGGTAGGGCGGCAGAATGTAAACGACGTTTCCCAATGGCCGCAGGAGCACGCCCGCATCGATGAAGAATTTGTAGAGCTTAGGTCGCAGCTTGGATGCGTAGCCTGGATCGTGTGCGCGGAGCTCGATCGCGGCCAGGGTGCCTATCGATCGCACGTCGCCGACGGCCGGATGGCCTTTGATTGTGGCCAGGCGTGTGCGATGAATCTCGGCGATTGTGTTGATGCGTTCGAAAACAGGCTCGCGTTCGAAAATCCGGCAGCTCGCGACCGCGGCAGCGGCGGCGATGGGGTTTCCCGTGTAGGAATGGCCGTGGTAGAACGTGCGGGCGCGGTGCGTGCTGACGAACGCTTCGTGAATCTCCGGCGTGCAGATCGTGGCGCCCATCGGGAGCACGCCGCCGGTGAGGCCCTTTGAGACGCACATCAGATCGGGGTCCACGCCGGCGAGGTCGCAGGCGAACATCTCGCCACACCGTCCGAAGCCCGTGAGGACTTCGTCCGCAATCAGCAGCACACCGTGCTCTGTGCAAAGCCGCCGCACGCGCTGCAGGAATTCGACTGGATGCACGATCATTCCGCCTGCGCCCTGCAGGAGCGGCTCGACGATCATGGCGGCTATCTCGCCGTGCTTTTCTTCCAGCAGCCGCTGCAATTTATCTACGCACTCCATCGAGCACGTTGCGCGCGTTTTGCCGACCGGACAGCGGTAGCAGTAGGCCGAGTGCACGCGGTGGACCGGAAACAGAAGATCGCGAAACGGATCGCTGAATGCGGACGTGGCGCCCACGGACATCGCCCCGACGGTGTCGCCGTGATAGGCGTGATCGAGTGCGACGACAGCTTTTTTCGCCGGGCGGCCGATATTTTGCCAGTACTGTACTGCCATCTTGAGAGCAACCTCGACAGCAGTTGAGCCGTCGTCGGAGAAGAAGATGCGCGAGAGATTGGTCGGCAGAATCTTGCGCAGACATTCGCGCAACTCTTCGACGGCGTCGTGCGTGAAGCCAGCGAGCAGCACGTGATCGACCTTGGCGGCCTGAGCGGCGATGGCCGAGACAATGGCCGGGTGTCCGTGCCCGTGGAGGTTGACCCACCAGGAGGAAATCCCGTCGATCAGACGACGGCCGTCGTCGGTGTAGAGGTATACGCCTTCGGCCTTCGTAACGCGGATCGGCGGCGGGTCGAGCGCCTCTTGCGTGAACGGATGCCAGACTCGCAATTCAGGGTTCATCGGCGGAACATTTTCGGGTCGAAATTCCTGCGGAACACCGCGAGAAGGGCGCGCCGGTGGACTCGCTTCAACTGCGGAACAAGTCCGATGACCTCGATCTTTCCGTAGCGTTCAATGTCTCGACGGTTTTCCCGATTCGGCGTGCCAACCATTATGACGCCACGAATATCGAGACACGCGGCGCGCAGAGCGGCCAGAGAAAGCAACGTGTGATTGATTGTGCCGAGCGTGGTACGCGTGACGAGCAGAACGGGCAGCCCAAGATGACGCATCAGGCTGGTCATCAACTGTGTGCCGTTGATCGGAACGAGCGGGCCGCCGGCACCCTCGGCGATCAAATTCTCGCACGGAGGGAGGTGCGGTATCGTGATCCTGCGCAGGTCGATGCGGACTCCGGCACGACGCGCGGCGAGATGCGGAGACACAGGTGGATCGAAGCGGTAGGACTCGGGCGCGGTCCGCGTTGGCGACAATTGCGCAAGCCGGATCACCGCACTGCGGTCCGTTTCTTCGCGCGCGCCGGTCTGGATCGGCTTCCAGTAGACGGCATCGAGTGCCGCACAGAGCAGCGCCGAGACCACGGTCTTGCCAACACCGGTGTCCGTTCCAGTGACGAAAAAACGGCTAGACATGCGCGACGGTTGCGAAAGTGGATTGCAGCAGAAATTTGCGGGCTGCCGCGGCGAGCCGGTGAGTGTCGTCGAGGGTGATTTTGCTGGTGAGTGAGACTCGAAGACGCGCGGTGCCGGGCGGGACGGTCGGCGGGCGGATGGCTTTCACCGCGAAGCCGCTGCGCCGCAGTCCGCGTGCGAGGTGCAGCGCGATTTCGTTGCTGCCGACGATCACGGGAACGATGTGTGTGACGCTTGTGCCGGAATTGAGGCCCGCCGCAGCAAGTTCTTCGCGCAACGCCAAAGCAATGTGATGAAGGTGCGCGCGCTCGCTTTCCGCAGCGCGTGCCAGGGCTAGGGCGGCGTGAATCTGGCCAGCTAGATAGGGCGGCATCGCTGTGCTAAAGATAAAGGTTCGCGCGCGGTTCATCAGATAGTCTCTCAGCGCGCTGCCACCGCAGACAAACGCGCCCGCGCTAGCTAATGCCTTGCCGCATGTGTGCACGATGGCGAGCATTTCGCGTTCGACGCCAAGGTCGGCAACGATTCCTCGTCCTTGCGGGCCGCAAGCTCCGGTCGCATGCGCTTCGTCGATCACCAATTCGGCGCCGTACTTCCGTGCCAATTCCAGCAGGGCGTTGATGGGCGCGATATCGCCCTCCATGCCGAAGACGCTCTCAGTCACGATGATGCGCGCGCTAGACCTATCTACGTGATCGTGCAGCGCGCGTTCGAGAAATTCCAGGTCGCAGTGCGGATAGATAATTTTCTCCGCGCCAGACAGGCGGATGCCGTCGATCAGACTCGCATGGTTGAGGGCGTCGGAAAAAACGGTATCGCCGGGCTTTAGCAAGGAACTGAGCAAACCAACGTTCGCGGCGTAACCGGAACCAAAATACAGCGCTGTTTCGGTGCCCGCAAACCACGCGAATTCCGATTCGATATCCGCCCATTGGCGGGAATTGCCGGAGAGCAGCCGCGAACCCGTTGAGCCGACGGCCTCGGCGCTAGCGACTGCTTTGAGCACGGCTTCCTTGAGGCGCGCGTCCTGTGAAAGGCCGAGGTAATCGTTCGAGCAGAAATTGACGGCAACTGTCCGTTCAAGTCTCTCGAGAGAGCGAAACTGCGCCCCTTCACGGAGTGCATCAAGTTCTCGGACGATACGCCGTTCGAGCGCCCTGTCGCGAATTTCAAGCACTCTGCGTCGCCTTCATACCGAGATTCTCGAGGAGTTGCTGGTCGGCGTCTGCTGACGGATTGGGAGTGGTCAGGAGCTTCTCGCCGGTGAAGATGGAATTTGCACCAGCGAGGAAGCAGAGCGCGACCGCCTCGGGCGACAATTGGCGCCTGCCGGCGGCGAGCCGCACGCGGGACGCGGGCATCAGAACCCGCGCAGTCGCGACGGCGCGGACCATAATGAGCGGTTGGAGTTCCTTTACATCGGCGAGCGGAGTTCCCTCGTTCCGCACGAGCATGTTGATCGGCACGCTTTCCGGATGCGGATTGAGGCGCGAAAGCTCGTGCAGCAGGCTGAGGCGGTCTTCGTCGCTTTCCCCCATACCGAGAATCCCGCCGCAGCAAACGGTGATGCCGGCCTTGCGCACGTGAGCGATGGTCTGCAGGCGGTCTTCGTAAACGTGGGTGGTGATGATGTTGCCGTAGAATTCTGGCGACGTGTCGAGATTGTGGTTATAAGCGGTGAGGCCGGCGTCCTTCAGCCGCTTTGCCTGCGATTCGTTGAGCATGCCGAGTGTGCAGCAGACTTCCATATCGAGCGCCGCGACGGCGCGCACCATATCAAGCACGCGATCGAAATCGTCGCCGTCCGAAACCTGGCGCCACGCGGCCCCCATGCAGAAGCGTGTCGCGCCTTCCTTTTTCGCGTGGTTGGCCGCTTCGCGAACGGCGGCCGGACTCATCAGCTCTTCGCGCGCGACGCCCGTCCTGTAGTGCGCGCTCTGTGAACAGTAGGCGCAATCCTCGGGACAGCCGCCGGTCTTTATCGAGAGCAGCCGGCAGAGTTGGATTTCGTCGGGCTTGTGGAAGGCGCGGTGCGCGAGCTGCGCCTGGAATATCAGGTCGGGCAGCGAAAGATGATAGATGCGATGGATTTCGTCGCGCGCCCAGTCGTGGCGGATTTCCACCAGTAAGTCTCCTCGTTTCGGATTTCCAAGATATCAAAATCAGACCGCACAAGGACGAGAAAAGTTAAAGAGGCCGGCCGAGCGCGGCTCACGCCACATATCGAACGCTTAGCTTCTCAGCTAAGCAGCAACGCGCTTGGAAAAGTCACATTGAGCGATTACTGCGTAAAACTCTTCCCGTTGTTGAAGTGCCCTGAGGAGCGCGAGCGTTTTGCCGTAAGCTGCTATGGCTCCCTTCAAACTGTGGAACGCCGGCGAATCTTTAGATGTTCTGCGTCTCGTTATTTGGGCGTCCGCCGACAATTCGAGCACTCGTTCTATGGCTTGACCTGCATGACCCGAACTAGACTTCCTCATGGACCGGACCTCCTTCTAAGGGTCGCTCAACTTCAACATGTTCAAGATCGCGCTGGCAATGTGATTTCGAGAGCGGTCTCAAATTCACAAAGAAAACCCGATGCTTTCATTGAAATGGGATTCGCGAATCCCGCAAAGGTTTCGAAGTACGCAAGGCCGGTGGGTATGCGGGCTCCAAGTGAGGGAGGACAACGCCAAGCAGGCTCGGTCGAGTGCTCTTTGAGCCAAAAAAAGGGAAAGACAGAGAAATCTTTGGTAGTGCGCGGATTTTCTGGGATACACGGAATTGAGAGCACGGGAACGGAGCAGCTAGCCGAGTAGGATTGGGAGAAGCACACCCAGGCTCAGAGCAAAAAGCCAGAGTGCCGGGGCAGGTGTCCCCACAGGGCGAAATCGGCGGAACTCCCGGGTGGAGGTTCGGGGATCCAGAAGTAGTGTTCGCGTATAGCCACGATCAAACAGGAAAAAGACAACTGCCGTCACGGCGCCGTAAATCAAGTGCCCAAAAAGAGAAGGAAGTAAAGCGGAGGCCGCATCCGTGCTCCAATCGCATACACCTGTGAGCAATAAGGGCAGAAGCGTCATGGGCCCCAAATACCACCAGATCAGACCGAACAAGCACCCCCATGTGATGGCGTCTCCAGGAGCCGACGCGCGAATCCAAAATAGGCCTAACTTTGACGCTTCGTCGCACATCATTATGATGTTATAACATCATGAGGGTTACAGTCTTTTGAGGAATTCTTTTATGGACCTCTTGCCCTCAATGCTAGTTGGGGTCACACGGTCGCATGCGGCAATAGCTACGAGCACCGGCAGGATTGCTAGGAGCCTTCTGTTCACAACAGCATCATCTCATGTGAAGATATTTAGCGTGCATAGCGCTCAAAACCGCGATCAAGGCCGGAGTTTTGTCGAATTACGGGCAACCCTTCCATAATCCAGTAAGGGAAGGGTTGCCGACCATTCGGAAGTTTGCCAATCCAGTCAACACAAGGGCGTTTGAACGTAGTCGCTGGCGCGACGGACGCTTCGCGTGCTATGCTCCTTACGTCATGCTGCAAAGTAGAGCTTTCAACTGCGATTTTCGGTTTCTTCTGATTTTCCTAAGTCAAGCAAAATCAATAGGTTGCAAACGAAAAAAGATTGAATTCCCATAGCCGTTAGATCGGTGCAGCCACTAGCCCGCATCCGCCGCAACCGCCAGCGCCCACCTTCAAACGGCTCTATCGAACGCGCGCGGAGCACCTCGCCTGGACTTCACGCTTTTGTGAAAACGCGCCTCCGATAGAGCACTAGCGTTTTTTATCAGGCGGCTCGGCGCGAACGCAAAAAACTCCCCTAGGGAGGAAAAAGAAAAACAGTCTTGACACTCACCGGCCTTCTCATGGAAGGCATTTGCCGAATATGCGAGAGATAGTCTGCGGTCTTTGACCGCGCCCGCGAACGCCCTAAGATGGCTCACTTCTTGCGCATCCAGACGTCCCACGTGACCGGCCCGGCTTCCTGATCGGTCATTGGGAGGCCCGCCACCTTAAGGGCCAGCTTCATCTGACCGTGATGGTAGCCCTCATGCCAGATCATGTGCTGGAGCATGAGGATGGGATGGTCGTAGTGAAGTTTCATGTCCCGGCCTGCCTCCACCCCGTTTTTTAGCGCGTCTCGCACAACCTTGGCGCTGTCATTCAGCATCTGCGCGATGCGATCTGGGTCGCGTTCGGCCGCCCACTCCTCCTCGGGGAGGCTTCTGGCGAACTCGGGGGCGTCCTCGAGGACGAACACAAGTCGTACAAAGTGGATGTGTGTGAACATCTCCGCGATGGATGGGCTGCCCTCCATCGCCCTGGCCTCCAGCCCGCCCTCCGGCAGCGCGCGAAGCAGGTTGACCAGGACGGTGTTGTTCCGGTCCCAGGAATCCAGCAGAGCCTCAAGCAGGCGTTGGTTTGTTGCGTCCGGCATATGCACACCGATTCACTTTTTGACGACTGGCTAAATCCTTCGCCAGGCCACAAGTGAGATTCTATACCAGCCTGTGAACGGGTCTAATTCCCGATAGATTCGGATTTACCGGACAAACGGATTTACTGGGACCAACCATCCCGCTTTTCTTGAACGCAGGTTCTCCAACCGGTTGGTCACTTGTGTCGGACAGAAACTGCGCTACTTTGGATCTCTATTGCACACCTACAGGGATGGAATGCTGGGCGAATCGTTAGGGCGCGGCAGCAGGCGCACGGCCTGCAACGCGCTTAGAGCTACGTCAAATGCAAGACAGAAGCCGGGCCATGGGCAGGAGTAGCGAAGCTAGAAATCAGAAACTGGAAAGCAGAAATGGGAATCAGAAACTCGAAATTGGAAGAGCGAAGTAGAAACACAAAATTGAGAATTGGAAAAGCGAAGCAATTATTGTGTTTGCGCTCATGTCGGAGCTGAAGCTCCGACCCCCAAAGCTGTCAAGCGGGTGGAGACTTTAATTCGCCAGCAGGTGAAATGCGGAGCACGCCCCAGGACCTTTGAGCCTTTTCCTTGCGGCAAGATCCAGAGGGTTGGACGAATTGGAGAAGCGGGGCAAGCTGGTAGGGCTGTAACTTCCCTGGTTTGATGGCGTTCCATGTCCGAGGTCCCCGAGATTCATGCCGTGCGCGTCGAAAATATTTCATGCTCCTTACCAGCATGTGCATGGTACGGCGCATTGCTCCGTTCTTGTTTGTACCCTTTGGGTTAGAATCGTATGGCTATGAAGCGCCGTCATCGCAAGCGAAGCTCGAAAGCTGCGAACCCTGCCACGCCCAAGATTCCCAGTGATGCGGAAAAGCCAGCTGAGCCTTCGGCCGCGCTGGCCGGGACAGACCGCCAGACTCCTCCTCGCGACGAGTTCATTGCCCCTGTTGAGGTGGAACAGCCTGCTGAGCCTTCGGCCGCGCTGGCCGGGACAGACTACGTGATTGATCTTGGCGATGAGTTCATTGCCACTGTTGAAGAAGAAAAGGCTGCTGGCGATTCCTTCGCGCTGGCCGGGGCAGGCCGCAGCGCTCCTCCTCGCGACGAGTTCACTGCCGCCGTTGAAGAGGAAAAAGCTGCTGGTCCTTCCGCCGCAGCAGCCGGAGCTGACCGCAGGACTAATCCTCGCTACGAGTTCGTTGCCGCCGTTGAGGTAGTAGCGGCTGAATCCGGCGCGCGGATTGAAACGCGCGTCCGGGACTTGAGTCAGCAAGGCTGCTATGTGGACACGAACAGCGCCCTCCCTTTAGGGACGGTGACGGACATACGCATCACAAAAGGGGCACAATTGTTTGAAGCCCATGGAAGAGTGGTCTACTCCCGCGCCAGCAAGGGCATGGGTCTGGTGTTTACCGACATTGAGCCGGGACAGCTTGGGATTCTGGAAACTTGGCTTGCCGAGTCCCGCGAAACCTCCTGGCTGGCGGCCAACCGCCGAAGGAGTCAGCGAGTATTGATGACCATCCCAGTACGAGTCTCGGGAAAGACCGGCGCGGGATCGCCTTTTGAAGAAGCGACGCACACACGGGCCATCAGCGCTCACGGTGCCTTGATTCTCGTGTCGACGCCGGTATACAGAGGACAGCGGCTCACTCTGTCGAACATCCAGACAAAAGCTGCACTGGAGTGTGTAGTTGCCCATATAGACCGACGTAAGGGCGAGCACCCCCAAGCGGGAGTGGAGTTCACGCTACCCAATCCTATGTTCTGGCACGTGGCCTTTCCGCCAAAAGACTGGACGCCCCG
>Ga0137403_10007700_pt1 | contig 12121 bp, 7 predicted proteins | sample CZOMad2_1_16fung_FD_122057 | JGI IMG/M metagenome (GOLD analysis project Ga0137403, IMG submission 122057) | Vadose zone soil fungal communities from Angelo Coast Range Reserve, California, USA - CZOMad2_1_16fungal (Hybrid Assembly) | ecosystem: Environmental > Terrestrial > Soil > Vadose zone...
GCAGTCCGCTACATTGCTGATTGTTAGTCCACCCAGCGCCAGAACTGGAAATGGTGAAAGTTTTGAACAGACCTTTTCAAGGTTAGCAAGTCCCACTGGCGTTCCATACTCACTCTTGGATGCAGTCTCGAAAACCGGACCGAAGACGACGAAGTCAGCTCCGCTAAGACGAGCGGCGCTGGCTTCTGCCGCCGAATGAGTGGAGACGCCGATCAAAAAATCATCGCCAAACGTGCGGCGTACGACTTCCGCCGGCAAAGAGTTTGTTGTCAGATGAACGCCGTCTGCGGCAACCGCGGCGGCAATGTCGGACCGGTCGTTAATGAGTAGTTTGGTTGCACTACCTTTGGTGAGGCCGGCGGCGTTCGCGGAAAGCTGGTAGAGCACGCTCGCGTTCAAGTTTTTTTCGCGGATCTGAACCAGATCGATACCGGCCGCAACGGCCGCCTGCACCAAGTGGAGGACGTTTGCGAAGTCTCTACTTGCCGGCGTTGTCCGGGTGGTCGTCTGGCCGCTCGTGATGAGATATAGGAGTGGACGTTGCAGCCGTTGTGGCTTTTGTGGCCATGGTACCTTCGGCGACATCTTTTTTGGAGCTGCTCCCGAGGTCGGTACTCTGCTCGAGCGTCCGCACAGTTTGCTTGAAATGGAAGATCTCCCAAAAGGCGATCCCAATGTTCAAGAGACCAACACCGGTGACCGCTCCGCGCATCCATCCCGAAGCAACAACCGTCTGCAACGCATGCATTCCGGTCTTGCGCGCCGCATACAGGAGAAAATAGTTGTTGCCCCAGTCGCTCAGGCCAAGCGTGCCTTGCGGAATCCACGGCAAGAGGGTAAGCACGAGGCCAATCTCCAGGCAGAGGATAATATAGAAAATGACACTGAGCTTTGCCGACATGTTGAAATGGTAAATAGTCAATCGTAAATCGTGAATAGTAAGACCGGGTATTATTCGACTATTTACGATTTACGATTCACTATTCACCAGGCTCTTACTTCCCTTTCTTCTTGTTCTTCTGGGCCGCGGTTCGAGCCTGAAGGCTTTCGAGTTTTTCAGCAATATCGCGATAATCAACATCAACGCCATAAACTTCTGTAAACGCTGCCACTGCGCGCGTCAGGTCTCCCATCGCTTCATAAGCAGAGCCAAGTTCGTACTGCAGCGCCTTGTATTCCTCAGGGTTTACCCCGGGAGCATCAAGGCCCTTCTTGAACCAAAGTACCGCCGCTCGCGGCATTCCCTTTTCAACGAAACAGTGGCCCAACATGTTACAGCATTGGAAGAATCGCGGGGCAGCTTCAACAGACTCGGTCAACCCGGCGGCTATCTGAAATTCGCGGATGGCCTCGTCCAGGAGATCCATCTCCTTGTAGGCGGTGGCCATGTTGTAGTGCGTTTCGAAGTCTTCGTTAGACGAGGCACTTTCCCCTTCGGCCTCCAGGCGAAACTCTTCAAAGATCTCGGCCAGGCCGGAATCGATTCCGCTGCCAACTGGAGCAGGAGTGGGAACCGTTGGTGTCTGCTCGATCTCGATTTCGCCGAAAGAAAAGTCTGCAGCCGGTGAATCCGTTTCAGCCCTGGCAATTGAACCGCTCCCAACAGGTTGCGGACCGGATTTCAATGGCTCTGCTTTGGAGTCTTCTTTTGCTGTCTTGAGCCTCTCTCGACGTGATTCGATTTCGGGATGAGAACCAAATTGATGTTCGAGCAGTTCCAGCGTGTCGAAAGCAATGTCGGAATAGCCCTGCGCGATATAAAAATCCACGCTCTCAAGTTCCTGGCGCATCATCACCTTAACGTCTGCTGGACTGCCCCGTGCTTCACTCGCCAACTGGTCCGTTTCCGTCTGCACAAGACCTTCAGCGAAGTCAGAGCTTTGAGTAAGCGGTTCTGCCAACAGCGGATCGGGCAAAACGCTAACCTCGGACTGGCTTTCAGTTTCATTTAAGTCCGCAAAAGAAACTGCTGCATGGGAAGGAGGTTCTTTGGCTACTGAGTTCCATTCGAATTCAGATGTTCCGCCGGCCGGAAGCTCGGGCTCTGGTTCTCCGACAATAGCAAAGCCTTCATAGGAAGGGACCGTAGCTAGTGAGGGGTCGTCCGACATACTTGTACCGTCGCCGCTGTCCTCCAGGAAACCTCCGATCAGGTTTAAGCGATCCAGGTACCGTTGCTCGTCCGGAGCCAAACGCACGAGCTGAGTCAGTGCATACCGTTCATCTTCGGCGAGACCTGCAGCTTCGGCCGCCTCAGCCAGCCGTTCCAACGCAGCGCGCAATTTCTCCATGTCGCGCTGCCACCAGTGGATCCTGGCAAGCAAACGCAGGCACGCCACATGTTCGGGATCGCGCGCCAGCAGCTCGTTGACAAGCTCAAGCAAGTCACTTTCCTCACGACTGGCCAGCATGGGTTCGATAATACTGCCGACGATTCTGGCAGCTTCGGCTTCCTGCCCCACCTTCAGATAGACCTGTGCGACTTCAATATAACCGCGATAGTTTGAAGCGTCCTGCGCCATTAACATTGCGGTGGCGCGCTCGGCGCCTGCCGCGTCTTCTGCGTCGATGTAAGCTCGCGCAAGCATCGAAATGAGTTCGGGATCGTCAGGCACGTCGGCGACAGCTTTTTCCAGAAGCTCAGCCGCGTCATCTGCCGTGCCCAGGGCTGCATGGGCCGCAACTAAACCCTTAAGCGCTACCCGGTCGTGCGGGCGAAGCTCGAGCGCTTTGGAGTAGGCATCAAGAGATGCTTCGAACCGCGAGCTTTCCAACAGACGGTTTGCTGCTTTGCTATAGGCTTTGGCGGCCTCTGCCTGCATGCCCTCCTTCAGATAGCCTGTCGCAAGCTTTAGTCGGACCTCGGTGTTACTAGGATCGAGATCAGCAATCTTGTGGAGCACTTCAAGAGTTTGCTTGCTTTCGCCGGCTCGGGTGTGAGCGTCGGCAACTACGAGATACTGCGCGCGCGCATCTGCGATCAGACCCTGTGCGGAGTAGAGTGCAGCGAGTTCCCTGGCGGTCGCCGGGTCGCGAGGCTTGAGCTTCTCGATCTTCCGATACATCGCGATGGCTTTTAGCCGGAATTCCTGCTCGCGATAGTGTTCAGCAATACGCAGGAAGCAGGAAGTTGCTTCCTCTTTTTCTCCCGCGCGCGCCAAAAGATCTCCCAGCATGTTGAGAGTGGTGAGATCGTCACCATCGTGAGCGATGATTTGACGATACTCTTTAATGGCGGCGTTGATCTTTCCCTGCGAAAGGAATTTCTCAGCGGCCTTTATGACCTTAGCTTTTTCGAAAGCCATTAGGAGTATTATGTATCACTGAATATGGGAGCGGAGTCAAACGTAGCGAAGGGTTGTGAAACGAATCGGATTGACTGCACTTCGTATTGAGTTCTGGCCTTTCCCGGAAAGAAACAGACGTAAGCTACGCTAACATGCATAAAATATGGCTGTCAACGCACTTACTTTTTCAGTTTTGCTGCCCGCAAAATAATAACCAGTCAGGCCAGCTACGCTATTGAGCACCCCAACGAATCAATCCTCAGGCGAATCGGGCGGCCCGAAACACCAACAATGGTCACGCCTGGGCCAATGGGTGGCCACTACTGGTTTCTTTCTCTATTCGGCTTTCGCGCCCCACTCAATCGCCGCTGCCGAGATCTCACTGGCTATTGTGGGCGCCGGCTGGCTCGTCCGCACCATCTCAAGCAGAAAACCAGGGTTTCGCCGAACGCCATTCGACTTGCCAATCTGGCTTTTCTTCCTGTGGACCGTAGCCTCGTCTCTCCTTTCGCAGGAACCGCGCATCAGTATCGCCAAAATCCAATCAACCTGCGTTGTATTTCTTTTCTATCTCACCCAGGCGCTCATCACGCGACGCACGGCGGTCATGCTGGTTGCAGTAATGATCCTGTCCGGCGCGGCGGGAACAGTCTACAGCGTCTACGATCTCGCGCGCGGTCGTGGAGTTCTGATCGATTCTGTAACGGCAGAGAGTCCATTGCGAATGCTTCACATTCGCGAAGGCGATGCAGTCTGGAGAGTCGGAGGCCAACGAGTCTATTCCGTGAACGACATCGACGAGGTAATTAGAAACTCGCCTAATCAAACTAAACTCACAGTCAGCGTAATCTCACAGGGGGAACACCTCGAGCGTCCTGGCCTGGTTGTGACAGACACGATCAAGAAACAGGCCTCGCCCTCAGGCGTTGTTGGCAGCAAACCAACGCATCGATTTCGCGCGTCGGGTTGGACGCGGCACTACGAAACCTATTCTGAGATTCTCCAGATCCTGGCGCAACTTGCCCTTGGGTTGGCTCTGGCGAATTTTAGAAACCACGGACTGAATCGCCGTTCGCAGTTGGCGGCCACGGCCTTCGCGCTGCTTGCTCTGGGCATTGCCTTGACGGCGATGAGGACGGTGTTGGTGGCGTTGGCGATCGGTGTTTGTGTAATCAGCGCGCGCGCCCTGGGAAGACGAGCCAAAGCGCTAAGCCTCGCCGGTATCTTTTCGCTGGTCGCTTTTGGCGCTTTCGTTGTCTACCAGACAAGAGCGCAACACGCCTTATCGCTGCAGGACCCAAGCTCATCATTGCGCATTCGGGTAGCCAGGATTGGAGCCTCGCGCCTGATGTTGCATCCACTGTTCGGACACGGCATGGATTCTATGCACGTGCACTGGGCAGAATGGGGCTTCCCTGGCACTGACATGCTTCACTTGCATTCAACTCCGCTACAGTTGGCGTTTGATCGGGGCCTGCCGGCGCTTGTGTTCTGGCTCTGGATCATCTGGGTGTTCTGGCGCACTGCATCGCGCGGTGAAAAATTGCTGCGCGATTCGAGCGATACGAACCGTTACGGCATCCTGCTCGGCGCCACCGGCGCAGTCGCGGGTTTCTTCGCCAGCTCATTGGTGAACTACAACTTCGGCGATGGCGAAGTAGCCTTGGTGTTCTGGTGGTTGATGGGCATTGTGGTGGTGTTGACATGTATCAACAAGAAGCACCTTAGCAATCCGCAGTAGACAACTCGGAAGCTTGGCGTTCGCGGCTTTGCCGTTCGATGTGCGGAATGGCTATGCCTTTCCGTGGATCGTGGTTAAAAACTAAGCGGCTGCGCCTCGAACATTTTGTCGGAGGCGTAGCCTCAAAAATAGTTCAACTGCCGGAAGGGCAGAGCCCTTCCGCACATCAAGCGGCATAGCCATAAGCCTATATGAAGAATCATTCCCATAATCCTTCGATTTCAAAACCAATCCTGTTGTGCTGTGGATTAATTCTCGCTTCAGCTGAATTCGTGTCCGCGTCGAGGCCAAAGCCTTACCTCACGGTCAGGACATTGCCCCGCTTGATTCGTCAAATGCCCGCGGTAGGCGCAGCCATGACGAAACATAACTTCTCATCTGCGCAGCACGCCACGCGAAAGAAACGGCGGTTGCGCAAGCCTGATGTCATCTATTATCCAACGCCGCCGGAGACAGTGGACGAGATGTTGCGGATGGCGAAGATCAAGAAAGGTGATGTGCTCTACGACCTCGGCAGCGGTGATGGTCGCATCCCGATTACAGCAGCCAAACAGTTTGGCATTCGCGCCGTCGGAATTGAAATCGATCCGAAGCTGGTAAGCGAGGCGGAGGAAAATGCCCGTCAGGCAAACGTCGCGGGTCTGGTGCGCTTTCGCAATGAAGATATGTTTCGCGTCGACGTCAGTGAGGCGACTGTGGTAACGCTCTACCTTTCGGAAAAGTTGAACGTGCTGTTACGTCCAAAGCTGCTGCGCGAGTTGCGTCCGGGTTCACGCATCCTCTCCCACGATTTTCGCATGGGCGATTGGAAGCCGGAACAAACTATCAAAGTCCCGTGGGGTAAACTTTATCGGACCGTCTATCTTTGGACGGTACCAAATCGTGCAAACATGAAACCCTCCGCCGGAAGGGCACAGCACTTCCGCACATCCGATGCGAAGCCGCACCCGGCTGGCCCGAGACGCTTAGTCCCTCAAATCACGTCGGCAAAGTTGCGGCGGGTCTTGGCAAACCACCAGTAACCGAAAACAAAGAGTATTACGGCGACGGCAGTGAAGTAGGCGAGGCTCGCCCAATCTGGAGCGAAGCCTTCGAGGAAGATGCGTCGATAGCTGCGCACCAGCGCGGTGAAGGGATTCAGGTTGATGAAAGGGCGGTAGCGTTCTGGAACGATCGATTCGGGATAGATTATCGGCGTCAGGTACATCCAGGCCATTAAGACTAGCGTGATGCCCTGCGCGATGTCGCGTAAAAACACGCCGAGCGAAGCTACCAACCAGGCAGCGCCGAGGGTAAAGAGGAACTGCGGGACCAGCAGAGCCGGCAACCAGAGAATCGTGGTGTGGAATTCGTGTCGGACGATCACCGTGGCAACTACCAGTGCGAGCGTCCCAAACATTTGATTTCCCAACGAAGAGAAGGCTTGCGCTACCGGCAACGTTTCAATCGGGAAGACGACGCGTTTGACCAGATTGGCATGGGTAACGATGGTCGTGGACGATTGCTGTAGCGTCTCCTGAAACATCGTCCAGGGCAGCAGGCCGCAAAAGAGATAGAGCGCGTAATCCCAGGGCGTACCGCGAGTGCCGAAGCGAGCTTTGAAAATCCCGGCAAAGATGAAGGTGAAGATCGCAATCATTACCACCGGAGTCACTACTGCCCAGACTATCCCCAGCATCGAGCCTTTGTAACGCACCACCAACTCGCGCCGCGCCAGCGACAGAATCAGTTCAAAACGCCCGGGAAGTTCCCATAAAGGCCGCCACACCGCGCGCCGTGCTGTTTGAGCGGAAATCATGAGCGGGGTGAATAGTAAATGGTGAATAGTGAATAGTACAGAAAGCGTTAGAAGAGATCTGGACTTTGCTCAGCTGGGCCGACGCGCGCCATGAGATGTACTCATCAGAACCGAGAGCGGTGGCTACCGGTCAAAGAGTCAACCCTGGAAGGGTCTGCATGATGACTGTGGTTGAACATTAGGCCGGTCGCTACCGCTCTCGGTTCTGATAAGGACCGGTTGCGACCGCTCCCGCTCAAAAGCTCATTTTTGAATTCGTGCAAACCCGCGCCAGCTATTCTTGTTGTGCCAACCGACTATTACATCCTTAGCAGCAATGTCGCGCCACCACTCCTCAAAATCCATCCGGTGGATATAGTGCGACGTGGGCGCCACCAGGTGATCGAAAACAATGGTGTGTTGCTCACGCCAACCAAACTGCGAAATTGCGCTCAGGTAGTCATTGTAAAAAAGATGACGCGCCAACCGGGAGCCGCCATTGGATCGGTTGAGCGGCCGGTAAACCAGTTTAGTCGCCAAATACATCAGGGCGGTCGGCAACTTTGAAAGATGCAACAAGGCCCGGCGATTCATGCGCGAACTAAATTTTTCCCGCAACGGATCGATAAAGCGCGTAATCCATTCGTTATTTTCCGCGCCGTAAACCCACGCCGAAAGGTGCCCGCCGTCTTTTACTTTCCCCGCCAGCGAGCGGAAGCCGGCGCGGGGATCCGGCAAGTGGTGCAACACACCGACGGAGAAGGCGTAGTCAAAAACACGCGCGAATGGCAGATGATAAATGTCAGCCTGAACGATGTGCGCGTTTTCCAGTTCGCGGGTTGCAGCAAACGCAGTTTCCACCGCGTCGCTGAGATCCACGCCTATTACATCGCGCGCGCCCCAGCTCGCGGCCAGTTGCGTATGACGACCTTTTCCGCAACCGCCTTCCAACACAACCTTATCCTGAAAAAACTCAGGACGAACCGGCGCGATCCAACCCAGAAACTGATCCGCGTAGAGCTCATCGGTCTGGACGAAATGTTGCCACTGCCAACCAAAGTTTTCGGCGGTCGCGGCTTTATCGGCCTCGAGTTTTTCCGGCGTGCCGAAGCGCGGGATACCGCGAACAATCGGAAAGATGCGCTGACAGGAATCGCACGCGAGTCGGCCCTCCATGATCTCGGCAGCTTCCGAACTCGCTACCGAGGCCAGCGATATTGCACCGGCGCACGAAGGACATCTCAAGTAGTCGAGTAACTTGCGCTTCATTGGGAAAGTAGTATTAACAGTTCTCGTCGTAAGCCAGAACACCGCCCTTTTCGAAAAGGAATTGGCGCCTGGACTCTCAAGATCAAATGTAGGTCAGATGACTACCGCTTACAAGCGAGAGAGAGAGAGGGATAGCTGTGGGGTGAATCTAATTGGGTGGACTTATTGTTATGCCGCCCACAAGATACGCGAGTTCACCGGAGTTTGATTGCAGGCGGATGCTGTAGTCTCCCGGCGGTGCGTTCGCCGCTACCGACACCTCAAAACTGATGACGGGCGTCGAATTGTGGAATTGCTGCAACGTCAAACTTGCAGGGTCGACGGTAATGAAGGGCGAACTTAAAACAAGGCCGCTCCCGGGTATCTGATCCACTCCTTGGCCGCCGATGTAAAGCGTAAACTTCTTGCCTGTTTCGGCAGGCACAGGCACCGACGAGAGTTCGCCGTTGATTCCAATGAAGCGAGGATTCAAAGCGGGTGGCGAATTTTGCGGCGGCACCAGAACATAGTTCAGCGGAGTAGACTTCTCGGCCGCTACGCGCAAGCGACTGGCGATCTCAACGCTGCGAAAAGCGCGCTGCCGCGGCTTGCGATCGGCGGCAGCGGTGAGTGCTGAGGCTTCATTGGCCGGCCCATCGAGATACTCAACCATCGCCCGGTAGTTACCGGCGGGAACGCCATTGATGCTGAACCTTCCGCCCGCAGTGGTGAGACCACTTGCCACCACCCTACCGTTGGGAAGATCTTCAATCCAAACGTGAGCGGCAGCCGGTAAAAGATTGCCGTCGACACTGTTGAGAATTTTCCCGTCAATTGAACCCACTTTTTCCCGAGTTCCGTAAAGGCCGCGCACGGCTGCCTTGTCAGCATCACTCAGCGTGCGCTCGCTGATTGCCGGCAGTCCGTAGGTTCCATTGAGTGCCTGGTATGCCTGCATAGTGGCGCCGATCACCTGCGAATGATTCAGACCCAGAAGGTGTCCTATCTCGTGCGCCAGCGTCGATTCGAGATCGTATGTGCCGGGAGTGCCATCGGTTGAAAACTGAAGCGCCGTGCCGTCTCCTGAATACGGAAACGGATTGATAACGATATCGGCTTCGTTGATCTCTCCCTTGTCTGGATCATAAAAGACGCGCGTGCGCGCCGTAGTATTACCCTCCTCGAACAGGGCGAGATTTTCTGCGGTTGCGGCAACCGTAATTAAACTTACGCCGTCACCATCATTCGTCGGGCTAACGGATTGAGCTCTCGAAGCAACCTCAACAAACGTGACATTGGCCGCGCGGGACCAACTCGCAAGCGCACGCCTAACCGCTCCGAGCACGTCGCTTTCCGGCTTAATAGCCGGCGAGGGCGCCGTTAGCGACGTTGAGAGAGCGATCTGGATACTTTCGACTTGCCACCTTATTGGCCGTTCCTGTGAAGAGGCAGGCAGATCAAACGAAGACGGCTGGCTGGAGACAACAAACGTCAGCAGAGCCAATAGTGCCAGAATCGGATTTGGACGTCGCATTCGTGGGAGCAGAATTTGAAAGTCTTGGGACGCCGTTCGCGCTTCTAGAAACGCGTGGCAGGACGAACTGCTAGCTGGAGAGTACCATTTCCGGCCTGGTTAGTATGCGAAAAAAAAGAGACCCGTACGCAATTGACGTACGGGTCCGTGAGCGGAAGTCATAGGGAATGCTTGCCTGGCTAGGGAATGATTGTGACCTGTGACGCAGTGGCAGCTGGCCGGCTCGTAAACGAGGGACCGCTCTTGGTAACCGTCACGATTAGCTTGTAGTCAATTGGCGTAGTTCCTGCCAGGGACGCCGGCAATGCAATGGAGATCAGATCAAATCCAAACTTGTTCGTGTTGGGACGAACCGAAGTCGGGATAATATCGGTCGTGGTCGTGCCATTAACAAAGGAGACTTTTGTCTCAGCGGCCAGAGCAAGGCGAACCCCGGTAACCCAGATCTCGAGCCTGGTAGGCACTTGTGTTCCCGTGCTGTCGGCTGTCGTCACCTGGAAGGGTCCTGTAACGCAACCAGAAACTGCCGTATTGGTTACGTTGCAAACCATGGCAATACCGCCGGCATCATTTGTTGAGGTAAAGATGTCAGGTTGCGCAGGGACGATCTGAACGAAGCCGCGAAAGGCTGTTCCGCCGTTATTTCTCTGGTCGTTAACAACTACAGTTGCAACCCCGGCTGACAAGCCAACCGGCATGACGAAGTTGATGCCTTCCGCCGGCGAATCGCCTACGAAGTAGAGTCCGGCGGCCGCGCCATTCACTGAAACAGAAACGCCATTGAGTTCTACTGGAAGTATGGGTGTGCGGGCGGTCTCTGAACCGCCAACGCTGTTCTTGTCTGAACTAGCCAGCGCCGCCGTCGACTTAACGATGCTCAACTCGCCCGGCGCCAGCCCGGCGGGATCTCCGGGACTTGGAGTGGGAGTTGGTGTTGGTGTTGGGCTCGCGGCTGGGTTCGCGCTAGCAAAAGGTCCCATGTTGCTGGCGCCCGTAAAGAAGGACAAACCAGATAACTCTGTGGTTACCGCCGGACTCAGCAAATAAAATACTTCGTTCGAGCTGTCGCTGTTACCGCCGCCTAGTTCTACCGCTCCCAGGGTGAACGTTATTCGCCTGTAGGTGTTGCTCGCGAGCGGCCGGATGCCCGCAACAAACGGAAGTATCGGGTTCTTTGTCAGCCTCGTAAACGTATTGGAAGAGGTTACTGGAACCTGCGTCGCATATATCTGGTTTGGACGAACCGATCCTGCTGGCACGGAGTTCAATCCAGTGCTGTCCTGGTCCGCGGGTGGAAACGTTCCATCAGCTTTGAAGTTCAGTGCCGAAGCAAACACCAGCGTGTGTGGCGCCAGCGAACCATCGTAATCGGTAAAGGTGGGGAAATGGATGACGTCGCCAACCAGGGAATCTGGAAGGGCGCGCAGTCCGACCTGCTTAAACGTGCTATCCGAAGTCCTGGAAACAAATACTGCCAGGAAAGCCGTGTTTGTGGCGCTGTTTGCTGTCGGGTCCTCAGCCCTCGACTCATAAGCGACAAACGCTCCGTCGCGACTCAAACGTCGTCCAGCGCTTAGCAGATTCAATGTGAGCCCGGCATTGGTCGTCCCGGCTGCTTCTGCTTTTGTCTTGGTTATCTGACGAACATTCTCCAGGCCTGAACCGTTAAAGTCAGCGACGTAAACTTCTGCGTTTCCGTGCCCGTCACCGGCAGTGCCATCGTCGTTGTTAGTTTTGGCTGCAGCCAGGTTCGCGGTAGAGATGAAAGCAACAACGTTGCCGTTAAAAGAAAGCGATGGATTCTGTTGAAACCGGGGAAACGTCTTTGGGCCAACAACATCGTCTTGAGTATTGGTTGCCTGCACAAAAGTGTTTGTGCCAGTGCTAAACCCGACCGTAGGTGGAGAAGCGCTGGTCCGGCAAAAGAAAAGCTCGGGGTTTGCATCTGCATTCCCCCCAACACCTCCAACTGCGGGCACCAAATTGCGCGTCGAAATAAACGCGAGAGTTTTTCCATCATCGCTGATGGCCGCCTCACGATTGTCGTCAACCACGTCCGGGGGATTGATTCCGGTGCGCAGCGGACGACTGGGAGTGGTGCTTGTTATTTGCACGAACGAGCCATTAGTAAGATCTGTCGGCGGTATCTCATCACCGTTGGATAGATCGAAAACGTCATCGATTTCAGGTAGTTGATAGATCCAGATTTCCTGGTTGCCATCCGCAACAAGGGCCGCGCTATCTATTCCATCAAAGTTCTTCGGATCAGGAGCGTTGGAACTAAAGACCATCGTGTAGATCCGTTTTCCTCCCACAAGCGCCGGCTCCAAACTAATCATCGGGTGGTTGTTGCTGATCTCAATCTTCACCAGGCTGAGATCGGGCGGAGTTGGAACCGGCGTCGGCGTCGGTGTTGCTCCAGGAGTAGGTGTTGGTGTCGGTGTGGGCGTCGGTGTCGGACTCGCCGGGGGCTTTTGGACGTTCTTAGTGTTGGTTAACTGAAAGATGCGTCGTTGTGCGTAGTCAATGAGGAA
>Ga0137403_10007701_pt1 | contig 12120 bp, 6 predicted proteins | sample CZOMad2_1_16fung_FD_122057 | JGI IMG/M metagenome (GOLD analysis project Ga0137403, IMG submission 122057) | Vadose zone soil fungal communities from Angelo Coast Range Reserve, California, USA - CZOMad2_1_16fungal (Hybrid Assembly) | ecosystem: Environmental > Terrestrial > Soil > Vadose zone...
CTTCAGCGACCTGCGCGAGCTCGTCGCGCACCTCGAGCGTCGCGGCCGTCTGCGCCGCGTGACCGCGCCCGTCTCGCGCGACCTCGAGATCACGGAGATCGTGGATCGCGTCTCCAAGTCCCGCGGCGAGGCCAACGTCGCCCTCCTCTTCGAGCGCGTGCAGGGCTTCGACGTGCCGGTGCTCGTCAACGCCTTCGGCAGCGCCGACCGCATGGCGACGGCCCTCGGCGTCGAGCGCCTGGACGATCTCGGCGCGCGCGTCGCGAAACTGCTCGATCTGAAGATGCCCGGCTCCTTTCTCGACAAGTTGAAGAAACTGGGCACGCTTCTCGAGGTCGCCAAGGCCTCGCCCCGCCGCGTGAGCGCCGCGCCCTGCCAGGAGATCGTGGAGACGGCGACGCCGTCGCTGGCGGGATTGCCGATCTTGCAATGCTGGCCCGGCGACGGCGGCCGCTACATCACGCTGCCCGCCGTGTTCACGCGCGATCCCGTCACCGGCGCGCGCAACGTCGGGATGTACCGGCTCCAGGTGTTCGACGATCGCACGCTCGGCATGCACTGGCAGACGCACAAGGGCGGCGCGGAGCACGAGCGCCGCGCCACCTCGCGCATGCCGGTGGCGATCGCGCTCGGCGGTGATCCGGCCATGGTCTATGCCGCCTCCGCGCCGCTGCCGCCCGGCATCGACGAGGTCGTCTTCGCCGGCTGGCTGCGCGGCGAGGGCGTGGAGCTCGTCCCCTGCCGGACGATCGACCTCGAGGTGCCGGCGCAGGCCGAGATCGTGCTGGAAGGCTACGTCGATCCCGCCGAGCGGCGGCTCGAGGGACCGTTCGGCGACCACACCGGCTACTACTCGCTGGCGCGCGACTATCCCGTCTTCCACCTCACCGCGCTCACGCGCCGCGCGCGGCCGATCTATCCGACGACGATCGTCGGCCGGCCGCCGCAGGAAGACTACTGGCTGGGCAAGGCCACCGAGCGGATCTTCCTGCCGATCATGAAGCTGATGCTCCCCGAGATCGTGGACGTGAACATGCCGGCCGAGGGCGTGTTCCACAACATGGTCATCGTCTCCATCAGGAAGCGCTATCCGGGCCAGGCGCGCAAGGTCATGCAGGCACTCTGGGGCATGGGCCTCATGATGCTCGCCAAGACCATCGTGGTCGTGAGTGAGCACGTGAACGTCCACGACCTCTCGGAAGTCGCCTGGCGCGCCACCGGCAACATCGATCCCAAGCGCGACCTGGTGATCCTCGAGGGGCCGATGGACGACCTCGACCACGCGGCGCTGCGCCATCGCTACGGCGGCAAGCTCGGCGTGGACGCCACCGAGAAGGGTCCGCTCGACGACGTCGCCCAGGCGTGGCCCGACGAGATCCGCATGAGCGACGAGGTGCGCGACCTCGTCACGCGCCGCTGGCACGACTACGGCCTCTGAGACGCCGCGCGTGAGCCATATCTCGAGGCGGACAGGCCAACTCTCGAGGCGGACAAGCCGGGTGCGGCACCTGCTCGACGCCATCAAGTTCGAGCACACGGTCTTCGCGCTGCCCTTCGCCTACATCGCCATGGTCCTGGCCGCCGGCGGCTGGCCGGGCTGGCGCGCCGTCGCCTGGGTCACCGCGGCCATGGTCGGCGCGCGCACGTGCGCGATGGCGACCAACCGCGTGGTGGACCGCTGGATCGACGCCGCCAATCCGCGGACGGCGGCGCGTCATTTGCCGCGCGGCCTGCTGCGCGTCGGCGAGGTGCGCGCGCTGGCCATCGGCGGCGCGGCGCTGCTGCTCGTGGCGGCGTGGCGGCTGAACCCCCTGTGTCTGGCGCTGGCGCCGCTCGCCCTCGTCTTTCTCGTCGGCTACAACTACACCAAGCGCTTCACGTGGACGTCACACTGGATCCTCGGCTTCACCGATGGCATCGCGGCCGCCGGCGCCTGGATCGCCGTGCGCGGCCGGTTCGACGCGCCGGTGTTCGTGCTGTGGTTCGCGCTGACCGTGTGGATCGCGGGCTTCGATCTGATCTACGCGTGCCAGGACGTGGCGTTCGACCGCGCGCACGGGCTGCACTCGGTGCCCGCGCGCTTCGGGATCGCGACGGCGCTTCGCACGGCGCGGATCTGCCACGTGCTGACGGCGGCGGCGTTCGCGCTGCTGGGTGCGATGCTGGGCCTCGGTCCCCTCTACTGGGTCGGCTGGCTCGCCGTGGTGGCGCTGCTCGTCTACGAGCACTCGCTCGTGAGCCCGGGCGATCTTTCCCGCCTCGATGTCGCCTTCTTCAACGTCAACGGCTACATCGCGGCGATCGTCCTGGCGTCCGTCGTCGGCGGGCTCTGGTGGTAGCGAGCGGCCCGAAGGCCCCCGCGCCCGGCCCCGACGTGCGCGCGATGTTCACGCGCATCGCGCGACGCTACGACGTCATGAACACGTTCATGACGGGCGGCCGCCACCACGCGTGGCGGCGGCTGGCCGCGGACGCCGTCGTCGCCGCGCCGCCGGGCCCCGTGCTCGACCTCGCCACCGGCACCGGTGACCTCGCGCTGGCCGTAGGGGCGGTGCGGCCGGCGTCGACAGTGATCGGCGCCGACTTCTCGGAGGGGATGCTCCGGCAGGCGCGCGCCAAGCTGGCGCGGCGCCGCGACACGCGGGTGCGCCTGCTGGCCGCCGACGCGCTCGCGCTGCCCTTCCGCGACCGCACCTTCGCCGCGGTGACCTCCGCTTTCCTCGTGCGCAACCTCACCGACCTCGCGCGCGGCCTCGCCGAGATGCGGCGCGTCGCGATGCCCGGCGGCCTCGTCGTCACGCTCGACATCACGCGGCCGCGGGTGCCCGGCTGGGATCGCGTGTTCGGCTTCTACTTCCAGCGCGTCGTGCCGCTCATGGGCGCGCTCGTCGCCGGCGACCGCGCGGCGTACACCTACCTGCCCGAATCGGTCGAGCGCTTCGCGAGCCCGCCCGGCATGGCCGACGCGATGCGCCGCGCGGGTCTGCGCGACGTGCGCTATCGCCGCTTCGGCTTCGGCACGATCGCGCTTCACGTCGGCGTCGCGTAGGCCCCGTGACGCTGCCCTCTTGCACCCGCCGCCGGCCGGCGCGATGCTCTGCGCGGTCCACCAGAGGAGGCTCGCCATGGCCCTACGGTTGCTCGCCCTGCTCCTCGCGTTCGTCATCGGCCCCGCCGGCTGCACCACCGCCCCGCCGCGCGGCAACGGCTCGGCGCTCGTCGCTGACACCGGCCCGCTCGACGCCGTCGTCAAGCGCACCTTCACCGCCTACGGCTTCCGCCTCCAGAGCGGGCAGGTGCTGCCGGAGATGACGCTGGCGTACGAGACGTACGGCCGCCTCGCGCCGGACGGCCGCAACGCGATCCTCATCACCCACGGCTTCACCTCCAGCGGCCACGCCGCCGGCAAGTACTCGCCGAGCGACAACGCGCCGGGCTGGTGGGACGGGCTGATCGGCCCCGGCAAGGCCATCGACACCAATCGCTACTTCGTCGTCTCGTCGAACATGCTGGGGTCGTCGTATGGCTCGACGGCGCCTGCCTCGATCAATCCGGCGACGGGCAAGCGCTACGGCCCCGACTTCCCCGCGATCACCGTGCGCGACATCGTCGGGGCCCAGCGCCTGCTGCTCGCAGCACTCGGCGTGAACCATCTCGTCGCGGTCGCGGGGCCGTCCTACGGGGGCATCCAGGCCTTCCAGTGGGCGGTGACGTATCCGGAATTCATGGCGGGCGTCGTTCCCGTGGTGTCGCAGCCGAGAACGCGCGGCACGAGATCGACGGAAGAGCTGACCTCGCGCTTCGAGAAAGACGCGAACTGGAACGGCGGCTGGCACTACGAGCGCGGCGGAATCGTGGCGACGATGACGGAGCTGCGGTACGAGACCCTCCTGCGCTACGGCGCCAACGAGATGTACGCGGTGGCGCACCCCGACCAGGCCCAGCGCGAGGCGTTCATCCGCCAGAGGGCCGAGGCCTGGGCCCGGGAGTTCGACCCGAACTCGATGGTGACGCTGCGGCGCGCGCTCGAGACCTTCGACACGGAGCCGGAGCTCGCCAGGATCCGCGCGAAGGTGCTCTACGTGCTCTCGCGCACGGACAAGCTCTTCCCACCCTCGATCGCGCCCGACGTGATGGACAAGCTCGCGAAGGCCGGCGTCGACGCCAAATATTTCGAGATCGACAGCGACTTCGGCCACAGCGCGAGCGGCCCCGAGTGGGCCAAGTGGGGCCCGACGCTGAAGGCGTTCCTCGACTCGCTCGAGCGTTAGGGCCGCTGACGCGCCGCGTGCTGCCGCGGCGCGCCCGCCGATGGTACGCTGACGCGAAATGAGCGTCGGCGAAGCGGTGTCGCACTTTCCGCGCGAGCGGACCTGGCTCCTGCCCGCGCTGCAGGCCGCTCAGCGCGGCGAGGGCTGGCTCTCGTCCGAGACGCTGGCCGCCGTCGCCGCCCACCTGCGCGTGCCCGCGAGCGAGGTCTGGGGCGTGGCCAGCCACTACCCCGAGTTCCGACTGGCCAAGCCGGGGCGGCGCATCGTGCGCGTGTGCACGGGCGTCGCCTGCGCCGCGCGCGGCGGCGAGCGGTTACTCGAGCGGTGCGAGCAGGGACTCGGGATCCGGGCAAGCGAGACGACGCACGACGGCGCCGTCACGCTCGAGGCGATGGACTGCGCGTTCGCGTGCGCGGTGGCGCCCGTGGTCGAGGCCGACCACGCGTATCGCGGCCGAATGACTGACGTCGCGCTCGATGCCTTGCTCGCGGCTCCGGCTGCGCACCACGCGGCCGCGCCGCTCACGGGCCGCGGCGGACCGCCGGGCACGCCGCCGTCCGCCGGCTCTCCCGGCGCGCGTTTCACGATGCTCCGCCGCGAGGCCGAGCGCCGGCGCACCGGCGCCCGCCTCGCCGTCGGTGTCGGCACGTGCGGCCTCGCCGTGGGCGCGGGCGAGACGCTCGAGGCGCTACGCGTCGAGGTCCAGCGACGCGGGCTGGCGTGGACCGTCGTCGCCGCCGGCTGCAACGGCATGTGCTGGGCCGCGCCCGTCGTCGAGGCGCTGCGCGACGGCAAGCCGCCGATCACGGCCGCCCGCGTGACGCTCGACGCCGTCCCGCGCCTGCTCAACGCGCTCGCCGCCAACATGGCGGAGCGCGACTTCGCCGCCGAGCCCGGCTTCATGCCGGCGCAGCGCCGCGTGCTCACCGAGCGCTGCGGCCTCGCCGATCCCTACGACATCGCCGACGCGCTCCGCCACGGGACCTACGCCACGCTCGCGCGTGTGCTGGAGGAGGGGCGGCCGGAGGCGGTGATCGAGGAAGTCCGCGCGGCGGGTCTGGCCGGCCGCGGCGGCGCATACTTCCAGACGGCGGTGAAGTGGTCGGGATGTCGCGCGGCCTCCGGCTCGCCGAAGTACCTCGTCGTCAACGGCGAGGAGGGCGAGCCCGGCATCTTCAAGGACCGCCACCTGATGGAAGGCGATCCACACCGCCTGCTGGAGGCGTCGCTGATCGCCGCCTACGCGACCGGCGCGTCGCGCGCCATCCTTTATATCCACGGCGAGGCCGAGCTCGCCGCCGAGCGGCTGGCGGTGGCGCTCGGCCAGGCGCGCCAGTGGGGGCTGATCGGCGAGCGCGTGCTCGGCTCCGAGCTGTCGCTCGAGGTCGAGATCCGCCGCGGCGCCGGCGGCTTCGTGCTCGGTGAGGAGACGGCGCTGCTGGAGTCGATCGAGGGCCAGCGCGCGATGCCACGCACGCGGCCGCCCTTCCCGGTGGAGTCCGGGCTCTTCGGCAAGCCCACCGTCATCAACAACGTCGAGACGCTCTTCGCCGTGGTGCCGATCGTCGCGCGTGGCGGCGCCGCCTTCGCCGCGCTCGGCGGCGGGCGCGGCACGAAGCTGTTCGGCCTCTCCGGAAACCTCAAGCGGCCCGGCGTCGTCGAGATGGAGGTCGGCTGCACGCTGCGCACGCTGATCGACGAGGTCGGCGGGGGTGCCGACGGCGGGTCCATCGGGGCGGTCGTCATCGGCGGACCGTCGGGCAGCGTCGTTCACCCCCGCCAGTTCGACGAGCCGCTGATCCCGCGCGGCGCCGTCAGTCCGGGGACGGGCGGCGTGGTCGCGCTGGGCGACGCGGCGGTCGTGCGCGCGGCCGTGCGCACGCTGCTGGCGTTCAACGCGCGCGAGTCGTGCGGCAAGTGCACGCCGTGCCGCGAGGGGACGGCGCGGATGCTCGCGCTGCTCGACGACCCCACGGTCGACGTGGCGCGGGTGCGCGCGCTGGCGGAGACGGTCCAGCTCGCGTCGCTCTGCGGCCTCGGTCAGGCCGCGCCCCTTGCCGTGCTCTCGGGGCTCGCGGAGTTTCCCCGGGAGTTCGGCGTATCATGAGGCGCGCATGATCGTCATCGTCGACGGACGCCGCGTCGAGCTTGCCGACGGGGCCACGGTCCTCGACGCCGTCAACCACCTCGGCATCCCGCTGCCACAGCTCTGCAAGGATCCCGATCGCGCGCCGCTCGGCGCGTGCCGCACGTGTCTCGTCCACGTCGAGGGGCAGCGGGGCACGCCGGCCGCCTGCCACCTCCCCGCGCGGGACGGCATGGTCGTGGACACGCAGCATCCCGAGGTCGTGCGCGTGCGGTCGATGGTGCTCGACCTCACACACTCGATGCTGACTCCCGGTGACGATCGCAACGGCTTCGGCCAGCTCGGGGACGCCGCCGCGCGCCACGGCCGGCTCGAGCCCTCGTGGACGCCGCTGCACGCCTACGACGAGGACGCGAGCAAGTCGTTCTTCGTCCTCGACCGCGACGCCTGCATCCTCTGCGGGCGCTGCGCCGTCGCCTGCGACGACGTTCAGCAGATCGGCGCCATCGCGCTCCTCGGGCGGAGCCACGCCACCAAGGTCGGCGTCTTCGGCGACGGGCCCATGTCCTCGTCGGTGTGCACGTCGTGCGGCCAGTGCGTCGCCACGTGCCCGACGGGCGCGCTGCGGCCCAAGGACGCGCCGGGCAAGATCGCCCGCACGGTCGAGACCACCTGCCCCTACTGCGGCGTGGGCTGCGGCATCGTGTTGAGGGTGCGCCAGGGGGAGTCCGAGGGGGGTCTCCCCTCCGGTCAAGAAGGTGGCCGCCTGGCGCTGATGGCCGACGACGCGCCCGACAACGCGTCGAGCCTCGGCATGCTCTGCGTGAAGGGCCGCTTCGCCACCGGGTTCGTCCACGCGCGCGACCGGATCACGACACCGATGGTCAAGCGCGACGGCCGCTGGCACGAGGTGAGCTGGGACGAGGCGCTCGACGCCGCCGCCGAGGGCCTCGCCCGCCATCGCGGCCGCTTCGGCGCGCTCGCCAGCGCGAAAGCGACGAACGAGGACGGCTACCTCGTGCAGAAGTTCTGCCGCGTGGTCATGGGCACCAACGACGTCGACCACTGCACGCGGCTCTGCCACTCGCCCTCGGTCGAGGCGATGCTCGCCTCCATGGGCTCGGGCGCCACGTCGAACTCGTACCAGGACTATCAAGAAGCGGGCTGCCTCATGGTGGTCGGCGCGGATGCCTCCGCGAACCATCCCGTGATTGCCGTCCGCTTCCGTCGCGCCGTGAGCCGTGGCGCGCGGCTGATCGTCGTCAACCCCAAGCGCATCGAGCTGTGCGAGCAGGCGGACCTCTGGATCGCCCAGCGTCCGGGCACCGACGTGGCGCTCTTCAACGCGATGGCCCGCGTGATCGTGGACGAGGGGCTCGCCGACGAGCGCTTCATCCGTGAGCGCACCGAGGGCTTCCACGCGTGGCGCGGCGCGCTCGAGACGTACACGCTCGACTACGCGGAGCGCGTCACCGGCGTCCCCGCGCGCGACATCGCCCAGGCCGCGCGGTGGTACGCGAAGCCGGCGTTTTCTGGATCCTGTCTCATCTGGGGGATGGGCATCACCCAGCACGTGAACGGCATCCACAACGCTCACGCGCTTCTCAATCTCTCCCTCGTCGCCGGACAGATGGGCTTCCCCGGCAGCGGCATCTCACCGCTGCGCGGCCAGAACAACGTCCAGGGCTGCGGCGACGCCGGATGCATTCCCACGAACCTGCCCGGCTATCAGCACTACGTCGAGGACATCCTGGCGCGGTTCGAGGCCGCCTGGGGCGTGCGGCCACCGGGACGCACCGGCCGCGTCGTCACCGAGATGGTCGAGGGCTGCCTCACCGGCGCCACGCGCGCGATGTACGTCGTCGGCGAGAACCCGCTGCTGTCCGAGCCCGATCTGCACCACGCGGAGAAGGCGTTCGACCAGCTCGACTTCCTCGTGGTGCAGGACCTCTTCCTCCACGAGACGGCGGAGCGCGCGCACGTCTTCCTGCCCGCCGCCGCCTTCGCCGAGAAGGAAGGCACGTTCACCAACTCCGAGCGCCGTGTGCAGCGCGTGCGCGCCGCCTTGCCGCCGCCCGGCCAGGCGCGGGTCGACTGGTGGATCACCGCGGAGCTGGCCAGGCGCGTCGCGCGGCGCGTCGGCCTCGAGGTCGGCGCCCAGTTCGACTACCCGGGCGCGGCGGAGATCTTCGACGAGATGGCGCGCCTCACGCCGTTCCTCGCGGGGCTCTCGCACGCGCGGCTCGATCGCGAGGGTGGCCTGCAGTGGCCGTGCCCCACCCCCGAGCACCCCGGCACGCGCTACCTCTACGGCGAGTCGTTCCCGCGCGGCCGCGGCCGCTTCATCCCGGCGCGCCAGATCGAGACGGCCGCGGAGCTGCCCGACGCCGACTACCCGTTCGTGCTCAACACGGGCCGGCTCCTCTACCACTGGCACGGCGGCACGCTCACACGCCGCGTGCCGGGACTGATGGAGCTGGCGCCGCGGCTCGAGATCGCCATCCATCCCAGCGACGCGCGCCGGCTCGGCGTCGACGACGGCGCGCGGCTGCGCGTGGAGAGCCGGCGCGGCGAGCTGACCGGCTACGCGCGCCTGACGGAGGCGGTGAAGGCGGGCGCGATCTTCGTGCCGTTCGTGAAGCTCGGCGAGTCGGCGGCGAACTTCCTCACCAACGCCGCGTTCGACCCCTCCTCGAAGATCCCCGAATACAAGGTCTGCGCCGTCCGGGTCGAACGGGCCTGAGGCGACGTGCCACTAGGAAGGAGCGAGCAACTCCTCCAGCTCACGGCGGACGTTGTCGCGGGCGCGCTGAGCCGCCGCGGGATTCGGCCCGACGGTCGCACCCCGCTGGCCAGCGCCGTAGACCGACACGTTCGGCAGGCGCACCGGCGGCCCCTGCCGGGTGGAATCGAACCCATGGTGGGAGTCCGGGTACACGGTGATCCGGGCGTCGGCGCCGGAGCGCTGCAGCATGGCGACGAGCGTCTCGCACGGCGGGGCCGGCGTCCAGTCGTCGAGCATTCCGATGTGAATTCGCAACGGCGCTGCGAGCGGCGTGCCCGGATATCGAGCCTCGCAGCGCGGGTAGAAGGCGATCAGCGCGCGGAAGGCCGGGCCGCCGGGCGTTGCGTACCGTCGCGCGATCCAGGGCGCCGCCGAGGCCAGCACGGTCCCGCCGCCGTGCGAGAAGCCCATGAGCGCGACGCGCCGCGCGTCGATTCCTGGGTGCGCCGCCAGCGTGTGGAGCGCGGCGAACGCGTCTCCCACCCGCTGCTCGGAGGTGATGCCTCCCGTCTCGCACACCGATCTCACGCCGCGGGCGCCGAAGGAATCGAGGACGAGCGCGGCGTAGCCCCAGCCGCGCAGCGTCGCCGCCCAGGCGTGATGCGTGGATGACACGCCGCTGCAGCCGTGCATGAGGACGACGGCCGGAGCGGGGTTCCCCGCGCCGGGCAGCGTGAGGGTCCCGGTCAGCGTCTCGTCGCGGCTCACGGGTACGGCGATCCGGCCGGCGTCCGTGGGCGCGAAGCTCGGCCGCTCGAGCGGCGGCGCCGCACAGGCGGCGAGCACGAGCGCCAGCGCCGCGGAGAGAGTCCTCACAGGGCGTGGCGCAGGAACCGGTCGAGGGCGGCGCTGAACGCCTCCGGCGCGTCGAGGGTCAGATGGTGGTACGCGCCGGGAATCTCGACGAGCTCCGCGTTCGGAATCGTCTCGAGCATGCGCGCGGCCATCTCCAGCGGCAGGACCTGCGAATGCTCCCCGCGCACGACGAGGGTGGGCGCCGTGACGCGGGGCAGGAGCGGCCAGCAGTCCACCGGCTTGCGGTCGGCATAACAGGCCGGATCGAAGCGAAACCGGAACCCGCCGTCGACGCGCGCCAACCCCATGCGCGCCATGTGGCCGAGCAGCGCGGGATCGGCGATGGTGTCACGCGGCAACAGCCGGAACGAGGCCACCGCCGCCTCCTGCGAGGCGTGCAGGCGCGGCGGCCGCCGACCGCGCTCGCGCATGCGCTGGACCCGGTCGGGCGGCAGGTACGGCCGTGAGTCGACGACGACGAGGGCCGCGGTGCGCTGGGGGTGCCAGGCGGCGAAGCCCATCGAGTTGTGGCCGCCCATCGAGTGGCCCACCAGCGTCATCCGCGCCCAGCCCAGCCGGTCCATCAGCGCGAGCAGATCGCCCGCGAAGTCCTCGGTGGCATAGGCCGGTGGAGCCGCCCACTGGCTCTCGCCATGGCCGCGCTGGTCGAGGGAAATCACGTGGAACCGGTCCGCGAACGCGGGCATGACCCGATCGAACCAGTGGGCATGCGCGGCGCCGCCGTGAAGGAAGCAAACCGCCGGCGCACGTTCCGGTCCCATTTGCAAGAACTGCAATTGCAGCCCGTTGATCGCCTCCGAACGACGCTGCGCGACCTCGCAAGCGAGCAGTTGACGCATCATGGTCTGGGATTGTACGGTGGTTGTGAAAGCGTAAAACGCGCTACGCAAATTTTTTCTTTTGCGCGTCTCCGCCGCTTCGCTATTGTCGAGGCAAGGAATGCTCGAAGTACCCGCCGGACCTGCCGCACCACGCCCTCTGCTGGATGCCGGCTATACGGTGGGACTCCTGGCGGTCGCCATCCTCTCCGGCTACGGCCTGCTGGCGCCCGAGCGACTCGGTCTCGCAACCGCGTCGGAGCCTCCCGCGCGCATCGTCGCATCCATCAGCCCGCGCGTGGGCGAACAGCCTCCGGCGCCGAGCCTTCAGGCACCGGCGCCGCGCCGGGGCGAGCCCGCGAAGCCGCTGCAGACTGCGCGGCTCACGCCTGACACGCGGCCGGAGCCCGCGCGACCCGTGCCCGACGCGCGGCCCGCGCCCCAGCCCGCAAAGCCCGAGCGCCCGCGCGGCACGTGGTCGGGCGCCGTGAGCGGCAAGGTGCTGGACGAGGACGGACAGGCCCTCGTCGGCGCGTCCGTGGTGGCGGGCGGCGTCGAGACGCGTGTCGGCGAGGATGGGACGTTCACGGTGACGCCGCCGCCGGACGCGACGCTGATCGTCAAGCGTCCAGGCTACGCGAAGGTCAGCGTGGAGCCCGCGCCGATGAAGGGGCCGCTCGAGGTCGTGATGCAGCCGCAGGCGATCAAGGCGGCCTACCTCACCTACTTCGGCTTCGGCGATCGCGGCATCCGCAGGCGCGTGCTCGACCTGGTCGAGCGCACGGAGCTGAACGCGGTGGTCATCGACGTCAAGGGCGACCGCGGCTGGATCATCTATCCGACGCGCGTCGAGCAGGCGCTGGCCATCGGCGCCCAGGGGCCCGCCACCCTGCGCGACTTCGACGGCATGATGGCCGACCTCAAGGCGCGCGGCGTCTACACGATCGCGCGGATCGTGACCTTCAAGGACAACATCCTGGCCACCCGGCGTCCCGAGCTGGCCGTCCAGGACGTCCGCACGGGCAAGCCGTGGATCGATCGCGAGAACCTCGCGTGGGTCGACCCGTTCCGCGAAGAGGTGTGGGACTACAACATCGCGATCGCGAAGGAAGCCATCGAGCGCGGCTTCGACGAGGTCCAGTTCGACTACGTGCGCTTCCCGACCGACGGCAGGCTGCAGGCCGCCAAGTACCTCAAGCCCGTCAACAAGGAGACGCGGCTGCCGACCATCGCCGCCTTCCTCGAGCGCGCGCGCAAGGAGCTGGGAGCGCGCGGCGCCTACGTGGCCGCCGACCTCTTCGGCTACACCGCGTTCAACGAGAACGACACCGACATCGGCCAGCG
>Ga0137403_10007702_pt1 | contig 12120 bp, 9 predicted proteins | sample CZOMad2_1_16fung_FD_122057 | JGI IMG/M metagenome (GOLD analysis project Ga0137403, IMG submission 122057) | Vadose zone soil fungal communities from Angelo Coast Range Reserve, California, USA - CZOMad2_1_16fungal (Hybrid Assembly) | ecosystem: Environmental > Terrestrial > Soil > Vadose zone...
TTCAGGACGGACGCAGACACTCGCAGACCTCACGAATCATGTGTATCACTCGGAAGCGTCTCAGTATACGGTCTCCCTCGCTGAAGCGCGAGGCCATCACGCCATCCAGAGGAACAGAGTTGCTGGTTGACCCGGTTGGGAGTCTCTTTGTAAAATGCGTGTCATTGGTGCGGCCTAGGCACCACATCCTGCACGTTGGAGGCGCCTGTGACTACCTCAGTCGAAGTCCCACGGGGCGTGTGTGCCTTCAGTCGTTTCCGTTGCAGCAGGTAACACCGCCTTCTTTCTTCCCTTTGTGATCGAAGTCCGAATCGCGTCCGGCGCACTGTTGACCCTGATTTTCGCGCCGGGCGCATGGCCGCGTGCGTCTGTTTCGACGGGTGCAAGCGTGGCGCTGCCTTAAGCGCAGCAGGAAGGTCTGAGGCTGTCTCGCAAGGAATTAGGCTGGGATTCTCATTTCGAAGATTTGTGGCAGGAAGGGCCGGTTGTGGGATGCGTGCCGGGGCGAGTGGTGTCCCAGCATCGGGGTCTCTGGCGGATCGCCGGTGATTTTGAAGAGCGTTGGGCTGCGCCTTCCGGCAAGATGCGGGCGGTTCCAGCGGGGAGCGACTGGCCGGCGGTGGGCGACTGGGTCGTTGCGGAAATTCCCGACGGGGACAAGCAGGCGATTATTCAGGGCGTCTTGCCGAGGCGCAGCCAATTCGTGCGAAAAACAGCGGGCAAACGCGTCGTGCAGCAGGTAATTGTTGCAAACGTCGACACTGCATTTATCGTGGTGGCGCTCGATGGTGATTTCAATCTAAGGCGACTGGAACGATATCTCGCGCAAGGCAAGGAATCGGGAGCGACGGCGGTGGTGTTGTTGAATAAAGCGGATGGATGCGGTGAGTTGGCGGCACGAATCGCGGAGGTCGAGCAAGTCGCGATGGGCATTGCGGTCTTCGCGTTGAGCGCGCGAACTGGACAGGGCATCGAGCTGCTCGAACCTTTCCTCGCGGCCGGCCGTACTGTCGTGCTTTTGGGTTCGTCCGGGGCAGGGAAGTCGACCTTGGTCAATCGCTTGATGGGGCAGGAACACCAACAAACGCAGGCCATACGCGAAAAAGACAGCCGCGGCCGTCACACAACGACGGCGCGAGAGCTGTTGATTCTGCCCGGCGGAGCGATGGTGATCGATACCCCGGGGCTACGCGAACTTCAACTGTGGGACGCGACCGAAGGTGTTGCGGAAACATTCGCCGATGTGGACGACCTCGCGGCACAATGCCGCTTCGGCAATTGCCGCCACGAAGATGAGCCCGGGTGCGCGGTGCAGGCCGCGCTGGCTGCCGGAACCCTCGACCCGGCACGTTTGGAGAGCCGCAGAAAGCTCGAGCGCGAGCAGGAATTCCTGGTGCGCAAAATCGACCCCGAGGCGAAGAAAGAAGAAAAGCACCGTATCAAACTTCAGGAGCGCGAAGTCCGGCAAAAATATAAAAAGAAACAGGAAGAGACGCGATGACAGCGCCGATGCTCGATCTGGCGCTGGCACGGAGGATCGAACTGGCAGAGGCTCAAGCAGCTGTGAATTGCGCGAATGCGGTGGGGCAGCTGCCGTCCGGGTTTAGCGCGGCGGTGGAACGCATCGCGGGGGGATTCGCCATGTACTGCGGCGCGAACTCACCGGTAACCCAGGCAATCGGATTGGGGCTCGAGGGCCCAGTCAGCGAGGAAGAATTCGACCGGCTGGAAGAATTTTATCGTAGCCGAAACGAAGCCGTGCGGGTGGAGGCCTGTCCACTGGCGGACGCTACGCTGATCCGGCATTTCGGCGAGCGGGGCTACCGGGTGACGGAATTTTCCAATGTCATGGCCCTGCCTTTGGATGGAGCTGGTTTATCGCACCAAGCACCGGCGGATCTGACGGCTGAAATCACCATCGAACGAATCGGCAAAGAACAGATGGATCTATGGACGCTGACGGTGTCGCAGGGCTTCTCGGAGAATTTTCCGGTGACACCGGAAATTCTTGACGTGATGAAGATGTTCGCGGGTGGTTCCAACGTGCAATGCTACCTGGCGCGCGTCGATGGCGCCGTGGCGGGCGGGGCGACGCTGGCGTTGCGCGAAGGCGTGGCGGGATTGTTCGGCGCGAGTACGCTACCGGCGTTTCGCAACCGGGGTGTGCAGACGGCGTTGCTAAAAGAGCGGCTTGCGCGGGCTGTGGCAGCGAACTGCGACCTCGCGGTATGCATCGCTCAACCCGGGAGCATTTCGCAGAGGAATGTTATGCGGCACGGTTTTTCGGTGCTGTACACGCGGGTGAAATTCGAGCGGGCGTGGTCTTAGGACGTTTGCGGCACGCGTTTGTGGATGAAGTCTACGATGTCTTGCGTGGAGGTGCCGGGCAGGAAGATTTCCGCAATCCCGGCTTTCTTCAGCTCCGCGACATCGGCTTCGGGGATGATGCCGCCGAGGAGGACGATGACCTCGGTCATTCCTTTATCGTGCAGCAACTGCATGAGTTGAGGGCAGATGGTGTTGTGCGCGCCGGACAAGATCGAGAGGCCGATGACGTCGACGTCTTCCTGGATGGCGGCGGTGGCGATCATTTCGGGCGTTTGGCGCAGGCCCGTATAGATGACTTCCATGCCAGCATCGCGTAGCGCGCGGGCGATGACCTTCGCGCCGCGATCGTGTCCGTCAAGGCCGGGTTTGGCGATCAACACTCGAATTTTCTTATCTGGCATGAGTTAGGTGATGGCGACTTCTTCGTAGGTGCCGAAGGTTTCGCGCATGGCGTCGCAGATTTCGCCAAGCGTGGCGTAGGATTTCACGGCTTCGAAGATGTAGGGCATTAGATTGTCTTTGCTTTTGGTGGCTTTGCGTAGGGCGGCCAAGCGGCGGGCGACTTCGTCACTGGATCGATCCGCGCGGAGTTTGCGTAGGCGCTCGGCTTGCCTGTGGGCCACGGTCTCGTCGATCTGCAACGTGTCGAGTGGTTTCTCCTGCGATACATAGTCGTTTACGCCAACCATGATTTTTTCTTTTTTGTCGAGCGCGACCTGGTAGCGGTAGGAAGCTTCGGCGATCTCGCGCTGCGGATAGCCGCGCTCGATGGCTGCAACCATGCCGCCGAGTGCATCGATCTTTTCGATATAGTCCCATGCGCCGCGTTCGATTTCGTTGGTCAGCGTCTCGACGAAGTATGAGCCGCCCAGCGGGTCAACCGTGTTGGTGACGCCGGTTTCGTGCGCGATGATTTGTTGCGTGCGCAAGGCGATAGTGGCGGCGAACTCGGTGGGCAACGCCCAAGCTTCGTCAAGCGAATTGGTGTGCAGCGATTGCGTTCCGCCCAGGACGGCTGCCAGCGCTTGAAGCGCGGTGCGAACCACATTGTTGTACGGCTGTTGCGCCGTCAGCGAGCAACCCGCTGTTTGGGTGTGAAAACGTAGCGCCCAAGTACGCGGATTCTTCGCTTTGTAGCGCTCGACCATCGCCTTATTCCAGATGCGCCGGGCGGCGCGGTATTTAGCGATCTCTTCGAAGAAATCGCTGTGCGCGTTGAAGAAGAACGAAAGCTGCGGCACGAATTCGTCGACGTCCAGGCCGCGACGCATGCCCCATTCGACGTATTCCAGACCATCACGCAGCGTGAACGCTAGTTCCTGGATCGCTGTCGACCCTGCCTCGCGAATGTGGTATCCACTGATCGAGATAGTGTTGAACTTAGGCGTGTTTTTCACGCCAAATTCAAACGTGTCGATAACCAGCCGCATCGACGGCTCGGGCGGATAGATGTATTCCTTCTGCGCGATGTATTCCTTCAAGATATCGTTTTGCAGTGTGCCGGAGATTTTCTTCCAGTCCGCGCCTTGCTTTTCGGCGACCGCGAGGTACATCGCCCAAATGATGGCGGCGGGCGAGTTGATAGTCATCGACGTAGTCACATCGGCTAGCGGGATTTGGTCGAAGAGAACTTCCATGTCCGCAAGGGAACTGATCGCGACGCCGCATTTCCCGACTTCTCCTTCGGAGAGTGGATGGTCGGAGTCGTAGCCCATCAGCGTGGGGAGATCGAATGCGGTGGAGAGACCCGTCTGGCCCTGCGCGAGAAGATAGCGAAAGCGCTGATTGGTGTCTTCCGCGGCGCCGAAGCCCGCGAACTGGCGCATGGTCCACAACCGGCCGCGGTGCATGGTGGAGTGAATGCCGCGCGTGTACGGTGGCTCGCCGGGATAGCCGAGATCGCGCTCCGGGCTCCAGTCCGCGAGATTGGTGGGCGTGTAGAGCCTGCGGACCGGGTAGTTCGAAATCGTCGTAAATTCGGACTGGCGTTCGGGGCTTTTTTCGAGAGTCGGGGCGAGCGTTTGCTCTTCCCAGGCTTTTTCTTTGGTGGGAGATTCGCGCCGGTGAGAAGCAGGTTCGGCAGGGACGATGGTCTGACTGCCGCCCTTAGATGGATCGCTCATAGGAGGTTGTCGTTTCTTTGGCGAGCAGACGGCCTGAAACGCTCACTGTAAATAATGCTATGCGAATCGTACGCGCAGAGCAATAGGTGCGGATTCCGGAGGAGCGCCGTTGAAACTAAGTTCCGCGCAGGGAATCGAGGGAAATTTTCGTGGTATGCGCTTCTGCTTGCATCGCGGAAGAATCGTCGCTCGTCCGCAAAAGGGCTATTTTGTTCAGGGCTTGCTCGATGGCGGCGCGCGCGGTGCGCCCGGTGGCTTCGCCCATGGCGCGATAGTTCTCGAAGTGGGACTCGTCGAAAAACTGATTGGCGGTCGTGTCGTGGGGGAACTGCTTGTTCGATGCAGCATAGCCGAGCAGGTCGGCGGCATCGTCTTTGACCAGTGCGGGCTTGAGGTAGATCAGCACACCGTCACTCGCGGGATCTCCCGGAACGTAATGAATAACTCCCACGGCAAAGTGCGCAGTGGCGCGGGGCGGTTGACCGTCGGGCAGGATTTTGCCGAGTTCGTCGGCTTTCATCTCGATATCGACACCGAAATCGACGCGGCAGCGTTCCATGGCGTTGTGAAGATCGCTGCAACCGTAGGCCGCATCACACGAGGCGTCGCAGGCGACAATCACTTTGCAGCGGCGCCGCACCAACTCGTAAATCGCCAGATTCTCGAAATGGCCGCCGTCGGAAAGGTAGACGTACTCGCTGTCGTCGTTCGCGGCTCCCAGGAGTTCGCGCAACAGCCAGTAAAATCCAAGGTAAGGACTTCCGTTTCGCCAGAACTTCCCCTTGGGATTAGCCATCCACCAGCCCAGACGAACATCAAACAACGTCATGAGGAAGGCGAGATCGGGTGCGGAATAAGAGCCCATGTTGGGGCTGGCCGCCGCACCGGAGATGGCCATCGCCGTTCCCAAGCGAACGCCAAACTTGGAGTTGATGCGATCGGTGGCCGCGGTGCGCGTGGAAGCGTAGACCGATTCGCCGGCCATGGAACCCGCCACGGGCCGCGTAAAGCCCGCGTACAGTGGTGTGAAAGCAAATGAGCGCGCCTTGCGAGTTTGCAGCGCGAGCTCTTTACCGCGCACCACGTTCAGGCTGGTATTCAGAATCGGGATTGGGCGGTCGTCGACATCGTCTTCGGCATCGTTCGGAATTTGCAAAGAAGCAAGTGGCACCTCATCTGCATCGGAAAAACCAGTGAACGGCTGCGCGCTGCGTCGGGGAACCGAAGCGCCGAGGTAGCAACGTACGAGCCGGTTGCGATACAGGTGATGGATGGAAAATTCGTTGACGTCCACGCGCCACGAAAGAAGTAGCGTCGCCAACAGGAATGCGACGCATACCACGGGAATCTTCCACGTATAAAATGCATCTTCGTGGGGAAGCCTCAGAATCGTTCCGGGAACTCGACCAACGGCGTGCGCGATTTTTGCCGCCAGCAACGACAAAACCAGCAAAAATCCGAGGATGAAGACGTAGGGCGCGATGCGCGCCAGATAGCCAAGGAATTTCTCTTTGGCAGGCGCGTCCGGAAGCAATTCCTGGGTACCCGCGCTTTTCCCGAAAAGGACTCCATACAAGGTGGACGCAACCCACGTCAGCCCGCCAGTAACCGTCAATTTTGGCGCGAGCGCGACAAGTTTGTGGAGCGCGTACGGAAAATAAATGGAGATCCCAAACAGGAATAACCAGCACATCGAATAGAGCACTAGCCATCCGCCTAGCCGACCCCACCACTCGCGGTGCGCATCGCTCATACCTCGGCCCATCAACCCAATGTGCAGGACGGCGGCGAGCAGCATGATTAGCGCAAATGCAGGCGTTCCAAAAGTCAGCACCCGCCAGTTGGAGAAAGTCTGCCCCTGAGCGGCCCCAGCAGGAGTCACGATGCTCGCAAAGGGAATGAACAGATAGCTCGTGAGTGCCCCGGTAAAAACTGCGGTGGTGAGCAGTAACCAATTGGCGGGCCCTCCGGGATTCGTGGTCTTATGCTTCGACCAGACCACCCATCGCACCGAGAGCGCGAGCACCCATTGACCTGCATAAAGCGTTACGCCCAGCAGAGGCAAGCGCGTGTAGGGGTAATCGAGAGTGTGGTAGTCCGCGAGGAAGTGTCCCAACCCGTAAGTGGTTAACCCCGCGGCGAGAAACAATGGGACCACGATCAGTCGCTGCACCCAGCCCTGTTGCGTAAACCACCGATATTTCTTGTGGTTTCTTTCGGGATCGAGCGAGACCAGGTTTAGCCCCATGAAAAGCAGGGCGACCAAGCCAAACAGCGTTCCCAGTGCCAGCGCAAAATACTGCGCGTACATATAGTCCTTGAGGGGCCCGGAATATGTGGCCTGTAAATAGTTTTCGGCCCTTTCCAGAAAGTGCATGCCCGTTACGATGGAACGTGGCACCAGTAGAACCGATAGGAGCAGCAGCACCAGAATCGTCTGGTTCAGGAAGGTGTTGCGCAGATAGCTGCAGGCGAAAGTCAAGAAATCCGCTCCGAGCAAACCCTTCCGCGGTGTCAGATAGTTACTGTAGTTCCGGAGAAAACGCACCTCCGGCCGCTCGGCGGACTGGGAGGGCGACTCCGAGTGACTGGCCAGGAGCCTTTCGATCTGTTTGATACCGATTTTTTGGTGGTACATCCAAGCCATCAGCCAGCTTCCGATGTATCCGCCGCCGGACACCGTCGAGATATAGTCGACCGTGCGGAGAAGCCGCGCTTTCGCGAGCGCCTGCAGAATTCCCAGGTTGAAGGTCGCGCTACGGATGCCTCCGCCCGAGAACGCCAAGCCCACCAAAGTTTCACTTGCGGGCGGGCGGTTGGGATTTTCCCCAAGGCGCAGGTTGCGAGAGGTTTGGACTTGCTGAAGTTCCTGTTCCAAGACTTCTTGGACGGAAATGCCGCTCATGTGAGCTCCTCCGTTCGACGGAATCGCCGAGACGAGACGTTCCGCGGGAACCGGACCGTTCAAATTGAGGGCGAGCAACCGGCACCCAGGGCAGACAGTGGCCGGATTCTACCACGAAGGTAGTTACCAATACCGATAATTTAGAGCGGGCGCATGCGGGATGTTCAACAGAGTGAAGACGTTTCGGGACGAAAGACGCCAGCCAGGCGACACCCAGCCGGCGTTACGATTTTGCGGTTGTCTAGCGCTGGCCTTCGCCGGCGAAGATTTTGTCTGTGCCTACGACTTGGCCATTGATCGTGCCGGGGATCAAAGTTTCGCGCTCGATCTGGCCGTGCTTGGCGTCCGCGATAGTTACGCGATTGACTTCCAGCGTGCGTCCGACGGCGCGTTCGTAGTTTGCTTTGGCTTCCACGAGGTTTGCCAGTGCCCGCAACTCGGCGCCTTGCGCAGTGATCAAGTCGCGTTGTGTCAAAATGACGTTGTAGACCGTGGACGCTCCGAGTTGATACCGCTTTTGCTCGGCGTTGAACGTTTCCTGCTGCAATTCGCGGGCCTTGCTGGCGGCCTGCACCTGCGCGCGATCCTGGGTGAGGGCGATGTAGGCGTTGCGAACATCGAGAAGCGCGGCGTTTTTCAGCTGCAGAAATTGCGCCTCAATCTGGCGCTGGGTAAGCACAGCACGCTGGTTGGTCGCCTGCGCTGCGCGATTACGGATGGGGATTTGCAGGTTGACTCCGATCAGATAGTCCGGAAACTGGTTGTGAAAGATCTGACTCTGTGCGTTTCCAAAACCCTGGTGAGCGACCCCGTTGGTGACTGCGGCAGTGTTCGGCTCGAACACTTCAACGGGCACTCCGTTCATGTCCAAAACGGTTACCGGCTGTCCGTTGGCGCCGACGATCGCCGTTCCCGCACTGGTGTTTGACCCGGTGATGATTGGGGAATTGCCGGCCAGCGCCTGGCTTTGGTATTGCGCGGTCAGCGTCGCCGTCGGCAGCAAGGCTTGCCGCGTGGCGCGCGAATCGATCGCGGCGTTCTTCACGTTGAGCGCCTGCTCCAGCAGATCGGGCCGTTTAATGAACGCCTCCTTGATGGCGTCTTCAAAGGTGCCTGCTTCAACCGCTTCGGGAGGATTCGGATGGTCGACAGGAACGATTTCCACGTTGATCAGGGTTGGTGACAGCGGGTCCTTCGAGATGACGTTCTTCAAAATCTGCTCATCCGTCAGCTTGACGGTCTGCGCCACGATCAAGTTCTGCCGGTCGGTGGCCAGTTCCGATTCCGCGCGGGTCACGTCCAGCGGAGCCATGGTGCCAATTTCCAACTGCTTCTTGTTGTCGCCAAACAGCTTGCTAGAGACCGTGACTGCCTGCTCCTGCACCTTTACATTTTCGCGTGCGTAGACCAACTCCCAATAGGCGTTGATGGTGCTCGTGACGGTCGTGATTGCTTGTTGCTCGAACGCGTAATCGGCCAGTTTTCGGTTGTTCTTCGCGATCAAGATGTTGCGGCGGTTCTGAAAAAAGCCAAAACCGTTCAACAGCTGCTGCTGGAACGAAATCGTCAGCGAAGACGCGACCGACGGATTGAAGAAGTTCGCCGCGGAGCTGGAAGACGAGCGCGAGTTATCCCACGTTGCCGTCAATGTCGTGCCGCTGGAAAACCCTTGGGTGTACACCGAATTGTATTGCGAGGTGTGCGAGACTAAACCGGTGGCGCCGGCCGTGCCAGTTCCCGAGATAAATGGGTTATTGATCGGCGTCGAGCGGTCGTCGAAGAACACCGAAGTGGTCAGCGTCGGGTCGTAACTCAAAAACGGAACGTTGGCAGTAGAGAACCGAATTTCCGCGCCGGGAATGCCCTGGGCTTGCCCCCCACCTTCGGTGGCCAGAATATCGGTGTCCGCGAACCACGGATTGTAGCGAGCGACCGCGATGTCCAGACTGTTTTCCAGCGCGAGTTCCACAGCATCCTGGAGCGTGATCTCCAGCTTGCCGTCATGGACTAGTTGATCGACGCGCGGCGAGTTGGACGTTCCGAACTCAGAAATCGAAACTTGCCGGTATGTATTCAGCAGGTTGGGAAAAGGACGCGGCGCGCGCCGGTAACTGTACTTCGAGACGCCGAGTGACACGGGAATTGGTGGATTCACAGGACCGGGTCCATACGCTGGTTTGGGCGCTTGCGTGGGAGAGTTTGGATCTTGTCCCGGCCGATTTTGTTCCGGGGACTGTGGCGTGGGAAGCGGCGGATGTTCCTGCTGCTCTTGCGGTGGCGGACTTTGGCCGGGATCCTGCGCAGACACGGTTGACCCGGAACCACCAGCGAGCAAGCCAGCGAGCAAGGCAGCCGCCAGCGAGCGCGCTGGCTGCCTGAGGAGTCGCGCATGGTCCCGGTGCGCCGTCCATTCAGTGAACGGACGCGGAGTTGACGGCTTTGCGGTCAACCGTAACAATTTCATGGTGTCGTTACCCCTTGAGTTTTATCTACAGCCAATGTGGATCATTCTGCTCTAAGTCTGTACAACGTTCACCGGAGGCACTTTGTTTCACTAAATCGTCGAAAGCAGGGCGCTGGAAGTGCGTCATCGACCAGAAACACGAATTCGCCAGTCTAGCAGGGGCTCGTTTCCTTGACAACGCAACACGCGGCGGCTAGGCTGCTGACGATTCGACGCTTACGGGCGCCAGCGGGTTAGCCAGCTCGGTAAGGTTTCCTGGAGACGATGGGCAGCTTGGCGCTCGAGGGCGAGGTTGGGCGGCCCGGAACTTCGATCGGAGAGTCATGCTAAAGCGCGAAGAACTCTTACGGATGTTCGAGAGCGCTGGCGCAATTCGCCACGGACACTTCGAGCTGTCCAGCGGCCTGCACAGCGGGACCTATGTGCAGTGCGCGCAAGTTTTGCAATACCCGCGGCTTGCCGAAAAATTGGGGCAAGCGTTGGCTGCGCTTTTTTCCGACGCGACGATCGAGGTGGTGGTCTCGCCGGCAATGGGTGGGGTTGTGATCGGGCAGGAAGTCGCGCGCGCCCTTCCGGAACTCAAGGTAGGTCTAGTTGGCGGTGGCATACCCGCGATTTTCGTTGAACGCGATGCCAGCGGCACCATGACGCTGCGCCGCGGCTTTACCTTGCGCCCCGATCAACATGTGCTGGTGATTGAAGACGTCTGGACGACCGGAGGCTCGACTCTCGAAGCCATCCAGGTGGTGGAAGAGGCGGGAGGTCGCGTCGTCGCCGCGGGCGCACTGATCGACCGCAGCGGCGGAAAAGTCGAATTTCCCGTCGAAGCGCAAGCTCTGCTCGACCTGCCGATCGCCAGCTACGAGCCCGAAGATTGTCCGCAATGTCGCGAGGGCAGTGCCGCGGTAAAACCTGGGAGCCGCTTCGTCCGCTCCGCGATGTAGTCCGATCTGAGAGAATTTCCCTCGGCATGCGCTATTTCAAGCTCACCATCGCCTACGACGGCACCGATTTTCACGGCTGGCAGGTGCAATCGAGTAAGCCCACGATTCAGGGCGAGATTGTCGGGGTTCTGCGCCAACTGACTCAGGAGAATATCGTGTTACACGGCACCGGGCGCACGGATGCTGGAGTCCACGCACTCGGCCAGGTCGGCAGCTTTCGCACGCAGTCGGGCCTGTCCGCAGGCGATTTTCATCGCGCACTCAATGCTCTTCTGCCCCCTTCGATCCGCATCGTCAATGCGGAAGAAGTCGGACCGAATTTCAGCGCGCGATTTTCCTCGCGCGGAAAGGTGTATCGCTATCGGTTGTATCGGGGCAGAGTCGTTCCCCCCATGATCTGGCGCTATGTCCTGCACTATCCGTACCCTTTAGATGAAGATGCCATGCGCGATGCCGCCGCGCGTTTCGTGGGCACCCATGATTTCACGTCGTTTGCGGCGTCTACTGGCTCCGAGGAAGACGACAAAGAGCGCTTGATGGATCGCGAAATCTACTCGACGGAACTCGTCCGCTCGCCGGACAACGAAGAACTCGTTTTCACGGTGCACGGCCGCTCATTCCTGCGCTACATGGTTAGGAAAATGGTCGGCACACTTCTCGACGTTGGGCGCGGCAAGCTCACGCCCGAAGATATCGACCGTCTATACGAATTGCGAGATCGCTCCAAATCCGGCCCAACCGTGCCATCGCAAGGCCTCTGCATGGTCAGCTCCGAGCACGAGGAGTCTTACAGAGTCCGCTGACTCGATTTCCCATCGCGGCTGCACTCAGGCAGAATACCGACGCAAAATTGGAGCCCCTATGATCCGTAGCACGATTCTTGTGTCCTCTTTTCTGGCAGCTCTTTCGCTTGCGCCTCTTGGAAACCATCTAGTCGCCGACGAATCGCTGCTCGCGGGCTACTCCGCCGATTCTTCTCGCAACGAACGGCAGTGGGAAGACAAATTCCGCGCCATGCCGAGCCCCGCGAATCTTCGGTCGTACATGGAGCATCTGACCGCTCATCCTCACCATGTCGGCTCCCCGTACGACAAGGCCAACGCCGAATGGATAAAAGCTCAGCCGCCTTACTTGATTCGTCTCATGGGGTTTGCCGATACCCGCGGATCAATCAAAAAAAATGAACGGTTGGCCGAACGGCGCGCGCGCGCGGTGCGAGACGCCTACGTGAACTTGGGGATTCCCAAAGAGCGATTGTCAATCTTGACGCGCGGCCCGGAAGAACCCGCCTGTCAGCCGGTGACGGAGGATTGTCTCGCCAAAAGCCGCCGCACCGAAACATGGAATTCTTAGTCC
>Ga0137403_10007704_pt1 | contig 12119 bp, 13 predicted proteins | sample CZOMad2_1_16fung_FD_122057 | JGI IMG/M metagenome (GOLD analysis project Ga0137403, IMG submission 122057) | Vadose zone soil fungal communities from Angelo Coast Range Reserve, California, USA - CZOMad2_1_16fungal (Hybrid Assembly) | ecosystem: Environmental > Terrestrial > Soil > Vadose zone...
ACTACGATGACGACGAAGGGACCGCGCCGTCGTCCGTCTCGGGGAGCCGATCCGCTCGGCCTACGTGCTCATCCCACGCGCCCACGCCACCGTGATCGGCCTGGAGCACGAGCGGTGGTAGCGGGCGCACCCCAAGGTCTGCCCGCAGGGTCGGATCAGGGACAGTTGACCGGACACCCGCAAGGGTTCGGAATTCCGTCCGCATCGACTCCGCAACTCTTCCCGCCTGTGCAGTCGGTGCCGTCTGGGCAGTAGCAATTGCAGTTTCCACCACCGGGTATCGTCGTGGTCGTAGTACCCACGTTGCAGTCCTGGCCGCACACACTGCCGGCGGCGCAACAGACGAGGGGGTCGCCACAGGCGACCGGCGTGCCCGCAGGACAGGGGTCAGTGCAGCTACCCTGCCCGCAGACACTTCCCGGCGCACAGCAATAGCCGTTGCAGGCCACTGGCATCTGCCCACCACAGCACCCGGCCGAATTGCAGGTACTGCCGGAAGGGCAACAAAATCCAGTGTGGCAATCGATCGGGAAGCCAGCAGGGCATCCAGTAGGAGGATTCGCCACGCACGTCGATGTCCCATGGTCGCAGTAGGGGGTCCCGACTGGACAGAAGATGGTCCCACAGGCTTCCGTTGTCGGAGGCTTCGGACGCTTTAGTGGAGGCAACTGCGCGCACTTCACTCCCGGTGGAGGCTGGATGATGCACTGTCCTTGACCGCACTGTTGACCCCCGGGGCAGGGATTGAGGCTGCTACACGGTCTGGCACATTGCGCGTCGGCGGGATTGCCGAGGCAGCTATACACCATTTCCTTCGTGCACCGTTTGAACAAGCAGCCATTTACGAAGACGTTACGACAACGGTCTCGATAGAAGGGGCACGAGGTGTAGCACATGACACGATGGGCGTGGTTCTGGCGGCGGACCGTCTGACGTAGGGACGCGGGCGCAATGGTGGCGATGGTGGTGAGGAGTAGAGCAAGCGCGACGAGTAGCTTCTTCATCATCCCTCTCTTGTAGTCAGCCTATCGGGGCAGTCGTGGCACACACGTGCGTGGACGGGTCGGCCATCTGCCTCAGTGGCAAAACCTGTGCCGCACGCGGCGCTAGCCTACTATCAGCCTAGAGGCGAGCAAGGACGGTCCCTGAGCCAGCGGCACTGGCGGCATCTTTGTGACGGGGGCGGCAGAATGCGGACGGGTTGACGCCGTCCCACTGTCCCCGCCGAGGTCGAGGTGGACCGCATCCCCGAATTCCGTGGCGAGATCGAGCGCCTCCGAGGCCAGGCTACTGGAGCCGCTCACGCTGCCGGCGGGGGCCGCTCGGTGACGACGAAGTGCTTGAGCAGCACGCTGAGGGTGTGGGGCTGCAACGTCTTCGGGTGGAATGCCCGGAGGTGATCGCGGAGGAGGCATTCCTCCTCGTCACCGATCTGGTCGGCCTCCAGCACGTTCGTCTGGCACTGCGCCGCACGACGGCACGGGCACCGCGTACCCAGGCGGCTGGAGGTTGTGCAACGCACGCTCGAGCCCTGCTGAGCCCTCGACGCCGCTCGTCTGGCCCGTCGACCTCGCCGTGCTACCCCCGCACGGGACTTTTCCCGTTGTTTGCAGCACTCGCCTGGCGCAGTCCGTGCCGATTTGGGCTCTCGACTCTCTATCCACCCAGCCATGTGTGACAGCGGCGGCATGCGATGGTAGGAACGCGACGTGCGCCGTCTAGTGGCGTGCCGTCCGGCCCTCGTTCTCGTCGCCGTTGTCGTCGGGGCCGCCCCGGCCGCAGCCCTCGCCGTGTGCCACGGTATGGGCACGCGACCTCCTCGCGGCGCCATCACCTCGGACAATGCAGCGCGGTTTTCGGAGGACGCGACGATCCTCGCCGCCCGCGTCGCCGTCGGTCCTTGGCTGTGCGGGCAGCGGGCGGCGAAGTTCGACGGAGACCTAAAACGGATCCGTGCGCGTTTCCCCGCAGTCACGGACATCCATGCGTTACCGGACTTCGCCCTCGATCAGATCCTGATCGAAGTCGACCCGAGAGCACCGTGGTTGGCTCAGTGGACGAGCGGAATGATCCTGACGGGAGACGCGCGGGTGGATATGCTGCTTCACCGTTTCCAGACGGCGGCCATCGACTCCGTGCTCAAGGGCAGCACGTTGTTTGTGATCCGGTTCAGCGAACCCCTGAACATCCCCCTGATCGTCAAAGACTTTCGCTCGGCGAGCCCCCACTTCCAAGTGGTCCAGGAGAACGGCATCGTGGGCGACGGCAACCGGATCACCTTCCGGAACATTTCGGGACGCCGGAGGTATACCTTCTCGCTCGGCTGGGGAGATTGCTCGGCTGGGTGCGCCTCGCGGCACTTCTGGCACTTCACTCTGTTAGCCGACGGTAGGATCGTGGTCCGCGAGTCCGGAACACCTATTCCCTCCCTCCCGGTGCCGGAGTGACGGGCAGTCAAAAGCGCCACCACCCCCGCCCTCCCCGCCGAGGTCGATCTGGACCACCTCCCCGATCTCCTCGGGGAGGTGGAGCGCCTACGGGCGATCCTCCGAGCGCGACTTCACGATCCGAAGCAATCGCCCCCCAGCCCACCGATGACCGCGATTCGTCGGAGGGGAAGGCAGCGGCCCAGGGACCGAAGCCGGTCCACCAACGCCCTCACCTTGTCGACCGCGCGTAGGCTAGGGTTGCGCGCATTCAGTCGAGCGCGAACGGTGTCAGAACGCCGGCTCGCTTCGCGCCGAGCCTCAGCGGGCGCGGCATGCCCTTCCTTGGCACCGTAACCTCAACCCACAGCTCCTCACCGGCCGGTAGCCGCGACGGGTCGGGCACATGCTCGGGAATAAAGAAGGCGACGGCATCGGCCAGGATGACGGTCACCGCATCCCCGCCCGAGTTGGGACGCACCCGGACGCCGGTCTCCCCCGCGGACGAGACGGCGATGAGCTCGCCGTCCTCTACCATGAGCGCCACCGGCCCCCCCGTGCGCGTGACGCCGTGTGCCTTCGCCTGGAGTGCGAGGCGGACGTAACGCCCGCGGATCGGCAGAACCGGATCAAACGGGGCGGCCTTCACCCATACGTGGGGCAGCGTGTGCCGATCGATCAGCAGCTTGGCGCCGAGGCTCGACACGAGGGCGATCTGGATGGCCGCCAAGACGAGGCCGCGTCGAGGCCTGTTCATGTGCTGACCGCGACCGTGCGGGCCACCAGCCGCCGCCGCACCCGCTCGAGCGCCCAGCCCCCGGCGAGGAAGAGCAGGCCAAGCCCGATGAGGCTCGCCGACCGTCCAAGCTTGTCCATCACGTTCGAGAAGTAGAAGAAGAGGACGGTGATCGCGAAGCCGGCGACGCCGAGGTTGACGCGCTCACGACGCACCTCCCGCACGCCCCACGCAACCAACCCGATCGCGCCCAGTGCGCACCAAGCGTAGACGGTCGGGTCCTTGTGGTGACGGCTGAGGGTGCTGAGCACGAGCACCCAGGGAACGGCAACGGCGTTCATCCACGCCGCTGCGCCGCGGAACCAGAGCGCGACGCCGAGCGGAAGCCCGATGGCGACCAGCCACCCCACCCCCCGCAGGCCCGGCGTTGCGCCGGCGCCGTCCCCCCACGCACCGAGCAGGACGGCGCCGAACGCGCAGGGTAACAGCGCGAGTCCGCCGATCCAGCCGAGCGCCGTCCGCGCCGCGGTGTCATGGTCCCGCGCGCGAGCGGTCAGGTAGCTGAGCGCGAGCAGGAGGAGCCCATCGGTGACGACCCAGGCGTTGTGCTCTAGCCGCCCAAAACCCGTAGCGTCGATCCACTCTGCGGCGAGCCAAGCCGGCAGCAGGACAGCGACGAGAGCCAACTGGGACGAGTCACGCAGCAGGAGCCGCCCCGCGACCGCCCCCAGCGTCCAGAGCATGAGTCCCCTCGGCCAGTGCTCCGCGAGATTGAAGATCTGCGCGACGAGCGCGATGCCGGCTCCCAGGGCAACCGTGCCAACGGCGTGCAACGCCACGGCGAGCCCGTGAAAGCGCGCCGCACTCGCCGCCCCCGCGATATGGAACAGCGCCACCATCGTCAGCACGACTAGGAAGCGCGCGGCGGGTGACAAACGCTCCCAGTGCGCCGAGACGAAGAGGAGCACGCCGGCACCGAGTAGCAGGGCACCGAGGGCAAGCGCGAGCCGCACCGGCCACCGCAGCCCCCGCGAGCGCCCATGCTCGGCTTCGTAGCCCCGAATGCGCTCGGCCGTCGGCAGGTCGATCAGGCCAGCCTCCACCCACTGCCCGAGTGCCCGCTCCCAGCCCCCCTGCACCCCATGCATTCTGGCAATATTCGGGTCCCGGGACAACGATCGTGCGATCTGCGCCCGGTATTCCGATGGCAGCGATTGTCCTGGCACTTCGGACCGGGCACGCCGGTCGTGGTCGAGCGCCTCCGGCCGATCCGGTGGGCACGGCTCCCTGCGGATCAGTCGGCCCAGCGCAGGCGAGGACCGCCTGCGGGTTACGGCTCACGACGACCCGAACTCGTCATGCTCTCGGAGCGCCGCTGCGGGCGAACACGACGAAAGCTGCGATGCACCGTTCAGCCGGCACCGCGCAGAAGAAGCCAACCTCATCCCCGTACCGGAGCGGCACCTCGTGGAGGGCGTGCTCCCATAAGTTCCCGGTGCCCCACTTCGACTGGACCCGCCCACCCATCCAGATGCCGGAGTGCCGGACGGTGGCGCCGTTGAAGTAGATGACGAAGTCCCCATTGGCAGGCCCATCAGTCTCGACAAGAACGTGAGCGAGGAGCCACTCGACGTAGGCGGCGTTCGGGAACACCGTCCGCGTGACGTGGCGGAGCACGTCCTCGGAATCGCGGAGGCCGAACGTATAAGTGTGGCAGTTGAAGGCCCAAGTTTCCCGCCGCTCTCTGTCGGCAGCGAGTAGGAGCCGAATCGAGTGAGGGTGTTCGTCCGCAAGCCCCGCAACCAGCCGTAGCTGGGCGGCGTCCGGCACGCCCTCAGTGACATTATCCAGCCGGCGCCGGAGCGCGCTATGCTGTTCCTGCCCGATGCTGCGTCTCATAGAGGGAGTCTGTACCGCTGGAGGCTGGTCTGCCAACGACGTAGCGGAGCCTGCGCTACGCTGCCGGCGGCGGCTGTGTGACGACGAACTGCCGGAGCAACCCGCCGAGAATCTCGGGCTGCAAGGTCTTCAGGTGAAAAGCCAGGAGGCGATCCCGCAGGGCGCACTCCTCCTCGTCACCGACCAGGTCGGCCTCCAGCACCTGCTCTCGGCACGGCGCGCTTGTCACTACGAACGACACGGGCGCCGGATAGCATGGTAGGAGCGGGGTGGCGAAACGGAGTGCATCGTCCGACTCGACCCGCTGAGGATAGCCTCCGGCGCCGAGGAGGCCGTCACGCGGGCATGATCATGATGGCTCTTCCGGCTTCCGTGTGGGTGGTGTGAGAGGCCGAGCCCGGCTCCGTGCTAAAGTCAATGCCGGTCGCTTAAGCGTAACCGACCGGGTTCTGGATCTTTTTTTCGACCGGTAGTAATTGGTCTCCCCCACAGGAGGTGGGGGCGATGGGGTTGGGGGAGACCGTACTCGCCGTCGGTGCGGGAGAGCGACCGGCGAGCTTCGAGCAGTTCAGTGCCGCGATCGATCCGGCATGGATCGCCGCGGCGCTCGCCGCGACCGGGACGGCCTCGGTGCGACGGCGCAAGCTGCCGGCGGAGCACGTGGTGTGGCTCGTCATCGGGATGGGCCTGTTCCACGATCGCAGCATCGCGCAGGTCGTGCAGCATCTCGACCTCGTCCTGCCGACGCGGAACGGCGGGCGGGGCCACGTCACCAACGCGGCCATCGTCCAAGCGCGCGACCAGCTCGGCGCCAAACCGCTGGCCGCGCTCTTCGCGCAGACCGCCGCGGTGTGGAGCACCGCGGCGGCCGCCACCACCCGCTGGCGCGGGCTGGCCGTCTACGGCCTCGACGGCACGACGCTGCGCGTGGCCGACACGCGGGAGAACGTTGCGCACTTCGGCCGCCCGGGCAGTCGCTCCGGGGAGGGCGCGGGCTACCCGCAGCTGCGGCTGGTCGCGCTCTCGGTCCTGCGCCAGCACCTCGTCGCTGCCGCCGCCCTCGGCCCGTACCGCACGAGCGAGCTCACCTTGGCGGCGACGCTGTGGGCCGCGGTGCCCGATCACGCGCTCGTCATTCTCGACCGCGGCTTTTGCAGCTATGCACTCTTCCACGCGCTCGCCGATCCCGCGCGCCAGCGGCACTGGCTCGTGCGGGCCAAAACGGGCCGCACCGCCCTCAAGGTCCAGGTCGTGCAGCGCCTCGGCCCCGGCGATCACGTCCTCGACCTCACGCCGAGCCACGGGACCCGCACGGCGCACCGCACGCTGCCCGCGACGCTCCGCGTGCGCGCCGTGCGCGTCCACCACCGCGGCTTCCGCCCCTACCTCGTCTTCACCTCGCTCCTGGATCCCATCGCCTATCCCGCCGCCGAGCTCGTCGCGCTCTACCACGAGCGCTGGGAACTCGAACTCACCTTCGACGAGGTCAAGACGCACACCCTCGAGCGCGCGGAGGCGCTGCGCAGTCAGGCCCCGACCCGCGTCGAGCAGGAAGTGTGGGGCTTGCTGCTCGCCTACAACCTCCTCCGCCTCGTGATGAGCCGCGCCGCCCCGCGCGCGGCCGTGCCGCCGCTGCGCCTGAGCTATCGCCACGCGCTCCTCGCCCTGCGCGGCTTCTGGCACACGGCCTGGCTCTCGCCGCCTGGCGTCCTGCCGCGTCGCCTTGAGGCCCTGCTCGACGAGCTCGCACTCTTCGTGCTGCCCGAGCGCCGGCCCCGCCGCTATCCCCGCGCCGTCAAGATTAAAATGAGCAACTATCCGCGTAAACGCCCCCACCGTCGAAGGATCCGTGCTAAGTGACCGGCATTGGCTCTAGTCCCCGCCATGGTTCTCCTCTACGAGCATCCGCTCTCGCCCTACGCGCAGAAGGTCAAGATCGCGCTCGCCGAGAAGGGCGTCGCCTTCGAGTGCCGGCTGCCCGACTTCATGAGCGGGCGGGACGACGCGTTCGCGGCCGCCAACCCGCGCCTCGAGGTGCCCGCGCTGGTGGACGGCGACACCCGGGTCTTCGACTCGACCATCATCCTCGAGTACATCGAGGATCGCTGGCCGACGCCGCCGCTGCTCCCCGTCGCTCCCGCCGAGCGCGCCCGCGTGCGCATGCTCGAGGAGCTGTGCGACACCTACGTCGAGCCGATCAGCTGGGCCGCGATGGAGATCCGCGTCTTCAAGCGCGCCACCGGTGCGCTCGCCGAGCGGCTCCTCGCGCGCGGCGCCGAGCAGGCGGCGGGCGTGCAGCACTACCTCGAGCGGCAGCTCGCCGATCGGCCCTGGTTCAACGGCGCGGCCTTCGGCTGGGGCGACCTGTCGGTCGTCCCCTATGTCCGGGGCATCGCCTCCACCGGCACCCCGCCCCCGGCGGGCACGCGTCTCGCCGCCTGGCTCGAGCGGGTGAGCGCGCGGCCGAGCGTCGCCGCCGCCTTCGCGGCCGCGGCCGAGAGCATGCAGGGCTTCGAGATGCTCCCGCAGCTCATCGAGTCCGGGCACTTCAAGCGCGAGTACCGCGACCACCGCCTCGAGTGGATGGTCCGCAGCGGGGGGGTCGAGATCGTCCTCGACGGCATGCGCAAGGGCAACATCCGCTTCGGCATGGAGCTCGCCTGAGGCGGCAGTTGCCGCGCCGTACCTGTTTTCAGGGGTAGCGCGACGCCCCGCAAGCTGCTACCGTCGTGCGAAATCGATCTGCCAAGGAGGCGGCCATTTCGTCCACGGTTTTCATCGGCAATCTGTCCTTCGAGACCACCGAGGAGGAGCTGCGTGCGGTTCTCCTCGATGTCGACCCCGCCGTACGCGTGCGTCTCGGCACGGACCGGGTCACCGGCAAGCCGCGCGGCTTCGCGTTCGCGCAGTTCACCGACGCGGCCCGCGCCGCCGACGCCATCCGCCGCTTCGACGCCTTCGAGCTGCGCGGGCGGCGCCTGCGTGTGAACGACGCCGACGACAAGCCGCCGCCGCGGGCGCCGCGGCCGCTGAGCGTCGTGAGCGCACCGCCGCCGGAGAGCTTCGATCTCGAGGGGTTCGGCGGCGGCGGCGACGGCCGCCCGTTCCGCCGCACCGGCGGCAGCAGGCGCGGGCTCCGGGCCCGCAAGCGAAGCCTCCGCTAACCACCTTGCCCCGCGCGGGCATCGGTGCTACACGGCCCTCCTCCTTTGTTTGTGCGTGATCTGCCCGTCGTGCGCGTGCGGCGACCGGCTTCTCGCCCAGGCAACCGAGAAGATCGTGAGCGGCCTCCCAGAGGCCAGGAGTGAGTGAGACATGGGCAAGAAGCTGTTCGTGGGCAATCTTTCCTTCGACACGACGAGCGCGGACCTCGAGGCACTCTTCTCGCAGGCCGGGACCTGCGAGTCCGCCGCGGTGATCACCGACCGCGCCACCGGACGGTCGCGCGGCTTCGGCTTCGTCGAGATGAGCTCGGCGAGCGAGGCCGAGCGGGCGATCGCCGAGCTGAACGGCCACGAGCTGCAGGGCCGCAAGCTGAACGTCAGCGAGGCGCGCGAGCGCGCGGGCGGCGGCGGAGGCGGCGGGGGTGGCGGCGGCGGCGGGCGCCCACGCGGCGGCTTCGGCGGCGGCGGTGGCCGCCGCGGGCACTGAGCGGCGCCGCGTGCGGCTCCGCGAGATCGGCGATGCGCAGCAGCGGCTGCTGCGCGGGCTCACGCAGCGCATCTCCACCCGCCTCGACGCCGAGTTCACCGAGGCCGTGGGCGCCGAGAGCCCGAACATCGGCATCGCGCTCAGCGAGCGCGGGCGGAGCGCGGCGCTGGAGGTGCCGGCCATCCTCCTCCTGCGCGCCGATGCCGAGGCCGACGCGCGCGAAGCGCTGCGCCAGCGCATCAAGGCGACGCGCGACCGGATGCTGTTCCGGGCGCCGCCGCCGCCGCTCCCGAAGAACATCGCCGCCGCGGGCGACCCCGCGTTCTTCCGGAGCCGCGGCCCCGGGCCCGGACGCGGCCGGCGCTAGGAGCCTCCTGAGCCGTGAGCGCCCCGCCTCCGCGTCGCTTCTGGGGCTGGGGTCGGGAGGACACGGGCCCGAGCCCGGAGCAGCAGCGCGCGATCGCGCAGGTGTTGGCGGCGCGCTTCGGCCTGGGCGAGGTGACGATCACGCCGCCGCCGCGCCTGGAGGAGCTCCGGCTGCCCGCGCCGCGGCTCGCCCCGCCCGCCACGCTGGCCCCGCTGTGCTCGACCACGCCGCTCGACCGCGCCGGGCATACCTACGGCAAGTCCTTCCGCGACGTGGTGCGCGCGCTGCGCCGCGACTTCGCGCACCCGCCCGACGTGGTCGCCTTCCCGCGCACGGAAGACGAGGTCACGGCCGTGCTCGACTGGTGCACGGGCGCCAACGCGGCGGTCATCCCGTACGGCGGCGGCTCGAGCGTCGTGGGCGGCGTCGAGCCGGCCGTCGGCGCGCGCTACGCGGGCGCCGTCTCCCTGGACCTCTCCCGCCTCGACCGCGTGCTCGAGGTCGATCGCACCTCGCGCGCGGCGCGCATCCAGGCCGGCGTGCTCGGCCCGCTGCTCGAGGAGCAGCTGAAGCCGCACGGGCTCACGCTGCGTCACTTCCCGCAGTCGTTCGAGTTCTCGTCGCTCGGCGGCTGGATCGCGACCCGCTCCGGCGGCCACTACGCGACGCTCTACACCCACATCGACGAGTTCGTGGAGTCGCTGCGCGTGGCCACGCCCGCGGGCCTGGTCGAGACGCGCCGGCTCCCCGGCTCGGGCGCCGGGCCGAGCCCGGACCGCCTCTTCATCGGCTCCGAGGGCATCCTCGGGGTCATCACCGAGGCCTGGATGCGCCTCCAGGACCGGCCCACGTTCCGCGCCTCGGCCGCGGTCACGTTCGCCGACTTCGCCGCCGGTGCCGCGGCGGCGCGTGCCCTCGCGCAGTCGGGGCTCTACCCGGCCAACTGCCGCCTCCTCGACCCGGGCGAGGCCGCGACCGCGGGCGCGGGCTCGGGCGAGGAGGCGGTCCTGCTCGTGGCCTTCGAGTCGGCCGACCACGAGCTCGACGCCTGGATGGCGCGCGCCCTCGCGCTCGCCGCCGCGCACGGGGGCCGCGTGCCGCCGGACGCCGGGCGCACGCGCTCCGCGACCGAGACGCGACCGCTTGACGCCGCCGGCGCGTGGCGGAAGTCCTTCCTCGACGCGCCCTACCTCCGCGACGCGCTCGTCGCCATGGGCATGATCAGCGAGACCTTCGAGACCGCCGTCACCTGGGATCGCTTCGCCGCCTTCCATGAGGGCGTGAGCGCGGCCACCGAGGAGGCGCTCCGCCGCGTGTGCGGCGCGGGCCAGCTCACGTGCCGCTTCACGCACGTCTACCCCGACGGCCCGGCGCCCTACTACACCGTGATCGCGCCCGGCCGGCGCGGTGCCGAGCTCGAGCAGTGGGCGGCGATCAAGCAGGCCGCCTCCGACGCCATCCTGCGGCTCGGCGGCACGATCACGCACCACCACGCCGTCGGCCGCCACCACCGGCCGTGGTACGACCGGGAGCGTCCCGCGGGCTTCGCCGCCGCGCTCGTCGCCGCCAAGGCGGCGCTCGACCCGGCGGGCGTGCTCAACCCGGGCGTGCTGATCGACCCGCGCTGACCAGTGGCTCCAGGCGAGGCGCGGGCGGGGGTGCCGCCGGCGCGACCTCCGCAGGTCCGCGCGCGCCTGCGGCTATCGGGGGGACGCCGCGATCAACGAGGCGCGCGTGACCGAGGACGCGGGAGCGCCGGCGGCACCCCCGCCCGCGCCTCGCCGCGCGACACTACGCGGGGCTCGCGAGCGCGCCCGGGCGGAGATGGATGACGCGGACCCAGGCGAGGAGGCGCGTCACCGCGTAGGTCGGGTCGAACTCGAAGCGGCGCCAGGCGAAGTTGAGGCGGCTCGCGGCGCGGTGGTGGTTGTTCTGGAAGAGCTCGCCCAGGGTGATGAAGTCGAAGGGCAGGAAGTTCCGCGAGGCGTCGTTGGTCCGGAAGTTACGGTAGCCGTAGCGGTGGCCGCACCAGTTGACGATCGCGCCGTGCACCGGTCCGAGCACAAAGTGGACCGGGAGGAGCAGGAACTGCCACCACGCCGTCGCGAGCCAGAGGTAGACGAGCCCGTAGGCCGTGCCCCAGGCGACGCGCGCGGCCCAGGTCGAGCCGACGCGGTCGAGCCACGGCCACTCGGGGTAGTTGCCGAGGAAGCGGGGCTCGGGTGACGACGTCCCCACCAGGTGCGCGTTGTAGCGCATGGCGGTCGTCCACATCATGCTGAGCACGTTGGCGAAGAAGCCCGGGGCGTGCGGGTCCTGCTCCGTGTCGCTGTAGGCGTGGTGCTCGCGGTGGAGGATCGCGTAGGCCCGCGGCGAGAGGTACGAAGACCCCTGCGCCAGGTAGGTGAGGACATGGAACGTCCGCTCCGTCCGCGGCGTCATGGTGAACATGCGGTGCGAGGCGTAGCGGTGGTGGAAGAAGGACTGGAAGAAGGCCGAGATGATCCAGTGCGCACTGAAGAAGAGGACGATCGCCATGGGTTGGTGGGCGCCTTTCGAGGGGAGAGTCATACAGTTTATCAGTCGACTGCGGGACACGCAAACTCGAGTGACGGTTGGCGCGCCGGCGAGCCGCGCGCTATAGCCGCGCCATGCCGGATCTGCTCCTCCTGCGGCACGGTCAGTCGCAGTGGAACCTGGAGAACCGCTTCACCGGCTGGATCGACGTGCCGCTCTCGCCGCGCGGCGAGGCCGAGGCGCGCGCCGCGGGGGAGAAGCTCCGCGGCCGGCGCATCGACAAGGTCTTCACCTCCGTGCTCGTGCGCGCGACGGAGACCGCACGCCTGGCGCTCGAGAGCGCGGGGATCGGTCCGCTTCCCACCGAGCGCGACGCAGCCCTCAACGAGCGCATGTACGGCGAGCTCCAGGGGAAGAACAAGGCCGAGGCCGCGGAGCGCTTCGGCGCCGCGCAGGTGAAGCTCTGGCGGCGGAGCTACGACGTCCGGCCGCCGGGCGGCGAGAGCCTGGCCGACACCGCGGC
>Ga0137403_10007705_pt1 | contig 12119 bp, 12 predicted proteins | sample CZOMad2_1_16fung_FD_122057 | JGI IMG/M metagenome (GOLD analysis project Ga0137403, IMG submission 122057) | Vadose zone soil fungal communities from Angelo Coast Range Reserve, California, USA - CZOMad2_1_16fungal (Hybrid Assembly) | ecosystem: Environmental > Terrestrial > Soil > Vadose zone...
CAACCAGCTTCTCGGGAGCAAGCCATGACCCCGAGCGGGGCCGGAGCCAAGGAAGCGCCGAAGTACACGAAGAAGGATTTCGAGTCGGACCAGGACGTGCGGTGGTGCCCCGGCTGCGGGGACTACGCCATTCTCTCGGCGATCCAGAAGACGATGCCCGACCTCGGCATTCCCAAGGAGGACATCGTGTTCATCTCGGGGATCGGCTGCTCGAGCCGCTTCCCGTACTACATGAACACGTACGGCTTCCACACGATCCACGGCCGGGCCCCGGCGATCGCGACCGGGCTTCGGGTGGCGCGGCCCGAGCTGAAGATCTTCGTGGTCACGGGCGACGGTGACGGGCTCTCGATCGGCGGTAACCACATGCTCCACGTCCTGCGCCGCAACGTGAACCTGACGATCCTCCTGTTCAACAACCGGATCTATGGGCTGACGAAGGGGCAATACTCGCCGACGAGCGAGCTCGGTAAGGTGACGAAGTCGACGCCGGTCGGCTCCACCGACCGTCCGGTCAACCCGCTCGCGTTCGCCCTGGGCTGTGGCGCGACCTTCGTGGCGCGGACCGTCGACCGGAACATCCCGCACATGGACGAGATGCTGAAGCGGGCGGCCAAGCACAGGGGTACCGGGTTCATCGAGATCCTCCAGAACTGCAACGTCTACAACGATCTGGCGTGGAACGTCATCTACGACCGGGAGTCCAAGGTCCAGCACGAGCTCCGGCTCGAGCACGGCAAGCCTCTGCTCTTCGGCCCGCCGGACGACCGGCGCGCCCTGATCATGGAGGGCGTGACTCCGAAGGTGGTTCGCGCCAAGGACGTGCCGGAAAGCACCCTCTGGATCCACGACGAGACGAACGTGAACGCCGCCAAGCTCCTGGCCGATCTCTTCGCGCCGGACTTCCCGATCCCGGTCGGCGTGCTCACGGCCGTCGAGGCCCCGGTGTACGAGGACCTCATGCTCGAGCAGGAGCAGAAGGCCATCGCCGAGCGCGGCCCGGGCGACATCGCCAAGCTGCTGACCTCGGGAGACACCTGGAAGATCTCGTAGGTCCCTCGAGGGGGCACCCCGCGTCATGCCCCTGAGCCGCACCTTCCTCGCGGATCTCGAGCGGATCGTCGGCGCCGATGGTCTCGTGCACTCGGCCGAGGGTCGTCTCGTCTACGAGTGCGACATGCACACCTTCTACAAGGGCGCCCCCGACGCCGTGGCCTTGCCGACCCGTGCCGAGCAGGTCGTCGCCATCGTGGGCCTCTGCCGGCGCGAGCGGGTGCCGATCGTGCCGCGCGGCTCGGGTACCGGACTGATCGGCGGGGCCATGGCGCCGCTCGGCGGTGTGATGATCGGCACGAACCGCATGGACCGAATCCTTGAAATCGACCTCCCGAATCGGTGCGCCACGGTCGAGCCGGGCTTGATCAACCTCGCTCTCACGCGAGAGGTCGCAAGTCGCGGATATTTCTTCGCACCTGACCCCTCGAGCCAGATGGTCTCCTCGATCGGGGGTAACGTCGCCACCAATGCCGGCGGGCCGCACTGCCTCAAGTACGGGATCACCACGAACCACGTCCTCGGGCTCGAGCTCGTGACCGGGGCCGGCGAGCTGGTGACGCTCGGGGGCAAGGCGGCCGAGCGCCCGGGCTACGACCTCGTGGGCGTGGCCGTCGGCTCGGAGGGCACATTCGGCATCGTCACCGCGGTCACGGTCCGGCTCCTCCACGCGGCCGAGGCGGTGAAGACCATCCTCGCCTCGTTCACGGCGATCGAAGACGCCTCGGAGGCGGTCTCCGCGATCATCGCCGCCGGCATCGTGCCCGCGGCGCTCGAGATGCTCGACGAGCTCATGATCCGGGCGATCAACGAGGGCACGGGGGCCGGCTACCCCAAGGACGCGGCCGCCGTCCTTTTGATCGAGCTGGACGGCCCGGCCGCGGAGGTCGAGGCGCAAGGGGAGCGGGCCGCGCGCATCTGCTGGGAGCGCGGCGCCCTCGAGGTGCGCGTCGCCGCCGACGTCGCCGAGCGCGCGCTGCTCTGGAAGGGACGGAAGGAGGCTGCGGGAGCCGTGGGACGGCTGGCACCGACCTATCTCCTGCAAGACGCCGTGGTCCCGCGCTCGAAGCTCCCGGCGATCATGCGCGAGCTGATCGCGATCGGCGCTCGGTACCGCGTTCAGATCGCCAACGTCTTCCACGCCGGCGACGGCAACCTCCACCCGCTGATCCTCTACGACGACCGCGTCCCGGATGAGCTCGAGCGGGCGAAGGCGGCGAACGAGGATCTCCTGCGCGCCTGCATCGCGATGGGCGGCACGGTCACGGGCGAGCACGGCGTCGGTCTGGACAAGGCGAAGAACCTCCCGTTCCAGTACGCCGACGCCGACCTGAACTTCATGTACCGGCTGAGGCGGGCCTTCGATCCCGACGCGATCATGAACCCTGGCAAGCTCTTACCCTCACACCCCGCCTGCGGCGAAGGGTTCCGCCCGGCACGGCCGCGCGTGCCCGACGGCGCCTGGATCTAGGCCCGCGATGCCCGTCGCGGCGCGCTCGATCGGCGAAGCCTTCGTCACGATCGCCGGTCGCGACCGGGTGCGCGACGACGACGACGCCCGCGCGGCCGCGGCGGTCGACGGGCAGGTCCCACGCTGGGTCGTGCGTCCCGCTTCGATCGACCAGCTGAGCCGCGTGCTGGCCCTCGCCCAGGACGGGGGACTGGCCGTCCTCCCCCGGGGCGCCGGGAGCGCGCTCGAGCTCGGGAATCCTCCGTCGCGCGCGGACGTGGTGGCCGACCTCTCCGGTCTGGATCGTGTGGTCGAGTACAACCCCGACGACCTCACCATCACGGTGGAGGCGGGGATCGTCGCGGGCGCGCTGGCGACCCTGCTCGCCCCGCACCGACAGTTCCTGCCGCTCGATCCGCCGGGCGCAGCGGCCCGCACCCTGGGCGGCATCACGGCGACCAGCGCGAGCGGACCTCTCCGCACGCGGTACGGCACACCGCGCGACCTGCTGCTCGGCGTGCGCTTCGTTCAGGCCGACGGTGTCGTGACCTGGGGCGGGTCGAAGGTCGTGAAGTCGGTGAGCGGCTACGACGTCCCGAAGCTGATGGTCGGGGCGCTCGGCACGCTCGGCGTCCTCGGCGAGCTGACGCTCCGGCTCCATCCGCTGCCGGACTCGGAGCGCTCGTGGCTCATCCTGCTGGAATCGGCCGAGGCGGCGCAGGCGCTCGTCGAGCGCCTCGTCGATTCGCCGCTCCAGCCGAATCGGATCGAGTTCTTCAACGGCCGGGCGCTACGACTGCTTCCGGCGGAGCCGGCGATCGCGGGCGTGGCGGTCTCGATCGGGAGCGTCGCGGACGCGGTCCGGGAGCAGGGCGAGCGCTTGAGCGCAATGGCGAAGGCCGGGGGAGCGCGAATCGTGCCGCTGCCGGAAGGGTTCTGGAGCGCGGCGGAGTCTGCGCTGGCGTGTCCGGGCGGCTGGACGGTTCTCCACGTTGCGTCGCTCGCCGGCCGACTCGCGGACACCGCCGGCGCGATCGAGAGCGCCGCGCGCGCGGCCGCGCCCCGGGTCGAGGTGCGGCTCAGCGGGGGCGCAGGGCTGGGAACGTTCCGTGCCCTCGTCGGTGACGCGAGCGTCGCCGAGACGGCCGCGGTCACGACGCGCGTGCGCGCCCGGGTCGCGGAGCTCGGGGGCGTCGTCGTCGTCGCGCGCGGTCCGGCCGAGCTCCGGAGGGCCGTGGACCCCTGGGGGCCGGTCGAGCCGGGGCCCTTCGCCCTCATGCGAGCGCTCCGGGACGAGTTCGATCCCAAGCGCGTGCTGAACCCCGGGCGCTTCGTCGGCGGCCTCTGATGGCGACCGCCTTCCGCGGCGCCGACGCTCCCGATCTCGACGAGATCAGGAAATGCGTGCACTGCGGAATCTGTCTTCCGCAGTGTCCGACATACCGGGTGCTCGGCGAGGAGATGGACTCTCCCCGTGGTCGCATCTACCTGATGCGCGCGGCGGCCGAGGGCCGGGTGGGGCTCAGCGAGACCTTCCAGCGCCATCTCGACCTCTGTCTGGGCTGTCGCGCGTGCGAGACCGCGTGCCCATCCGGCGTCAGGTTCGGATCGCTCCTGGAGGCGACGCGCGCCCAGCTCCGTCGTCACGGCCCGCCGGCAAAGCAACGGCTTCTCGAGGCGTTCGTGTTCGCGGTCTTTCCCGAGCCCGCGCGGCTGGGTGCGGCCCTGGCGGCGTTCAAGATCTACAAGCGTTCCGGGCTCCGAGCGCTCGTACAGGCGACGGGCGTGCTGCGCCTGCTCCCGCGGCTGGCGGCGATGGAGGCGCTCCTCGACGATGTTCCCCCGGCGGCGCCGATGCCCGAGGTCGTTCCCGCCCGGGGACGCGCCGTTGGGCGGGTTGGGCTCCTCACGGGCTGCGTCCAGCGCCACCTCTACCCGGGCGTGAACCGGGACACGGGGCACCTCCTGTCGCTCGCCGGCTTCGAGGTCGTGATCCCGCGCGCGCAGGGGTGTTGCGGCGCCCTCGAGCTTCACGCCGGGCGACTGGACGCCTACGCCTCACGCGCCCGGGCGCTCGCCGCGGCCTTTCCCGACGACCTCGACTTCGTCGTCACCAACGCGGCGGGCTGCGGCTCGGCGATGAAGGAATACGGTCACCGGATGCCCGACCTCGCGGGTTTCGCGACGCGGGTCCGCGACGTCACGGAGCTCCTGGCCGGTGCCGATCTGCGGCTGGGGCCCCTCGATCTCACGGTGACGTACCACGACGCCTGCCATTTGGTCCACGGCCAGCGCGTGCGAGGGGAGCCCCGCCGGCTGCTCCAGCGGATCCCCGGGCTCAGGCTCGTCGAGCTGACCGACAGCGATCTCTGCTGCGGCAGCGCGGGCATCTACAATCTCCTCGAGCCCGGGATGGCGGGTGAGCTGCTCGACCGAAAGCTCGCCCGCATCGCCGAGACCGGCGCTCGGGTGGTCGCGGCGGCGAACCCGGGTTGCCTCCTCCAGATCGCCCGGGGGTGTCGCGAGCGCGGTCTGGACGTGACGCTCGTTCATCCCGTAGAGTTGCTGGCGAGAGCGGCCGATGCGTATCAGGGTTAAGGATCACGCGAAGCTCCAGCCCGACAAGATGGCGAAGGTCGCCCTGGCGACCACACCGCGGGCGCAGCTGGACCTCTATTGCGTGGCGCCCGGCCAGGACCAGAAGCCGCACACGCACGGGGATCAAGACAAGTTCTACGTCGTCCTGGAGGGCCGCGGGCGCTTCCGGCTCGGGGCGGCCGAGCACGTCCTGGAGGCCGGAGACGCGCTCGTCGCGCCCGCCGGGGTCGAGCACGGGCTCGTCAACGACGGCGCCACACCACTCCTCGTCGTCGTCCTGGTGACTCCGCCGCCGCCCCACGCATGACCGGTCGCCGCCGCGCGTCGCTGATGGTGACCTGCCTCGGCGACCTGTTCTTTCCCGAGGTCGGCGTGTCGATCGTGCGCCTGCTCCGGACGCTCGATGTCCCTGTCGACGTGCCGCCGGGCCAGACGTGCTGCGGCCTGCCGCTCTTCAATTCGGGCTATCACACCGAGGCCGCGGCGGTCGCCCGGCGAACGGTCTCGCTCTTCGCGGACTCGGAGCACGTCGTCGTGCCGTCGGGCTCCTGCGCCTGGATGATCAAGCACGAGTACCCCGGGCTCCTGTCAGGTAAGGGGCTGGCGCGTGAGGCGGGAGAGCTCGCGGCGCGCACCCACGAGTTCTCGCAGTTCCTGGTCAAGGTGCTCGGCGTCACGGAGCTCGGCTCGACCGTGGCCGGGCGTGTCACCTATCACGACTCGTGTCATCTCCTCCGGGGGCTCCACGAGTCCCAGAGCCCGCGGACCCTCCTCGGAGGGCTCAGGGGCGTCGAGCTCGTCGATCTGCCGGGCGCCGACGAGTGCTGCGGCTTCGGCGGCTCGTTCGCCGTGCGGCTGCCCGAAGTGTCGTCGCAGATCCTCGCCAAGAAGCTCGCGAACGTCGAGGGCACCGGCGCCAGCTGTCTCGTCGCGTGCGACGCCGGGTGCCTCATGCAGATGAGGGGCGGGCTCACCCGCCGCAAGTCGAGGGTGCGGGCGCTCCATCTCGCGGAGCTGCTCGACGGAGACCGGCGGTGAGCGACGACGTGCTCGCGGTCCCGTTCCGGCAGCGCGCCGGCAGCGCGATGAAGGACGCGTTTCTCCAGGAAGCCTTGACGATCGCCACCACCAAGTTCATCGGGCTCCGCCGCGAGGCCTTCGAGGACTTTCCGGAGGGCGAGACCCTCCGCAACCGGGCGCGCGCGATCAAGGAGGCCACCCTCCAGCGTCTCGACCATCATCTCGAGACGCTCATCGGGAACGTCGAGCGGCTCGGCGGCCACGTCCACTACGCGGCGACCTCCGAGGAGGCGCGCTCGATCATCGTCGACATCGCGCGCCGAACGGGCGCGCGGATGGCGGTGAAGTCGAAGTCGATGGCGACCGAGGAGATCCACCTCAACGAGGCCCTCGAGCGCGCCGGGATCACGCCGGTCGAGACGGACCTCGGCGAGTACATCATCCAGCTCGCCCACGAGCGTCCCTCGCACATCATCGCGCCGGCGATTCACAAGACGAAGGCCCAGGTGGCCGCCCTCTTCGGCCGGGAGCTCAAGCGCCCGGTGGAGGCCGATCCGGAGGTCCTGACCCGGATCGCCCGCGGCGAGCTGCGCGAGAAGTTCCTCCAGGCGGACCTCGGGATCACCGGCGCCAACTTCGCGGTGGCCGACACGGGGACGGTCGTCCTCGTCACCAACGAGGGCAACGGCCGGATGGTCACCTCGCTGCCGCGGGTCCACGTGGCGGTGATGGGGGTCGAGAAGGTCGTGCCCTCGCTGACCGACCTCATGGTCTTCCTGGCGATCCTCGCGAAGAGCGCGACTGGCCAGAAGCTCTCCGTGTACACCTCGCTGGTGGGGGGACCGCGACGGCCGGGCGAGCTCGAAGGGCCTGAGGAGTTCCACCTGGTCCTGCTCGACGGCGGCCGGATCGCGCAGCTCGGGGGACCGTTGCGCGAGGCGCTCTCCTGCCTGCGCTGCGGCGCCTGCCTCAACGTGTGTCCGGTGTACCGGCAGATCGGCGGCCACGCCTACGGCCACACCTATCCCGGTCCGATCGGCATCCTCCTGACGGCCATGCTCGAGGGCGCGCCCGCGGTCAAGGATCTGGCCCATGCCTCCACGCTCTGTGGTGCCTGCGCCGAGGCGTGTCCGGTTCGCATCGACATTCCCCGCATGCTGATCGAGCTGCGCCGCGAGGTGGACGACACGAAGATCGCGCCATGGGCCGAGCGCGTCGCGTTCAAGCTGCTGGCCCGGCTGCTCCGGCACCCCGGGCTGTACCGCCTCGCGGCCAGAGCCGGTCGCGTCCTGCAGCGGCCATTCGCCACCGAGGGGACGGTCAGCCGGCTCCCGTTCTTCTTCGACGAATGGACCCGCACGCGGGATCTGCCGGCTGTGGCGGCACGCACCTTCCAGGAGCGGTGGGCCTCCGAGAAGGACCTCCGGCCGTGACCACCAAGGCCGAGTTCCTCGAGAGAATCCGTGACCAGATGCGCACGACGCCGGGCCTGTTCCCCGCCTCCGCCGCCCGGCGCCCGGAGCATCCGGCCGCCGAGGCCGAGACGATCCGCCGGGAGCTCGTCGAGCGTTGGCCCGAAACCTTGAAGACGTTCCGTCTCGAGTTCGAGCGCGTGGGCGGAGTGTTCCACCGCGTCGCGTCCCTCGACGCGGTACCAGCCGTCGTCGGCCTTCTCGCGCACGAGCGCGAGGCGCGCGAGCTGGTGACCTGGCACTCCGCGGCGCTCGGCGCCGATCTGTCGCAGGCACTCGAGGCTTGCGGGCTCGCCGTCCACCAGATGCCGGCGGGGGAGGTCGTCGGCACCGAGCGGGAGCGGCTCCGCGCGATCGCGGCCCGCGCCGACCTCGGGCTGACCGGCGTCGACCTCGCCATCGCCGAGACCGGCACACTGGTCCTGGTGTCGGGTGCCGGGCGGCCCCGCTCGACGTCCCTGCTGCCGGCGTGTCACATCGCCGTCTTCGACCGCACGGCGCTCGTCGAATCGCTGCGCCAGGTCGGCGTGATTCTCGAGGCCTGGCACGAGGCCGGCGCGCCCGCGACCGGCGCCGCCATCAACTTCATCACCGGCCCCAGCCGGACCGCGGACATCGAGCTCACCCTGACGCGCGGCGTGCACGGGCCCAAGGAAGTGCACGCGATCTTCGTCGAGCAGGACATCCGTGGCTGAGCGGTACTTCACGGCCGCCGACGTGGAGGCGCTGATCCCGAACCTCGCACGAATCATGGAGCGCGTGATGTCGGCGCACACCGAAGCGGGAGCCGCGCGGGACCGGCTGCAGGCCGAGCAGCAGCGGATCGCCGTCGCCGGCGGCGCCGTGCTCGACCGCGGGGCCTGGCGCGCCGCGAAGCAACGCATCGAGCGGCTGACCGGCGAGATCCAGCACGGGCTCGACGAGATCGTGGCGCTCGGCGGCGCGCCCAAGGACCTCGGCCTCGGCCTGGTCGACTTTCTTCACCTCCGCGACGGGCGAGAAGTCAACCTCTGCTGGAAATACGGCGAACGCGAGATCCGCCACTGGCACGGCCTGGACGAAGGCTACGCCGGGAGGAAGCCACTCTGATGACGTACGCCGCCGTCCTGTTCGATCTCTTCGACACGCTGGTCCGCTTCGATCGCGAGCGCATGCCCGAGATCCAGATCGCCGGCAAGACGGTGCGCTCGTCCGCCGGGATGCTGCACGCCATCTTGAAGACGCAGGCGCCCCAGATCGACCTCGAGCGGTGCTACGACGCGCTGGGCGAGAGCTGGCGGGAGGCCGAGCGGCTGCGCGCGCTCGACCATCGCGAGGTGCCGGCCGCCGCGCGCTTCGCCCACTTCTTCCGCCGGCTCGGGCTGGACGAGGCCGCGCTGCCGGCCGGATTCGGGCGGGCGCTGATCGACGCCCACCGCGGCGCGCTCGGGCGCGCCGCCGAGTTCCCGGCGCACCACGGTCCGCTGCTGCGCCGGCTCGCCGAGCGCTACCGGCTGGCGGTCGTCTCGAACTTCGACTACACGCCGACCGCGCTCGACATTCTCGAGCGCGCCGGCGTCGTGGAGCTGTTCGACACCATCGTCGTGTCGGACGAAGTCGGCTGGCGCAAGCCGAGACGCGATATCTTCGACGCGGCGCTCGGCCGCCTCGGCGTGAGGGCCGAGGAGTCGCTCTTCGTCGGCGATCGCGCCGACATGGACGTGCTCGGGGCCCAGCGCATCGGCATGGACGCCGCGTGGATCAACCGGGACGGCGAGCCCTTGCCGTCCGGGGTCGCGGCGCCGACCTACGAGATCCGCGACCTGGGCGAGCTGGCCGCGATCCTGAACCTCTGAGGGGCATACCTGTATCTTAAGGAGAGCGGGTAGATCGGGCGGGCGGAGCCGAGGTCGCGCCTTTCTCGGGCCACCCTCGGTTCAAGCCGGCCTCGAGGTCCCCGCGACAAACTATCTATGGCCACGCGTAAAGTGATCATCATCGGGTCGGGGGCTGGAGGGGGAACACTCGCAAGGACCCTCGCATCGCAGGGCAGGAAAATCCTCGTCATCGAACGGGGAGACTGGGTTGAACGCTCCCCGGTCAACTGGGATGCCGCGCAAGTATTCCAGCATTCCCGATACGTCTCCCCCGACCCGTGGCTGAACCGCAGCGGGAGATCATTTCAGCCGGGGGTGCATTACAACGTAGGCGGGGCAACGAAATTCTACGGGGCGGCGCTCTACCGGATGCGTGAACACGACTTCACCGCTGGGGCACGATACGGGGGAACATCCCCCGCGTGGCCACTGTCCTACGAAGACCTCGAATCGTACTACGCGACCGCTGAACGCTGGTATCACGTGCACGGGGATTACGGGGACCCGAGTGAACCGCATCGTGACCAGTGGTATTATCCGAGGTTGCAACATGAACCTGTCATCGCGGGGATCGCGGAATCGTTCACCCGTCAGGGACTGCACCCGTCACCCGCACCCTGCGGGGTGATCCTGGACAGCACACGGGAATCGCGGTGCATACGATGCGACTCGTGCGACGGGTTTCCCTGTCCCCTGCTGGCTAAAGCTGATGCTGAAACCTGCGGGATGCGTCCTGCGATTGCCACTGGAAACGTTGACCTGCTCACTGGAGTGTGGGTGAAACGGCTGATCCGTGAAGGCTCCCAGATCACGTCACTGTCCGTGCAGCGCTCCTCCGGGGAGTATGAGGAGTATGACACGATCAAGGTGAACGGGGCAACCGTGGTGCTCGCGGCAGGGGCAGTCAACTCTGCCGCGATCTGGCTGCGGTCAAACCTCCCCGATTACTCGCAGCAGGCAGGTCGGAATTACATGTCGCATTCCAGTCAGGCGGTGCTGGCACTGGGAAGGGAAAGGCTGCCACGCGGGTTTCACAAGACACTCGCGGTGAACGACTTCTACCTCCCGGGTGAGCATAGTTCGCTGCCACTCGGTTCCATCCAGATGGCGGGGCAGCCGCAGGCAGCGATGCTGCGCGGGGAGTCGAAAACAGCCAGGCTCGCCCCCGGTATGTCACTGCGTGAAATCGCGGATCACTCCGTAGTGTTCTGGCTGATGTCCGAAGATCTGCCACGTGGCGAGAATCGCGTGACAGTAGGGGGACAGGTGAGACTGTCCGTCCCCGTCAAAGATTCCCGTGCTGCTGACCTGCTGTACGCGGAGCTAGCTAAAAGGCTCCCTGACGCAGGATTCCCCGTGCATTTGCGTAAGACGATGGGGCTGGACGCAGTAGCACATCAGTGCGGGACACTGCGGATGGGGGAGAATCGCGATACCTCCGTGGTAAACCCTGATCTGCGGGCGTGGGACACTCCGAACCTGTATCTCGGGGATTCTTCGGTGTTCCCGTCTTCCGGTGCGGTTAACCCCGCGCTTACCGTCATGGCTCTGGCTATCAGGCTGGGGCATCATCTAACGAGGGAAGGATAAGAAGTGATCGCGGTAGTGCTGACGATAGCTATCCTCGCGATCTGGGTCTCGCTTGGCGTGATCTGGTGGAGCATGAAAGGGAAACGGGATATGTGATGCCTGGCATCACGTACTCACGGTAAGAAAAGAAAAGGAGAACAGAAATGACGCAGATGACCGGGCTGGAAGTGCCAGCCGTAGCCTTTGATTTCGACGGGGTGATCACCAATGCGGGTGTCACCGTTATTGGACAGGACAACGACGGGGTGAAACTGGACGTATCCCCTCTCGACCTGTTCATGGACCTGGGGTGTTCCGTTGGGGTGATGACGTGCAACGACCCGGAATACGTGGCTGGGAAACTTCGTGAACAGGGAGTCGATGCATTCGCGGACCTCGCGATGAGCATCCGCATATGGGACGGGGGTCTGCGCGGGCGTCAGGTGCTCGTGACGGGGCGCAAGCTGGTCGCGGACATGTACGTGGACGACCACGGGCAGCAGTGGCACTACGGGCAGGGTGCAGGCGTGCTCGTGTCTCGTCTCGCCAACATCATCTTCGATGACGGGGAGCTGTCCGTATTGGAAGACATCATGATGACAGGCGCGGATGATTCGGGTGAATGCGCCCTGATCATGCTGGACGTGCAGCACCTGACACAGGGGATCGTCGTCACCGACAGGACCCGCAACGACTACAACGGATACCTGATGGGGGGGAGCTAACATGGAATTCATCGTGGAAATGGACATTCATTTCGGGAACGAGCTTCCTGAGGTGATCGATAACCTGCTGGAACGTGAAGCGGTTGCCTGCCGTCCCTTCTTTGAATCCGGGGAGTTCGCGAGAGCGTGGATGACCTGGGGTCAGCATTTCGGGGATCACGGGCATATGGCGCTGTGGAGCGCTGGAAGTGCTGAGTACGTGCGCTCCGCGTATTCCCGGTTTCCCCTGGTGCAGTGTGGTTTCACCTTCGGGTTTCACATCACCCCGCTGTACGAGAACCCGAACGACCCGGGGGCGCACCCGCTGCTGATGGCGGACGCCCCGTTCCCGCTGACATACGAGAATCTGCACAGGTTCCTGATGCGTCACGGGACT
>Ga0137403_10007706_pt1 | contig 12118 bp, 6 predicted proteins | sample CZOMad2_1_16fung_FD_122057 | JGI IMG/M metagenome (GOLD analysis project Ga0137403, IMG submission 122057) | Vadose zone soil fungal communities from Angelo Coast Range Reserve, California, USA - CZOMad2_1_16fungal (Hybrid Assembly) | ecosystem: Environmental > Terrestrial > Soil > Vadose zone...
CGTGAGGAGCGCGGCCAGCAAGAGGGCACCTGCCTGCCGGACCACAGCCATAGGGGGCTACACGATAGGAATCACCGAACGAAGGGACAAGAGACGGGCATCACTTCACCGTGAAGTCAGCCGCAAGCTGTTGAATAGCAATGGGTAAGTCGCGATGCTCTGCCCCCGGTACTGGGGCCGGAAGCCGAACAGGACGACCCGGCCGGTGCCGAGCTTGGCCTCCACCAGGGCCGCCCGACCGGCCACCCGCTCGGGATGCAACACCCACCCGGACAACAGCACCTTGTCCGCATCCGCCGGATACCGTGCGACGACGCGCGCGGCACTCGAATCGAGCACCTCGAACGCGGGACCGCTTTCATACCACGCCACCGACTGGGCAGGCATGCCGCGCGCGATCGGGTCGCTCGGGTCGAGCTCCAGCCGGAAGATCGATCCGGGAGCGTAGAACTCATCGTCGGCCACGCTCTCGAGGACGTTGCGCACGGGGAGGAGCAGGTGCTCGACCGCGAAGCGGCTCGCGTCGTTGAGCGCTACGAGCGTGCCGCCGTCGGTCACGAACTGGCGCAACGCCTCCACGCCTTCTTGGCCGAGACCTCCGGCGTAGGGCGCGGGATACTGACGCGGCAGACCGTCGAACAGCTCGTGGGGCGACTGATCCGGCAGGACGATCACTTCGAAGTGCTCCCTGAGCTTCCCGGCGCGCACCACCGAGTCGACGACCGACACGTAGGGCACCTTCCAGGTATCGAACACCCACCGCGTCCAACCCTCGTCGATCGGCGCCGCATACGAGCGGTACAGCCCGACCCGTGGCGCCTCCGGGCCGGCGAAGCCGGGATACCCGGGATTCGCGGCCGGGGGCTCGACCGGGGCGGAGAGGCCGATGCGCAGCGAATCGCGCGCTGCCACGGCGGTCACGCCCATCAGCAACGGCAGCGTGTGGGCGGTGACGTCGTACGGCGGGAGCGGCGGGCCACCCGGGTACAGGCGGAGATCGGGGTAGCGCTGCGGCTCGAGCAGCGTTTTGGCGAACCCGGCGTACGGCTGGCGCAGTGCCACGACATAGCTTCCGGCGGGGAACCGCTGGGTGCCGACCGCCACGGGGTGAAGCGCGGTGCGCACCTCGACCTGCCCGCGATGCAGGATGCCGAGCAGCGTCGCGAGCCCGACGGAATCCTGATGCTGTCGCGGCAAGACGTACGCGTAGGGCCAGCCCTTCCAGCCGCGGACGGCGCGCCCCTCGATCGTCAGGAAGTTCGCGAGCCAGCGGTCGCGGTAGCGAGCCGCGTTCTCGAGCAGAGCGTAGGCTCCGTCGGTCTGGTAGGTCACGATGTCGCGCAGGGTCCAACGGCCGCCCGGCCAGGGATTCGTGAAGTTCCAGGAGCGCTCGCGCGGATTGAAGCCCCGGCCGCGCGTGGCGAGCTGATCGGGAGGGAGGTCGATGGGCGACGCGAGGTTCGCGCTCGCCGCCTCCGACAGGATGCGTACGCCGCCGTGGTAATGCTGGTACGCGCGGGCGGGCGTCCATGCGTCGTACACCGCATTGATCACGATCCCCGTCTTTCCCTGCCCGGCGAGCGCCCATGCCATGGCGGTGCCGAGGGCGTTCACGCCGTCGACCAGCAGGGGATCGACGTTCGGCTCGATCGGATCCAGGTAGGGCGGCAGGAAGAGCCGCGACCCATCGGTGTCCTGCTGGTGAATGTCGTGCACGATCTGCGGGTGCCAGACGTTGTGGATCGAGTCCACAACCAGCTGCGTCTCCACTTGGGTGAACGCGTACCAGTCGCGGTTGTTGTCGTGCCCCGCGTAGTGGTGATACAGCTCGGGTGGATCGGTGCCCTCGGCTGTAGTGCCGAGCGTCCGGTTGTACCAACGAGTGACGATCGAGACCCCGTCGGGGTTGAGCGACGGCACGAGCCAGAGGATCACATTGTCGAGGATCGCTCGGGTCGCGAGGCTGGTGTCGCTCGCGAGTCGGTACGCGAGCACCGCGGGGCTCAGGTGCCCGCCGACCTCCGTCGAGTGGATGCCCGAGGTGATGAGCACGATGGTCTTGCCGCCGCGAAGCACATCTTCAGCTTCTTTGGCGGTTTTGAAGCCCCGGGGATCCGCGAGCTTCGCATTGAGCTCACGGTAGCGGTCCAGGGCCCGCAGGTTCTGCGGGCTCGAGATCACGAGCGCAATCATCGGGGCGCCGAGGGTGCTGTGCCCCAGCTCGCGGTACCGCATCCGATCGCTCGCCGAGGCGAGCGCCTGGTAGTAGCGGACGAGGGTCGGCCAATCGGCGAGCTTCCTGTCGTCGCCCGGCTCGAACCCCAGCACCGACCGCGGGGTCGGTATCCTCGGGGCCGTGACCGGGGGAGGACGGCGCCGGGCCGGTGGCGTGCGGCGCGGTTGCTGCGCCGCGACAGGGGGTGCCGGCGCGGCGGCGATCGCCACGGCGAACAGGAGCACCAACGGGCGGAGCATGGGGGCAGGAGAACATACCGAGGCCCCGGCCGCTCACGCTACGGCAGCTTGTGCAGCTCCACCCGACGGTTCTGCGCGCGCCCGGCGGCGGTGTTGTTGGGCGCGATGTAGCCCGACGCGCCGTACCCCTTCGCCACCATGCGGAGCGGCGGGACGCCCTTGCGCGCCAGGTAGAAACGGACGGCGACGGCGCGCGCCTGCGACAGTCGCAGGTTCGTGAACTTCCTTCCCGTGCTGTCGGTGTAGCCCGCGACCTCGATCCGGATGTCGGGATTCGCGACTAGCGAGGCCGCGACGGCATCGAGCACCATGTACGAGTCCCGCGTCAATATGGACCTGCCGGTCTCGAAGTTCACGCCCCTCAGCACCAGCGTGGGCCGCGGTGGAGCGCCGGGCGTCGGGGAACGCGCGGCTTCGGGCGCGAACAGGATGAGACAGCCGTTCGCGTCCACCTGGCTCCCGGGCGGCGCGGGCGGACACTTGCCTGGCGGGGTGGGCGTGGCCGCGGCCGAGGGTGGCTTCACCGCTTCGACCGGCAGCGGGCAGCCGACCGCATCCACCTTGGTGCCCGCCGGTGTGTTGGGACATTGGTCGATGCCGTCCGGCACGCCATCGAGGTCCGTGTCCAAGGGGCAGCCGCTCGCGTCCACGGTGGCTCCCGCAGGTGTGTTGGGGCACTTATCGATGCCGTCGGGGACGCCGTCTTTGTCCGAATCCAGCGGGCACCCGGCCGCGTCGACCGCGACGCCCGGGGGCGTGTTGGGACACTGATCGACACCATCGGGCACGCCGTCCCCATCGGAGTCGACCGGACAGCCCTTCGCGTCCACGTGCGCCCCCGCCGGCGTGCCGGGGCACTGATCGATGCCGTCGGGGACGCCATCGGCGTCGCTATCGATCGGGCAACCGGTCGCATCGACATGCGCGCCCGCCGGCGTCCCGGGGCACTTGTCGATCCCATCGGGGACGCCGTCCCGGTCGGAATCGATGGGGCAGCCTTTCGAGTCCACAGCAGCCCCCGCGGGCGTGTCAGGGCAGGCATCCTTGTTGTCGGGCACGCCGTCGTGGTCGGAATCCTTGGACGGGGTACCCAGATGGAACACGGAGAGCCCGGCGGTGCCCAGGAAATGCGTGGCCGTCTTAGGGCCGAACGTCGACTGGGTGCTGGGGCTGTAGATGGCCCGCCCCTCGACGCGCAACGCGATGCGGTCAGTGAGGAACAGGCGAACGCCGGCGCCGCCATGGGCGCCGTTGTCGGTGAAGCGGTAAGGCGCGCGGGTGCCGAAGTCCAGCAGCGAGTAGCCGCCGAGCACGTAGACCATGAGTCGGTTCGCATGCAGGGCATTGATCACGAGAGACGCGCTGCCGATCAGCGGCTCGAGCGTGGACGTGGTGCCGCCGGGCGGCGTGACGGTGTACTCGGGCTGGAAGAGGACGTCGGCCTCCACACCAACGATGCTGCCCAGCAGGTATCCCATCCGGACGCCGCCCCCGATCTTGTGGGCGAGCCCGAACGTGGCATCGTAGCGTGTGTAGGAGCCGAACGCGCCCACTTCGACCTGTCCGGCGTGCTGCGCGGCAAGGCGTCCCGCGGCGAGCGTCAGCGCGGCGGCCAGCAACCCGAACCGTCTCATGTCAGCTCCCCGCGCGGAACGCGCTCAAGGTAACTGGTGCAGCTCGACGCGCCGGTTCTGCGCGCGCCCCGCCGCCGTCGTGTTGGCTGCAATCGGATTCGCCGCGCCGTACCCCTTCGCCACCATGCGGCTCGGCGCTACGCCCTTGCTCCCGAGGTACGCGCGCACCGCGTCCGCCCGCGCTTGCGACAGCCTCAGGTTGGTCGCGCTCGAGCCGGTGTTGTCCGTATAGCCGGCAATCTCGATCCGGATATCCGGATTGGCGTTCAGAGACTGTGCGACGATGTCGAGGACCGTGAAGGACTCGGGCTTGAGGGCCGATTTCCCAATCTCGAACATCACACCGCGCAGGATGACCGGCGTCCGCTCCGGCGTGAACAGAATCGGGCAGCCGGCGGCGTCCACGCGCGTGCCGGCGGCCGTGCCCGGGCAGCGGTCCTTCGCGTCGTCTACCCCGTCCCCGTCCGAGTCCCTGAAGCGCTGGCACCCGACATCGTCCACCTCCGCCCCGGCCGGGGTGTTGGGGCACTTGTCCAGGCCGTCCGGGACGCCGTCCTTGTCCGCGTCGAGCGGGCAACCGGCCGGGTCGACGACCGCGCCGGTGGGCGTGCTCGGGCACTGGTCGAGGCCGTCGAGCACGCCATCGCCGTCCGCGTCCGCGGGACAGCCCTTGGCGTCCACGCTCGCGCCGGCGGGTGTGCTGGGGCACTGGTCGAGACCGTCGAGCACGCCGTCGCCGTCGGTGTCTGCGGGGCAGCCCTTGGAGTTGACGTGCGCCCTAGCGGGTGTGCTGGGGCACTGGTCGAGCCCGTCGTACACCCCGTCGCGGTCGGAGTCAGAGGGGCAGCCGCGCGCGTCCGTCGCGGCGCCGACGGGCGTGTCGGGGCACGCATCCCGCCGGTCGGGCACTCCGTCGTGGTCTGCGTCCGCTGCCGGGCCGCTCCGGGTGAAGATGGACAAGCCGAGCGAGCCAATGACCTGGCCCGCCCAATCTCCACCGGCGAATCCCGTGTTAGGTGTGTAGAAGCCACGCACCTCGACGCGGAGGGCGGCACGGTCGCCGAGAAAGATCCGGTCGCCGATCCCGCCGTGAACGGCGTTGTCGGTGAAGCGGTACGGCGCAGTCTTCTCGAAGTCGAGTCGGGAGTAGCCGCCGAGGATATAGAACAGGTTGCGGGCGGTGCCGAAATTCAGGACCAGGCTGGCGCTGCCGTGGGCCAGTGTGGGAGAGGCGCTCCCGGTCTTCGGATTGGGGCTTTGGTAGCCCGCGTCGAGCTCCGCGCTGACGACGTTACTGAAGAAGTAGCCCAGCCGACCACCGCCGCCGATCTGGTTGTCCAGATTGAAGACCTTGTCGTAGCGCGTGAACGATCCGAACGCGCCGAACTCGAACTGGTGCGCGCGCTGCGCACCGACGCTGGAGATCCCGCACGTGACCGCTACTCCCAGGGCCGCGAGTGTTCGCACGGACCGGCTTCTCCGTTCTAGGGCTGGCCCTACGGTAATAACTCGGCCTCCGGTTAGAAACCCCGGAGGCCGGCGTGGTGACGTGGGTCACTAGGGCTACTGGCGCCCGTTCTCGCCGCGCACGAACCGGACGGCCCTGGCGAGGGTGTCGGCGAGCGCCGCCAGCTCGGTAGCGCCGTGGACCAAGCCTTCGATGGCCTGCAGCTGCTCGGCGGCGGCAGCGGCGACGGCTTCAGCTTCCTGCGTAGAGGAGTGGGCGCCCGCCTTGGCCTGCTCCAGCGACTGGCTGATCCTGGCCGACCGCTCGCTGATGCCGCGTGCCAGGTCCGCGACCTGCTTGCCGGCGCGCGCCGTGCCGCCCGCCGCCTCCGCGATTCGAGTCAGGTCCTGCACCCAGTCGCTCGAGCTGCGCACGACGTCTCCGAGGTCGCCTCGGACGCGCTCGAGCAGCTGCGCGGCCCGGTCGAGCGCCCGACGGGTTTCCTGGGCGGACTTCCCGACGTTGCGCGCCTCGCGACCGCTCGCCTCGGCGAGTTTGTGCACCTCGTCGGCGACCACCGCGAAGCCGCGGCCGTGAACGCCGGCGCGCGCCGCTTCGATCGTGGCGTTGAGCGCCAGCAAGTTCGTCTGATTCGCAATGAAGCCGATCGTTTCCGAGAACTTCTCGACCTGCTCCGCCACGTCGCGCAGCCGCCGCACTTCGCGGGCGCTCTCTTCGGTGGTGACGCCGAGATCGGTGAGGCGACGGACGGCCGTCTGGGTCGCGAGGCGGACCTTCTCGGTGGTTTGCTCCATCTGCGCGCCCGAGTCGCGGGTCTCGGCGCCGGCGGCGGCTACCTCGCCGGCGTGCCGGGTCAGCTGCTCCGAATCGCGGGCGAGCGCGCTCACGAGGCTGGCCGCTTGGGCGGCCCCCTGGCTGGCGCGACGCGCCGAGGCCGCCACCTCCTGGCTCGAGGCGTGGATCTCCTCGGCCGTAGCCGTCAGGGTCTGGATGTAGGCGCTGGTGCGATCCGACGCGCCGACGACCGGCTGAACCGAGCCTTCGATTGCGAGCATCAGCGCGAGTTGCGGTGCCAACAGGGCCAGCATCTCGGCGTCGGCGTCGCGGTACATGGTGGGATCCGAGTGCCGTACGCTCCAAAGGCCCACCAACTGCCCGGCGTGATACAGCGGGACCAGCACTTCCGACCCGGGTGTCTCCCGCCCCGGTGCGACAACCTGCTCGGGGGAGAGCGCGCGGGCGACGACCGGCCGCCGCAGCCGCACGGCTTCGCCGGAGAGCCCGGCATTGGCGTCGAAGCGGAACTTGCCGGCGCGATCGCCCGTCGCCGTGTCCGCGACGAGCTCCATTTCGTTCGTCCCCGCGTCGTACCGCGCGAAGCCCATGTGCTCCCACGGCACCAGCCGCCGCGCGAGCTCCTGAATCCGGGGGAAGCTCCTCGCCAGGCTGATGTCCCGCGCGATCGCCTGCGACAAGCCCTGAATGAGGGCGAGCTCGTCGGCGTGAACACCTCGCCGGATGAGCGACACGCTCGCGACCGCGGCGCCCACGATTACGGCGCCGATCACCAGGAACCCGACCATGTCCAGGCCCGCGTGCGCGAGCTCGAGGGAGGCGAGGCCCAGGCCCACCGAGCAGGCGTACACCACGGCCTCCCACCGTGCGGTGAGCGCGGCGTCGACCCAGGCGAGGGTACGCCCGAGCGCCAGCTCGATGTAGAAGGTGCCGTTCACGACGCAAGGCAGCAGGACCAGGAACGCGACGAGGGGCAGGAGGTTGCCCGCGGCGAGCGCCGGGGCACCCGTTGCCCCGCCGAGCCGCGCGTACGCGAGCCCCGCGAGGGCCGCGCCCGTCGTGAGGTGCGCCGCGTTGTCGAGCGCCGCCGTCACCGGCAGACGGCGCAGTGCGAGGTCGCCGGTGACCATCGCCAGCGGCGCGACCACGACGCCGAAGGTCCAGCCACGGTCGAGGATGGCGTACGCCGCGACGCCGAGGATGAACGAGGAGAACCCGTTGCCCGGGAGAGCGATGCCGTAGCGCCGGGTCAGCGCCCCGACTACGACGAGCACCACCATTTCTCCCGCGACGTCGGCGCCGAGCGGCACCTGTCGGGACGCGAACGCCGCCAGCCCTGCGGCGATCGCCGCCACGGCACCGAGCGCGACGAGCGCCCGCACCAGCAGGCCCGGCGACGCTTTGAAGCGGGAGAGGGCACTCATGGGCAAGCTCGGAGCAAAGTCGGCCCCTTGGCGTGACCTGTCAAGCGCGACTATCGTTTACGGCATGCGCGTCACGATCGAATACTGCGTCGTCTGAAACTACGAACCGCGAGCCGCCGGTCTGGCGGCTGAAATCCGCAAGACCTACCCCCACGCCGACGTGAAGTTGATCCAGTCATCGGGCGGCGTGTTCGAGGTGGAGGTCGACGGTCGCCGCATCTTCTCCAAAAAGGCGTTGGGACGTCACGCCGAGCCTGGAGAAGTCGTGCGGCTGATGCAGCAGGTCGCCCCGCCACCGTCGCGTTGACGCATTGTGAGGGACCCGGGAGACAGTTGTGACCCGGGCAGGTGACACTCTGCCGCGCCCGCCGCCTCCACACTCAGCCCCCTAAGTCCCCTCAACAGTTGCCGTTGCGGCGGCGGCGTCGCGTCTGGCACGACCCTTCCAGAGGTGGCCGGCCGGAGGTGACCCATGAAACGTTTGCTCTTGGCAGCTGGAATGGCGCTCGTGCTCGGTGCTACGCCGATCGCAGCGCAGACGCGCGTCAGCGTCGCCGTCGGTTTTGGCGCGCCGCGGCCGTACGTGACGGGTGTCGTGATCGTGGGGCGGCCGTACGGCTATTACCCACACAGGCGCGCATTCTATTACCGGCCCCCGCTGTTCGTGGCGCGGCGCGTCTACCTGGTTCGGCATCGCCATCATCAGCACCGCTACTACCACCGTTACGACCGCGACAATGATTGAAGTCGCACGCTGGCCGTACCACCGGAGTGCGGCGTGCCAATGGAGGTTCCGGATGCGGCGGCTGGCGCCCTAGACAGTGCCGCAGGTATGGTCGCGAAGCGGGAGGCGCGCACGCACGCCTCCCGCTTTCTTTTACCGCGTGCCGGTCAAAGCTTCGCCGCCGCGTCGGTCGGCTTGCGCCCGAACAGCTTGCGGAGGAACGCCGCCGCCGCAACGAGCCCCAGCGCGATGAATTTCTTCAGGGCGATGAGCGCCCCGAGCAGCACCTTGAACAGTCCGGCCTTCGCCGCCAGACCGCCCGCGATCAGCGCCGCGATGCCGTACTCGGCCACCTTGTCCGTGGCGGGGATGAAGTCGGCGTAGCGATGACCCCCGTTGAACTCGACGAAGCCGATCACCTTCGCCATGTCCCGCCTGACCGGCTCGAGCCGATCCATGGATGCGACGGCGTTGAGCACCAGGACCCCGCGCCTGCCCAGCACGCGAATGTTGTAGTTGAGTGTGTGCGCCGAGTCGTCCGTGAACTTGAGGTCCTTCGCCCAGTAGAGCTTGTGGGCCACACTGTCGTAGTGGGGCGGCTCGGCCCACCCCACGAGCTCCACCGTCGCGTAGCCGGCTTTCGCGCGCTCGGGATTCGCCTCCCGCATCGTCCGCTGCATGGTCGTGAGGAGCTCGTGGTAGTCGATCTTGGCTGCGTCGTCGTCCTTGACGTGGCCGTCCTCGCTGAAGCTGATGATGACGCCCCAGCCCTCGGGAGCGAGCACGCGGACACCTGCGGGGACGAGCATCCCCAGGGTCTCGTTGCCGGGCGGGTTGCCCCACGCCCGCAGCACGATGTCGGTCTCTTGGGGGTCGAGGTACCGGAAGTCCGCGGGCAGCTCGAGGGTCGCGAGGCCGCCGCGCACGGTGACGTGACCGGTCTGATAGCGGAGCTGCGCTTCGACTTGCTCCGGGGTGGGGTGCTCGGGTGTCCGTTCGAGTCGCTGCGCTGATGCGACGCACGGCGCGACCGCGAGCGACGGGACCATCAGCAGGAGCGCCAGGCGTCGATGGAGCATCTCTCCCTCCTCCGCCAATCTATATTGCGACCGTGCGAATTTCCCGCGACCACTTCCTTCCCCCCGATCCCAACGCCTTCCTCGCCGCGGAGCCCGCCACCGGGCGGGTCGTGGTGATCGCCCCGACGCGCGCGGCCTGCGAAACCATCGAGCTGGCGATGAGCCTCGATATCGAGACCCTGCTAGCCCGGGAGCACGGCGAGGACATCCGGCGTCTCGCGGCGTCGGGGCGGGGGTTCGGGATCGTCGCGGGGACGGGCACCGGGAAGACGCTCGCGATCCGGTCGATCGCGACGACCATCCTGCAGGCGCCGCTCAAGGTCGGGGTCGTGAACCGAGAGCGCGAAGCCACGCCGGAGACGCCGACGTGGAACGTCGTGATCGTGACCACCGGGATCGCGCGCCGCTGGTTCGAGGACGGTCTCATCACCGCGCGCGATACGCTGGTGGTGGACGAGATCCACCAGACCTCTGCGGAGCTCGAGCTGTGCCTGGCGCTCGGCAAGCGAGCGGGCTGCCGCTTCATCTGGCTCTCCGCCACCGTGGATCCCGCCTTTTACGCGCGCTACCTGGGCTCGGTCGAGGTCCTCGAGACCCGGGCGTTCGATCCCGCGCGGGCGGCCGATGTGCACGTCCTTCCCCAGAAGCCGCTCGAATTCCTGAACGACCGCTTCATGAAGCGCGTCCTACGGGAGCGGCGCGGTGTGGCGGTGTTCGTGCCCACCCGGGCCGAAGTCGAGCAGATCGCGAAGGAGCTCGGCGACCGCTGGCAGGGACTCCCGACCGCCTTCTACCACGGAGGCGAGCCGATCCGGGTCATCCGGCCGTTCCTCGACGGTCAGGTGCGCCGGCCATTCCTGCTGGCGATGACGGCGGCCGGCCAGTCAGCCCTCAACATCCGCGGCCTCGATACGGTGGTGATCTACGACGCGCGCTACGCCAATGTCGTCGAGCGGGGTCGCAACGTGCTGACGCGGCTCTACCTCGGCGCGAACGAAATTCTCCAGATGGCGGGCCGCGTCCACGGGCGCGTGGAAGGCGGCGAGGTCTACATCCTGAGCGACCGCGAGCTCGTATTCGAGCAGCTCCAGCCGACGCCGCCGGAGTTCCAGCTCGCCGGCGACGCGGAACGGGTAGCCATCACGTGCGCGGCGCTCGGCGTGGACGCGCGCGAGCTCGATCTGCCGGTGCCACTGGACCGCAAGGCGTACCGTGACGCCGTCGAGCTGCTCACCGAGCGCGGACTGATCGAGCGCGGGCGGCTGACCCGCTACGGCCGCGAAGTGGAGGCGATGCCGGTCGAGCGACCGTGGGGCGAGCTGCTCTATCACGCCGACCCCGATCTCGTTCCGATGGTGGCGGTCGCGGCGAGTGTCGAGTCGCTGCACCGCATGACGCGCGAGGAGCGGGACCTGCGGGGCCTGATCGTGTCCGGGAGCGACCACCTCACCGCGTACAACGTCTACGCCGAGGCGGTCAACAAGCACGGCTTCCTGGGGGAGGTGTACGGCCTGCCGCGCCACCTGTTTCGCGAGGAGGTCGATCGCTGGGCGGAAGGCCGCGGCGTACTCGTCAAGGCGATCGAGGATGTGGCGCTCGGACTGGCGTCGGTCTATCGCCAGCTCGAGCTGCCACTACCGGAGCGGCTACCTCACGCGGGTGACAAGACCCTCGCGGCGTTCGCGGATCTCGTGGCCAAGATCCAGCCGTTCGACCTGGTCATCGACGAGGAAACGGCCGACGGCCGCGAGGCCCGCGTGAGCCGCGGGTCGGTGTGCTCGAGCTGGGGCGCCGTCACGGGCACGCTGCGCTACTTCGCGGACCGCTTCGGGGTGCCGCGCGCCAGCATCGAGGGAACGCAGTTGCCCGAGCGTGCGATCCGCCGCTACGCGCGGCGCGGCGCGCCCACGGTCGTGTTCGAGCGGCAGCGCCGGCACGAGGGCCTGATGCGGGTCCAGACGGTCAGCTATTTCGGGTTCCTGCTCGAGCGCGACGTCGAGCCGCTCCCGAGCCCGTTCCCGCCGGAGCTCGCCGACGCCGCGCGGGCGGCGCTGGTCGAGGCACTGCTCGCCGGCCACACGCCGCACCCCGATCAGGCACGCGTCCGGCGGGCGCTCGAGCGGCTCGGATTCTACTGGCGGCGCTCGGGCGGGCGGCTGACCCAAGCGGGCACAGAGCACGTGAGCGCCCGGCTCGGAGCCCAGCTCTCACGGGTCGGCTCGTGGGATGAGTTCATCAACACACGGTTGGTGCTCGACGTAGATGAAGTAGTCCCTGAAGCCGAGCGTCGTGCCTTGGAGGCACTCCCCGCCTCCGTACACGTCTACGGGGACCGGGTGCCGGTGGACTACGAGGTAGAGCAGGGGGTAGGCGTGGTGCGACTGCGCCTCAAAGAGGGCCAGGCGCGGCGGCTGCAGCCGCGCGATCTACCCCCGTTGGACCGGCCGGTCCGCTTCACGGTCCTGCGGGGCAAGCGCGAGGCGGTGCGGTCCGAGTCGCTGGAGGATCTGCACCGCCAG
>Ga0137403_10007708_pt1 | contig 12118 bp, 10 predicted proteins | sample CZOMad2_1_16fung_FD_122057 | JGI IMG/M metagenome (GOLD analysis project Ga0137403, IMG submission 122057) | Vadose zone soil fungal communities from Angelo Coast Range Reserve, California, USA - CZOMad2_1_16fungal (Hybrid Assembly) | ecosystem: Environmental > Terrestrial > Soil > Vadose zone...
GACCCGAAGCGCGCGATCACCTCGCAGACGTCGTCGCTGGTCACCTCGAGGTCGCTCAGCGTGCCCACCACCGAGAACACCCCCTGGATGGGCCCGATCAGCCACTGCATCCAGTCGAAGGCGTGGCACTCGTCGAGGAGGACGCCCCCGCCCATCTCCTTCTTGGACATGTAGAAGTTGCGGTAGTCCTCCCACGGGTGCCAGTCGGGCAGGTAGGAGCCGGTGAAACTCCGCGCGGTGACGATGCGGCCGACCCGGCCCTCGGTGACGAGCTCCTTGGCCTTCACCATCGGCTTGAAGAAGCGCAGGCAGAAGCCGGTCATGCCGACGAGGGCGCGCGACTCGACGGCGTCCAGCAGCCCGGGGATACCCTCCAGGCTGGAGGACAGGGGCTTCTCCATGAAGATGTGGATGCCCCGCTTCGCCACCTCCATGGCGGCGGGGATGTGATAGGCGGTGGGCAGGCAGACGAACGCGGTCTCGAAGCGCTCCGCATCGAGCGCCTCGTCCAGGCGGGTGAAGATCCGCGCGGCCGGATGCTTGGCCGCAATCTCCGCGCGCCGGTCCTCGCGCGTCTCCACCACCGCGGCGGTGCGGCCGGTGGAGAGCAGGTTGCCGAGATGCCGCTTGCCGATGGAGCCGCCGCCGATGACGAGGGCCGTGATCACGCGGTTCCGGCCCGGCTCGCTCCCCGGGGGGCGAGCATCTCCTCGGTCAAGGGAGTGTCGGCGGGGACCGCGCCCGCGGTGCGTCGGCCGAGCACGCGTGGGAGCGCCGAGGGAGGCAGGCCGGTGCCGGGGCGCAGGATGACGAGGTCCTCGCGACGGAGCACTGCGCCCGCGGGAAGATCGCGCCTCGCCACGAGGCTCTTCCGCGCCACCAGCCGCATGGGCAGCTCGCTGGGCGCGGGACGCTTCACGCCGTCGCCCAGCGCGCCCTCCACTTCGCGCACCGCGCGGACGAGGGAGGCGAGCTCGTGGGGGGTCAGCGAGGCCTGATGGTCCGGTCCGGGCAGGCTCCGGTCCAGCGTGAAGTGCTTTTCGACGCAGGCAGCGCCGCGCGCCACCGCCGCGATGGCGACGGTGAGCCCGAGCGAGTGGTCGGACAACCCCACTGGCGTGCCGAAGCGCCGCGCGAGCGTGTCCATCGCGCGGAGGTTGGTCAGCGTGGGGTCGGCGGGATAGTTGCTCACGCACTGGAGCAGCACGAGGTCGGTGAGGCCGACGGCGCGCAGGGTCGCCACCGCCGCGTCCACCTCGTCCAGGTCGGCCATGCCGGTGGACAGGATGAGGGGTAACCCGAGCCCGCCGACCACCTCGAGCATGGGGAGATTGGTCACGTCGCCCGAGGCGATCTTGAGACGCCGCACGCCGAGCCGCTTGAGGTAGTACGCGCTCTCGACGTCGAAGGGCGTGGAGAGGAACTCGATCCCGCGGGCGGCGCAGTGCGCCCAGAGCGCCTCATGCGCGGCGGGGGAGAGCTCCAGCGCGGCGAGCATGGCGTGCTGGCTCGGCTCGCCGGACAGCGCGCGGCGCTGATAATCCGCGGTGGGGGCGGAGCGGGTGACGAGGCCGTCGGCGGTGAAGGTCTGAAACTTCACCGCGTCGGCGCCGGCCTCCGCCGCCACGTCGACGAGCGCGCGCGCGCGGCCCAGGTCTCCGTTGTGGTTGACGCCCGCCTCCGCGATGATGAACGTGCGGCCCGCCATTTCGGCCATTATATGCGGGCCCGCGCCGGCACGCCCGCCACCATGGCGCCCGGGGCCACCGGCGCCGTCACCACCGCGCCCGCCGCCACCACCGCCCCCGCCCCGATCTCGAGGCCCGGGAGGACCACGGCGCCGGCGCCCAGGAAGGCGCCCGTCCCCACCGTGACCCCGCCCGACAGGATCACGCCGGGGCCCAGATAGGTGTGGTCCGCGAGCCGCCCGTCGTGCTCGACGATGGCTCCGCTGTAAAGCACCGCATTCCGCCCCACCTGCACCCGCGCCGCCAGCACCGCCCCGCCGAAGAGCACGGTGCCGGCGCCGACAACCGCCGAGTGGGCCACCACCGCGCGGGAATGGACGAGAACGGGGCACGGGATCCCGTGGGCCTGGGCGAGGTCGAAGACGCGCTGTCGCGCCGCCATGGCCGTGTTCCCGACGCCGACGAGCACGCCCTCGCAGCGGCCCTCCTGGAACGCCGTGACGCCGGCGGTGTCGTCGCCCCAGACGGGAAGGCCGAGCACCGAGTGTCCCTTCAACGCGGGATCTGCGTCGGTGAAGGCTACTGGGCTATGAGCGGCGTCTTCCCCGGCGAGGTCGGCGAGAGCCTGGCCGTGCGCGCCCGCGCCCATGATCAGGATTCGCATGCGTCCCGCATCCTATACCGCGCCCCTTCACCCGGCAATCGGCGGGCTCAGGCGCCGCGCAGGCCGGCGCGGAGGAAGTCCTGGAAGGCGCGGGGTGACAGGAGGGAGAGCGCGTAGCGGAGATTGGCTCCCGTGCGCGGGTGTACCCAGCCGAGGCAGATGAAGTAGGCCGCCAGGCCGCCCAGCGCCGCGGGGAAGACCGCCCATGGCTCCGGCACGAGCGCCAGAATCGCCCGGATACCGTGGAAGACGCCGATGCCGAGCGAGAACGCCATGACATAGGCCGGGATCAGGCGGTAGAAGCCCACGCCCGCGAGCTCGCGCGTCCAGCGCATGTATACCCAGGCGGGAAAGGCGATGAGCACCAGGCGGGCGAGCGCCGCGCCGGGCGCCCCCGGCAGGGGGCCCGGTACGAGGAGTCCCAGCACCGCGAGATAGACGATCAAGCGCAGCACGTTCACGGGAATGAAGCGATGGGTTGCCTCGAGGGCGTTCACGACGAGGGTGTACGGGTTCACGATGCTGGCAACCACCGAGGCCAGGACGAGGAGGCGGAGGGGCCAGACCGCGGGGAGGAACGCGCGCCCGTAGAGAAGTCCGATGGCGACCTCGGCGCCCGCCCAGAGCCCGAGGCCGAGCGGGAGCACCAGGAACAGCAGCTTGTCCAGACCGCTCTCGAACAGTCCGCGGGCCTCGCGGTCGCCCGCCTCGGAGCGCGTCGCATAGAGCTGGGACAAGCGCGTGAAGAGCAGGGTGGTGGGCCCTCCCATCACCGAGGACAGCGCCTCCCACAGCGCGCGCGCGACATGATAGTAGCCCGCGGCGGTGAGGCCGGCCCAGCGACCCACCGCCACGCGGTCGATGGAGTCCTGGAACAGCGCGATGGGCGTGGTGACGAGGAACGGCCGCGCGAATCGCCAGTAGCCGCGTAAGCTCTCCCGCGTGGGGCGGCGCACGCCGATGCCGTGGCGGCGGGCGAGCACCACCGCGGCTCCCGCCAGGCTGAGCAGCCCCTCGATGGGAAAGGTGGCGGCGACCCAGGTGATGCGCGGCGCCCAGGCGAGCACGACGAGCGTGGCGGCCAGCCGCGCCATCCGGGCGGCGAGCAGGATCAGCGCGTAGGGCACCACCCACTCCCGAGCGATGAAGATCTTCAGATAAATGTCCGCGAAGCCGGCGGCGAGCTGCGCGCCGAGCATGCAGAGGAAGACCTGGACGAGCGGGCCCCAGGGGGCGAAGCCCGAAACGGCCCAGGCGAGCCCGAGCCCGATCACGAGCAGGAGATCGAGGCCGAGCTGGACGGTGAGCATGGTGCCGAGGCAGCGGCCGGGATCCTGCCCTTCCGCGAGCCGCTTGAGATGGGCCTGGGCGAAGCCGGGCAGCAGCGCTGCCATCAGGAGGCCGACGAGGCCGATGGTGTATCCGATCGAGCCCACCGCCTCGGGACCGAGCGTGCGGGCGATCAGGATGGAGACCACCATGCCCAGCGCGCTGCCGAACCAGGTGGTACCGAGGAGGAGTAGCGACTTTCGACCCAGATCCTGGGGCGGCATGCGCCTCGATTCTATCGCAGGGGAGGCGGCCTACCAGTCCACGAATTTGCCTAAGTCCTCGAAGTTCCATATGATTAAGCTTCCCCGAGATGGAACCTTCCCCGAGGTGAAGACGGCGTGGCCTTGAACCCTGGGCTGGTGGTGTCTCCGGCGGCCTCCATTCGCGAGGCGCTGGAAGCCATTACCAAGAACGGCCGGCAGGCGGTGATGGTGATCGAGCGCGACGGACGCCTCGCCGGGCTCGTCACGGATGGCGATCTCCGCCGCGCCATCCTGCGCGGGCTGTCACTGAACGAGCCGATCGCGCAGGCGATGAATCGCCGGCCGACGATCGCGCCCGCCACTACCGACCGCGGCGAGGCGCTGGCCCTGATGCGGGCGCGGGGCATCCGGCACCTGCCCCTGGTGGACGGATCGAGCCGCGTCGTGGACGTCCTCTTCCTCGAGGACTTGCTCGATAGCGGGCGCCTGCCGAACCACGCCGTGCTCATGGCGGGGGGCGATGGCAAGCGGCTGCGGCCGCTCACGGAGGCGGTACCCAAGCCACTGCTGCGGGTGGGGGGCAAGCCCCTACTCGAGGTGCTCGTGGAGCGGCTGCGCGCGGCGGGCGTGCGGAGCTTTCACATCACCGTGCGGCACAAGTCCGAGATGATCGAGGAGCACTTCGGCGACGGCAGCCGGCACGACGTGCGTATCCACTACATACGGGAGGGGGAGCCGCTCGGCACGGTAGGCGCGCTCACCCTGCTCGACGAGCCGCTCCGCGACCCCTTCTTCCTCGTCAACGGCGACATCCTCACGAAGTGCGACTTCCGGGGGCTGCTCGCCTTTCACGAGCGGTGCGGCGCCGACCTGACGGTGGGCACGGTGCGCCACGAGATCGACCTTCAGTACGGGGTGGTGGAGGTGGAGGGCGAGCGTCTCACCACGCTGTCCGAGAAGCCGCGGCTGGACCTCCGGATCAACGGCGGCATCTACGTGATCGACCCCTCCGTGCTGGCGCGCATCCCCCGCCACCGCGTCTTCGACGCCACCGATCTCATCCGGCTCCTGCTCGAGCAGGAGCGGTACGTCGCCGCCTTTCCCATCCGGGACTACTGGCTCGACGTCGGTCGCCTCGACGACTTCCGCAAGGCCGATCGCGACATGGCCGAGGGCCTGCTTGACTAGCGTGGGGGTGGTGGGGCTGGGCTATGTCGGCCTGACGCTGGCGGTCTCCCTCGCGCGTCAGGGTCTCACCGTGCATGGTGTGGACTCCTCGCCCGCCGTGCTCGCCGCGCTCCGCGCGAAGCGCTCCCACCTCTTCGAGCCCGGGGTGGAGGAGGTCCTGCGCGAGCTGTCCGGACAGCGCTTCCACGTCGGTGAGTCCCTGCCGGAGCGGGCGGTGGAGGCGGTGGTCATCTGCGTGTCGACCCCGGTGGACCCGGACACCCACGTGCCCGAGCTGGGGAATCTCCAGCGGGCGGCGCGCCATGTCGTCGAGCGCTGCGCCGAGGACACCCTGGTGGTCGTGCGCTCCACGGTGCCGGTGGGGGGGAGCCGCGCGGTGGTCCTGCCCGAGCTCGCCGCGCGGTGGGCCCGACCGCGTCTGGCCTTCGCTCCCGAGCGGACCATCCAGGGTCAGGCCCTCCGCGAGCTCGTCGAGCTGCCCCAGGTGGTGGGGGGCGTGGACGCGGAGAGCCGCGACGCGGCGGGCAAGCTCTTCGCCCAGCTCACGCGCCGGGTGGTGCCGGTGGGATCGCTGGAGGCAGCCGAGCTGGTCAAGCTCGCCAACAATTGCCACACCGACCTCATCTACTCCTACGGCAACGAGATCGCGTTGCTCGCGGAGCGCTGGGGCATCGATCCGCTCGAGGTGATCCGCGCGGCCAATCTCGACTATCCGCGGCCCGATCTGGCCCGGCCGGGCTTCGTGGGCGGGGCCTGCCTCACCAAGGACCCGTACATTCTCCTCACGGCGGCGGAGTCGGTGGGCCACCAGCCCTGGCTGATCGGCCGGGCACGCGCGCTGAACGAGCACCTGCCCCTGGCGGTGGCCGAGCGGCTCATCCGCCTCATCCGCGAGACGCGCGGGAGCGCGGAGGGGGCGCGGCTCTGCGTGCTCGGCTGGGCCTACAAGGGCTGGCCGCCCACCGACGACATGCGCGGCGCGCCCATCGTCCCCATGTTGCCGCTGTTCCGCGCCGCCGGCCTCGCGCTGCGCGGGCACGACTTCCTCGTCGCGCCCGAGGTCATCCGTGGCCTCGGCGCCGAGCCGGTGACGCCCGAGGCGGGCTTCGACGGCGCCGACGCCGTGCTGGTGACCATGAATCATCCGGAGTACGCCAAGCTGGACCTGCCCGCGCTGCTCGCGCGGCTGCGCCGGCCCGCCGTGCTCTTCGATTCCTGGCGCATTCTGGACGAGGAAGCGGCCCGATCGGCCGGCGTGCGCTATGCGGGGATCGGCTATGGCTAGAATCCTTGTCCTCGGCGGTGCCGGCTTCATCGGCCATCATCTGGCGGCGCGTCTCGCCGGAGAGGGCCACGCCCTCACCTTGGTGGATGATTTCTCGAGGGGACAGGCCGACGCGGCGCTCGCGGCGCTTCGCGCGCGGCCGAGCGTGGTCTTCCACCGCGCCGATCTCACGCGGACGGGTGCGCTGGACGCGCTCCCGCGCGACTGGGAGCAGGTCTACATGCTTGCCGCCATGGTCGGCGTGCGCAACGTGGAGCGCGATCCCGCCCGCGTGGTCCGCGTGAACACCCTGGCTTTGCTCAACCTCCTCGAGTGGCTCCCCGGACGCGGCGAGACGCTGTTCTTCTCCTCCACGAGCGAGGCGTATGCCGGCGGCGTCTCGAACGGGACGGTGCCGGTGCCGACGCCCGAGGACGTGCCGCTCTCGGTGCCCGATCCGGCCGCGCCGCGGTGGGCTTACGCGGCCAGCAAGATCCTCGGCGAGGTGGCGGTCCTCCACGAGGCGCGCGCGCGGAATCTTCGGGCCATCGTGGGCCGCTTCCACAACATCTATGGCCCGCGCATGGGCACCGACCACGTGATTCCCGAGCTCGCCCTCCGCGCGCTCCGCCGGGAGGATCCGTTCGCGCTCTACGGGGCGGAGCAGCGGCGCGCCTTCTGCCACGTCGCCGACGCCGTGGAGGCCATGATCCGCCTCGTGGGCACGGAAGCCGCGTGGGGACGGGTGGTCAATATCGGCAACGACGCCGAGGAGACGCGCATCGGCGACCTGGCGCGGCTGATCCTCGACGGCGCGGGCTTCGCGCCCGCCATCCAGCACCTGCCCGCGCCCCCGGGCTCGGTGGCGCGGCGCTGCCCCGATCTCTCGCGGCTGCGCGCGCTCACCGGCCACCAGCCCAAGGTCAGCCTGGCCGCGGGCGTGCACGAGACCTTCGACTGGTACCGGCAGTGGGAGAAGGGGCGGCCATGAGCGAGCGCCCCCGCGTCATTCCGAACGCGGTGCCGCACCTCGGCGGCAACGAGTGGAAATACCTCAAGGAGTGCCTCGACACCAACTGGGTGTCCTCCGCGGGTCCCTTCATCGAGCGCTTCGAGCGGGCGGCGGCGGAATGGGTGGGCGTGCCGCACGCGGTGGCCACCGTGAACGGGACCGCCGCGCTCCACGTGGCCCTGCTGGCGGCGGGGGTGCGGCCCGACGACGAGGTGCTGGTGCCAACCTTCACGTTCATCGCGACCGCCAACGCGGTCGCCTATTGCGGCGCGCATCCGGTGTTCCTCGACGTGGAGCCGGGCTCCTGGGGCCTCGACCCCCAGAAAACCGCCGACTTCCTCACCCGCGAGTGCGTCTCGCGCGGTGGTCGGACCCTGAATCGCGCCACCGGCCGCGTCGTGCGCGCCATGCTGCCGGTGGACCTCTACGGGCATCCCTGCGACCTCGACCCCCTGCGCGAGCTCGCGGACGCGCACGGCCTGGCCGTCGTGGAAGACGCGGCGGAATCCCTGGGGGCGCTCTACAAGGGCCGCCCGGTGGGAGGCGACGCGTCCCTGGCCTGCCTCTCCTTCAACGGTAACAAGGTGATCACCAGCGGCGCCGGCGGCATGGTGCTCGCGCGCGATGCGGCGGTGGCCGCGCGGGTGCGAGGACTGACCACGCAGGCGCGCGGGGATGCGCTGGAGTTCATCCACCAGGAAGTCGGCTACAACTATCGGCTCTCGAATCTGCACGCGGCCCTGGGCCTGGCCCAGCTCGAGCAGCTCCCGGGCTTCCTCGAGTCGAAGCGCGAGACCGCGATCGCCTACGCGCGGGCCTTCGCGGATGTGGAGGGCGTGCGCATGGCGGGCGAGGCCCCCTGGGCGCGCTCCGCCTGCTGGATGGCCTCGCTCCTCGTCGACGCGCGCCGCTGTCCCGACGTGCGGGCCCTCCTGCGCGACCTCAATGCCGACGGCATCGGCGCGCGGCCCCTGTGGCGACCGCTCCACCTCCAGCCGGCCTTTTCCGGCGCCCAGACCTATCGGGTGGAGGTGGCCACCAAGCTCTATGATCGCGGGCTGTCCCTGCCGTGCTCGGTGGGCATCACGCGCGAGGAGCGCGAGGCGGTGGTGGCGGCGCTGCTCCGCCGACTCTCGTGAGCCTGGACGCGACACTGCGGGAGCGCATCCGCGAGTACTACACGGGCTACTACCGGGACACGCTGGGCATCGCCGACTGGTCCACCTTGGTGGCCCTGCGCGAGGACGAGGAGACGGGAGAGGCGCCCCAGTTCGCGCGGCTGCGCGACCTCCTGTCCCCCCATGAGGTCTCCGGCCCGTTGCTGAATGTCGGCTGCGGCACCGGCGGCTTCGACGTGGTGGCGGCGTCGGCGGGGATGCCGGTGGTGGGGGTGGACGCGGACGCGGGCGCCATGGGGATCTGCGCGCTGAAGCGGCGCAAGCTCGGGGTGGGCAGCGGCGTCTTCGTCCGGAGCCTCGCCGAGGCGCTGCCATTTCGTGACGGCGTTTTTGGGGTGGTCTACTGCTTCTCGGCCATCGAGCACGTGGAATCGGTCGCGCGGACGGTGAGCGAGATCGTCCGCGTCACCCGGCCGGGGGGCTTCATCTACCTGCACACGCCGAACGCTTGGTCCTGGTACGAGGGGCACTACAAGCTCTTCTGGGCGCCCTTCCTGCCAGAGCTCGCGGGGCGGCTCTACCTGCGGCTCCGCGGGCGGCCCACCGCGTATCTCCGGACGCTGCGGCGATTGACGCCGAGCCAGCTCGAGCGGGAGTTCCAGCGCCACGGCGTGGGGGAGCTGCGCTTCTTCGACGACGAGAAGCCCCGCGAGTCGATGGGCCGGGCCTGGATGGTGCTCAAGCACTACTACCGGGCCTCCGGCGTCGCGCCCTTCATCGAGCTGGTGGCGCGCAAGCCGTGAGACCGATCCTGTTCGCCAGCGAGTACTATCCGCCCTTCGCCCCGGGCGGGGCGGAGTGGAGCACGGCGGCCTGGGCGGCGGCCCTCGCCCGGCGCGGGCATCCGGTGGTGGTGGTGACGCCGAACTACGGCGCCGTCGCTCGCGAGGAGCGCGACGGCGTCACCGTGGAGCGCGTGCCGTTCCCGCTCCGGCTGCGTCCCGGGCAGGGCGAGGCCCACTGGCTGGTGCACCGGAACGCGCTCTTTTACCGGTACTTCGGCTCGCGCATCGAGCGCGCGGCCGTCGCGCACGGGGCGCGGGTGATTCACGCGCATGGCAAGGCCGCCCTGGTGGCGGGCTCACGCGCGGCCCGCCGGCTCCGGATTCCCGTGCTGGCGACCATTCGCGACGTCGGTCTCATCTGCCCGCTCGGCTTCTGCCCCATGTTCGAGACATCGTGGACGACCTTCGACTGCACCACCGCCCAGTACACGGGCAGGTGCGTGCCGTACTTCCTCCAGCACTATCAGGCGGGCGCGGGCCCACTCCGGCGGGCCTGGTTGCACGCCTCGCTCCGGCTGGGCTGGCGCGACCAGCAGCGGCGCTTTCGCGCGCTCGAGGGGGTGGACGGCGTCATCGGCGTGAGCCGCGGCATCCTCGCCATCTATCCCGACCGCCTCGTGGGCGGCGGGCGCGCCCGCGTGGTGCATACGCTGCCGCCCGAGGTGGCGCCGACGGGGGCGGCCGCGGTGCAGAGCGTCCGCGCGCGCCTGGGCATCGGCCCCGGACCCATCGTCCTCTATGCGGGAAAGCTCTCGCCCGGCAAGGGCACGCCGGTGCTGCTGGCCGCGCTGCCCGCCATTCGCCGCGCGGTGCCGGGCGTGCGCTTCGTCTTCGCCGGCAAGGGCGAGCTGGTGGTGCCGGCGGCGCCGGACGTCCATGCGATCGGCTCCATCCCTCAGCGCGACCTGTTTGCCCTCTACGTCGCCGCCGAGCTCGTGGTGGTGCCCTCGGTGTGGCCGGAGCCCTTGTCACGGGTGCTGCTCGAGGCCATGCGGCTCGGGCGCCCGGTGGTGGCGACGCGCGTGGGCGGCACGCCGGAGGCGGTGGCCGACGGCGTGACCGGGATCCTCGTCGAGCGCGGGGATCCGGACGGCCTCTCCCGCGCGATCGCCGGGCTCCTCCTCGATCCCGAGCGGCGGGCGGCCATGGGGGAGGCGGGGCGCCTCCGGGCGGCCGAGGTCTTCAGCGAAGACGGCATCGTGGACGCGCTGCTCGAGGCGTACCAGGCGGCGGCCAGGCGGGCGGCATGAGCGCGGGCCTCCAGCAGTATCTCGGGCTGTCGTATCGCCGGAAGCGGATCGACGCCGATCTCACGCGCGTGGCCGCCCACCTCGCCGGGCGCGTCCTCGACGTGGGGGGGGCGCGCCACCGCGGCACGTTCCGGCCGCCGGCCGGCGTGTGGTGGGTGGTGGCCGACGTGAGTGTCGCCCGCACTGCCGGGAACGGCCTCGGGGTCGGCGCCGATATCCAGGCGCTGCCGTTCCGCGCGGCCGCCTTCGACGCGGTGAAGGCCACCGAGGTGCTCGAGCACGTGCCGGACGTCGGGCGCGCGCTCGCCGAGTGCCGGCGCGTCCTCCGGCCGGGCGGCCACCTGGTGATCACGGTGCCCTTCCTCGAGCGCGTACACGGCGACCCCGACGACTACACGCGCTATACGCGCAGCATGTGGGAGCGGCTGCTCGCGGAGGCGGGGCTGCGGGCGACCACCATCGCGCCCCAGGGCGGCTACTTCAGCCATCTCGCCGGGCTCCTCCGCTATCTCGTGCTGCACTCGCCGCGTCCGCTCCGCTGGGCGGGGTATGTCACCTTTCCGCTGCTCGACGGGCTGGCCCGGCTCGACGGGCTGGCCCGCGTACGCCGGTCCGAGCTCGCCAACTTCGTGGGCGGCTACCTCATCGTGGCGACGCATCCGTGAGTCTCTCCCTCTGCTCGCCACATTGCGGAGTCGCGCCCGAAACGACCTCGGGTGGGGAAACGTACGAGCGCGAGCTGCTGACGCGGCTGGGGCAGGGCGGGACGCGCGTGGAGCTGATCCTCGCGCAGGGCAAGTCCTACCCGGAGCACGTCCCCCGCTGGACCGTGCACCGCTTCCCCATCCGGCGCGGGCTCCGCTGGTACGTGGCGCCCTTCGTGGTGCCGGACGCGATCGGGCGCGTGTGGCGCGAGCGTCCCTTCGATCTGCTCCGCGTGCACTCGCTGCGCTACATCGGCCCGTCCGCGCTGTGGGCGCGCCGCCTCTATCGCATCGACGCGCCCATCGTCGCGCACCACCACCACCTCGACCCCGACCGCCTCAACGGCGTGATCGAGAGGCGGGTGGTCGGGGGCGCCGACGCGGTGGTGGTGGGCAGTGAGTTCGCGCGCCGGCAGCTCCGCGACGAGCTCGGCGCCCGCACGGACCACGTGTCGGTAGTGCCCTACGGGGTGGACGCGGCCTTCGGGCCCCGCCCCCCGCGGGCCGATCTCCTGGCCCGCTATCGCCTCACCGGGCATCCGGTGGTGCTCTTCTTCGGCGGGCTCAAGCCGCGGAAGAACCTGGGGCTGCTCCTCGAGGCCTGGCAGACCCTCGCGGCCCGGCACCCCGACACCACCTTGCTGGTCGCGGGCGGAGGCTCGCGGCTGCCCGACCTCAAGGCGCGGGCGAGCCGGCTCGGGCTGGACGGTCGGGTCGTGTTCACCGGCTACGTGGCGGAGGCCGAGAAGCCCGAGCACTTCAACCTGGGCGACGTCTTCTTCTTCCCCTCCGCGATGGAAGGCTTCGGGCTCACGGTGGCGGAGGCCATGTCCTCGGGCCTGCCGGTGGT
>Ga0137403_10007709_pt1 | contig 12118 bp, 9 predicted proteins | sample CZOMad2_1_16fung_FD_122057 | JGI IMG/M metagenome (GOLD analysis project Ga0137403, IMG submission 122057) | Vadose zone soil fungal communities from Angelo Coast Range Reserve, California, USA - CZOMad2_1_16fungal (Hybrid Assembly) | ecosystem: Environmental > Terrestrial > Soil > Vadose zone...
TCACTCCGTTAACAAATGTTCCCGCGGGAAACACCACTAACTGGGGCAGTTCGATGTGGCTGGACGGCGGCTACGGCAGCTACTACCTGTACATCTATGGCGTGAACGGCAGTCAGCCCTATATCGCGCTTACGAATCCTGCTCTGGGAGTGTCCGGGATTGCCAACACCAACAACTGGTTTGTCGCCAATTCCAGCCGGGGTTGGGTGACAGGGTTGAACAATGCGGCGCCCGTCATCGGTGGTCCTTCAGACACCAACAATGCCGGCGATAAGATCAGCAACGAGTACAGTGTGAAGAAGTTGACCAGCAGTGCGGGCACTACGTATTTGTTGGTCGCCGAAGACACCAAGCCTGCGTTTGGAACACAAACAAACATTGTGCTCTACTCAGCGTGTTCGCCCCAAGGGCCATTCTCCGCAAAAGATGTGGTCTACTCCACTCCTGAGACTGGGGCCAAGACTGTTCCTGGAATGACATCCGGTCAGCAATTGACGGGTGCGCTCTTGACCTATAACCCGCATGCGCACCCGCAGTTCACAAGCAACGGCAGTCTGCTCGTCTCCTACGATCTGAACTCCTCGAATGGTGCCGACTTAGTCTACGCCGATGCGTACCGGCCAAAGTTCGTTCGCGTGCCAATCGCCGGGTTGCACTGATCTCGACAGATTCCTTCACCAACGCCCTGAGGGAGCTCATACGCAATCCAACACCTGCGGCAAGGGCTCCCTTGCTTTTCTTGATCGGATGTTATCGCATCCAGATGTATTCTGTGCCTAGCAGTTTGAAAACAGTCATTGCGGCTGCAAAGACTCGCGCCAACCACCGGCTGAACCCCACCGGAAACTTGCGAACTGGAGCATCTCGAGTGAAGGCTCTCGCCATTGATTTCGGAGGCTCCCATGCCACCTGCGGACTGGTGGAGGATCGCACTCTGCTCCTATCGGAAACCATCGACATTGACCGCGCGAGGAGCCTGGCTTCGGTGCTTCCGGCAGTCGCGGATACCTTTCTCGATCTTGCTCGACGTCAGTCTCTTGCCCTGAAGGATTTCTCTGGAGTGGCCGCCGGCTTTGCTGGACTCGTCGATTCCCGCATCGGAAGAATCACCGCCACCAACGGAAAGTACGAGGACGCAACCGCGATCGATCTTGACGCCTGGAGCCGCAAGACTCTCGGCCTTCCTCTGCGGATCGAGAACGATGCCCGGATGGCACTCCTGGGGGAGTCCTTCACCGGCGCCGCAAGCGGCTTCACGGACGTTGTCATGATCACCCTGGGCACGGGCATCGGCGGCGTCGCCATGATTGAAGGCAAACTTCTCCGGGGAAAACATGCTCAGGCGGGATGCCTCGGAGGCCATCTTCCGGTGCTCTTCACCGGCCGGACCTGCACCTGTGGCGCGATAGGATGCGCGGAAGCCGAGGCCTCAGGCTGGTGTTTGCCCTTGGTGGTCAAGGATTGGCCGGGTGTCACCCACAGTGCGCTCTCGAAATATAACGAGGTGGGATTCAAGGAACTCTTCGAAGAATCTGCCAGGGGAGACAGCGTTGCCATTGCGATCCGGGCTCGATGCCTCAATGTTTGGGCTGCGAATGCTGTAGGGCTAGTGCATTCCTTCGACCCCGAAATCATTGTCATTGGTGGAGGCGTAATGAAGAGCGCAAATGTGATCATTCCATATATAGAAGAGTACGTGCAGAAATACGCGTGGACACCGTGGGGGAAAGTGCAAGTGCGGGCCGCTGCGCTTGGTAACAGCGCAGCTTTACTCGGGGCGGTTCCACTACTGTCCGAAACTGAAACCTTGCACCGACAGCTTTCTTGACAGTTTTGGGGATGACTGAGCTACAAATGTCTCTGTTGCCCGACGCGGAGCGAGCGTTTGAGGACGCATTGGCCGCACGCTCTCGCAAAGAAAGCGAGAAGTGGGCACCCAGCGGCGACCTATGAGAACGGAGACTTCGAAAATGAAGCCTAACGAACCCAGCCGCACAGCTCTTATGATCGCCCGACAACGAGCAGCTCATCAGGTGCTCGATCATGGCTCAATCCTCTATGACCCATTTGCCATGAAGAAGAGCGGCGATGGGCTGGACCACATGTGCTTTGCGTATGGTGTTGGAGCTTCCGAAAGCCCGAAATGCAGTACTTTCCTTGACGGCACGTCATTTTTAAAACGCCCATCGGCTCCAAAGTGGCGATGGGTTGTGCACGGGAGATACGAACAAAAAAGTGTCTATGTCTTCGGGAGTACTGTCAGAGAGGCGATATTCATCAATTTAGCTTTGCAAACTCTTGCTCGGCGGACTTCAGAAACGGGATGTCGGAATCGGCATCTTTCCATAGCGCAAAGAAGTCCTGATAGTGAGCGCGACTTTTTGTGGCGTCACCCGCCAGGCGGTAGGCGCGACCGAGCTGAAAATGCGCCAGGGCTCCGATGGGTTCGTTGAGGGTGATTCCTCGATGGGAAGCAACTTTTTCAAACTCGGCCGCGGCGTCCTTTCCCTGATTTGCGGCCAAATAGGCTTCTCCCCGCACGTATGCCGGATACAGGTTCAGCCAGTTATAGTAGCTGTAAACGGGGAGACCTAGTTCGCAAGATTTGATAGGGGTAAGGATTTCGATCGCGTGCAGGGGGTTGTTTTGCAGGAGTGCGAGTCTGGCGTTGAGAGTTGGCAGATAATTGCATCTTACGACTGTGTCATCGGGAAATCGCGTTGCGAAGTCCTCAATCAGTCTTCGGGCTTGATTCAAGTCGCCGGAATAAGTGACGGCTAGCGCGATGCCGTAAGCCACATCTCTGCCGCTCGAGTGGTTTTTGGCAATGGTCACCTGCTCCATCGACTTCTTGAAATTCCCAAACAATGCCTCGCGCAGCGCCGAAGAAGCGTAGTAGGATGCGCTGGTTTCGTTCTTCAGATTGCGCTCGGCGGATGCGGCGGCGCGCTGGGAGAGAACCCGAGCGCGTCCCAGTTGTCCAGCATAGGCAGCAGTGTCGGCATCGAGCGCGAGCAGCAAATCTTCGGTTTCAGGGTTCCCTGCGGCGCTCGCCAGCTGCCTGGTCATTTCGACTCGATCGTTGCGGTAGAACGCGATGCTATAGCGCGTGACACCCAGGTTTTCGTCCAGGCCCATTTCGTGAGCTTTACTTACCATGCTTGTGGCCTCGTCGACGCGATCAAGCATGAGGTCGGTGTTGGCGACATCCCGGTATAAAAAACTGCGCCAGGGCGCGAGGCGCAGAGCTTCCTGATATTCCCTCAGGCCGACATCGTACCGCCCAATCGTCTCGGCGAATGCCGCAAGTGACGTGTGTGCGTCCTCGTTATAAGGATAGAGGTTGGCCAGAAGTTCACAACTGCGGCGGGCCTTGTCGACGTCACCTAGCACGTAGTAGTAATAGTTGGCTTCGATCAAATCCCTTTCGCGCTCGCTTACTGGATCCCGCAACTCGAACGCCCGGCGCGTGAACTGAACGGCTTCGCCCGTCTCCCCAAGAATGGCGTACACGTCACCCATCGCCCAGTAAGCCAACGCAAAATTGGGGTCGATTTCGGTCGCTTTTCGGAACCAGGACAGGGACTCGGCGTAATCAAATTTTTCTGCCATGACTCGCATGCCTTCCGTGTAACAGCGGAGCGCCTCGAGCGAAGGAGTAGTGGCGGCGGCAACCGGTTTGTTGTACTGCCGGATGCTGCCGAGGGATTCGCCGAGTTTCCTGCGGATGTCCGATGCCAAATTGGTCAGAGCCTCGAGAACCTGGTCTTTGTTCTCTGCCCTCGCTTCCGCGCTGCCCAGCACGGCTCTGCTGGCGCAGTCGACTGCCCTCAGATTCATTGCATAACGGGTTCCGATCAATTCAATCGAACCGGCCAGAGTCACGGCAGCGTTAGTTCTCTGGCAAAGTTCCCGGGCAACTTCCGGCGAGAGCCCGGTATTGCTTGCGCGACCCATCATGCGCAAGGTCTCGCGAATCTGTTCGTCTGAAACGAGCCTCAAAAATGGAGATTGTTCTAATTGAACCGAGAGGCCCTCTCGCAGCGTTCTGTCGAATATCGGATCGCCTGTCTGGTTGATAAAGTCCGCGAGCAGAATTGGGGCCTTCATGGTAATCGAGCGCGGCTCACGAGCGTACCAGATCAGCCCGGCGGCTCCGAGCACCAGAAGCAGCGAGGCTGCCCACAGCTTCCACGCAGACTTCTTCTTTGGCTGCGGAGGCTCCAACTTTTCGTGTCCGTTGCTCGATACAGTTGCGATAAAGCGATACCCGCGTCTGGGCACCGTCTCCACGAAGCTGGGTTTTGTGGCGTCATCGTCGAGAGCGGTCCGAATCTGGCGGATGGCGAAATTGAGCCCGTGCTCAAAGTCGACAAATGTGTCAGAGCCCCAGACCTGCTCGGTCAGTTCGTCTCGCGTGACCACTTCGCCGGCGCGGCTAGCCAGAATCAGGAGGAGTTTTGCGGGCTGTGGCTGGAGCTTGAGCTCCGTTCCGTTGCGGCGCAACTCTGCCGTGCGGCAATCCAACTCAAATTCGCCGAAAGACAGACTTTCACTAGGCATGGCTGGCGCCACTCAAGGGCCTCCGGGACGTAGCGATAGAGATTAACAGGGGAGATTCAGATTATAGCCCGAACCAGCATGTTCTTTCGAGTCAGGAGTTTAACTCTCCTCACCAGAAAATCACCTTCAACTTACCTCGCGGCAATTGACCCCAGGCGGCTTTTCCATCACATTAGCCCCGGCATCGGGAGCCGCCGAGCACCTCGGGTGCATGAGAGCCCCCCAAGGTGCCACAACTTAGCACTGTGGGAATCGAGACGATACTCAGCGGGGGACAACTATGCACGGGATTGGATCGTTCAAGGCTGCAGCACGGTTCGTCGTTGAAATCACGTTTCTATTGATTTGCACGATGGCGTTGCCACTCTTCGCGCAAGCGCCTCCGAGTGCCGATACTTTCGTGAGTAGCGCGTTTCCCAAGGGGAACTATGGCTCCGGTGTCAACCTGGCCTTGAGTCCCGGAGCGACCAGCTACGTCCGGTTCAATCTGTCGGGGATTCCGTCGAACGCTACCATCGGCAAGGCGTCCCTGCGCTTGTACGTGGACGCTGTTTCCAAGCCGGGCAGCTTTGACGTGTATCAGCTCAATAGCGGTTGGAGCGAACACACGCTGACGTTCAATACGCCTCCGCCTCCGCTCGGGGCTTCTGCGACTGGTGGGCATCCTGCTGCGGTGACTTCGGCGAGCTGTAATCAGTTCCTGCTGATCGATATCACGGCGCTGGCGCAGGGTTGGATCAACGGTACGATTCCGAATAACGGCGTGGCGCTGGCGCTGACCAGTGCGGCTGGGACGTTTTTCTTCGACTCGAAGGAAAGTCTTTTCACGGGCAACGGCCCGGAACTGGAAGTCGTGTTCAGCGCGCAGGGCCCTGCTGGGCCGCAGGGACCGCAAGGGATTCAGGGACCACAAGGCCTTCAGGGCAACGCGGGCATGCCGGGCATTGACGGTGCGACTGGGCCACAGGGTCCGGCTGGCACGAACGGAACGAGCTTCATCTTTCGTGGAGAATTCAGTGCCGATGTGACGTATGCAATTAATGACGTGGTCTCTTTCAACGGTTCCAGCTACATCGCAACCATAGCCAATCAGGGTGAGGACGCACCCGGCTCGAATGCGATCTGGAGTCTGATGGCGCAGGCGGGTGCGCCCGGAGCACAAGGCGCTCAAGGCGCCCAAGGGGCACCAGGAGCCGACGGTGCACGCGGCCTTAGCGGTACCCCGGGGCTTCCTGGCGCGCAGGGGCCGCCGGGAGTGCAGGGGTTGCCTGGATTACAGGGTCCGCAAGGGCCGGGCGGATTCAGTGGAATGCAGCAGTTTACAAACGTTTCAAACGTGCCCCTCTATCCATACATTTGGACTGCTCCTGCTGGGGTAACCCATGTCATGGTTGAAATGTGGGGTGGCGGCGGCGGGAATCTCCAGGGTGACGTGACTGACTACGGAAGCGGAGCCTCCTATAGCCGCGGGCTCATCCCAGTCACGCCCGGTGCCATCTATTCCATTCAGGTTGGCGGCGGCGGAACGTCGACCTTAGGCCAGTCCTCGCAGGGGCATGACAGCAGTATGACCGCGCCCGACGGTTCAAAACTGATATTCGCCGGCGGTGGTACCTTTCCTGGTGTCCCCCCATCATCCGTGGACCCTTCGGCGACCATCAGCCACTCGGGAGTTCTCGGAGTGCCGTTCAACGGGGGCTCAGCATTTGGCGCCAGCTTCTGCCCGAATGGCCCGCTAACAGGAAAAGGTGGGGACGCCAACCTGGGGCCGCAGCCTGGCTACGTCTTGCTCGTTTGGTAAGCAGTGCCTTCGCAATAGCCGGGCTCAGGCTCAGACTTTTGTTCCAAAACTGTATCAAGAAAAGAGTTCGCTATGAATTTACTTTGTTCACGATGGGCAGGACTTTTCGCAGGCACGTGCAGTGTGCTCTTAATGACAATGCTATCTCCGGCACAAACCGGCATTCCGGGAATGCTGAAGATGCCGGGCTCGCCGACCGCGGCATCCGCGCCGGTTCCAGCGCCGCAGGCTCTCGGACCAAAAGCTCCCGGGAAGATTCGCATCGGAGTGGCGCCTGCGCAGGCGCAATTGGGTCAGGGCAACAACGCTCAAGCGGATTACAGCGCTCCGATTCGCAATTCCTGGGTGCTAATCATGAGCGGTCCCGCCATCGAGATCGTCGCCCTGGATTCGCGTCTGCCGATTCAACTGCAAGCCGAGGCCCAGCAAAAGCAGTGTGACTACGTTTTGTATTCGGCGGTGGAGGTCAAGCATAGTAGCGGCGGCATTGGCGGCTTCATGAAGAAGGCCGGTCCGCTCGCGAACTTCACACCCATGGGAATGTTGATGAACGCAGGCAGCATGGCGGCTAAGGCCGGCCAGATCGCAGGTCAGGTATCGGCCATGACCGCGCAGCAGCAGGCCGTGAGTCAGCTTGCCCAATTCAACGGCCAGATCAAACAGAAAGACGACGTCAGCATCGGCTATCAGCTGGTTCCCGCCGGGCAGGACAAACCAAAACTGGAAAGCACCTTGAAGGGCAAAGCAAAATCCGATGGCGAAGATGTGTTATCGCCACTCATGCAACAGGCGGCCAGCACAGTCCTCACAGAAGTCGCGAAGAAATAAACTTCCGGCTCTACAATAAGGACCCAACATGCGTTACGACACTCGATTCCGAACCATCGCCTTGTTTCTTACTCTCTACCCGGTCAAAAGTTGGTGCGATTCGCCGCCGGTAAAGATTCCGGGACCAAACGAAGGGTATGAAATTACCCACAACGACAGTAGCCAAAAAGCACCCGGGGGATACGAAGGCCACACCGATACCTCGATCCAGACGGCTGTAGGGAACACGCCGGCCACCAAGGGCAAGAAGTTCGTTACGAGCTTCAAAATCGAGAATCTAATCAAAACCTGTCCCGCCGTGGATGGCCTAGTCGACGGAACAGGTGTATTTTCCATGGTCATGGATTACACGGACCAGCAAGCGACTGGGACCAGCTTCCTGCACATTGAGATGACGACCAGCGCCAAATACAAGGGCCAGGTCGGCGACAACGGGCTCCTCGAAGGCCCCGTGAACGGCGAGTTCGACTACTCCTTCAAGCAGTCAGGTTGGTTTGGGGATCCGCATGGCGCCAAGGCAAATAACCCCCCCAGCAACGTTCAGCAGCACGTCAACCTGCCGATCATCGTCGGAAGGTTGGGTCAAATGCCGGACTTTGGCCCGTTTGACGGTGGCGACCCCACGAAAGGACACTACTCTGACGCTGTTCTTTCCAGCATGGCTCTCGGCTACTGGGCTGGCGTCTACTATGCAGTTGCACAGGTAAAGTGGTACGGCGGCGATACTGACGTCGGAAGGGGAGGAGGAGCGCTCAGATCAGGCGTATGTGCGGAGATCGTCTTAGATCCGCCTAGCTATACCGTGCAGCCGCCGTTGGGGACGCAAACAGAAGTCAGGGCCATGCTCAGGACCAGACGTGGAGAAGAAGTGCCGGCCCAGTTTTTAGGTGTGAAAGCGTTTTCCGGGGGAAGCATCTCGCCGTCGAGTGGTCAATCTGGAATCGGATCGCCCATGTCGTTCACCTATACGGCACCCGACCGGAAGACCCCTCACGCGGGCTTCGGAATGGCAGCACTGTCTCGTGCGGGAACAGCAGTGGCCGAATGGCTGACGGGCCTGGGCACTGGCTGGAGCGGGCAGATCAGTTACGTCAAACAATACAGCGGCGACCAGGGCCAGAACTGGTCGAATTCCCTGAGCGAGACCGTCACCATCGACGTCAAGAATGGCGTCGCAGAATTTAACGGGTCTTTCGAAGAGGAACACGTCAGCGAAAACTTTCACCCCGTGGCTACCGGCGGCGGCAAAGTGACGATGCAGCTGGAGAGCAGCAGCGCTTCTCGGGGATACGCCCAGGCCAACGTTCCGGCAACAATCCACGTGAACATCGACGAAAAGAGAAACACCTACGACATCCAGGTGGGCGTGCCTGAAGCGCCGCAATCCACCGGCAAAACGCATTCCACATCGTGCTTTCTGGGCAAATGCACCAGCACAGACCAGGACATTGGCATGATTAGCATGCCGTTGCTCGATCCGATGGCAGGAACCCTCCAGGACCCCAATCGCATTCAGGCCTCGCGAACCATCCGCCACGAAAACCTCGGGCTTGCTCACAATGGCGTGATGGTCGAGACGATGGTTGTCAATCTGGCGCGCTCCGGCACAACAAAGCGGTCTGGACCGGTAAAATAGGCCGCTATGGCCCCGGTCGGCTGGAAAGATTCCATTTGGGAGTCGGTTCCACATTCGGTAACCCTTTTCGCCGTTTGGGCCTTACAGGAGGAAGCATGCCGTATTTTCGTCTGACACCAATCTGTGTCCTGGCTTTGCTGTGCGCAAGCGCTAGCGCAGAGAATCTTGAGAAGGCCGAAAAGAAACAGCTCGAAGCGCAGGCGAAGGAGATTGTAGCCGAGGCCAAGACGCTGGAAGGCTCCGGCAAACTGGTGGAAGCACGGACGAAATACGCAGAGTCGCAGGCGATGATCGAAACCCATGATGCCGCGGACGCAATCAAGCGCATTGACGATTCGATTCGCAAGCAAGTGAAGAATGTCTTGTCCGAATCGCGGAAGCTCTATGAATCCCGCAAATACAAAGAGGCTGCCGCCGAGCTGGAAGAAGGGATGAAACTGGGGGCGTCCGAGGGGGTGCTGGCGGCTGATCTGGCACTCTGCTACTACCAGCTTGGAGACCGGGAGAAAGCTCACGAATACATCGGGGTTGCCAGAATTGCTACGCCCGACCCAAAGCAGAAAGAAAGATTTTCGGAATTGTTAACCTTCTTTACCACGGGAGAAAGCGGCAAGGCGTTGACGGAAGACGCGGAAGCTCAGATCAATCAAGTGAACCGGCTTGCGGATAGCATCGGGATTGGAGCTTCGCTGGAAGATGGCGTTGGGGAAGAGGAAGAGGCGTTCTCGAATGCCGATTCCGTATCGTCGCAGGGAACTGCCGAGAAAGCTCCGGAAAAACTTTCTCATGCCGCGCTCAAGGCGGATCTATCGCCTAACCGAGGCAGCATCAGCTATGTCGGCAAGACATCGAGTTTTTGTACGTCGCTCGCCGATCAAAAGAGCACATTGACGGAAAGCGCTTCGGCGATTTTCAACCAGGCAAGCTGCGCGGAGACAAACGGCCGCATGAAAGAAGCCGTATCGCTGTTCCAGAAATATTTGGAAATGGCTCCCACGGCGTTGGACGCCAAAGAGGTGAAGTTGAGAATCGACGAGCTGCAGGAACTGGTGGCCTGGCCGGATCAGAATGCCAAGGAAATCCGGCATCTCCACTCCGCGGCGTACGCCTATCTGGCCGAGCGCAAATATGACCGGGCACTGACTGCCTTTACAAAGGCGACGGATGTCGCTCCTGAATTCCCGCTTTCGCGCTGGAGGCTGGCGCTGCTTTACGAAATGATGGGAGACGCGAAGCACGCTCGCGAGAACTTTACCCGCTTTCAACAGTTGACCGCGGTGGAAAGTGAAAAAGAAGAAGCGAATCTTCATCTGACCACGCTGGACGCAAAACGAGAAAAGTATGACGAGGAGGTAGGCGAGGCGGAGGACATTCTTTCGGAATTGTTCAGCCGCGGAATGAACCTCACTTTTAATTTGGATGAAAATCGGCGCAAGATTCGCGCCAAGCGCGCGCAAATCAAAAAGAAGCAGCAGCGCAAAGCGTATCAGAATCGTGTCGGCGGATTCGCTGTTCCTTTTCCATACGCCCAACAGGAGTTGGCGCGTGCCAGCGAGCACCTCAAGATTGCTCTGGCTCTTTTTCCTTTAGCTCCGGAGGCGAATGAACTCATGGGACTAGTGTTTCTGCAGGCGAACGACGGTCATGCAGCCATTCAGAGCTATGACGCCGTGGCTAGCCAGAATCTGCCCGTCGCTTTCTATGCCGAAATGCGCACGCGCAAAATGGATCGTGCCGTGAAGTGCGAGCTGATGCGCGATCATGTGCGCCTGATCTTCCTCTCCTCGTATGACAAAAAAGGCAATACCGCCCCACCAGACAGGCCGGCGGGGGAAGATGGGCTGGGCGACCTTACCCTATCCGATTCTGACGACCACCAGGGTTTCGAGTCACTCGATATCAAACCCGGCGAAATCAAAAAACTACAAACCATGCGGGGGCTCATCGGCGTCAAGCTGGTGAAGGACGAGTTCATTCTTTCTCCGATTTATCTTCCCTCCTACACGCCGGTGGATGGGCCGCCCGGGCGCAGATTTGCCAATAACTACACACGACTCTTTATCCGCTACCCTGGCTTGGAAAACTCCAAGCTTGGAGCCGAGGGGATGACGGGCGGCGAAAAATTTGCGATGGGGGTCAACCTTGCGACCTCTGGCCTGGATATCGCCACCAATCTGAACCCGATCGGGTCGATACAGGCAACGCGGGATGCTATTTCCATCGCGCGAACGATTCACGACGCCGTGAGTTCGTTGCACGTCAACTTTGCTTCGTGGGAAAGAACGGTAGATGAGCAGCAGCAACTTCTTAACGGGCCGTCGTTCAAAGCTATACCGACGGAGCCGGTTAGTTTGGGGTTTGTGCTGTGATGCCATCGCTATTGTTCTGGTTGAGATGGTCGTTCAACTGTTGGCGGCTCGAGAACGCACCTCGGAAAGAGAGTGAAGACTCTTCTATGGAACCGCTCCCACAGTCAAAGCGAGGTTCTTGGCCAAGATCTTATTGCAAAGCAACGTGGGCCGCCGCGCGCCACCGGGCCCTGGTGGTTCGCGTGGCAGTCCTGCCGTTGGTCCTTGCAGGCTGTGCAGGGGCGCAATCAAACCCGCCCGGCACGCTATGGTCGGGACAGGTACAGTGCATAGTTACCCTGCAGTCGGCGGAGTATACGCATCAGGAGACGCAGACGTGGAAGCTGACAGGCGCGCCGCCCACTCCGGGTCCGATGGCAGTGTACCCCGCAAACTGGAGTGTTACAGGACAGGGATCGACGCTGCGGACGGTAAACACGCAGGCGATCTCCGGAGCGCCGGCTCCGGGCTCGCCGCATTCCACGACCGAGACGTCCGGATCGCCCGTCGCCCTCACCGCCATCACGTCGAGGAGCGTCGCCATCGGTCCTCAGCCGCCCAGGTAGAGCTTGCGGACCACGTCCGCCTGCCCCAGCTCGGCGGCCGACCCGTGGAGCGACACATGGCCCGACTCGAGCAGATACGCGCGATCGGCCAGCTCGAGGGCCATCGCGGCGTTCTGCTCGACGAGCATGATGGTCAGTCCGCGCGCGGCCAGCTCGCGGATGGTCCGCGCGATCTCGCCCACGATGATCGGCGCCAGCCCGAGGGACGGCTCGTCGAGCAGCAGGCACCGGGGCCGCGCCATCAGTCCGCGCGCGATGGCCAGCATCTGCTGCTCGCCGCCGGAGAGAGAGCCCGCCCGCTGGCCGACACGCTCGCGAAGCCTCGGGAACAGCACGTAGACGCTCTCGAGGTCCTCGCGGAGATCCGCGCGGTCCC
>Ga0137403_10007711_pt1 | contig 12116 bp, 9 predicted proteins | sample CZOMad2_1_16fung_FD_122057 | JGI IMG/M metagenome (GOLD analysis project Ga0137403, IMG submission 122057) | Vadose zone soil fungal communities from Angelo Coast Range Reserve, California, USA - CZOMad2_1_16fungal (Hybrid Assembly) | ecosystem: Environmental > Terrestrial > Soil > Vadose zone...
GAAGAGCCCGACCGACCGGTCGGTCCCGACGACTCGGAACACCCCGTCCTCATACTCGATGTCGGCCGTGGCGGCCTCGAGGAGATGCGCGGCCATCGTCTGACCGGTCGCGAGGACGGCGGCGGACGCTTCGACCGCCGCGCTGCCGGCTCTGACCATCGAGCGCGACGCGAACGTGCCCACGCCCTTCGCCACCCGGTCGGTGTCGCCCGCGACGATCCGCACTGTCTCGAACGGCACGCCGAGCCGCTCGGCGACCACCTGGGCGAAGACGGTCTCGTGGCCCTGGCCCTGCGAGATGCTGCCGAGCGGCACCTCGACGATGCCTTCCGGCAGCACGCGCACCTCGGCGAACTCCTGCGGCACTCCGCCGGTGCCTTCGATGTAGGGTCCGAGGCCGAGGCCGCGCAGCTTGCCGCGGCGCGCCGCTTCGGCACGGCGCGACGCGAATCCGGTGACATCGGCGAGCTCGATCGCCTCGTCGAGCCGGGCCACGTAGTCGCCCGAGTCGTAGACCGCGCCGGTCGCCGTGCGATACGGGAACGTCCGCACCATGCTGGCGCGCCGGAGCGCCGCCGGGTCGCGCCTGGTCTCACGCGCGGCCCGCTCGATCAGCCGCTCCAGCGTGTAGACGCACTCCAGACGCCCGACGCCGCGATAGACGTTGATCGGCACGGTGTTGGTGAAGGCGCCCTCGACCCTGAGATGGATCGCCGGAATCGCGTAGAGCCCCGAGATCATCCGCTCCATGTTCGACAGGGTCGATATCGGAATGCTCGGCGCGACGTAGGCGCCGAGGTTCGGCGTCGACCGCACGCGCAGCCCGATGATGCGGCCCGCGGCGTCGAGCGCGAGCTCGCCGGTGAGCAGGTGGTCGCGCGACTGGACGTCGCTGACGAAGCCTTCGGATCGGCTGGAGACCCACTTGAGCGGGCGGCCGACGCGACGCGACGCCCAGGCGAGCGCCACGTACTCGGGGTACACCTGGATCTTGGAGCCGAAGCCGCCACCGACGTCGCCGGTCACGCAGCGTACGCGCTCGGTCGCGACGCCGAGGACGCGCGCGAGGTTGGTCGCCAGCTGGTGCACGCTCTGAAGCCCGGCGTGCAGGGTGTAGCGCCCGGCGCGGGCGTCCCACTCGGCGAGCGCCGCGCGCGGCTCCAGAAAGCAGGTGATGAGCCGGTTGTCGACCAGGGTCAGCCGCGTGACGTGCGCGGCGGCGCCGATGGCGCGCGTGGCGGCCTCGGGGTCGCCGCATTCCCAGTCGTAGGCGCGGTTGTCGGCGACACCGGCATGCAACAGGGGCGCGCCCTCGGCGAGAGCCGCGACGGCGTCGACGACCGCGGGCCGCACGGCGTAGCGCACCGCCACCGCCTCGGCGCCGTCCCGCGCCGCCGCGGGCGTGGCCGCCACGACCACCGCGACCGGCTCGCCGACGTGGCGCACGCGGTCAGTCGCGAGCGGATACCACGGCGGCTCCGCGAAGGGCGACCCGTCGCGGCTCCGGATGCCGCCGCCGCGCTCGGCGATGAGGGTCGGGATCGCGCCGACGCCGGCGGCGACGAGGTCGCGCCCGGTGAACACGCCGAGCACGCCGGCGAGGGCCCGCGCCGGTGCGGCGTCGATCGCGCCCACGTCGGCGTGCGCGTGCGGCGAGCGCACGAACGCCGCGTAGGCCTGGCCCGGCGCGTTGCAGTCTTCCGCGTAGCGCCCCTGCCCGGTCAACAGCCGTCGATCCTCTCGCCGCTTGACCGCCGCGCCGATCCCGTCGATCGGCCTTGGCTTCACCATGCCGGGCAGGATACTCTACCCGCGGCGGACTCTGGACCCCGGACCCGAGCTGAGGGACGCGTACCGCCGAGGAGGCCTTCATGGGCTACGACGTCAAGGTCGAGGACATCGAGTACATCCGTCACGGTGACACGCCGATGCTCGCGCGGCTCTACCGGCCGCAGGGCACGGGGCCGTTCCCCATCATGGTCGAGCTCCACGGCGGTGCCTGGTGCCGCTCCGATCGTCTCGCCGACAAGGTGATTCACGAGGCGCTGGCCAAGAACGGGGTGATCGTGGCCGCGCTCGACTGGCGGCAGCCGCCGGTGGCGCCGTATCCCGCCTCGTTCCAGGACATCCATTACGGGATTCGCTGGCTCAAGGCGCGGGCGGCGGAGCTCGGGAGCCGGCCTGACATGGTCGGCTCGATGGGCAATTCGAGCGGCGGGCACCAGGCGATGCTGCTGGGTATGCGGCCGTTCGACTCGCGCTATGGCGCGCTACCGTTGGCCGGAGCGACGGCCGTCGACGCGACCGTGCGCTGCGTGATCATGACCTCGCCCGTCATCGATCCGCTGGGCCGGTACCGCTACGCGAAGGACCTCAAGGCCAAGGGTCAGCCGTACCCGGCGCTCGTCGACGAGGTGCTGCCGTGCCACGACGCGTACTGGAAGACCGAGGACGCGATGGCGGAAGGCGCCCCGGCGGGGGCACTCGAGCGCGGCGAAAAAGTGCAGCTACCGCCCGCGCTCTACCTGCAAGGCACCGACGACCTCGCGCACCCGCGGCCGCATCTCGATCGCTTCGTGGCGGCCTATCGCAAGGCGGGCGGCGTGGTCGATCTCGAGCTGTTCGACGGCGAGGGCCAGGGCTTCATCATGCGCAAGGTCGGCTCGCCGTCGTCCGATCGCGCCCTGGACATGATCGTCGAGTTCGTGCACAAGCAGATCCGCTGAGCCGGGACTCTGGCGAGGCGGCTAGGGCCCGGCGCCGGAGAGCGCCGGGCCCCGGTACGCCTCGATGACCTTCAGGATGCGGTCCCGCGCCGCGCGCCTGAGCGCCGGGTCGGAGAGATCGCGGCCGACGTAGTCCTCCTCGACCTCCTGCATCTTCACGAAGCGCGGCGGTTGGCCGGGCGGCGCCGTCTCGACGAAGGTCGAAGCGCCGTTCAGGACCTCGTCCCACACCTCGCGCAACACCCTCCAGAACGCCTGGCGAGGCCCGGCGAACGTCTTCGCCGCCTGGCACTCGGACTCCGGGAGCCGCACGGACCAGTTCCTCCCGACCTCGCGCACCAGCGGTGTGCGGACGCCGTCGCGGTGGACGGTCTTGACGTTGTCCTGGCGCTCGAGCCAGCTGCCGCCGTACGCGATGATGCGCGTGGTGCGCGCGAGGGTGTCGTAGTCGCTGCGGCGCATGTCACGGGTCTCGCGGCCGGGAACGGGCGCGTAGCTCGAGCACGACCACTCGGGATAGGCGGTGTCCTCCGTCCAAGGCGCCGCGCATTGGTAGCGAAGCCCGTCGTCGAGATTGGTGACGCGCCGGGTCCACAGCCCCGGCGTCGGCTTCAGGTCCCTCACCTGCCAGATCCGAGGGGCGACGAGCTCGTACAGGAACGAGGCGTCGTACTCCCAGTCCTCCGTCTGGTGCCTGATCTCGCTCCCCGCGCGGACCGCGCCGCGGAGATCGGCGAAGAACAGAATGCGCTGAAGCCGTACGCGGCGGGGCGAGAGGACCTCGGCGCTGATCCACTCCTTCACGGACTTGTCCCGGTTGACGTCGTAGACGCGTGGGTCCCGCACGTAGCCGGGCTGGAGGCTCTCCACCTCGACGTAGCTGTAGTCCACCAGGTAGCAGCCCGTCATGCTCTGGATGGCGAGCAGTCCACGGCCGAGCGCATCCTCGGCGGCGTCGGCCCCCAGACCGCTCGCACCGACGAGCAGGAGCAGGCCCAGCATCGCGAGCAGTCTCCGCATCGACTCGTCCTTTCGGTCGCGCGTGGAACGTGAATCAGGGTCACCCGATCCCCGTGGTCTGTCAACCGATCGGGTCTGTATACTCCAGAAGGGAAGACCGGTCATGCTCCCGCCGCCGCTGCGACGTCTCGTGTTCGTCCTGGCCCTGGCGCTCGGCGCGACCGGGTGCGCGTCGACGCACATCGTCAATGAGTGGAGTCACCCCGAGTACGTCGCGCCGCGCTTCAACAGGATCCTCGTCATCGGCGTCAGCCAGCAAGCGAGCATTCGCCGTACGTTCGAAGACGCGTTCGTCGCCAGGCTCAAAGCGACGGGCGTGGACGCCGTACCCAGCTATCGCTATATCCCGGAGGACGGACCGGTCGACGAGGCGCGCCTGCAGGAGTCGGTGAAGCAGGCGAACGCCGATGCCGCCATCGTGACGCGGCTGGTCCGGGTGGAAACGAAGACCCGCGTGAGCCCGGGCATCTACCAGCCGGCTCCCGCCCTCACGTTCGGCTTCTATCCCGGGTACGCCGACGCCTGGCTCGGCTACTACGAACCCCCGACCGTCTACCAGTACGACGTCTACACCTCGGAGACCAGTCTCTACGACATGACGAGAAACCAGCTGGTCTGGAGCGGCACGGTGGAGACCAGGGCGCCCGGCGACATCAACAAGGAGATCTCCCACTACGTCGACACCGTGATCAAGGCGCTCCGGAGCAGGAACCTGCTGGCCGCCGGATAGCCCCGCACCAGCTCAGCACTCGCGCCCGTCACGCTCGCGCTCGCGCAAGCTGATCCCGTACCGCTTCGTCAGGCGATAGAGCGTACGCCGGTGGATGCCCAGGAGCTGGGCGGCGAGCTTTTTGTTCCATCGCGCCTCCCGCAGAACGCGGTGGACGTGGCGGGTGACCACCCCACGGAGGCTCAGGGGCGACCCGGTGGTCGTCGCACCGGACGGGCTCGCCGTCTGGACACACTTCGGCGGCAGATCCTCGGGGAGGAGCACCGGGTTCGTCGTCAGCGTGATGGCGCGCTCGATGGCGTGCTCCAGCTCGCGGATGTTCCCGGGCCAGTCGTACGCGACCAGCAGCGCCATGGTCTCGGGCGCGATGTCGGAAACCGGCTTGGCGTTCGCGGCCGCGTACCTCCGCAGGAAGTGGTCGGCGAGGAGCGTGATGTCCTCGCGTCGTTCGCGCAGCGGCGGCGCGTGGAGCGTCACCACGCTCAAGCGATAGAAGAGATCTTCGCGGAACTTCCCGCCGGCGACGAGCGCGCCCAGATCCCGGTTGGTCGCCGCGATGATCCGGACATCCACCCCGAAGTTGTCGATACCTCCCACACGCTTGACCTCGTGCTCCTGGAGGACCCTGAGGAGCTTCGCCTGGACGCACAAGCTGATCTCGCCGATCTCGTCCAGAAAGCACGTCCCGCCGTGCGCGGCCTCGAACAGCCCGCGCTTGTCGATCACCGCGCCGGTGAAGGCGCCCTTCACGTGCCCGAAGAGCTCGGATTCGAGCAGGCCCTCGGCCAGGGCGCTGCAGTCGACGGGCACGAACGCGCGGTCGGCGCGCGGGCTGGCTGCATGGATGGCCCGCGCGATCAGTTCCTTCCCCGTGCCCGTCTCTCCCTGGATGAGCACGGTGCTCCGGGTCCGGGCCACCCGAGCGACCATCTCCAGCACTTCTCGCATCGAGGCGGAGGCGCCCACGATCTCCCGGACAGGGTTCCTGTCCGCGGGGTCCGGCGCGCCGTCGAAATCGACGCGCGCGCGACGCCAGCGCGCGCGCGTCGGCTGAGTCACGACCTTCACGAGGTCAACTTCGTACGTCCGGGCCTGTGACGTGCGGGCATTTTCCGCTCCTCCTTGTCGAATTCGCTGCAGACCGGCGCCTTCGCCAGACGAGCCGCTGCAATCACCGGGTGAATCGACGTGGCGGCGCGGCAGAGTCCGAGAGACTGCCGCGCGGTGTGGGGCGTCTAGGCGATCAGAAGACGCCGCGACCGGGGAGGCGGAAAGCCGGCAAGCCGAACTGCGAAGGATGTCGGAGCCGTGCGTGATTCATGGTGCGTGACTCATCGATGTCAAGGTCAGAGTATTGGTGCTCCCGAGGCATGTCAAGGTTTAGAGCCTCGGGGCGCTGTCTCGGTGTGGCCGAATGACTCACGCGTGCGCTCGACGGCCACACGCGCGTCAACGACCTGCGCTCGCTGCGTACCGCTTGGGCGGGGCCCGAGCGCCTGTGACCGTTTTCCCGGCAGAGGTGCGAAAAGCCTCACGGGAGCGGCGCCGAACCCGTGCGGCGAGAGTCCGTGTGCCCGCAGACTTGCGCGCGCTACCTTGCTGCTTCGACCGACTGGCAAGTCTATTGCTGCAGCTCGGAGCGCGAAGGACGAGCGGCGCGCCGTCACAACGCGGTAACTGGACGGGCGGTATCTCTAGAAGTACCGGAGCCGGCGTCGTCAGGCAGCCGGCCCCTGGTGAGATGAGCCGAAAGGAGGCACGCGATGAAGGGCACCGTGGGAGATCTCCAACACCTTCACGAGCTCCGTCAGCACGGCAAGATGAATTGGTCGGAGAACGAGCACGCCTGGGCGGCGCAGCTTCTCGACATCGTCGAGGCGCTCGCGCACGAAGGGTTCGCGGAGTACAAGCGCGAGGTGACGCGCAGTCGGCGAGATCGGCCGCCGACGGGCGGCGTCTGGCAGGGACTCAACTGCCAGACGGGGGCCGTGGCGTCCGCGATCTGGGTGCAACGCACGGCCGGCGCGGAACCGATCGTCTTCATCGACATCGACGGGGAGCCCCTCGACGGCGGCACCCGGTGAGCCGAAGAGCTACGGCCTTGGCCAAGAGAAAGGAGAACGTCGTGGAAACAATGACGCAGGAACGGGCAACGCGAGCGTTCGAACAGTCGACGATGCTCGCCGGCGACGCGACGGTCGCCGCCGAGCGAGTGCTAGGCGACCTGACCGAGTTTTCGATCGTTGCCGCCAAGGAGAACGCGAGGCTGGTGGCCGAGCTGCAGATGGCGGCCATCGATGCGCTCCACGAATCGCACGCCGCCGCGGTGCGCTGGCAGACGATGTGGCCCACGGCGCTGATGGATCCGCCGCGCCTGTGCCAGAGGGCACTCGTGGAGACCATCGACTCCACCCAGCGCGCGCTCACTTACACGGGAGCCAGCGCTCGGGTCGTCCTGCAGGCGGTCGATCGCCTGCAGGCGACAGCGACGGACACTGGCCGGCGCGTCCGCGAGACCCTGGCCAGCGCCTCTGCGCTCTGGGAGCCGACGCGCCACGCCTAAGGACCGGGACGGGCGGCGTCGGGGGCGGGCCCCCCCGGCGCCGACGGATCGACGGACTACCGCTTGACGTACACGGTGTCCCCTTCGACGCGCACCTCGTAGGCGGCCACATCCGCCGCGATGGGCCCGCTCAGGAGCTTGCCGGTACGCACGTCGAAGCATGCGAAGTGCAACGGGCACTCGACGACGAAGCCCATGAGCGTTCCCGTCGAGAGTGGCGCCCCGGCGTGCCCACAGGTATCCCGAATCGCGTAGAAGGCGCCGTCGACGTTCGCGATGAGCACGCGCTCCCGATCGATGACCACGAACTTCATGGCGCCCGGCGACAGCTCGGACGCCGCGGTCACCGGCACGAAGCCGTCCTGCATGCCGTGCGGACCCGGGACGACGGCCTAGCCCGGATTATTCATGAACGACACCACGACGAACGGGCGGGTGGCGCCGGGCCAGGCAGGGGAGCCGGGGGTACGCGGCCGGCGTAGTGGGACCCCCGAGTCCCGTCCGCAGCTCGAAGAGCTGCGATTCGGGAGAGTGGGTGGCGGAGCCGGTCGCGTACCCCCGGCTCCCCTGCCTGGCCCGGCGCCACCCGCCCGCCGATCGCGTCGATCGTTCATGAATAATCCGGGCTAGCCAGCCTCGCCGAATCGTGTGTCGCCCGCGTGCCGCTGAGAGCCTCGGCTCGACGGGACGCGTACGAGAGGCTCCACGGCGAATCCGGCCTTGCGCCAGCCCTCGAGCCCCCCGCTCAGAGGGTGGATATTCTTGAAGCCGTTGGAGGCCAGGCGGAGGGCCAGCCGGGCGCTCGTCGCCTCTCTGGGCTCCGCACAGTAGAAGACCACCTCGCTGTCCGGTGGGATCTGGTGGTGAGAATGCCGCAGCGTTTCGGGAGCGATCCGGCGCGCGCCCGGGATTCCGTGCGGATCCGCCTCGATGTCCAGCGCCGTTCTCAGGTCGACGACCACAAGGTGGTCGCCGGCGTCCAGCCGTCGCTGGAGCTCCATCGGGGTGATTCGAGCCTTTCGGAGATGACTGAGGAAGCGCTTCCGTCTCACGTACTTGAACACGAGGTAGACGATCAGCACCGTAGCGATGACCAGGGCAAGCGGCATCCCGAGGCGAGCGGCCCAGGCCGCCACGAGACCGATGACATCCGAGAAGAGGTAGCCGAGAGTGATCCAGGCTCCGGCCCAGAGCAACGAGCCGGTCGCGGCGTAGAGCAGGAATCGGTCGAGGCGAATGGGAACCACGCCAGCGAGTCCGGCGGCGAGCGGGTTCAGGCCAGGCAGAAACTTTGCCAAGACGATATACCGCACGCGATGCGCGACGAACCGCTCCTTGGCGTCCCGGATGAAGGAGTCCGGGTCCAGGGAGAACCGGCACAGGGTCTCGAGCACTCGGGCTCCATGGGAGCGGCCCAGCGCGTACCAGAGCACGTCGGCGCCGAGGGTGGCGGCCATCGCCGCGCCAACGGCGAGCGCGAGGTGCATCTGGCCGGAGCCGGACAGGACGCCGGCTCCGAGCAGCATGGGGACGGCCGGGGCTGGCATCCCCGCCTGCACGGCAAACGCCCAGACGAAGACTATCGTCACGCCGTGCTGCATGAGGAGATCAGGCATGGGGGTCCGCTGTCACGAGCCTCATCTGACCGCCTCCTTCTCCACATCCGTCCACTGAGCGTCGGTCAGGCTCCAGCCGCCCCCGAGCGCCTTGTAGAGCCGGACATGGGCGAGAAGCCGATCGCGGCGGATCTGCGCCAGCGTGTATTGCGCCGGGTAGAGCTGCTGCTGAGCCTCGAGCACCTCGAAGTAGTTGGCGAGCCCCTGGCGATAGCGATCCGTCGCATGCCCGACGGCTTCCTCCAAAGCCTTCACCGCCCCCCCCTGGCCCGTTTCTGCCTCGCTCAACTTGCCAAGCGCGGTGAGCGCGTCCGAGACTTCCCGGAGCGCGGTGAGCACCGCCTGCTGGTATTGAAGCTTCGCCTGCTCCCACTGCGCGACGGACGCCCGATAGTTCCCAAGAGTGCGGCCCGCGTTCAAGAGCGGTCCGCTCAGCACGCCGGCGACGGCCCATATCGTCGCGGTGCCGCCCGTGAGAGCCGACACCTCGGGGCTCGCCGTTCCGAACAGCCCGGTCAGGCTCAGCTTCGGGAAGAACTCCGCCTTGGCAACACCGATGCGCGCGTTGAAGCTCTCGAGCAGTTGCTCCGCCTGGCGGAGATCGGGCCGCCGCTCCAGGAGCGCCGACGGCAACCCCGCGGGCACAACCGGCACCACGGGTTGCTCGTACATCGGCCTGCCACGGAGAATCGGACCGGGGTTCTTACCGAGCAGAATGCTGATCTGATTCTCCTTCGCCACGATGGCGCTCTCGAGCTGCGGGATGTTTGCCTGGGCTTCGCCGAGAGCCCCCAGGGCCCGAGACGTCTCGAGCTTCGAGGCAACGCCCAGCGTGAAGCGATCCTGGAACAGATCGAACGTGTGCTGATAGGCGTCCCGGCTGTCCAGGGCGACCTGGAGCCGCACGTCGAGAGCCAGGAGCTCGAAGTACGCCTGCGCCAGGTCGCTGACCAGCGTCAGCCACACGCCGCGCCGGGCGTCTTCGGTGGCCAGGAGGGTCGCGCGAGCCGCCTCGGTCGACCGACGGATGCGGCCCCAGATGTCGAGCTCCCAGGACATGGCGACCGTGGCGGAATAGAAATTGCTCGTCTCGGGGGCCTGGCCTCCCGGACTGCCCAGGATGCCGGGTTCGACCTTGCCCCTCGACACGCCAGCGCTGTAGTCGAGCGACGGGAAGAGATCCGACCGACTGACGACGAAATTGGCCCGGGCCTCCTGCACCCGAGCGGCGGCGATCCGCACGTCGTAGTTGTTGCGCAACGCTTCCTGGATCAGGTCCTTCAGGATCGGATCGCGGAAGATCTCCCACCAGGGCGCATCGGCGAGTGAGACGGCCTCCGCCGTCGCCTGCCCACGGAACGTCTGGGGCTCGGCCACGGCGGGCCGCTTGTAGTCGGGGCCGATCGCACAGCCCCCCAGGAGCGCGGCCGCGCCGATGCCAGAGGCGATCCATCCGCGCACGGATGCGGTCATGGTCGTCTTCCGTCCGCGGCAGGGGCGTGGTCCGCGCCTCCCTGGATCGGAGCCAACGCCCCGGCCGGTATAGCCGTCTGCTCGCGCTTTCGTCCGAAACGCTCACTCACGTAGAACGTGACGGGAATGATGAAGATGGCGATGAGGGTCGCGGCCAGCATGCCCCCGATCACCGTCGCGCCCAGGATCTGTCGGGAGTTGGCGCCGGCGCCTTTCGAGATCACGAGCGGAAGAACGCCGAGGATGAAGGCGAAGGCGGTCATGAGAATGGGGCGCAGCCGGACGCGGGCGCCGGCGAGCGCGGCGTCGACGAGCGAGGCGCCACGCTCGTATTCTTCCCTGGCGAACTCGACGATCAGAATAGCGTTCTTGGCGGCCAGGCCGATCACCATGACCAGGCCGATCTGGGAGAACACGTCCAGCTCGAGCCGGCCGAGCCAGAGCGCGCCCAGGGCGCCCAGGACGGCGATGGGCGTGCCCAGCAGGACGCCGAACGGCAGCGTCCAGCTCTCGTACTGGGCGGCCAGGAGCAGGAACACCACGAGCAGCGAGAAGCCGAAGACGGCGTATGGAGGGATGCCTTCCTCCGCCACCTTTTCCTGGAACGACATCCCCGAGTAGTCGAAGCCCATGTCGCGTGACATGGTCTGCGCGAACACCTCCTCGAGCGCCCGCATCCCCTGCCGGGTGCTATAACCGGGCGCGAGCAGTCCGTTGATCTGCGCCGCACGGTACTCGTTGAACCGCGTGGTGAACTCCGGGCCGTTGACCTGTCTCATGGTGACCAGCGTGGACAGCGGCACCGGCTGGCCGGCGGCGTTGCGCACGTAGAACTGACCGACGTTCTCGGCCCGGGTTCTGAACTCGCCCTCGGCCTGGACGTATACCTGCCAGACCCGTCCGTACTGGTTGAAGTAATTCACGAAGGCGCCGCCCAGGAACGCCTGCAGGGCCTGGTAGACCGCGGAGAGGGCGATCCCCTGCTTGAGAACCTTGTCGCGATCGACCTCGGCAAAGAACTGCGGCGCGCTCGGCAGCAGAGTGGTGAAGAGCCGGGCAAACTCGGGTCGCTTCCGCGCGGCGGCGAGGAACGTGGCGGTATTCTCGGCCAGGAACGCGGGATCCCGGCCCGCGCGATCCTCCAGCATGAACGTGACGCCGCCGGACGTCCCGATGCCCGGGATGGCGGGAGGCGCGAAGGCGAAGGCCTGAGCCTCGACCACACCGGCCAGCCGCTGGTTCAGCCGCCCTATGATCACGTCGGCCGTGAGCCCCTTCTTGTCCCGCGCATCCCAGTCGTCCAGTGTGATGAAGTAGAAGCTGTTGTAGGTCGTCGTCACCAGGCTCAGCAGGCTGAAGCCCGCCACGCCGGTGTAGTACTTGATGCCGGGCGTCGTCTTGAAGATGGCGTCGAGCTTGTCGTTGACGGCCGCGGTGCGGTCCAGCGACGCGGCCAGCGGAAGCTGGACGTTGGCGAAGAAATAGCCCTGATCCTCGTCGGGAACGAAGCCGCCGGGCAGCCGGGAGCCGATCAGGCCGGCGAATGCGGCCGCGACGAGGAGGAGGATCATCGACACGGCCGACTTGCGGATCAGATGGCCACAGGCGCCGACGTAGCCGTCGGTGGCGCGGGCGAACCAGCGGTTGAAGCCACGGAAGAACGCCCCCAGCGGGCCCCGCATCTCCTGCCTCGGCCGCAGAAGCAACGCGGACAGCGCCGGGCTCAGCGTGAGCGCGTTGAACGCCGAGATGAGGACCGACACGGCGATCGTCACCGCGAACTGCTGATACATCCGCCCCGTGATGCCCGGGATAAAGGCCGTCGGCACGAACACGGCCGCCAGGATGAGCGCGATCGCCACCACCGGTCCCGAGACCTGCTCCATCGCCTTGAAGGCGGCGTCGCGGGGGGAGAGCCCCTGCTCGATGTGGTGCTCGACCGCCTCGACCACCACGATGGCGTCGTCCACCACGAGGCCGATGGCCAG
>Ga0137403_10007712_pt1 | contig 12116 bp, 10 predicted proteins | sample CZOMad2_1_16fung_FD_122057 | JGI IMG/M metagenome (GOLD analysis project Ga0137403, IMG submission 122057) | Vadose zone soil fungal communities from Angelo Coast Range Reserve, California, USA - CZOMad2_1_16fungal (Hybrid Assembly) | ecosystem: Environmental > Terrestrial > Soil > Vadose zone...
GCCGTGCCACCGTCCGCGCATACTTCGGCTGGCATCTGCGACGCTCTCAGCCATCACCACGCCACCGGTCCAGTTCACCAGTGTTCTCCCGGTGCTCGATTCTGCGACCGACTGCCGTTCAAATCCCATAGCGCCCCGCGTCCGCCGCAAACGCCAGCGGCTTCCTCCTAGTCTCCTCATCGAAAACGCCTCGGTTCGAGATCCCCTCCGCCCAAAAAGTTTGCCCCGAGGCGTTTCCGATCAAGGCTAGCGACCACACTTCCAGAATCATTGGATCCGCAGCGCACTGATGAACGGGAGATCCAGCTTCCCCCACCTATCCGCGATCTGTCACTTTACGGAATGATCTTGGCTTCGGCCCCCTGATCAACCATTGCCAAGCGCTGCTCTTTGAGGGTTCCCGTCTGTAGATTCATTCGCCTTCGCGCCTTGATCTTCGACTGTTGGGACGTGAAAAGCAGTCTCCCCATCGGCGCGAGGCGGAACTGTTTGGGCCCCCATTCTCCCTGCATAATTCCCCCAGCCGAATGACTGTTCGTTCCAAGCAGCAGATGGCCGATTTCGTGTGCGATGGCGCAACCTAGAATTATGGGGACCTCGTTGTCGCTCCCAGCGAGACGCACCGCATATTCGTAGTAGACACTGGCAAGAGTCGGGAGGAAGGCAACACCGAAGAGAGTGTCATGGGACCCGCTTCGGGTTCGGCCGGGAAGAAACCTGAGAACCACGTCCACCGGTTCGCGCGCCTTGCCGCACAGCCCCTTTCGGGCGTCGGCAGAGTGACGGTCCAGGCAGTCTATCCAGACCGCCCGCAAGCCAGCCTCGCCGAGGATTCTCCCAGCTTCAGTTTCTGCTTGGCCGACTGCCGCGGGCGGCGCTTGCCCGATGTTGTAAACCAATATCGTAATTGGGAGACCGGGTTCTATCTCGCGTCTGTGAGAAGCATTGGGGGCGGCGTTCGCAGCACGGGGAGTTGTTGCTGGTACTCTGCGACCTCGTAACTCGTTGCGAGGTTGTCTTCCTCACGTTCTATTCGTGCTTGCGTCTCCACGCGAATTCGTTGGGACTGTTCGGGAGTGAAAAGCAGATCCCCTGCCAGCGCCTGGTGGATTTGTCTCTCTTCCCACTCTGCCTGCATTACTCCCTGTTTGGAATGACTGTTGGAACCAAGCAGCAGATGCCCGATCTCGTGCGCGATGAAGCAGCCCAGAATCATGGGTAGTCCCAAGCCTGCGTCGTCGCCAGTGAAGCGCAAATTGTCGTCGTAGTAAACGCTGGCTAGAGCCGGGAAAACTGCAAAACCTAAGTGATCGCCTTGGAACCGGTTGCTAGATGTTGTTGGCTTGACCAGTATCCTAAGTCCTATGTTGTTAGGTCCCCACCCGTTCTGACAGACGGCTTGCGCCTCGGTGTCAGAGTGTCCCGCCGGACACTCGAACCAGCTTGCGCGCACCCCAGCCTTCAAGAGGATGCGGCCTGCTTCGCGTTCGGCTCCGGCAAGTGTCGCACCCGGTGCTTGCGTGATGTTGTAAACCAGTATCTTAATTACAGGATAGACCTTCGCCGGGTCTGACTTGCCAGCGAACCCAGTCGCCGGGAAGACGAAGCCAATGATGGCCACCAAGCCCGCGATCTCCAGGCTGAGCCGGAGGGAAGGCCGGCGCCCAGGCTTCTGCGGCGCAGAATCCAAGTCCCTGATCCGGGTTGTCATGTCGTTCTCCTCCTGCGGGTTGCGCGATGTTCGGCAATCTGGCGCATACGAGCAGGGATCTCAATGGAAGGCAGGTGCCGGCGGGGTGGAACGCATGTTTCCCCTATCGTGGGCCGAAAGGAAATCAATTTCGGCTCAGTTTTCGATCTACCGACTTCACGACCAAGTTCAGTAGCCCGGACGCTCTCTGCAGGGGACTAGAAGCGCTTTCGACGCCGCTGTCCGCCCAAGCATTCGTTTGGCCTGCTCGGGCAAGAACAGAAGGGTCCCCATGGCAATGCGGCTAAGCTCACCGCTTTCCCAATGTGCTCGCATGATGCCGTTAATGGCATGGGCATTTGATCCGAGCAGCAGATGCCCCATCTCGTGAGTCATGACGCTGCCGAGAATTTCGCCAAGATCAACGTTCGAGTTCGCGTGAAGCTCCTGCGCTCTTTTCCAAAACACATCGCTGTAACGGCCGGTTCCGTCGGCCGCCAGGAAGGCGACGCCGAACGCTGCGTCACTCGTTGAGCTTGCGAGGCGAGCGGTGATCCTTAGGGCAAGGTGGCCTGGCGCGTCGATTTCATTACAGGCTGCGGCACCGCGGCCACTGTTTACATGAGTACAGTTGAGCCAGGTCACGTCAAAACCAGCGCGCGAGAAGATCCTCGCTGCTTGCTGCTCGGCACGCGTCAAAGTATCGGATGGAACTTGGGCATCGTTGTAGATAGAAACAGTGACTTGTGGATTTTCCGCGAAGGTCTTTGACGTCGATCCCCAAAGATTGAAGCTTGTAAGGGCAAACAGAATGGCAGCTTTGAACGCTCGATGCACGGCACTTCACCTCTGCAACAAGGCCGAGCATCGGTTTTTCGACTACGTACCTCAACGCTCCACGGGTAACTAGCGGGTGATATCTCGGTGACGAAATAAGTCTCTATCCGTCAGATACTTAGGCGTACGCATCACATGTTGAAAGGGCCTGGTATTCTGCGTTCGTGACCAGGGGCCGCCGTCCAAGAACGGGTCGCGCGGGGAACCGCGAGCTGCCCGCAGAGGTCCAGCTCAGGATGGGCGCGACGCGCCGGAGCTGCTCCCGAACCGTGCTAGACTGCGGCGTCGTGGGAGTTTACTGTGTCCGCCGGTTCCTCACCGCGAATTATCCGTTTCAGTACGTTCGAGCTGAATCTCCAAACAGGGGAACTACGCCAGCAGGGACAGAAGCTAAAGCTCCAGGAACAGTCCTTTCTAGTGTTGGCGGCGCTGCTTGAGCGACCGGGAGAAGTGGTTACCCGAGAGGAATTGCGCAGCAAACTCTGGCCGGTGGACACCTTCGTCGATTTCGATCACAGCCTGAATGCTGCCATCAAGAGGTTGCGCGATGCGCTGGGCGAATCGGCGGACGCGCCCATCTTCATTGAGACACTCGCTCGCCGAGGATATCGCTTCATAGCTCCGGTCGACGGTAGCCTCAGTCCAAACACAGTCGGAATAGCGCCCGCTTTGGAGCCAAGCAAATCGCATCCACGGCACCGTGTACGCCCGTGGATGTTCGCCATGGCTAGCTTGTTGATCGCGGCCGCCGCGATACTGCTGTTCATCTCGCGCGAGCTGGTGCCTGCACCGAAGGCGCCGCGGTTGGTCCCATTGACGACCTATCCCGGCCGCGAGTACGAACCTGCGCTCGCGCCCAATGGCAACCGTGTCGCGTTCGCCTGGTCCGGTCCGGATGTGCCGATCGGGCGTACTGCCAGCATCTACATCAAACAGATAGGAGAGGAACACGCGCTGCGCCTGACCTCGGTTCCTGGGGCGATCGACTTCGGCCCGGACTGGTCGCCTGACGGTGCCTATATCGTGTTTGGGCGGTTTCCGGCGCCGACCGCGGCACCGGGCACGGTTGAAGAAGGCATCTACATCGTGCCCGCCACGGGCGGTGCCGAACGTCGAGTGCATAGCACAAACTGGACATTAAGCCCGATTGTCGATTCGCGCGTGGTGTGGGCGTCCGACGGCAAGACCGTCGCGTTTTCCGACCGCCCCGTTGGACGAAGCCACTACGCGCTGTTCTCGCTTGACGTGGCGACGCTGAGTACACGCCAGATCACCTTTCCCCCGGAATCGTCAAATTTTGGCGACCTTCACGTTGCTTTTTCTCCTGATGCACGAACGCTGGCGTTCCTCCGCGGCACCAAGGATGGGATGGATGTTTATGTCATTCCCGCCGCGGGCGGCTCAGAGCGTCGGCTTACGTTCGACAACCGCGACTTGGCGGGACAGCGCAGGGTCTGGTTGGTCGGACTCACGTATACGAGTGACGGTCACGACATCATCCTCGGAGGCAACGGTCTGTGGCGCATCCACGCCACCGGCAAGGCCAAGCGGGCCGAGCCTGTTCGTGGGCTCGGCTTCACTGCGTTTAACCCGTACATCCGTGGCAACCGGCTGGTATATGGCGCTCCGACCTGGGACGCTGATGTCTACCTGTTGCCTCTAAGGAGCGAGACGGATGCCGGCGAACCGAGGAAACTGATCGCTTCCACCTTTCTCGACGCAGACGCGCAACTGTCGCCCGACGGCCGTCATGTCGTCTTCTTGTCGGATCGCACTGGAGCCGACGAAATCTGGAAGGCGAACTCCGATGGTTCTACCCCGATGCAGCTCACGTTCCTGTCCAGCTATTGCGGAACCCCGCGGTGGTCAGGGAGCGGGCGAGACATCGTCTTCAGCGCGGAACCGCAAGGTAACGCGGACCTATTCGTCATTTCTGCCGATGGCGGACAGCCGCGGCAGCTCACAACCGATTCGAGCAATGAAACTACACCGAACTACTCCCGCGATGGCCGGTGGATCTATTTTGCTTCCGACCGTGGCGGTTCTTGGAACGTCTGGAAGATGCCGGCCGAGGGCGGGCCTGCGACCCAGGTGACTCGCAACGGCGGGTTTTTCGCGTCCGAATCCCCCGACGGCAAATACCTCTACTACGCAAAGGCGCTAGACGCTCCGGGGTTATGGCGCGTGCCGCTCAGTGGCGGCAGCGAAGAGAAGGTCCTCGACTCTCCTCCCCCGGGGTTCTGGGGCTACTGGGCCGTTAGCGCGAACGGTATCTACTACGTGGATGAGCCTGCGCCCAGAGCGCGGATTCGGTTCCGCAACTTCCGGACGCGTCGTGATTCGGTGGTGAAGGTGATGTCGAATGCCGCCTGGATCGGATCTCCTGGCATGAGTCTCAGTCCTGACGGAAGTGCCATAGTGTTCGTTCAACTCGACCAATTCACCAGCGATCTCATGCTGGTCGAGGATTTCCACTGATCCTAGAACTCAAGGCGAACTGCGAACTGCACCTGCCGCTGCGGCGTGTTGTTGAGAGACGCAGTACTTGTAATCTTCCCGGCAGTGCCGAGGTTACAGTCAACGCAGACATCAGCAGCCCAAGATTCACAACATTGAAGACGTTGAAAATGTCCGCACGAACCGTTGCGCGGACTGAACGGGAAAAGACGAAACCAGAATTGTCGCAAACTCTCAGCGGCGGTGGTAAAGTTCGGAACACGTTGGGGATCACTAATGTGTTTGCGTCCCCGTTGCGAAGGATCTTCCGTTTGCCCGGACTTGTGGAAAAAACCTGTCCATCCATCGAGTCCTGGAAATTCTCTAGCTTCACTCACTAGGGCGGCCATAGTCTTGGTGAGCCTAGGTTGGTGCGCCTTGGTGCCCACACCCGCAGTCGCTCAAGCGGTCTACGGGAGCCTCTTCGGCACGGTCACGGACCAATTTGGGGCAGCGGTGGTCGGCGCGAGGCTGACGATAACTTCTATTCAAAAAGGCGTCACATTTAAGACCACTACCAATGGAGCCGGCAACTATAGCGTAACCCACCTCATACCGGATCAATATGATGTTCGGTCCGAAGCTCTAGGATTCAAAGCTGTGGAATCCACGGGCATCCCGGTGTATGCAGACCAGGCGGCCCGTGTCGATATACAGCTCCACGTCGGGGCCAGGCAAGAAACACTAACCGTCTCAGCCGAAGACATACCATTGATCAAGACCGACCGGGCGGATGTGGCCACTACATTCAGCGAGAAAGAGGTCGAAAGTCTGCCCTTATTCAATCGAAACTTCACTAGCCTGGAACTTCTTACTCCAGGCACTTCACAGTTAGGATGGCAGCACGCTTCATCGGAAAACCCGCAAGGCGGGATTCAGATCATGGTTAACGGGCAACACTTCAGTGGCACGTCCTATCAGCTTGACGGTACGGACAATCGCGACCCTATCCTAGGAATCATCGTGATCAATCCCACCCTGGAATCCGTCACGCAGACGAAGGTGACCACACAGAATTATGACGCGGAATTTGGAGAGGCATTGGCGGGGGTGGTCACGGTCCAGACCAAATCCGGCACGAACGATTGGCATGGCAGTGTCTTTGAGTTCCGTCGCACCGGCTGGGGACAGGCCCGCAATCCGTTTACACAGCCACCAGACAAGCCTTTGCCTGCTATCAAGTGGAACCAATTCGGTGGCTCGATCGGCGGCCCGATTATCAAAAATCGTCTGTTCTTCTTCGGCGATTATCAGGGGACACGGCGCTCGAACGGCACCTCAGTGCGGTTGAACGTCCCGACCGGACTGGTGCGCTCGACCTGCCTTGATTCGACAGTTCCATTTTGCAATCTGAGCGAGTACCCGCAACCTATTTTTGATCCGGCTACCGGCAACCAATTCGCGAATAACCTGATCGCACGGAACCGGATATCACCTCAAGCTGTCAATCTATTGGAACTCTTGCCCGGGCCCAACGTCCCAGGCGCAGGGATTACGCAGAACTACATTACGTCAGGCGCTGAACAATTCAACGACGATGGTTTCAATATTCGCGTTGACCACAACACCACGGAGAAACTGAAGATTTTCGGGCGCTACAGCTTTGCTGACTTCAGACAACACGCTGTGGGGGCATTTGGGCCCGTGGCTGGAGGCGTCGGATTATCCCTGGACGGGTTCGTTGGTCAATCGCTGGTTCGGAACCAGAGTTTTGCGGCGGGTTTCGACTATATTCTGCGTCCCAGCCTGCTGGCTGATTTTCGATTTGGCTTCTTCCGCTATCACGTGAACGTCCTGCCCAACGGGGCTGGAACAACACCCGCAAAGGATGCAGGGATCCCCGGGTTGAACCTGGGTGACACCCTTACTTCAGGCATGCCCTTCTTTATTGTCGATGGACAGGAAGGAGACCAGTTCGTTTTCGGCACTATTGCCCCGCCGACCCTGGAAAGGGAACAGCAGTTTCAATGGGTAAACAACTGGACGAAGACGGAAGGGAACCATCTCTTCAAGTGGGGTACTGACATCCGTTACGCTCGGAACCTTCGCGTGGCCAGCAGTGGCGCGCGCTCAGGCAGTCTGGCTTTTTTTAATTCGCGAACCCAAGGGCCCAGTGGGGGTGGCCTGGGTTTGGCTACGTTCCTGCTTGGCGACGTGAGCATTTTCAGCCGGTATGTAAATAAGACTTACAACGCAGGAGAACGTCAGAAGCGCTGGTTCTTCTACGGCCAGGATACTTTCCGCATCACTCGCAGGCTAAGTCTCAACTACGGACTGCGGTGGGAGATTTACTCTCCGCAATCGGTCACGGGAAAGGGAGCAGGTGGGTGGGTAGATCTCAACACTGGGTTGGTCAGTGTCGCTGGTTATGGCAACATCAACCTGCAAGGAAATGTGAAGAACAACTTTACTAACTTGGCGCCGCGCCTGGGCGTCGCTTATCAAGCTACGCCCAAAACGGTGGTTCGGCTGGGATATGGGCGGAGCTTTGACATTGGGGTATTTGGCTCGGTATTTGGGCACACGGTTACGCAAAACTTGCCGGTTCTGGTGCAGCAGCAGCTCAACCCTCCTGCATTCACCGGTCGCGTGTTCAACCTTTCGCAAGGACCGCCAACGGCCACTTTCCCTACGGTTCCGTCTTCGGGACAGTTCAGCCTTCCCGACCAGGTGAGTGCCTACGTACTGCCAACCAAAATGCGGTTGCCCACGCTCGACGCTTGGAATGTCACCCTGCAGCAGGCGATCACGCCTACGCTTTCGCTGCAAGTCAGCTATGTAGCCAATAAGGGTACTCACGTGTTCGCAGGCAATGTCCCCAACTATGATGCCAATCAAGCCAGCATCGTCGGGTTCGGTACTTTGTCGACTGATGAGCGAAAACCATTCTTTAAGAAATTCGGCTGGACACAGCAGATCAACTATTTTGGCAGCGACGCCTCCGACAATTACAACTCCCTGCAAGCGGCAGTGGAAAAGCGCTTTGCCAAGGGATTCCAGTTCCTGGCTCATTACACATGGTCGAAGTCGCTAAATTACGACAGCGACTATTATGCGATCAATCCCAGGCTAAATTACGGTGTCGCCGACACCGATCGAAAACATGTGTTCCTTCTAACAGGTCTCGTTGAGCTGCCCTTCGGTAGGGGCAAGACTTTTCTCGGGGGCGTCCGCGGGATCGCAGACCGCATCGTCGGTGGTTGGTCGCTCAGCGGAACCATGACCTGGGAAAGCGGCCTGCCATTTTCCCCATCATATTCATGTTTTGCAGACCGGGACACCGGTCCCTGCCGGCCCAATCTTGTCGGAGCTGTTCACATCACGGGAAGCAGGAACGGCTACTTCACGACCACCGGTGGCGTACCACTTCAACCACATGGCACGGCCGGAGACACGATTGGACCGTGGCAGCGGCCTGCTTTCGGGACGTTCGGAAGCGCGGGCCGGAATTCACTTCGCGGGCCTGGCTTCTCCCAAGCGGACGTCTCAGTCGCAAAGAACTTCTCATTGAAAGAGGGTATCTCGATTCAATTCCGGACAGATATCTTCAACCTTTTCAATAAAGTCAATTTGGACAATCCCGAAAATCCCCAAACGTGCGTGGATTGCCAGGGCGGCGGGACGATTATAAACACAGCCTTCCGCGGTAGGGCATTGCAACGGCAAATTATGTTTTCACTGAGGCTGCAGTTCTGATCTGGGGAGACTTACCGGATTTTCGCGACACTCCCGTGAGTCGCGGCTCAGTTTATGCCGTATCGAAACGGTTTCCTTTCGGCCCACGACAGGGGAAGCATGCCAAGCGTTTTGGGAACCTAGACTTCCGCGTGCGAAAATACCTGTTTGGACAGAATTCGACCTAGGCCTCCAGAACGCTTGCACACAGTTCGTAGAGCGGCGTCGCGTCCGCTATCGTCGCTGCTAGGTGTTCAAAACGGTCGGGTATAGGGACGCCAAATCTTCTCAAGAGCTTACTGGGAAAGGCCACTTTTACCGCAGGCACAAAAAGGCACAACTTCATCGCCAATTGTCTGGCCCGGTTTGCCTAATCGCCAGTGTTTTCGGGCATCCGGAGCTGTTCTTGTAGGCACAAAAAGGCCCATGCAATTCAGTCAGATCAGGCGGCTGCAGCCGCAGGTGCGCGAAAGAGGCGAATGACCCGGTTGTTCCCGAACAAGCGTCGCTATTCAGCTTGAGCTAAATCAGGGAAAATAAGCAGGATGTCTCGGTGCCCCTGAGCTGCTCCAATGAGGATGGCCGAAGAGTGACGAAAGCTACTGGGGCCAGCCTCGAGGAGTGAAAATGTTCAAACCGAATCTGAGTATTCTTCCAAGGCCTCAGAAGCAGCTTTGGGTTGAATTGAGAGATACTCCGAAAACGTTTGTGCTTTATGGAGGCACGGCTCTGGCATTGCGGCTCGGGCACCGACAATCGGAGGACTTTGACTTTTTTTCCAACAAGTCCTTTCAGCCCACTTCACTGCGCACGAGCATCCCATACTTAAAACACGCCGAAATGACCCAATTCCAAGAAAACACACTAACGGCGATTGTGGATCGGAATGGTCCGGTGAAGCTCTCGTTCTTTGGATCTCTGGGAATCAAGCGCGTGCAGGATCCTGATATCGTCGAAGAAAACGGGGTTCAGATTGCTTCGATGCTGGATCTGTTTGCCTCAAAGCTGAAGACTATTCAGGTAAGTGCAGAACAGAAGGATTATCGGGACATTGTGGGCGCTCTGAATGCGGGTTTAACCCTGGCGGAAGGTTTATCCGCTGCTGTTGCGATCTACGGGCGAGAGTTCAATGGAGCTCTAAGCCTCAAGGCACTAACGTTCTTTGAGGATGGCGACCTGCCTAGATTGACACCTGAGACGCGAAAGAAATTGCTCGGGGCGGCAACTTCGGTAAACTTAAAGCGGCTCCCATTGGTCTCAGCGAGACCAGGTCTCAGCCCGGAGGAAGAGGAATGATGAATTATTCCGAGGATCTCCGGCAAGTCGCCAAGCGCGTTGTTTGGTTCAAGCCACCGGAGGAGACCTTGAACGAGACAAAGCTGTTTCTCGCTCATGTGATGACCTACGGCACTCTGGCAGATATTGTTACTGCGATGGAATATTACTCCGATGCCGATTTCGACCTCGTCTTGAGAGACCCACCCGCCGGGATCTTTGACGCGCGCTCATGGAACTATTGGAACCTGCGCTATCACCATGAGCCAGTTCCGCCCCTGCCCCAACGCGAGTTTCCCCAAACCGACGCTCCCGGGGTCTGATGAGTTTTAGCTTCTAAGCGTCCTCTCTCCATCATCCCCTGTCCATCGTCTCCTCGATTCAATTGTTTGTTTCTACCCCCATTCACAGCTTTGCAAGTCACAACCATCACAACCTAAGGAGGAAATCCATGAGTACTAGAACTCTTGTTCCCGGTCCTCTGCCCAAAATTGGGCGGCGCGAACTGGAGCAAATCCCTGTCCCAGAAGCAACCTTAACCCACAAACCCGTGCCGCATCATGTCATCGTTGAGGCATTGGTTGAAACCCTCAGCTTTCGCCACCTCGGCGTGGTGAATGAGTTCTTTCAACACCTCGGCAAGGTTCGCCATGGTATTTCCCCCTCACATTGTTTGGAATAACAGCGCCGTCCATACACACTCAGCCTACCAGTTGGGGACCTATCTGGAAGCGGTGGGGATAACTGACAATGCGCCGATGTGTCCATGGATCATGGCAGACGCGCAGTTCGGTGTGGGCTTTGGCGGTGTAGCACTTTTTCGAGTTGGGCCATGGTGGATTCCTTTCTGAAATGAACTGCCGCCGCATTCTAGATAAGCAAGTATCCGTCCATCCGTAAGGTGCTGAAAGGGGACCGGTTGATTGCCGGAATCATGTTGCATACTCGGCAAGACGACGCGCTCTCAGCAGAACCTCGTCTGAATCGCAAAGTGACCCAGCACCGATGGCACATGCGCTTGCTGGCCACATGCAACAGGGCTTGGTGGAGGATCGTCGCTGGATCCGCAAACAAGACTACGTCGAAGGTTTGGCGTTGGCACAGTTGGCTCCGGGCCCTTTGGCGGCCCAACTTGCAATTTATCTCGTCTACGTCCGCAATGGAATTATGGGCGCCACGGCGGTAGCGGTCGCCTTCGTGCTGCCTTCGTTCCTGATGGTGCTGGCGTTCCTTCCACCTCATCTTCACGCCACCGCCGGTGTGAACTTGCAAGCCAATCACGCCATCGGTGAATTTCGGAGCCGGGTCTGTATAATCTGCAACCTTCAAGCCGTTGAGATGAGTGACAATGTGATTGCCTCGCACCGACGCCTGGAGATCACTCCACTCGCCCGGCTTCAGTGCCCTCTCTCCCTCCTGCGTTGGAATCGCCACCCAGCCGCGCCCGCCGCTTTCATAGAGTCCGCCGGTATGCTTTTCGAGGTTCGGGTCTACTTCCACCTGCATCCCCTCGATATCCGGACCCCTCTGCGGGTCGATGCCGAACAATCCTCGCGTGGAAAAAGACGCCGCTGTTACCAGCCGCCTCGCCCTTGAATTTAAGGCGCAGGTCGAAGTCGCGATAGGTCTTCGCGGTGGCTAGGTAGCCGTATTTCTGAGCCGCGCTTTCGCAAATGATAGTACCCTCGTCGACGAACCACTTTTCTTTACCGTCAATCTTCCACCCGGTCAAATCCTTCCCGTTGAAGAGAGGAACCCACTCGCGTTCCCGCGGCACCTGCGCGCCTGGACCGAGCCCGAGGAGTAACATGGCTGCGAGAAAGGTAACGATACTTCTCATGGCAAAGCCTCCATCTTTTAGGGTTCAGTTCGTCTCTGTCTTTGTAAGGAGAGACAACAACTCATTCAACGGCTTCGCGAGAGGAAGAGCGGCAACTTGTAGCAGGAAAGACCTCCTGGTAGGGAGTTCCAATCTCGGGTGCGGCAGCTATGCAAATTTCTCCGGTCATGACAAAGCTTTACAAAAATGTGGCGCCATGGGCTTGACTCGCACTTCGGTTTTTTCTAGGGTGAACCTTCTGTGCCCAACTAGGGACGAGGGGAAAAAGAATGGCTATGCAAACTCAAACCCAAGAACCAGCAA
>Ga0137403_10007714_pt1 | contig 12115 bp, 9 predicted proteins | sample CZOMad2_1_16fung_FD_122057 | JGI IMG/M metagenome (GOLD analysis project Ga0137403, IMG submission 122057) | Vadose zone soil fungal communities from Angelo Coast Range Reserve, California, USA - CZOMad2_1_16fungal (Hybrid Assembly) | ecosystem: Environmental > Terrestrial > Soil > Vadose zone...
TTGTGCCGGCCGGATCCGGGGCGCCATGCGGCTTGCTTGGCACTAACTCCCTTGATCGATTGCTTGAGGTTCGGTCCATGCCAGGTCTTTTTCTCGTAGGCTTCATCGAAGAGGGCAAGCACTAGCTTTGCGGAATCCACTGTGGCCTCCTCGGGCCATCGTAGCAGGAACCTGGTTTGGAGGAACGAGGCAGCCGAGAGCCTTCGTGTACACCCTCATGAGCCGGATGATTGTGAAACAAGAGAGCTTGAGAAATTGGCGCTCGAGAGGTTACGAGTACTCAGAATGGGGGCTCCGTCGTGCGGGATCAACGGAGATGAGCGTCGAACCAGGCGACGGTGCGGCGGATGCGGTCGCGCTGGTGCTCGGGCTTCACGAAGTGGTGGCCTTCGTGTTCGTAAACGACGAGCTGGGTTTCGACTCCGAGAGTTTTGAGGGCGTGCCAGAATTCGTAGGATTGGGGCGTGGGGCATTCGCCGTCGCTGTCGCCGACGAGGACGAGAGTGGGCGTTTTCACATTTTTGATAAACGTGATGGGAGAGCTTTTGGCATAGACCTCGGGGTCGTCGTAGACGGACTTGCCGAAGAACGGAATCATCCACTGGTCGATTTTGTTTTCGCCGTAGTAGCTCTGAAGGTTGGCAAGGCCGGCTCCAGCCATGGCGGCTTTGAAGCGGGTGGTTTGCGTGACGCCCCACATGGTCATGAAGCCGCCGTAGCTCCAGCCGGTGAGGCCGAGCCGGTTGGGATCTATGGGCGCGGAGCGGAGGACTTCATCGACGCCAGCGAGGATGTCGCGGAAATCGCCGTAGCCGAAATCGCGGACGTTGGCGCGCGTGAAGGCTTCGCCCTGACCGAAACTGCCGCGGGGATTGGGCTGGAAAACGAAATACCCGGAACCCGCGAGGGCGATCGCGAAGTCACCCGAATGAGGCCATTCCGACTGGACTGCAGCGCCGGGACCGCCATGAACTTCGACAATCATCGGATATTTTTTCGCGGGATCGAAATCGCGCGGATAGATGAGCCAGCCCTGAATGTCATAGCCGTCGTTTTTCCAGTGGATGCTCTTGGCTTCGCCCCAAGCGGGTTTCACGGCGGCGTTGCGATGCGTGACTTGCCGCCAGTAGCCGATGGCGCCGGCCCAGATTTCCGGGGGATCGCCAAGGGAACTGCGGATGATGGCGGAAGTTTTTCCGTCGCGCGCGATGGAGATGTTCGTGCCCCAGAGGCCAGCAGAGACTTGTTCCTGGCCGCGCCAAAGCGTATCGATGCGGCCGCTGGCGGGATCGACGGTGGCGACCGCCGCGTCGGCCTCAACGGTTTCGCCAAAGACAATTTTTCCTTCAGGCGCCCACGTGAGCGAGTTGGCGGTGGCTCTCATGTCGGGAGTAAGGTTGCTGGGTTCGCCGTCGGTTGCTGAGATGGTGTAGATGTCGCCGCCAATGGAGGGTTCGTCGCTCATGAGGCCGGCGATGAAGGCGATTTTTTTGCCGTCGGGAGACCACGCGGGGTTGGCGATTTGCAGAGGCGGTTTGTAGATGGGCTTCATCAGGCCGAGCGGGCCGGCGTCGAGAGTGTAAAGCTGCGCGATGTACCAGTTGTTGTCGCCATTGCCGTGAGCGGCGATGAGGGCGAAGCGCGCGCTGTCCGGCGACCAGTCATATTCGTAAACGTACATGTCGGCGGGAGAGATTTGGCGGAAGCCGCCGGTAGAGACGTCGACGAGAGCCAGGCGCTGTTCGAAGAAGGCGTCCTTGATTTCGCCGGTTTCGGGCGTTTCGGCAACGAGTGGGCCGGCGGCGCGCGTGGCGTTTTCGGTATAGAGGACGGCGATGGATTTGCGGTCGGGTGACCAGCCGGGCGAGGCGAGCAAACCTTTCACATTGGTGAGTTTCTTGACTGGGCCGCCTGCGATGCTCAACACGTAAAGCTGAAGCTGGCCGGGCTTTGCGGCGTCGGACAAAAATGCGATTTGCGTGCCGTCGGGAGACCAGGCGACGCTGCCTTCGGCTCGAGGAACTGGGCTGGCGGCGGCAGTGATGCGTTTCGGCGGAGCGCTGGCGTCGCGGTCAGCGAGATAGATCGCGGTGTTGCCGTCGGGGGCGCCATCTTTGCCGATGAGAGTTTCGACCCAGGCGATTTTTTTCCCGTCGGGCGAGATGGAGACCTGCTCGAAGGTGTGAGCGGCGTAAAGCGCATCGATAACGGTATCGAGGGGCGAGCTAACGGTTCTTTTTGCAGGCGTGTTCGCCTGGCCGGCTGGTTTCGTGACTGGCTTTTCTTGGGCGAACAGATGGGTGGCGCTGCAAACGGAAAATGTGAAAACCGCCGCGAGGAACCATTTCGAAAAACGCATGTCGAGCAACCTTTCAACGCGAATGGACGCCGCGCAAAGATAGACCGACTCGGGCGAGGCCGCAAGTCTTGATGGGCGAATAGCGTTGTGATGACCGGGCGCAGGGCGTAGAATTCGCGCAACTCGCTCTGTGGAGGAGATGATGATGGATCGCCGTGGATTCTTGTCCTCGTTTGCTGGCGCCGCCGGAGCTGTCGGCGCGCTTGGAGTCTCCCCGAAATTTCATGAGCTATTGGAGCAGGAGCCTCCGAAGCTGCCGGACAGCGCGCTTTACGGTTCGAACGAAGAAGCCTATTGGACGGAATTGCGCAGGCAGTTTCTGATCCCTGCCGACGAGGTCTATTTGAATAACGGGACGGTGGGTTCGTCACCGCTGCCGGTGCTGCGCGCGGTGTTTGACGGGTACAACGAGACGGAAAAGATGGCGCAGAGCGATCCCGAAGATTATCCGATCTGGGGATATGGCTCGTGGAACGAGTTTCGTGACCCGCTAGCGGAGTTTATCGGCTGCACGCGCGATGAGCTGGCGCTGGTGCGCAACGCCACGGAGGCGAACAGCTACATCGCAAATGGACTGGATATGAAGCCTGGCGATGAAGTGTTGATGACCGACCAGGAACATCCCGGAGGCGAGCAGCCGTGGAACCTGCGCGCGAAGCGCTATGGGATTGTGGTGAAAAAAGTGACGCTGCCGAAGCCGGTGCCAAACGCAGCGGCGGTGCTGAACCTTTTCAATGATGCGATCTCGCCACGGACGCGCGTGATGTTTTTCAGCCACATTCCCACCGTGACAGGCGTGGTCTTGCCGGCCAAGGAACTGTGCGCGCTGGCGCGTTCGAAGGGGATTCTCTCGGCGGTGGACGGCGCGCACGTCGTGGGAATGATGCGGCTGAACTTGCACGAACTTGGTTGCGACATGTATACCTCCAGCCCGCATAAATGGCTGCAAGCGCCGAAGGGCAGCGGCTTGCTCTATGTGCGAGATGAAGTGATTGACCGCCTGTGGAACACCATCGTGACGGCCGGGTGGGATGAACCGAAACTGCGCGCGGAACGTTTTCAACGGATCGGCAGTTCGAACGTGCCCGCGCTATGGGGCTTGCGCGCGGCGGTGCAATTGGCGAATCAGATCGGCCTCGATCGGATTGAACGGCGGCACCGGCAGATGGCAGATTACATTTTGAAGGAAATGGTGCAACGTGGGGCGGAGTCCTGGACGTCCCCCGATCCCGCACTGCGGTGCGCGATTGCGGCTGTCAACGTTCCGCCACATCAGATCACAGAGCTTGAAACGTGGATGTGGAAGAACAAAAAGATCCGCATCCGCGGCGGAGCGCCTTCGAAGATCCGGCTTTCAACACCGTATTACTTACTGCGTAAAGATATAGACAGATACTTGGCATCTTTCGACGAATATAAGAAAGGGAAATCCGCGGCATGAAATTCACCGCAAGACAAAATCTATCCGATAGACTGTAGGACAGTCCCTTCTTCCTAAGTCTGAAGTTACAAATATCGTTCCGGTTTCTGACGGGGGTCAGAAGAAAGCATGCCGGCCTCTCGCAAGATCTTAGTCGCCGCCGCTTTGGCACTGGCTTGTCACTTTGTAGCCCTGGGTTTTCATTCCGCACTGGCCAGCAGCATAATCGAATTTGTCCTGCTGTTGCTGGCAGTGGCCGCTTGCTTCGAAGCATCCGCCAGGGCCGCAGGATACGCGCGCCGATTTTGGCGGCTCATGGGCATCGCGTTTGCCCTGTATGCTGCCGGCCAGGTATTAGCAACCTATTACGACAGCGTGCTCCACGCGTCGCTGCTGGAGTGGTGGCCTAGCGACGTTTTCTTTCTCTATCACTATGCGCCGATGGCCATGGCGCTCTTCCTGACCGACGACAGCGCGGACTCGAAGCTATATCGATGGCAGCGCTGGCTTGATTTTCTCCAAATTGGAATCGTCTCATTCTCCGCCTACATCTTTTTCCTCTATTTGCCGTTGCACGGCTCGCGGCGAGCGGAAGATCTTAACTCGCTCTATTGGTGGATTTTTACGTGGCGCAATTTCATTCTGGCGTTAACGTTTGTGCTGCGAGCGGGGCTGACAAAGTCGCGGCTAGTGCGGTCGCTCTTCGGACGGATGGCGGTATTTCTGGTGCTTTTCGGAATTGGCGACTCCGTGTTTGTGTACGCCCAGACGTGGCAGGATCTCCATTTCGGCACCTGGTACGAGTTGCTGTGGAGCATCCCCAGGACACTGATGGTATGGCTGGCCGCGAGTTGGGTCGCTCCCAAAGAGCCGGAACCTGCGTTGAAGGAAACTTCCTCGGAGTCCCTTCTGCTGGCACAATTCGCGCACATCGCGTTCCCTCTTCTGGTTTTGGCGATGGCTTCTTCGGTGATCGCGCAGCAGTTGAAAGTTGCGGTGGTGGCGGTCCTGGCGTCGTTCGGATGTTCCAGCGTGCGCTTACTGTTGAGCCAGCGGGCGCAGAGTGAATTGCTCTTGCAACAAAAAAACTCGGCGGAGACTATCCGAGCGGCAGAGGCGAAGTTTCGTGGACTGCTGGAGTCCGCTCCCGACCCGATGGTGGTGGTTAATCGAGAAGGCCGAGTGGTGCTAGTGAACGCCCAGACGGAAATCTCCTTTGGATATCCACGAGAACAGTTGTTGGGTCAACCCATCGAGACCTTAGTGCCGGAGAGATTTCGGCAAAAGCACCCGGGACACCGCGGCAGCTTCTTTCAGCAGCCGCGCACAAGGTCCATGGGCGAGGGGCTGGAACTTTACGGTCTGCGCAAGGATGGTTCGGAATTCCCCGTGGAGATCAGCCTCAGCCTACTGGAAACAGAAGAAGGCCTGTGGGTTTCGGCGGCGATCCGCGATCTTACGGAACGCCGGAAACTGGAGCAGCAATTCCGGCAAGCTCAAAAAATGGAGTCCATCGGAACGCTGGCGGGCGGAATCGCGCACGATTTCAATAATTTGCTCACGGTCATCTTGAGTTACAGCAGCTACCTCTCGGAGGAGCTTCCAAGCGTCTCGAAATTTCACCGCGCCGCCGAGCAGGTGCATCTGGCAGCCGAGCGCGGCGCCGCGTTGACCCGCCAAATGCTGGCCTTCAGCCGGCGCCAGGTGTTCCAGTTGCGGGTCTTGAACCTCAACGACATCGTCGGAAATCTGCTCAAGATGCTGCAGCGGATCATTGGAGAGCACATCGAGATCAAGGCCGCGCTGGCGCAGGATCTCGCCGCGGTGAAGTCCGATCCCGCGCAGCTCGAACAAGTGCTGATGAATCTGTGCGTCAACGCGCGTGACGCGATGCCGGAGGGTGGACGACTCACGCTGGAAACACAAAACGTCGAATTGGATGACCATTTTGTTCGCGCGCATATTGGATCCGCACCGGGGCCGCATATCTTGTTGACGGTGACCGATACCGGGATGGGCATGGACACCGAAACGCAGGCGCGCATCTTCGAGCCTTTCTTCACCACAAAAGGACCGGGGCACGGGACTGGCCTGGGACTGGCAATGGTGTACGGTGTAATCAAACAAAGCGGCGGATACATTTGGGTGTCCAGCGATATAGGGAAAGGCACCTCTTTTAAGATTTACTTGCCGCAAGAGAAGGAAATTGCCGAAAGCAAGGTCGCCAAGAAATTGGAGCCGGCGCTCAAACAAGGATTCGAAACCATCTTGTTAGTCGAGGATGATGACGCGGTGCGCGAGCTGGTTCGTGCGATGCTGTCAGCGCGGGGCTACTCGGTTCTGGCGCCTCAGCATCCCCTGGAAGTGGAGTCTCTTTGCGAAACACACACCGGCCGAATTCATCTGCTGCTGACGGATTTGATTCTTCCCGGGGCAAGCGGGCGTGATATTGCCAAGCGCGTCTGCGCCCTCCGCCCGGGCGTGAGAGTTCTTTTCATGTCGGGATACACCGACGACACCATCATCCAGCGCCATGGCATCGATCCTTCCTTTGCATTCCTGCCCAAGCCTTTTTCCTCGGCAACTCTCGCCACCAAGGTCCGAGAAGTTTTGGATGGGGACGGGTTCGGCATGTCCTAGCCGGGCGGCCACGTGCCAAGCTCGAATCGCCCAGGAATGATAGGCCTCATTTCTTGACCCTGTGCGCAAGGGTCGAATACACTACTAAATTCGGGACCAGCCACTGAGTGGACTGGTGTGCTGCTCCGCCGTTGCGGGTGAAAGAGATGGGCCCGCGATCTCGTATTACTTATCGTGTGTAACATCGCAGGTAACAAAGGGGGATTGTTTTGCCAAAGCGCACATTTCAACCGCGCAAACGCCGGCGCGCCAAGACGCACGGTTTTCGCTCACGCATGAAGACAAAAGGTGGCCGCAAAGTGCTTGCCGCGCGCCGCAAGAAGGGGCGTCATCAGCTTACCCCCGAATAATTTCGGGAACCCGTTGCCCGCTGCGAGTCCGCGCGCGCAAGGGAATCTGTATCCGCGCGAAGCGCGGTTGGTGCGGCGCGGAGATTTTGATGCTGTCTACCGCGCCGGAAAGCGCCGTTCGAGTTCCCACTTCACTGTTTTTTTCCGCGCCAACGAACTGCCGCAAAGCCGATTTGGCTTCAGCATCAAGAAAGCCCTGGGCGGCGCGGTAGTGCGCAATCGTATCCGGAGGCGACTGCGCGAAGTTGTACGCTGCCACCGGCTGGAGATATCCGCAGGATGGGACATCGTCATTCACCCGAAGAGTTCGGTGGCGCGAGCGGAGTTTGCGGCGCTGACGGCGGATCTGTTGCGCCTGCTGAAGAGCGCCTAATGGCCGAGACATCCATTCCTGTACGCGCGGCGTTGTTCGCGCTGCGCTTCTACAAAGCTTACTTGTCGATCTTGGTCGCGGGAAGTTGCCGCTTCGAGCCGACGTGTTCGCAATTCGCCTACCAGGCGATTGAACGGTTTGGCGTGGTGCGAGGGATTTGGCTGGGATTGCAACGCTTGCTGCGCTGCCAGCCGCTCTCGCGCAAATTTGGTTACGATCCGGTTCCGGAGAAATGGGAAGAGATGCCAACGAGTGCAACCGCAGCGAAAGTTTTGAAAACTGAGGCGCACTCATGAACGCGCCGGGTCAAAAAGACAAGTTCACGCCGGAGTTGCGGATTCTGGCGGCTTCTCTGCTTTCCTTTGGCGTGATAATCCTTTGGGCCAAATATTTCGGCCCCAAGCCGCCCGTGCAGCCGTCGCAAGCCAATCGTCCTGCGGTCACAGCCCCCTCCACTCCCGGGCCGGCGACGTCATCGACAGCAAGCCAACCGCAAGCTGCCGCGGCCCCGGCAAAGATCGCGTCGGCGTCGAACATCGCGGTCAAGGGCGATTCGCAGGAGCGCACCATCGTCGTCGAGAACACTCTTTACCGCGTCGAAATCTCCAACCGCGGCGGAGTGGTCAAGAGCTGGCAGTTGAAGAAGTACAAGGATGATTCGAAACCTCAGCGCGTGCTCGACGTCGTGCACCCGGACGCCTCGCAGCAAACCGGCGGCTGGCCCTTTTCCTTGCTCCTCGATGATACGCAGTTGCAGAACGCCGCGAACCAAGGCCTTTTTCAAATCTCATCCGACAGCCTCAACTTGCGCGCTCCGGCTGATGTTGTACTTGCATGGAGCGACGGCCACCTGGAAGTCACCAAGCATTTTAAGTTTGATCACACCTATGTGGTCCGCGTGGAAACCTCCGCAAAGTTCAACGGCAACCCCATCAAAGCAGGCATCGGCTGGCTGGGCGGGTTTGGCGATTTGACGGTGACGAACCCCGCTCCCGTGGAAACGGTCCAGACGTACTACAGCGAGGGCGGCAAAGTCTCGACCTTTCTTTACAAGAAACTGGACGATCTGGAGAAGTGGGCTCCCGGCCTTTGGCAAGGTGGAAAGGGCTTCGTTGGTATTGAGGACCGTTACTTTACGGCAGCATTTCTTCCCGCCGACGGCGCCACCGGGGGCGCACTGGAGACGCGCTACTGGAAAGCCTGGCGGACCGTGCACGTGAATGGTCAAGACTCGGCGGAGGCTGTGCCCCAAGTAGCCGCCGCGACTTCAAACCAGCCGCTGGATTTGCGCGTCTACGTAGGCCCGAAAGACTACGACGACTTGAAAAAGATGAATCCGCCGCTGCACGGCCTGATTAATTTCGGCTGGCTGGAATTCATCGCCGAGCCGCTCTTCCACGGCTTGAAGTGGCTGCACGGCTACATTCCCAACTGGGGCTGGGCCATCGTGGTCCTGACGCTGGTCATCAACATGCTTCTCTTTCCGCTGCGTATTTCAAGTTACAAGACCACCTTGAAAATGCAGCGCGTGGCGCCCGAAATCAAAGCTATCCAGGATAAATACAAGAAGTATTCGATGCGCGATCCGCGCAAAGCAGAGATGAACAAGGAAGTGATGGCCATCTACAGCCGCGAGGGCATCAACCCCGTCGGTGGCTGCTTCCAGATGTTCCTGCAAATGCCGGTGTGGATCGGGTTGAATACCGCGCTGCGTTACTCCATCGAGATGCGCCAGGCCACCTGGTTGTGGATTGTGGACCTTTCCTCGCGCGATCCTCTCTACGTCCTTCCCGTACTGATGGGCGTATCCATGTACCTCGTTTCGAAGATGACACCCATGACCTCGACCGACCCGCAGCAGCAGATGATGATGAAAATCATGCCGGTCACCATGGCAGGCATCTTCATGATTTCGCCTATTTCCAGCGGCCTGGCAGTGTATATTCTCACCAGCAGCGTGGTCGGTATCGCGCAACAGTGGTATCTGAACCGTACGCATCCTGCGCCTGCGCCCGTGAAGCCTGCGCGCGGGAAGAAGTCTTAAGAAATAATTCCAGAAAGACAGAAGCTGCAGGCGGCATTCGAAAGCTCGATGGCTCCAGAACTCATCCACGACGGGAAGTTGGACCGGCAAGCGGCGGCGGAGGCCCTGCGCCAATTCTTAGAGAACTTGGTGCGAGCTTCTGGACTGGAGTTGAAGGTGAATGTTCGCGCCTTGCCCGCTGAAAGCGCCGTCACGGGAAGCGACGCGGAAGTACTGGCGGATCTTGACGGCAAAGACAAAGAGATTCTCCTGGAGCGCGGTGCGGAAGTGTTGAAAGCGTTCGAACACCTAGCATTCCGGGCGCTGCGGCTTGAACCGGCATTCCACGAAAAGATTCACATCGATAGCGGCGGGTACCGCGCGCTGCGTTTTGAAGAATTGCGCATGACTGCGCGGGTGGCTGCGGAACGCGTGCAGACTTCTCATCAGCCTTTCCGGCTAAATCCCATGTCCTCCCGTGAGCGCCGTATCGTCCACTTGGCCTTGAAGGATATGAATGGTATTCGCACCGAAAGTGTTGGCGTAGGAGAAGAACGCCAGGTCGTCATTCATCCGGCGGACAGCAAGACTTCGCGGTAGTTCGTGCGTGTCACAAAAAGAAAACCAAGCAAGAATGCCGGTCCTACCTGGTAACCCAGCCTTTTGAGAGAACATTTCCGTCGGCACTAAAACGCACCCGATATGTGAACCCCGCTGGACGGTCGCGGCGCGTTTGGGGAAAGCGCTTATCGGAAATCTCCACAACGGCCACGCTACCTTCCGGGTGGAACTGTATGACCGGGAATCGCGAGAACCACAAAACTTTCTGCACTTCCGGCAAGCGTTTGGCAGCGTCGATAAACGAATTTGACGGCGCATCGGGGTAGTAGTGATGTTCGCGCGTGAGGAAATCCGTGTCGCTGGCCGGTTTGTCGCTCAAGTCCATGCGCAGCTCATAGACGCCGCGCTCCGTTCGAACCAGGCCATCCCAATGCCAGAGCGACGGCGGAAGCGGTAGGGCGCCGATCGATTCCACCTGCAAGTGGTCTAGTTCGGCGAACTTCCGAATGCGCGCAAGAGCGACATGGTGGGCGTAGAGGGCGCACGCAACGTAGATCAACGCAGCAGCAAAGCCGGCGCGATTCCATTTGTCATGTTGGATTCTCACGCCCCAACCAAAGCGCGTGGGCAGCAGGAAGACCGCGGCAAAAATGACCACTGCTGTCAAAACGACTGGATCGGAAATCGGCGCGCCGACAATTGCACCAATTCTGGCGATCAGAAATGGCGTCGGCATGAACACCAGCCACATTCCAAGCGCGCGGCGCTTCACTTTTTCTGGATTGGCATACACCCAGGCGAGCAATTGCGGCACCAGCAGAATTGCAGTCAGCGTGAAATCCACAATAAAGATGAGGTCCCAGGCGGGGCGCGACCACTCGAGCGGCGACCAGATCATCGTGCCAAACGTAGTCACCAGGTCGAGCAAAATGTGGCTGAGAATGCCCATCCCGTAGATCGCACTCAGGGCCGCGAAGGAGGGCGCTTCCCATTTTCGCCAGCCGGCGAACGCGCGGGTGATCCCCGCTAGCAGCAGTGCCCATAACGGCAGCATCAACAGAGAGTGTGTGATGCTGCGATGCCACGTAATCATCAATAATTTATCGCTGGAAAAGAAGTCGCGCAGGACGTCGGAATCCGGAAAGATGGCGCCCAGCATCAGCGACCACGTGATGATGCGCCCGCGGTTCATCGGGTGCGACGCAAACATGTCCTCCCCGCGGAAGACGGCCTTCCCAATCAGAGCGCCGGCAATGCCATGTGTGATCGTGTCCATGGTTCGAGTTTATCCGATGTGCTTTGAACGGGATATTCTAACGGACAAAGAGGAGCGGATTTGTTTTGGCGAGGACTCGTCCAATGTTGCGGACGGAAACACCGTGGCGATCCAGCGCAGAGATGGCAGCGTCCGCGGATTCGGCCGTGATTGCGATTAGCAGGCCGCCGGATGTCTGGGGGTCAAAGAGAAGGTCGCGATATTCCTGGGATACGCTGCCGGCAAAACCAACGCAATCGCCAATGAAATCACGGTTATTCTTCAAGCCGCCGGCGAGAAATCCTTCGCGCGCGGCTTCCACGGCACCTGGAAGATACGCAATCTCCGAATGATCTATCTCGAGTGATACGCTTGCGATTCCTCGTTCGGGATTCCCAAGCGCCATCTCCCGCCCATGTCCTAGCAAACCGAATCCCGTAACATCCGTCACCGCATGAATCGGTGAGGCGGTTCCTGCATTTTCCTGAAACTCTTGCAATGCTTCAGAAGCCGCGCGGTTCAATTCTGACATCGAAGCGATGGCCGCCTGCAACGAGGCAGGTGCGGCACGGTCCTTTTTCAGCGCCGTTGAGATCACACCGGTCCCGATGGCTTTGGTCAATAACAAAACATCGCCCGTGCGCGCGCCGACATTTCGCCAAACTCGTTGCGGATGAATGATGCCAGTGACGGCGTAACCAAATTGAATGTCATCGTTTCGAATCGAGTGGCCGCCGATGACGCTGCATTTCGCTTCAGCCATCTTCGAAAGGCCGCCGCGAATTATCTGTTCGAGAATCTGCGGATCGCCTTTGTCGGGAAAACCCACAATGGAAAGCGCGGAAACGGGTTTACCGCCCATGGCATACACATCACTCAGCGAGTTCGCCGCCGCGATCTGTCCGAAAGTGTATGGGTCATCCACAATCGGTGTAAAGAAATCGACCGTCTGCACCATTGCCATTTCAGGGCTGAGTAGATACACCCCTGCGTCGTCGTTGGTATCGAAACCAACGAGCACGTTCGCATCAGTTGGCCGCGGTAAACGGCGCAAAATGGAATCCAGCAACCCTGGACTCAGCTTTGCCGCTCAACCCGCTGCCTTGACCATGGCCGTAAGTTTCACGGTTGGGG
>Ga0137403_10007715_pt1 | contig 12115 bp, 8 predicted proteins | sample CZOMad2_1_16fung_FD_122057 | JGI IMG/M metagenome (GOLD analysis project Ga0137403, IMG submission 122057) | Vadose zone soil fungal communities from Angelo Coast Range Reserve, California, USA - CZOMad2_1_16fungal (Hybrid Assembly) | ecosystem: Environmental > Terrestrial > Soil > Vadose zone...
CATGCCTGAGTGTCAGATTCGGCGCCGCCGAATCTGAATTCGGCGCTGCCGAATCTGACATCGTCATCCACATATGCGTTGTCAAACGCATACCAGGCCAAGATACCATCTTAAATCCACTTACAATGCACGTTGGAAATCGGTAGTACATCTATGTATGCCTACATCCATGCCTGAGTGTCAGATTCGGCGCTGCCGAATCTGACATCTTCATCCACATATACGTCGCTAAACGCATACCAGGCCACGATACCATCCATAATCAACTTATAATGCACGTCTGAAGCCAGTAGTACATCCATGTATGCCTATATCCATGCCTGAGCGTCAGATTCGGCGCTGCCGAATCTGACATCGTCATTCACATATGCGTTTCCAAACGCATACCAGACCATAATACCATCCCATATTAACTTACAATGCACGGCTGAAAGCTGTAGTGCGTCTACGCATGCCTACAATCATGCCTTAGTGTCAGATTCGGCGCCGCCGAATCTGAATTCGGCGCTGCCGAATCTGACATCGAAATTCGCATCTGCGTTTTCAAACGCATACCAGACCACAATACCATCCCAAATCAACTTACCATGCACGACCGAAGGCAGCAGAGCATCCACGTATGCCTACAATCATGCCTTAGTGTCAGATTCGGCGCTGTGCTCGAGCTTAAGGTTTCTACTTCTTTGTTCACATACCAGGCCACACAACCTTCTAATACCAATCTCTGATACATGTTGAAGACCACAACCTGCAATTCCCATCATCCTCCTACACGCAAACGTACAACGAAATACACAAAATGAAAATTACACCAACCGGCGATCGAATTGATGTGAAGTCCGAGTCCGCGATATACCCTATTCAGCCGTTACCTTCCCTCCTGGCGCTAATCGACAACAGCGGGAGGCTGCGATTCAGATGCCTCTCTGAAGAGTGCGCCGGTCGGGATGCCGGTTCCCCATTCCTCTGCCTCGTCGCCATGCTGCGAAGGGGTGGGAGTAGATGCGATGGAAGGCAGCGGCACCGTGGAAGAGGAGGGAGATTCCTGTGGCTCATCAGGTCTGTTTCGACGAGAGGCACGCCTCGCAGCCGGCTCCGCTTAGGAACGAGAGAAACACTAAATAGGGTATCATAACAGAGGACTAATACGTACCGGGGACATCAAGACTTCCACGAGACTTTCTCTTCGTCCCTCCTGCTGACGAACCACCCTTTGTCCCGGCAGATTCAGCGAGTTGCCGCCTGATATCCCTCCTCGACTCTGGCGTCGCAGACACATCGGCCTCTTGATTTTCCTCTGCGGACAAAGGTTCCTCCACATTCGCCTTCGCAGACTCAATGGCCTTCGGAATGGCCTTTGCTTCAGAAGACGCCATGGCTACAGCGATAGTAAGTAACGCCCTCGATACTTCAGCCCAATGCATATCGATAGCTCGATACACGCACCCTTATCGCCTCTCGCATTAGCCTTCACCTTAGGGCCTTTCTTCTCTTTCCTGATGACGATGGCTAAAAAGTAAAACAGAATTTCATTAGAGATGTTTAACAAAAAATGATTTATGAATCGTACTAGGTTCTTCCACTTCGTCATTTTCGGGTTCAGCGTCAGCCTTCTGAGGCTTCTTCGAAGAGGCCGCCGAACCTTTCCCGACGGTTGGGGAGAGCGGATCTTCGCCTTTAACCTTCCTAGAGGGCTTTCGTAGACGTTTGGAAGACGTGACGAGACCTTCCGTTTTGACGACTGTCAAAAATGCCAACACAACCATGTATGATAGCCGGAACATCAATGAAAATGAAAAAAAAGGAATGTACCAATTTCGGTATTTGCCTCTGCAGCATTCTTCCTGGCGGCCCCCTTTCCCTTCGACTTCGAAGTGGAGGCCTTCTCCTTGTCTTCGGGTGGAGCGGTTGACACCCCCTTGCCCTTGGAAGCAGCTTTCGCCTTCTTGGGAGGGGCAACCGCCGTCTGCTTACCCTTAGATGCAGCCTTTTTAACTGATTTTGATATCGTCAACCACGTCAAATTAGGAGGGTAAGAAAATATTTATTTGCCTTTGACCTCGACCACCACCTCCTCCTCTTCCTCATCGTCGCTAACGTCTTCCTCTTCGCTACTAACGTCTTTCTCCTCGTCGCCAACATCTTCCTCGACGTCTTCATCAGAAAGGTTGGGCTTATTATCCAACCAACGCATCACCTTCGGAATCATGCCACGAAGGTCCTCTTCTTTCATCGATGCGATTTCATAATCGTACTTCTCACCGTGATGCCAGTCTGGGACGGACGTCTCGTATTCGGTCCAATCTGTGCCAAACATACATGTGAAAGAGGACACATGATAATACACGTATAGCCTACCGAATTCGAAGGGATCCTCATTCAAACCCGCTCCGGATTCTTTTATATATCGCTCTACGTCCTCTATACCATGCCTCTTGGCATGGAATTCCAAGCAGAGCCAATTGTCGAGAGCGGGACAACGCCAATCGGGACCCAATTCGTCGTCGACCGCAGCTGCGCGACATTGCTCCCAGGCTTCCATGATAACGCCGTCCATGTACTGTATATACTGCTTGAGCATTCTGATAGGGTCCTTGCCGAATGAATAATCTCCACGATTCTCGTTTATAACATCATGAACGTCAATATATAGTTCGAAACGGTATAGAATACGCTTCAGAAAGGCAAAGTAAGCAGCTGGGAACCTCCTCCAATGGCTCCGCGACTGGTGTTTCGGTTTGAGAATGTTAACTTCGTATACATCGATCATCCCATCGTTGTCGTCTTCATCAAATTCCAAATCGTAGTTGACTTGACGAATTAAGGCGAGGGCATGGGCGCTAGGGGGTGACTTCTTCCAATGACGGTGAGTTTGAACTCTGGAGGTAGACATCGTGCAAAATTGACGGGATGGGTAGGGATAAGCAAATGATGAAAATATGAATCGATATGGATCAAGCGCACGCTTTCAACACGCGCTACACCGGTTTGGAATAACCCGGTCAAATACACACACGTGTTCGGCATTAAAACTGACACGAGGCGCACGAGAAACAAATCATTTGCACCCGAGACATAATAATGAAATTATTAGATTCTCTTCTTCGGCCAATACTCCATATAGTATAAGTTGCTATATGGAGTACCGACCGAAGGAGAGAATCTAATAATCTCTACAGGAAAGATCTTATTATGTCTCAGGTGTCATGCCTCCGTGAATTAAGACAGATTCAAATCTGACGTTTCGATTCAAAGACATGGTTACATGTCAATGCCGACTTCTGATATACAGTAGAACTCGTCCGTCGGCCAGCCCGATCCCATTGTTGCGCGTTTACTTTCCCGCCTAACATCCTGTCTATCCCATATGGACTTGTAATATTTACGGCTTTATGAATTACGGTTTAGAGTTTTTCCCTTATTTATTAACTTTATTTTGCCTAGAAGTTGGAAGTGGAGCCTCATATGCATCGATGCGTTTGTGAAATAGAATGTCGCATCCGACTACGCCGAATGACTTTGCGATCTACAAAGACATCGTTACATACATATCAAGCCCCACCTCCATTTAATACCGACTTTCAATGTACATTGAAACATTATACGCGTGCAGCTAGGCCTTCGTGAAATAAAATGACCGATTCGGCTCAATTCACAGAGCCATTGTTATTTGCATACTACACATTTGAATTTGAAAGTGTGGCCCTACATGTATACCGGTGGTTCGCGATAGATGCGTCTACAGCCTTTCTTTTCTCTTCTGCTAATGTACGGAAATTTTTGACTTGCCTTGATTTCGGAACCAATGGACCGATTGAGCCCTCGGTACCGAGCTTCCACGTGTCACACAACTCGCGTCGAGTCATCGATGCCTGGTTTTGTCCCTCCCCCTCCCCCCATTATGATATCCCATCGTTCTATCAAAACCATATGTGTTCTTATTTCCCTCTTCATTTTGTTTCATAAGCACCCCTCAAACGATGTTTCGTCCTCTTGTCGACTACCACACTTGGATGCGCACCACATCATAGAACCTGATGTGGGAAGCATTAATCACAATCAGACAGAAAAGGTTGTAGATTGGAATTTTCCATTCTCATTTAAAATACCACACTGCATCATAGAACTGGATGCGCACCAAATCATAGAACCTGATGTGGACAGCCTGAATTGCAACCAGACAGAAAGGGTTGTAGAATGGAACTCTTGTGGACAGATGCATTACAATATGTTCAACAATGTAGCATGGGAGCTTGAGAGAGGTGTGCAGATCATCTCACCGTTTGGAGTTGGTGACATTGGTCAGACAATGTTGTATCTTGTTGATGCTTCATTCGTTGTCGAATATAATGTTTGGAATTGTGTTGAACCAGATTTTACTGATCATCCAATATGTAACCCGGACGAAAATATCGGAATTTGTGCTATACAATTTGTTGTAGATTTCGTGACATTTTTTTATCAGCGTGTTATTAATATTGTCGATGTCTCTTCCATCTTAATTGCCTATATATTCAACGCCGTTTTGCTTTTGTTAGCATACGAATGGCCCCCGTACCTGCATACGTTACAGCTGTACACGGCTTGTTGGTGTTTAGTAACGTGTGTCACTGTGCGTGAGCGTTGTATGCGAATACGATATTCTTTGATGCGTGGATTGTTCAGGAAGCACGACTTCGCTAATTTCACGATTTATTGCAAGCGTTTTACTGTGCTATACCTTATAGCATATAATTGTCTTCGTGTATGTATTTGCGCAACCCGCTTTTTCACTGCGACACTCAACGATGATGGTCCTGTTATACGTGAGCGTGGATTATCATTAGATTTAAACAGAAACGATCAATACAGACAAGAACTATCCGAAAATTCAACCACATTTCACTTCCGTGGGGGTGGGAAAGCTGTTATATTTTCATCTGATGAGCTTCACCCATATGTAGCAGTCGATATGCAGGAAAAACAGTATCAGTTTCTTCGGTGCGTCAAAAAAGATGAGAAGCAGACTCTAGATCTTAATGGTGACATACTCTGCTGTGTGCCTCTTAATATACTCGTTCCAAAACTGACTTTAAAAACCGCGAGAGAACTTGCCAATTTACATGACATGTATATGCCTTCAAAAATCCTAGCAGTAAATGCACAGATATTGCTTGAAAATCACAAATGTGAAACTTGTCCAGACATTTATGCATTATTCAAGCCATATAAAATAGCTTCCAATGCTGAGCGTCAACAGACTTGGTACGAAAAGAATAAATATAAACGTGTTGAGTACCGCGAGCGCCGTTATCCAACATCTGAATATAAAGATAACAATAAATGTTTATCAAGGAGACACTATTGGTCAAAAAAGGATGTGAAGTTTCCGCCAGATCCACCATCTTCGGAATTATGTCAAAAGATCGTGTTGGATTTCTGTGCTGACACTTCTCCCGAGATATTTGAAGAGGCTGGTTGCGCTGTTTGTGGGAAGTTGACTCCTGTTTGTGAAATGGAAGAGCTTTCTGAGGTTGAAAACATCGGTTTGCTAAAGGTTGATGCAGTCACAAGAAAAGCCAGATCCAAAAGCTCTGATCCAGTCAGAGAGTTTAGAGGACCCATCTTAGCACCCGGTTGCAGTAGAGTTTGTCCCATATGCGTTGAATCTCTAGATAAGAACAAAATGCCAAATCTGGCTTTGGCAAACGGTATTTGGATCGGAGAGATACCAGTTGAATTACAGAACCTGACATATGCAGAACAGCTGTTGATTGCGAGAGTTCGCCATAATAGATGTATAGTAAAAGTTTCATCTGGCATGTCTAAGATGCGAGCAAATGCAATATCATTTTCGAACCCAATGCCTAAAATCTATAATGTTTTACCACCTCCTGTAGAGGAGATGGATGAAGTCCTGGCATTCATCTACACGGGACCTTGTAAACCAACTAAAGCAGATTTTATACGAACACCATTACTTGTGAGACGTCTGAAGGTATCCAAAGCTTTACGCTGGTTGAAACTTAATCATATCGACTATTATGACTGTGAAATTTCAGACAAGAATTTATCTTCGTATCCCGATGAAGGTCCTCTAGTGGTCGTGGACTACCATCCATCAATTTCGAATAAAAATCCAGAGTCAATGAGTGTACATGATATGGAAGAGGAGGATGGCACAACAGAAGGTCCTTGTCCGTTCACAGTCCATGGCCTCACAGGTGAAGAATTTTCAACAAAGACCATGAAGACCATAAAGGCTATAGCACTCCGACATTTAACGAGCGAGGGAAAGATACTTGCCATTGGACATGCAGAAACGCCAGAGTCGATCTACGGAAATCCTCAATTATTCCCTTCCATGTTGCCATGGTTGTTCCCTTATGGCTTAGGGGGTGTAGGCCAAACTGAACACAAGAACAAATTGTCCAGCATGATGCATAAGAGACATCTGCTGATGTATTACGATAAACGGTTTCAGAAAGATCCTCATTTTCCGTTGATTGCTTTTAACCATGAACAAATGAAGGAAAGCACGACCGCTGGATATCTGACAGCTGAAAGAAAGTCATTTCATGATATAACAGACAGGCTGCTGAACGTTAATTTGGAGGTCCTGTCAGACTTGACCAAACGAATGACAGAAGGGGAGAGAGTCAAACCTGATACAGAGGAAGAACGATTGTGCTTCAAACTGATCAATGACTTAGATCATGTCAATGGTCACGTTCCTGGGTCAATCACTCAGAAAAAATATATGAGAAATGAAATCTGGTCATTGATCTCGTATTTTGGTGCACCATCATGGTTTATAACTTTTTCTCCTGCTGACAACATGCATCCAATCAGCTTGTATTTTGCTGACACTCAGGAAACGTTTAGTCCAGAACTGAGACCTGAGAATGAGCGATACAGACTCATAGCTGGGAATCCAGTAGCTGGTGCTCGATTCTTTCATTTGATTGTAGAAATGTTCATCAAGCATGTATTGGGAGTGAATCAAGAACATCCTGGATTATACGGCAAGACTGCTGCATATTATGCTACTGTTGAACAGCAAGGTAGACTGACTTTACATCTGCACATGCTCCTTTGGATTCTGAACTCATTATCTCCACAAGAAATTAGAGATCGAATTATGGACCCAAATTCTGATTTCCAGAAGAAATTGGTGGAATACTTGGAGAGCGTGCATGTAGGTGAATTTATGACGGGGACCATGGATGAAGTTAAAGAACAAGTTCAAGAACATATGAAGACTGAAGAATATAAAGATCCCACACAGACGTTGCCTGATGTCCCCCCAGAACCTGCAGACTGTGATTGTAACAAATGTGAATCTTGTGAAGGTACGGCTAACTGGTGGCGAAATTTCAAAATTACTGTGGATGATTTGATCTTGAGGTCAAATGTTCACAAGTGTCGCACTTCAATTCCAGCTGATGAGAAAAAGCAAAAGAAGGAGCGAAGAGGTTGTATCAACAAACATGGAAACTGCAAGGCACGATTTCCCAGGCAGACATTTGATAAGACTGAAGTTGATCCTAATACTGGTGCGCTAAATATAAAAAAAGGTGAAAAGTGGATCAACACTCTAACCCCAATCGTGACATTTCTTCTGCGATGTAATTCAGATGTTACCAGTCTGTTATCTGGAACTGCAATCAAGGCCATCGTCGCTTACATATCAGACTATGTCACAAAGCCTGGTTTGAAGACTTACACTATCTTTGACACTATTAGAAGTGTGTTTGATAAGAGTTCTGAAATGCTGGGTGGTACGCAGACGAGGAAAGACAAGGCCAGAAGTCTCGTAACGAAAATCGTCAATGCTCTTACGGCCAAACTGGAAATTGGTGGTCCTATGGCATCCCTATACCTTCTAGGAAATCCTGATCATTACACCAATCAGCGTTTCGTTGTATTCTACTGGAAAAGCTATGTTACAGAGGTTTTGAAAGCTTGGAAGCAAGATGATGATGTACGGTCCGACAAAGTTGTTCTTCTAAAAAATGTCGATGGTGAATATATTGGATTATCAATGGTAGATGATTATATGTACAGGCCATATGAGCTGAATGAAAAATCCTTGTATGAATGGATTCAGATATCCACAAGACTGAAACGCAGTAAGGCAGAACAGAAAAAATTTCAGAGTCAAAAGCATGAAGTTGTGAAGCCACCAGTCGTCTTATGGGCTGATGAAGATGTTGATACAGATTTTGAAAGTGGTTCAGAATATTCAGATTCTTTTCAAGCACCAAAGAAAGTGGATCTTCACGGGAAATATGCATTTTTGCAAAATCACCCACTTCATGAAACTCATCAAATCAGTATATCCAAGTCCAAAGTTCTGGTGCCCAATTTTGCTGGAGGATCATTACCTAGATGTGACAGAGGGGATAGAGAGTACTACTGTACAACAATGTTGACGTTGTTCAAACCATGGAGGCATGGAAAAAACCTTAAAGAAGACGACCAGTCTTGGGATGAAGCTTTCACAGATTACAAATTCACTCTACGTCAAACTGAGCTGATGAAATTCTTCAACATACGTTATGAATGCAACGATGCCAGGGATGATTATTCTAAACTTCTGAAGCAGAAAAATGCAACAGATGGTGTCTTTCCTCGCTGGTTTTCATCTGATGATAACGATAACTTTGATGATGATAGTTACAATGATGGTAGTGACTTTGCAGTCCACGAAGAGCATGAAGAAGATCAATACACCTTTGTTGGAAAAAAGGGTCAACAAAGAATGGAACAGATGGCTGAAATCCAGAAGATTGTAACTTCAGCTGGCTGGCTGGATCAGTGCCCCGATGGACCCCCATCAATGGACTTTGCAGAAATTGAACCTGAAGAGTTACCACCTTCACAATGGGATGCGGCTGTTCAGGAAAAGCGTCAACAGGTCTTGGCTGAAAGGAACAAAGCACTTCCTGCACAGTCTGGGAAGAAATCTGGCAAAGACCCGAACCAGAATGATGTTCGAATTGTAGACAGATCATATCTTCAGAAGAACTTTAAAGCTCAGTCAGAAACAGCTCAAAAATTGATTGAAGATGTTGTTGAGAAATTTGAACTTACCTCTGAGCAAGAAAGGGCATTCAGAATTATCGCAAATCACGCAGTTGCCCCTGGATCTGAACAGTTAATTATGTATGTAGGTGGTATGGGAGGCACTGGAAAATCACAAGTCATCAAGGCTCTCATGGACCTTTTTAAAGCCAGAAATGAATCTCACAGATTTGTTGTCTTGGCACCCACAGGAACTGCAGCAGCTCTTCTGCAGGGTTCGACCTATCACTCATTTTTAGGAGTCCCTATCGAAGGTCAGACAGCTTTGAGGAATGAGACCACAAATAACGCACAAGTCAAAGCAAGGCTGGATGGAGTCGAATATATATTTCTGGATGAGGTCTCTATGGTTTCATGTGATGATAATTACAAGATCAGCTCTCAACTTGCAAAGGCATTGAATGAATTTGACTTGCCATATGGTGGAGTAAATATGATATTCTCAGGGGACTTTGCTCAATTGCCACCTGTATTTGGATCACCTCTTTATAGTGGTACTGTGGGTACACAGCTGATGTCACGGATGACTGTCCAAGGTCAAAAAGCTGCTATTGGAAAGGCACTCTGGCATCAAGTGACCACTGTTGTGATACTTAGAAAAAATATGAGACAACGGACACAAACTGCACAGGATGCTAAAATGAGAACTGCTCTTGAGAATATGAGATATGCTGCTTGCACTCCTGAAGATATTAAGTTCTTGAAAACTCGAATTGCAGGAAGACGTCCAGATCAGCCAAAACTCTCAGATAAAGAAATCAGAAATGTTTCCATAATCACTGCATTGAATGTTCAGAAAGACAGAATTAATGAACTTGGGAGTACACGATTCGCCGCAGAGACCGGTCAGACCTTAACACATTTTTATTCTATTGATAGGTTTGGCATTCCCCCTGATGCGGCAGAGAAGCGATCCAGAGGTAGAAAATCAAAGCCATCTGGTAAACAAATGTCCAACGAAATAAGCCCTGCTTTGCAAAAAATCATTTGGAATCTACCCCACTCTGCTACAAATCATTTTCCGGGAAAGCTGTCCCTGTGTATTGGTATGCCTGTAATAATCAGGAATAACGACGCTACAGAGCTTTGCATTACTAAAGGGCAAGAAGGTCACGTTTTGGGATGGCAAGCAGGAAGAGGCATACGTGGACAACTTGTCTTAAACACCCTTTTCATCAAACTGGACAAACCTGCAAAAACAGTCAAAATCAATGGACTTCCTGAAAATGTGGTTCCTATCACTAAAGGTTCAAAAAACATAGAGTGCACTTTTTCGAGTGATTTAAAAGAATACCTTCACAGAAGTCAAGTATGGGTATTGCCTAATTTTTCCATGACAGACTATACATCACAGGGGAAGACCAGACCCAAGAATCCAGTCGACTTGAGCAATTGCCGAAGCCATCAATCTTACTATACCTGTTTGTCAAGAAGTGCAACTGCAAGTGGAACTGTTATTGTGCAGTCGTTTTCCCCTCGACTCATCACATGCGGAGCTTCAGGTTATCTGAGACAGGAATTCCGTGAACTTGAGCTATTGGATGAGATTACCAAGCTCAGATATGAAGGAAATCTTCCAGATCATATTCAAGGCAACTTCAGAAACCCTTTGATCAGAGCATATCAGAAATGGAAGGGTATAGACTATGTACCTCCTTTAACTCATCCTGCTTTGACTTGGTCTATCAAAGATCCGATGCCCCTTCTGCCTGTGGTAACAGATGCACCCTGGCAAATCATTGACAAGGAAAAAGCAAAGGAAATTAAGGTTGAGACTACAAGTATTCAGTCTGGATTTGTTACAGCTAAAGGCAGTGTGTCTGTCAAGTCAGTTGCAGTTAAGGGCATTGTTTATGTTAAGTCAGAAAAAAAGCGAAGTCTTGAAGAAGCTGAAATTTCGAGTGCAAGTGTTAAGAAAATGAAGACAGCTCAGATGATAACAGGTTATGATAATTCCTCCTCGCCTTCTGGACTCATATGGGATAATGACAATTACAGCTGTGCATATGATGCACTCCTTACAATATTATATGAAATATGGTCCACTGACACGAACACTTGGACAAGACGATTCAAGAAAATAAACCAGCGTCATCTCAAGTCCCTATCTTCCTGTTTCAAAAAATATATGAATGGTCAGGCAAGTTTTGAAACTGTCAGAGACACTATCAGACAAGAACTTCACTCTCAGAGTCCTGATCAATTTCCATATGGAACCAGAGGCACAAGCGTTTCAGCTTTAGTATCAACAATTCTTGCCCCTCAAAGTCCTGTGGCCTTCTCAACTCTTGAATGTACTAAGTGTGAATATTCTGAATTATCAATCAATGACAGACTAGAATTTGTGTTATACCAGAAAGGAGATACACCAAAATCAACTTGTAATTGGCTTGGGTCTTTACAGCATGAAACCCATGAAATATGTCCACAGTGTTTCTCTGAAATGATGCAGCCTATTAGTTTCAAGATTTCCCCAAGCATGTTGGTCTTTGAAATTAACACGAGGAATATTAAGGTCAGTAAAACCTTGAAATTTGAGCAGGAAGGTAGAACAGTAGTGCTTGATGTCAGAGGGTTAATATACCATGGGGATTTCCATTTTACATCTCGTATTATTGGAACTGATGGTATTGTATGGTATCATGATGGTATGACCACTGGGAGTAACTGTGAAAATGATGGAGATTTTGACAAGTTCTCTTCTAATGATTTGTTGAATTGCAGAGGGAAAAAACTAATATTAGTGGTGTATGCAAGAGTTTAATTATAAGGGGACAATGTAGATAGGCTGATGTGTGTGTATTTTAGAATGCCAATCAAATGGTTTATGCAAATTCTCCTGTTTTCAAAGTTGAAAGCAACATAGAAAAAATAATATGGAAACACCAAATTTTTCTGTTATTGTACACAAGAACCAATTAAACCTGATGGGACTCGTACATGCCATGCGAAGCAATGGCCCACTCCCCCAAGTTAATTTTAGGGCAAAAATGCGAAGTAGTGATTGCTATAGCATCCCAACTGTGTCAGTATAAGGTCCCCTGGTATC
>Ga0137403_10007717_pt1 | contig 12113 bp, 9 predicted proteins | sample CZOMad2_1_16fung_FD_122057 | JGI IMG/M metagenome (GOLD analysis project Ga0137403, IMG submission 122057) | Vadose zone soil fungal communities from Angelo Coast Range Reserve, California, USA - CZOMad2_1_16fungal (Hybrid Assembly) | ecosystem: Environmental > Terrestrial > Soil > Vadose zone...
CATGATTACGGCAAAATTACGCCGGGCCGTACCGTATTACGGTGCTGAAGTTTGCTGAGCTCTTCAGAAGAAACCGGGGTCGGGCCTGGCCTATTGCATCATTGGCGAGAAGTTGGAGCGGTTGGGGTTGGTGCCAACAATGAGTTGTCGGTTAAAGAATTGCCGGAAGCAATTCGGCGAATCTATCTACAGCGGGGCGGGGCAGACCGCGCCCATACGAAACGCCGTTACTTTCGACGCGCTTCCGATCTGATCTCCGCTTCGACCAAACGTATCAGGTCGCTTGCGGGGCGGTTCAGGGCCCTGGATAGTTTGAGGATCGTGGTCAAGGTGGGCTGCTGTTGGCCGCGCTCCAGAATACTGATGTAGGTCCGCCGAAGATTCGCTTCGGATCCGAGTTTTTCCTGGCTGTAGCCGGCTTCAACCCGAAGACGTCGAAGGACTTGTCCGAACGCTGCCGCAGTGTTCATGATTTCTCTGTAATGAAACCGGTTATGGCCACGCATCCAGGTTGCGTATCCGGGTATCAACAGGCGCGTCCGGCGTATCGCGCGAACGGTCGCGATCACAGGCGCCGTTACGGCGAAGCGAAACGGGATCAGTCCGGGATGCGGCGGCGTCACGAACGAAGCGCAGAGTATGACCCCGGCCGTCTGCGACGGTCTTTGGGCCGCGATCATGAGCGCAAGCGGGCCGCCGAAGGACCATCCGAGAATCACGAAATCCGTCAGCTTGCGGACGGCGCGATTCACGATCGGAACGAGGTCCTGGGAGGTGTTTGGTCCGAATGCGGGATAGGTTACGACGATGGGGTTGATCCATGACGGCAGCCGCGAAAGCAGGGGACCGAAAAACACCTCCGTGCCGTCAAGCCCGGGCAGCAGTACCAACGTCGTCCTAGACACGCTGCACAGTCCGGAATCGCGGCGCGTGCGCAAGCGCGATGCTGATCCACACCGCGACCGAAAAATACAGCGACAGCCAGGGAACGTCATTGCGCCAGGCGGCCCAGCGGTGCTCGACAATGCAGCGCTCAACCAGCGTGCGCAGTCCCAGCGCCAGCGGCAGGCTGCCATCACCCGCCACCTCCGTGTGCCACCGCGACAGGTACATCGGCACGTCGACCGCCACCATGTACGCCACATAGCCTCCGGCACAAGCGCAGGCGATTTCGAGGAAGCGCGCCGTCCCGGCTTCGGCCTGTGGGCGCAGCGACAGGAATCCGGCAAGTCCCAGCATGGCAGCCAGCGTCCACAGGGAATTCTCGACGGCATGCAGCAGGTAATTCGACGTCATCACTGCAGCCCACGAAAACATCTCGGCCACGACGATGATCGGAACGATCAGGCGTCCGGCGAGAGCGGCCATCCCGCGGCCGGCACCGGCCTCGCGAAGAAGCAACGCCCACTGCATGGCGAAGCAGAGTTCCGCGACCGTGGCAACCGTGCGCCCGACGGCGATGCGGGAGATCCAGGTGTCGTGCAGGCAGATGCGCGGCACATCGACCATCGGGAATATCGAGCGGAAGCCGCAGCCGAGAACGTAACCGGCCGACAACCAGAGTTGCAGCGAGCGCAAGGCGCGCAGATCGGCGGGCGTCTGCGCAGCGCGGCGCGCCAGCCGTCGTGCCGACCATGCCCATGCGAGGACATTGACCAGGGCCGCCGCGCACAACGTCAGCCACCAGGTCGACAGCGCGGCATCCATCACGCGTCATCCATGAGCGGGCAGCCGCATCAGCGGTTCTCCGACACGGATCAACGCGCCGTCGCGCACCCGCTCGTGCAGCGCGAAACCGCGCGGCGCGAAGACGAGGATGGTCGAGCCGTGCTGGAACCACCCCATCTCTTCGCCCTTGGCGAAGCGCGCGTCGCAATGCATGACATTGGGTCCGGGGTAGCGCAGATGCAGCAGCACGTCGAGGAAATGCAGCCGGATGCTGGCCACCAGGACCGCTGCGACCGGCACCAGCAACATCTCATGGCCCCCCGCCTCGAGCCGCGTCCTGATCAGCGCCCGCTCGTTCTTGCAGAACAACTGCTGGACGCGCCTGAGCGCGATGGGATTGACGTTCCAGGTATCCCCCGAGAAATAGGTCATCTGCTTCACGCGCAAGTCATGCGGAGCGTGGAAGCGGTGGTACATGCTTGAGGTAATGCGCAGCGTCGCGTAGGCCGCGTCGGCGTAGGCTTCCACCAGCCCGGGATCGCCGAGCAGATCGTGAAGCGTGTAGGGGAAACCCTTCGCCTGCAGCAGTTGCACGCCGTCGAGCCGGCCGCACGCGCCGACGATCGCATCGCAGGGGCTGCAGAGCACCGCGAGATCCGGGTCGACCGGCCGCGCGCCCGGCTTGAGTTCGCGGATGAAACAGTCGTGCAGGCTGAAGAAGCGCGGCTTCTTAGCCTCTTCCAGGCGCAGGTCGGCGAACAATCGCCAGGCCGCGATCGAAAGCCGGCACACCAGCGGCTGCTCGATCTTGCTGAACCAGCCCATGAACCGCGTCAGCAATTGCCGCGGAATCCGGTTGGTCACCAGAAACAGAATGTCCTCGTGGTGCAGGATGCGCAGCACCGCCGTACGGACCGTCATGGTTCTGTAACGCTCCCATAGTAGTAAGGGTGGCTGGCAACGGGAGGGAAAGCCTTCCCTCTTCCAATCCGGAGAGCCCGCCGGGGATTCCGATGGTCGCTCCCTACTGCGGAAAAGGACACGGCATGCAGCAGATGGCACTTCTGATCGGACTGGCGGCGGTGGCCGCATTGTTCCTGCCCGCGGTGCGCATGCGGCTCGAACTGTCGAAAGCCAAGCATCCCTCGCTGACGGGTCACGCCCGCATGGCGCGTCGCGTTGCGGCGCTGGTCCCGTACTACACCTATGACGAGAATCGCTTCTTCCGCTCCGACGATGCACCCACGCAGATCGCGGAGCGCCGGCGCGAGGGATTCGAGAGGCTCACGCAGATTTACTGGCAGCGGTATGTGCGCAGCGCGGCGCTCACCGCGGAGGTGGAAGGAGCGATTTCCGATCTTCAGTTCACCAGCCGGTACCGCGTGCCGTTCCAGTACAGCCAGTACCTGCGCCGTCACCTGAAGGCCGGCGCCTTCCTGCAATCGTCCGATGGGGTCACGGTGACCGATCTCGACGGCAACCGCTTCTACGATCTGGCCGGCTCCTATGGCGTGAACCTGTTCGGCCACGACTTCTACAAGTCCTGCATCACTGAGGGCAGCGTACGCGCCGCTGAACTGGGTCCGGTGCTGGGCGGGTATCACCCTGCGGTCGCGTACAACGTGCGCCGCCTGCGCGAGATTTCCAGGCTGGACGAAGTCTCCTTCCACATGTCGGGCACCGAAGCAGTCATGCAGGCGGTACGCCTGGCCCGCTTTCATACCCGGCGCCCGCACCTGGTTCGTTTCTGCGGCGCCTACCATGGCTGGTGGGAGGGCGTGCAGCCCGGCATCGGCAACCCGGTAACGCAGCGCGAGACCTACACGCTCAAAGACATGGACGAGGACTCGCTGCGCGTGCTGCGCCGGCGACGCGACATCGCCTGCGTACTGGTGAATCCCCTGCAGGCGCTGCACCCCAACGCCAATGCGGCCTCCGACGGCTCCCTGGTCGACAGCGGGCGCAGCGCGCATTTCGACCGCGACGCCTATGCCACGTGGCTGCGGCGCCTGCGCGAAGTCTGCACGGAACGCGGCATCGTCCTGATCTTCGATGAGGTGTTCGTCGGCTTCCGGCTCGCACCGGGCGGCGCCCAGGAATACTTCGGCGTGCAGGCCGACATGGTCACGTATGGCAAGACTCTCGGCGGCGGCTTCCCCGTCGGCGCCGTCTGCGGCCGCGCCGGCCTGATGAAGCGCTACCGCGAAGGCCGTCCGGCCGACATCTGCTTCGCCCGCGGGACCTTCAACTCGCATCCTTACGTGATGGCGGCGATGCAGGTGTTCCTCGAGCGGCTCGACACGCCGGCGATCCGCGGCTTTTACGAAGGACTGGATGAACTGTGGAACGGTCGCGTTGAGCAACTCAATGCTCGACTCGAGGAGGCGGGCCTGCCGGTGCGCGTCGCCAACCTGTCGTCGATCTGGACGGTGTTCTACACGCGGCCCTCGCGCTACAACTGGATGCTCCAGTACTACCTGCGCGCCGAAGGGCTCGCACTGAGCTGGGTCGGGACCGGACGGTTGATCTTCAGCCTCAACTACACGGAGGCGGACTTCGCCGCCGTGTGCGACCGCTTCGTCGCCGCCGCCCGGGCAATGGAGCGGGACGGGTGGTGGTGGTCCGATCCCGCCCTTTCCAACCGCTCCATCAAGTGCGGCATCCTGCGCGAGATGATCGCGCAACGGTTCTAGGCCGCGCAACGAATCTAGACGCGGTGCGCGCGCAGCGACGGGTCGATCAGCTCGCCGCGCATCAGCGCGACCGGCGCCTTGTGATAAAGCTTCAGGTCGTGGAACGGATCGGTCAGGATCTTGGTCATCCATACCAGGCCGGTCTGCACGTCCCTGATGAAGAACAGCTGCACCGTACGGAACAGCAGGCCGCTCGCGCCGATAACCAGCCACATCTTGCCTACTTGCCGCACGAATTCCGCCGTGCCGCTCGCTGGCTCGAATGCGCCCAGTAACGTGGGATCGAGGAGCAGGAGGGCCGGCGACAGTGCCCAGATCGTCATCAGGACGATCTTGCGCCGCAGGTTGTAGCCGACCTTGATCTCTTCCTTGTATTCGTTCGTCACCTGGTTGACCTCATCGTAGCCCTTCGGTTCGAAGAAGAAATGCCCGGCCTGGCGGGTGGTCATCGCCACCAGCCAGCCGATCATCGCCGCTGCCACCGGGTAGAAGAACAGCATCGCGTAGGCGCAAAGGAAGCTGCTTGCGCTGACGAAATGCAAGGTCTGGTTGATCCTGCTGTGATGGTAATAGCGATGGTCGTCCCAGCGCTGCGTTTGTAGTGCCTGCAGGTAACTCTTGATCACGCGCTCTCCTTGTAGGGTGCGGGGGGATTCCTGTGCTGCGGCATACCCTACGAAGGGATTGCTACACAGTCGCTATGATCTGATGACGATGAAGCTACAGTTGTCAGCGTGACTCGAAACCGTAAACCCGTAGTCATGGCGCCGTCACACCCGGCGGGCACGATGCGGGCGAAATGGACGAGACTGCGGATTTCCTGGTCGAACAGTTCCCGCGCACACGCCGCACGCTGCGCATCGCGGTGGTGACGGAGACATATCCGCCGGAGGTCAACGGCGTAGCGCTGAGCGCCGCCCGATTCGTCGACGGCCTTCGACAGCGGGATCACGAGATTCAACTGGTGCGGCCGCGTCAGGATCGGAGCGATCGGGCGAACGTGCCGCAACTGGTCCTGACCCATGGCGTGCCGATTCCCCGCTATCCGGACTTTCGCATGGGCCTGCCGGCAACCGGTGCGCTCGTGCGCCTGTGGGACCGCACACGCCCCGACGTCGTCCACGTCCTGACCGAAGGACCGCTCGGCTGGTCGGCGTTGAATGCAGCGCGCAAGCTGAAGCTGCCGGTCGTCTCGGATTTCCGCACCAACTTTCACGCCTACAGCGGGCACTATGGCGTCGCCTGGCTGGGCCGGCCGATCCTTGCCTACCTGCGCAAGTTCCACAACCGCACGCTACTGACCCTGGTGCCGACCGAGGCCCTGCGCGCGGAGTTGACCGCGCTCGGGTTCCGCAATCTGCGCGTCGTCGCCAGGGGGGTGGATACCGCCCTGTTCGATCCGGCACGACGCAGCGAGGCGCTGCGCGCGGGCTGGGGTGTGGGTCCGGACGATCCGGTCCTGCTGTATGTCGGGCGCATCGCCGCGGAGAAGAACCTCGATGCGCTGCTCGCGGCGTATGCGGCCGCACGCGCACAGGCACCGCACAGCCGCCTCGTTCTGGTCGGTGACGGTCCGGCGCGCGCCGAATTGCGGGCAAGCTGTCCCGAGGCTATCCTCGCCGGCACACAGCGCGGTGAGGAGCTCGCGACCCACTATGCATCCGCAGATGTGTTTGTCTTCCCGAGTCTCACCGAGACCTACGGCAACGTGACGCTCGAGGCCCTGGCCAGCGGACTGGCGGTCGTGGCGTTCGACTACGCGGCCGCGGCACAGACCATCCGCCATGGCGACAATGGGCTGCTCGCGCCAATGGGCGACGCGGGCGCATTCGCCGCACTTGCCGTCTCAGCCGTTTCGGATCTCGCACGCGCCAGGCTGATGGGCCGTCTCGCGCGCGAAAGTGCCCTCAAGCTGGGTTGGGATCTGGTGGTCCGGCAGTTGGAGATGCTGCTGGAAGTCGCGGCCGGCATCGCGACGCCGTCATCTCATGGGACATCCGCGGAGCAGCGCACTCGCGCCTCCATGCCCCGGACCACGTAGCTCTACGCGGAGAACAACAGTCGTCCGGCAGCAACGCGGGCAACGACTTGGATCAGTTGCTGCAGCCGACGGCTGCAGTCCAGCTCGCATGCAAATCACCTGCGGGGTCCGGCTGATAGTGCCGCGCGTTCATGCAGGATGACCACCTCTCGCAATTGACGGTCAGTCCACTGTCCGCTGTGCCGCCATAGCCATTGGTTGTCATGCCTGATCGCCGCTCGCTGGCCTGCTGAACACATTCGGCGCGATCGCGCATGAACTGCTCCTGGGTGCCGCCTTCCTTCGTGTATCGGCCTTGTGTCGCCTGCGCAGCGCACCCGCCGAGAAAACCTATCGCCAGAATGAACAGGACGACTCGCATGGCTTTCCTCCTTTCGTTCCCGACCAACACGGGCCGGATCGGTTATATACGGATTACGGATTCAGGCCGAGGCAGTCCGAATTTCCTTGACCCCGAAGCGGGGAAAATAAATCCCGACGAGGCGGTTTCAGTACAGAGGAGCGACTTCAAGCCCAGGGGTCGGTGACGCCGCGGCGACCCGGGCCATCAAATGCTGGTTGAAGACGCTGCGCGGTCGCGACGCAATACGCTCAGCGACGAGCGAGCACGCCATCCGCGCGCGGCCGCAGCGCAGCGCGGATTCCAGGAGCGTGAGGTGGAGCAGGTCGCATTGCGCCTGGCCGCCGTGAATGTTGTGAATGCCGTAACTGCCGTGAATACGTGAACGTCGTGAATATCGTATCTACGGCAGCTTAGAGCCCGAATCCTAGAAACAGGACTTTCCGGTTTTTTCGACATTCACGATGTTCAGGGCATTCACGACATTCACGGCCCTTCCCCCACTCGCTTATAATCCCCGCCTCCCCGGCAATCGCAACGGTATCCGCATTCCATGGCTCAGTACGTATACACAATGAACCGCGTGGGCAAGGTCGTGCCCCCCAAGCGCGTCATCCTCAAGGACATCTCCCTGTCTTTTTTCCCCGGGGCCAAGATCGGCATGCTGGGCCTGAACGGTTCCGGCAAGTCCAGCCTGCTGAAAATCATGGCGGGGGAGGACAAGGAGATCGAAGGCGAAGCGACCCCGATGCCGGACCTGCGCATAGGCTACCTGCCGCAGGAGCCGCAGCTCGACCCCGAGCAGAACGTCCGCCAGTCGGTCGAAGGCGGCCTGGGCGAAGTCCTGGAAGCGAAGCAGAAGCTGGAAGAAATCTACGCGGCCTACGCAGAGCCGGATGCCGACTTCGACAAACTCGCAACCGAACAGGCCAAGTACGAAGCGATCCTCGCGAGCAGCGGTTCCGATGTCGAGCATCTGCTCGAAATCGCCGCCGATGCGTTGCGGCTGCCGCCCTGGGACGCCAAGATCGCCAATCTCTCCGGCGGCGAAAAACGCCGCGTCGCACTGTGCCGGTTGCTGCTGTCGAAACCCGACATGCTGCTGCTCGACGAGCCGACCAACCACCTCGACGCCGAAAGCGTGGACTGGCTGGAGCAGTTCCTGCAGAAGTTTCCCGGCACCGTGGTCGCGGTCACCCACGATCGCTACTTCCTCGACAATGCGGCGGAGTGGATCCTGGAACTCGACCGCGGCCGCGGCATTCCCTGGAAAGGCAATTACAGTTCCTGGCTGGAGCAGAAGGAACAGCGCCTCGAAGTCGAATCCAAACAGGAATCGGCGCGCATCAAGGCGATGCAGAAGGAACTCGAATGGGTGCGCTCCAACCCGAAGGCGCGTCAGGCCAAAAGCAAGGCGCGCATCGCGCGCTTCGAGGAATTGTCGTCCCACGAGCACCAGAAGCAGAATGAAACCCAGGAAATTTTCATCCCGGTGGCGGAGCGCCTGGGCGACAGCGTCATCGAGTTCAAGGAAGTGTCGAAGGGCTATGGCGACCGCCTGCTGATCGACAAGCTTTCGTTCAGTGTTCCCCCGGGCGCGATCGTCGGCATCATCGGCCCGAACGGCGCCGGCAAGTCGACGCTGTTCCGCATGATCACCGGCAAGGAGAAACCGGATAGCGGCGAAGTGGCGATCGGCTCCACCGTGCAACTTGCGTTCGTCGACCAGAGCCGCGACGCGCTCGAAAACAAGAAGACCGTGTGGGAAGCGATTTCAAACGGCCAGGACATCCTCACGGTGGGCAAGTTCGAAATGCCCTCGCGCGCCTACGCCGGACGATTCAACTTCAAGGGGTCCGACCAGCAGAAGGTCGTCGGCAATCTTTCCGGGGGCGAACGCGGCCGCTTGCATCTGGCGACGACGCTGATCTCCGGCGGCAATGTGCTGCTGCTCGATGAACCGTCCAACGATCTCGACGTGGAAACCCTGCGCGCACTGGAAGATGCGTTGCTGGAGTTCGCCGGCAGCGTGCTGGTGATCTCGCACGATCGCTGGTTCCTCGACCGCATCGCCACGCACATCCTCGCCTGCGAAGGCGAATCGCAGTGGACCTTCTTCCCCGGCAATTACCAGGAATACGAGGCCGACAAGAAGAAACGCCTCGGCGAAGAAGGTGCCAAACCCAAGCGCATCCGCTTCAAGCCGTTGAAGTAAAGATGTAACGCCAACTGCCAGGACGCGCCGGCAATAACCGGCGCGTTTTTTTTATTTCTGCGGCCGGACCTCGAAATGCCGTTGGGCGCGACCTTATGCCGATGGGCTAGGCGCCGTGTGTCGAGTGTGCAAAGATGCAACCCGGGCAGTTCATCTACGCGGGACGGGGAGAAACGTCATGTGGTTCATCGGACTGTTGGTCGGCATGCTCGTCGGCAGTCTCGGCGGGATCGGCGAGGGAACGATCTGGGGCGGGATGCTCGGCGCGCTGGCCGGCGCGGTACTCTCCTTCTTCACGAAACAATCCCGCGCATCCGCAGTCGAGCCGCGGCTTGCCGCTCTGGAATCCGACGTCGCGTTTCTGCGCCGGCAACTTTCGGAACTGACCCAGCCTGCAGCGACGGAGGCTGACGCGCGCGAATCCGGGTTTGCGCCGACACCGGGGGAAACCGCACGCGAGATCGAACCGGAAGTAGTTGCGCCGATTCCGGTGCAACCTGCAGTTACCTACACGCCCGTCGAGATTCCCGAGGCGGCCCGGACCCATGAACCTGTCGAAGCGCAGCCGGAATCCTGGCCTGTCAATCGCGCATGGGCGTGGCTGACCGGCGGCAATGCGCTGGTGAGAGTCGGCGTGGTGGTGTTGTTCTTCGGCGTGGCGTTCCTGCTCAAATATGCCTACGAACATTCCAACGTTCCGATCGAAGTCAGGTTGATCGGCGTTGCGCTGGGCGCGGTGGTGGTGCTGGTGATCGGCTGGCGGCTGCGTACGAGCAAGCCGGTTTACGCGCTGGCGATGCAGGGCGGCGGCGTGGGCCTGTTGTACCTGATCGTGTTCGGGGCCTTCCGGCTGTTCGATCTCATTCCCGGCGAAGTCGCATTCTTCCTGCTCGTGGCGATCGCGGCGTTCTCCGCCGTGCTCGCGGTTCTTCAGAACGCGATGTCACTGGCGGTTCTCGGCTTATCGGGGGGTTTTCTGGCGCCGGTGCTCGCATCGACCGGTGGCGGCAGCCACGTGATGCTGTTCAGCTACTACCTCGTGCTCAATGCAGGCGTGCTCGGCATCGCTTTTTTCAAGGCATGGCGGCCACTCAATGTGCTCGGTTTCGTATTCACTTTCGGCATCGGTGCGGCCTGGGGTGCGAAATTCTACCGGCCGGAGTTCTTCGCCAGCACCGAACCTTTCCTGGTGCTGTTCTCCCTTCAATACATGGCGATCGCCATCCTTTTCGCCTTGAGGCAGGCGCCGCAACTGAAGCATTACATCGACAGCACCATTGTCTTCGGCACGCCGCTGGTCGCGTTCGGATTGCAAACCCGGCTGGTGAAGGAGATCGAGTTCGGCGCAGCCTGGAGTGCGGTGGCGGCCGCTGCGCTTTATCTCGTGCTCGCCGGCGCGCTCCATCGCAGGCATACGGAAACGCTGCGCATGCTGGTCGAGGCATTCCTGGCACTGGGCATCATCTTCGCGACACTGGCAATACCGCTGGCCTTCGACGGCCGCTGGACATCGGCCGCATGGGCACTCGAGGGCGCTGCCGCCTACTGGGTCGGCGCACGCCAGGGCAGACGGCTGCCTCGTGCGTTCGGCCTGTTGCTGCAGTTTGCCGCCGGCATCGCATTCATCGCCGATGCGAGCCGTGGCTACGACGACACTCCGATCGCCAATACCTTTTTCCTCGGCTGCGTGTTCATCGCAGCGGCGGGTTTGTTCTCCAACCGAACGATAGAGCGGAATTTCGAAAAGGCCGGGCATTTCGCGATGCAGGTTTCGATCCTGGTTTTCATCTGGGGACTGGGATGGTGGCTGTTCGCCGGCTTGCACGAGATCGACAGGCATGTTCCCGCCGACGCCAAACTCAATGCAGCGCTCCTGTTCCTGACCGGCACTTGTGCAACCTTCAGCATTTTGCGCGCGCGCGGCTGGGTGATTGCCCGCTATCCGGCCTTTGCGCTGGCGCCGCTGATGATCCTGGTCTTCAGCGCCAGCGTTGCCGCTCATTCCAACCAGCATCCCTTCGCGGCGAGCGGGTGGGCGGCGTGGCCGGTTGCCTTCCTGTTCCACTTCCGCATCCTGCTGCGCCACGACCGTGACGGCGATTACCGCATGTTCGCGCACGCGGCGGGCGTCTGGCTGCTGGCCGCGGTGGGGGCATGGGAAATCGGATGGCAGATCGACCGGCTGGTCGAGGGCAATCGCGTCTGGCCGCTGATCGCGTGGGCACTCGTGCCGGGCGGATTGCTCGCGTTGCTTGGGTTCAAGGGCTCCGCGATCAGCTGGCCGGTATTGCGGCACCCCCGCGCTTATCTCTGGATGGGAGCGGGACCCCTTGCGCTTTTCCTGCTGGGCTGGACCGTGTATGCAAACTTTTCCAACGACGGCAACCCCGCGCCGCTGCCCTATGTTCCGTTGCTCAATCCGCTGGACATAGCGCAGATGCTCGCCTTCGTCGCGCTCGCGGCGTGGTGGCGGACCGTGCACGTGCAGGGCATCCCGGACGTGGCGCAGTGGCCGCCTTCCTTTGCGCGCCCGCTGATCGGGATTGCGATGTTCACGTTCCTGAACGGCGTGCTATTGCGCACGCTGCACCACTGGGCGGACGTTCCCTATCAACTGGACACCATGTTCCGATCCGATCTCGTGCAGGCCGCCCTGTCCATTTTCTGGACGATACTCGCCCTGGTATCGATGGTCGTCGCCACGCGGCGCGGATTGCGCGTGCTCTGGTTCTGCGGCGCCGTGCTGATGGGCGTGGTGGTGGTAAAACTTTTCCTGATGGACCTCGCCAAGATCGGCGGGGTCGAGCGCATCGTGTCCTTCATCGGCGTGGGCATCCTGATGCTGGTCATCGGCTATTTTTCGCCGTTGCCGCCGAAGGAAGCGGAGAGCGAAGGATTGCTGCTGGGCCTGTTTCACGGCATCCCTCGCACGGAGAAGAGCGTGTTTTCCTCCAGCCCGCCGGATCGGATTTTCCTTTACCAGCGAAATATCGAGGCTGTCTGCGCCAGTGAGGCGGAGGTGCACCGGCAGATCCGCGCGACACTGCTGCACGAAGTGGGGCACTACTTTGGGCTCAGTGAAGACGAATTATGCGGGCTATGAAGACTCTGGTCCACGATTTCGAGGATAGTTACCACAGACCTTAAAGGGGCTCG
>Ga0137403_10007719_pt1 | contig 12111 bp, 9 predicted proteins | sample CZOMad2_1_16fung_FD_122057 | JGI IMG/M metagenome (GOLD analysis project Ga0137403, IMG submission 122057) | Vadose zone soil fungal communities from Angelo Coast Range Reserve, California, USA - CZOMad2_1_16fungal (Hybrid Assembly) | ecosystem: Environmental > Terrestrial > Soil > Vadose zone...
TAATGTTGCACCCTGATCGAAGCTCGTATTGGCTATCTTGGCTGGGCCCTTAGTGGCAAACAGTTGCGCAATATCTGACTGGGCGACGCTCAGCAAGCTGACCCCGAATACTTTGCTCGATACCAGCGCGGGATAGCTATCAGCGTTATGTTGCATCACCAGTGGCGGCTCGAAAGACAGAATCGCAAACGACGAGACAGTCAGGCCGACAGGGACGGTGGTCGCATTAGCATAGGCGGCCACTATTGAAACGGCACCGGCGGACGCGCGGCCGATCTGCTTGTAGGCATCACCCGATATCGCCATCAGACTGCCTCACGCCCTTCCCGGGACATATGACCCGACGTGCCGCCAGGTCTATGTATTGCCGTCGTCGCCGTGGCGACGACCAGCATCGCGCTGAGCCCGAAGACGCCGGCGGTAAGAAAGCCGCCGGTGAAGCCACCCGAGGACAGCCCCATCAGCACGATCGCAACGCCGATGGCGACACCGAGCTGTTGGGCGGCCAGCAGAGCACCCGAAGCCACCCCCTGCTCCTGTCTGGGCACCGCTTCTGTCGCCACCGCCATGAGCGCCACAAAGGCGATGGCGTTGCCGATGCCGCCGCAAATCATGCCAGGCATGACACCGGCTACATAATTCACGCTCGGAACTGCCCCGCACAGCAGCGCGAAGGCCACGATCTGCAGAACGATTCCGCCGAGAGCGTTGGTCTTCAAAGTGGCCCGGGTCATCCCGAGCGAGACTACCTTTCCCCCAAAGGCCACTGCAGCCGCATACGGCATCATCGCAAGTCCGCCGGACAGTGCAGTGAGACCGTATCTTTGCTGTACGAGCAAACTCATCAGCACGAACATGCCCGCGATCGCACCCATTAAAAACAGGGTAGCCAGATTGCCACCCAGCACGTTGCGGAACGTGAACAGCCGAGGCGGCAACAACGGCGCCTTGACACGACGCTCCACAAAGAAAAACAGTGCGAGCGTCGCCGTCGCGGTGGCCAGCATTATCAGCCCCGGCGCGTAGTCCCAGCCTCGGCGGTTCAGCATCGAAATGGACGCGAGGACCGAACTCGGTCCGAGCCCGACCAGGACCGCCCCCGGAACATCGAGCGCCTGCTTGACAGATCGGACCGTAACAGCCGGAATGACTCGGCGCGCAAGCACGACGATCAGGAGGATCGGGGGCAGGTTTACGAGGAAAATCGCCCGCCACCCGAAAGCGCTGGTGACGGCGCCCCCGATCACCAGTCCGATGGCAAGCGAGAATCCTTGCATCGTCCCCAGCAAGCCGAGCGCGCGATTCCGAACCGGTCCTTCCGGCAGCAGGGTATGGATCAACGATAAGCTAGCCGGCGCGAGAATAGCGGCACCGAAACCAAGGACAGCGCGAGCGGCGATCAGCCAGCCGATACCCGGTGCGAGCGCGCACAACAAGGACGCTCCGGCAAACAGCGCGGCGCCCAGTTCGATGCATCGCCGTTGCCCAAACATGTCGGCTGCCCGCCCACTGGGGATCAAAAAGCCCGCAAGCGCGAGGCTTGTCGCGGCCACCACCCAGGAAAGGAGGTCGGCGGCAACAGCCAGATCTCTGCCGATCGACGGCAAAGCGACACCCACGATAGAAAAATCCGTCGTCACGATTAGTTGTGACAGTCCGATCAGCAGAGTGACTTGCCGGTGCTCACTGCGCTTCACCGGAAGCGCCGCCGGCACCCGCGCGGATTCGTTCATGTATGTGAGCTCTTCGCCATAACGAACATCGCGGGCGCTTTCGGTCTCCACATGAGACTTCAGAACCTGCCGGTCAGCGTCACGCCATACGTAACCGGCATACCCGGAACTCGAGTAAAGGTGTCACCGGTCGCGGTTGCCTGTGTCCAGTAGTACTTATCGGTAACGTTGTGCCCCCAAACCTGCAGGCGCAGTTTACCGTCGCTGGTTTCCAGCCCGGTACGCAGATCCAACATGCCATAACCGGTCATCTTGAATTGCGGGCTCAGCGAGAACACAGAGAGAGTCGAGCTGCGATAGGTGCCGGTCGCACCGATGAATCCGCTAAATCGGCTGGATATCGGAAATCCGTACTCCGCATCGCTCACACCATTCCACTTGGGTGTGTTCGGGAACGGCTTACCCGTAATGTCAAACGGCCCGAGTATACGATCGACGATCGTGGGTTGCCCGGTTATGGCATCAACTGGCGCCCGGTCGACTCTTGAGTCGATGTACGTCGCGCCGGCCGAAAGCTTCAACGATTCCAGCGGTCGAGCTGTGAGCTCCAACTCCGCGCCCCTGACATCCGACTTCGGCACCGAAACCAACGCCGGGAGGTTGCCGAAGAAGGGCACGAATCTGATGCCCTGCAGCTGCTTGTCGTCATATTTGTAGTCAAAGACGGCGCCCGAGAGCTGCACCCTGGAGGTTGGCGCCAGTTTGAAGCCCAGCTCATACGCCAAAACTGACTCTTGCTTTATGGGCTGATACTGACTCGCAAGAATCGCCGTCACGGAAGGGAAGGTACCGGCCTTATAGCCTTTTGTGACGTTGGCATAGATCAGCGAGTCCCGATTGGGCTTCCAGTTGAGCCCAGCTCGCCAAGCGACGTTGTGTTCATGCAGACTGCCGGTTACGTTCTGCACGAACGGCAAGCCCGGACCGTCCTGCGGCCGATCCCCCATGGTGACGCAATCTCCCGCCTTCGCCTGGGGGAAACTCGGATTTCCTCCAAGCAGCGGTCGCAAGAAGTTGTCGAAGGCGGTTGCGAGATTACCGTCACCAGGGTCGCGGAAGCACGCTCTGACGAGATCACGCTGCTGGTCGGTGTAACGCAGCCCGCCCTGAGCGCTGAGCTGGTCGGTCAGCTGGTACTCTCCCGAGGCAAACAGGGCCTTGGTATCGACTCTCTGATCCAGCGGCTGGTCCAGAACATGGAAACGATACGGTCCCAGGCCGGAATTGGTGGCCGTGAAATTCGAACCCTCGTCGCCATCGTCCTTATCGTGCTGGTAGTTGGCACCCAACGTGAAGTGAATCTTCGGGCCCAATTTCCCCGCCAGGCGGAGCTCCTGCGTGACTACATCGATGTTGCCTTCCTCGATCACGATGAAATCCTGGAACGCAGTCCCATCTGCCTCCGTACGTGACACGCCGTCAAAATGGGAATAGGCGCTTATGGACGTCAGCGTGAGTGAGTCTGTGAGATTTATGTTTCCGCGCAGGGAGACTTGATAGAAATTAAAGTGGTTGGTGAAATCATCGCCCGGATCCCAATCTGCGACGCGATCATTGTGCGGGGCGAGCGGTAGATTGCGGATCCCCTGGGCTTCGGGGTACCCACCTACGGCCACCTGCGGATACCAGCCTTCATACTGCTGGGCGATCGTATCGGAGCGGTCTCGCCAGCCGTTGATGCCCAGCTCGAAATTCACCCGATCACTGGGCGTCCAGTCGAACAGCGCGCGTCCGGTCTGAAAGTCACGCTTACCATGCGTGTCGTCGGCGTGGGTAGTAAGAAAATCGCTGACCGGCGACGGCGCGTTGTAGCGGGACTGGCTGAGCTGCCATCCGTCGCGGGTCTCCTTACGGACAAACACACGCGCCGATAGAGTATCGGTAAGTGGACCGCTCACGTAACCGTCCACGTCGACCTCGTTGAAGCGTCCGTAGGTCGCGTCAAATCCGGATTGCAGATCCTTCGTCGGCTTTGCCGCAATGTAGTTGATGGCGCCACCCGTCGAGTTCTGTCCGAACAGAGTGCCTTGCGGGCCTTTGAGAACCTCGACGCGCTCGAGGTCAACAACTGCCCCCGATCCCATGATCGAATAAGGTAGTGGAACCTGGTCGAGGTACATGGTGACTGTTGGTTCAGCCCCGATATACGTGCTGTAAAAACCGATGCCCCGTATTGAATATACTGGCACACCGAAGGTACTTTGCTGAAAAAAGAGCCCTGGAACGGCCTTGGTAAGCTCAGATGGGCTGGAAATGCCCAACTTGGTCAACTGATCTCCAGAGGCCGCCGTCACTGACAGCGGCACGTCCATCAAGCGCTGAGAGCGCTTCTGAGCAGTGACAACGACTTCTGGGAGTCCCTCCGCGTCGCTAGCGGCTCCCCCTGGCGATTCGTCAGTTCCGGCATACGCGGCGAGTGTCCACGCAGCCAAACCCGAAAGCAGTACTTGACTCAACCTCAGTGTGATTGACATTGGCACATCCCTCCCCCGTCGTGCATCTAGCAATATAATGTACACTTACTGTCACAGCCGTCAAGCACAATGTTTGAAATTGCGGCGTCACTAGGCCTTTGCAGTCTGAAAGAGCGAATACTAAGGATTCTCGATGAGCTGCCGTGATGCATAAAAGGGACGTTCAGGCGCGAAGCACCAAGCATTACTTCTGGGGGCGAAGCCGGAACTTTCGCCTCGCCATCCATTACCTTTCACCGGCTAATTGGAGGCCTTTCGACCGCCGTTGAAGGATGCTCGATCAACTTTCGATTGCGCGACCGTTCAGGTGGGCTGCGGTCGTTGACACTATATTGAGTGTACTTCATACTTCTCGATGATGCGCGCAAGTAGCATGCGCTGCCGAATGCAGCTCGAAATGCCAAAAGGAGTACCGGACATCCCACATGAAGGTGCCGTCCGGTCTCCGACTGCAGGGGCATTCGGTGTCCGTAACACCCGACAAGACGATGAACCGACAGGACGGGACCTTCGGACTCGCCGGTAGTCCAGGGTCGATCTAAACGTCGTTTGTCATCATGGAGAAGGCAATGGGAAAACGATTTCGTGTTGGTATTGTCGGGCTAAGTGCTAAGCGGGGATGGGCCGCCGCAGCCCATCTTCCTGCCTTGCGCGCTCTATCTGATGATTTTGATCTGATAGGCGTTGCAAACTCCAGTCCCGCCAGCGCAGAGTCGGCCGCGGCCGCCTTTGGCCTGCCACGCGCCTTCAGAAGTGTAGCGGAGCTCGTGGCTTCCCCAGACATTGACGTCGTGGTCGTCACCGTCAAGGTTCCGCACCATCGAGAGGTCGTGATTGCGACGCTAAAGGCTGGCAAATCCGTCTACTGTGAATGGCCGCTTGGAAATGGGCTGGCAGAATCCATAGAACTGGCCAGGCTTTCCAAGGAGAAGCAAATACTGGGAGTTATTGGGACTCAGTCGATCGCTTCGCCTGAGGTGCAATTCCTGCACAAGATTGTCGCCGATGGTTATGTCGGCGAGGTGTTGTCATCAACGTATATCGGTGCTGGGACTACGTGGGGCGATGAGGTAAGTCGCGGCGATGCTTATGCCATGGATTCGACGAATGGCGTAACCTTGCTTTCCATCATTGGCGGACATGCTATTTCCGCTGTGCAAAGCGTACTCGGTCCACTCCATGAGGTCGGAGCTGTGTTGTGTCAGCGTCGACGGACTGTGCGCGTCATTGAAACGGGGGAGACAATTCCGATGAAGGCGCCTGACCAGGTGTTGGTAAACGCCCTGCTCCAGTCAGGCGCGCCACTGTCGATGCAGCTTCGAGGTGGTCTGCCACGCGGAACCCGGTTTCTGTGGGAGATCCACGGAACAGCCGGCGACCTGCGCATCACTGCGAAGAGCGAACGGGTTCCTGTGATCAACATCTCTCCGTTGCGCGTAGAGGCGGGTCGAAAGGGCGAGGAGGGCTTCTCCGAGCTTGAGATTCCGTCGTCTTACTACTTTGGTCTCGAAGATGCCATTACTGCACGCAACGTTGCAGGACTGTATAGGCGGATGGCGCAGGATTTGCGTTATGGCACGCATACAGCGCCAGACTTCGATGACGCTGTCCTTCTGCACAACACTGTTCACGCAATTGAGCACTCGTCAAACACGGGGAAAAGAGTGTCAATTGACCCGCAGCCAAAGTGACGTAAAAGCCCGTCGTAGCGGGGAGAACATTACGCGGCATATGGCGCTATTTGCTTTCACCGCAATTAGTGTGCGAGTTGTCGGCCCGCTCACAGACCTGGCACTGATCCCATTCAGTCGGCCGTCGCTGTTCGATTTAGCGGGTATTTTCCGCGATACGAATTCAACACTTTGAGGCTCGGGGCAGGAAAACTACCGGCGAACACCTGGCGTTGACCGCCGCCAATGTGCCTTATTGTCATCATGACGCTGTAAGCACATTCCTTCGTCGCTCTGGCAGTTGACATATTAGTTAGTGTACATCATAATTGGACATGTGTAGCGAAAATCATGTTCGCCCGCCAGCCACTCGGTAGGTAGGTCTTCGGTATTTCGCCGCGTCGAGATATTCGCTCTCTACAGTCGTGGTCGATAAGCATTTGAGCCGACAGCCGAAGAGATTGTGAAGATCCGTCGTACAGAAGATAGCTCGAGGTGGGGGACATCTGTAGGCCCATTCCTGGCGGGCGGCAACAATCAAATATAGGAGAAATGTCATGAACGCAATTCCCAAACCGCCGATCAGACCCTTGTTTCAGGCGGAGTATGGGCACTTCATCGGCGGTGAATGGGTAAGCGGCAGCAGCGGGAAGAAAATCTCCCTGCAAAATCCCGCTGATCAGAGTCACCTGGCCTATATACAGGCCGGCAGCGCCGCCGACGCAGATCGAGCGGTGGGTGCCGCCGCCGAGGCATTCAAGAGCTACGCGCAGTCGCCCGCACACGAGCGGCAGGCGATGCTCTACGAAATCGCGCAACGCCTGAGGCGCCGCATCGATGATTTCGCAATGCTGGAAACTTTAAACAACGGCAAGCCCATTACCGAGGCAAAGTATTTCGATCTCCCGACGGTGATCGATCAATTTCTGCTCTTTTCCGGTGCGCCCTGGGATTTGCATGGCCGCACTATCGATCATGCAAACGCCGTGGGCATTGTGCATCGCGAACCCTTGGGCGTCGTGGCTCAAATTATTCCGTGGAATGTTCCGCTGATCATGTTGGCGGGTAAGCTAGCACCCGCCCTCGCGGCCGGCTGCACAGTCGTCCTAAAGCCATCCGAGGTCGTCTGTCTCTCCGTGTTGGAGTTCATGCGGGAGATGTCCGACATCATCCCCCCGGGCGTCGTCAATATCCTGACGGGCTATGGCACGGACGTTGGCGAAGCGCTCGTCACAAATCCAAAAGTCCGAAAGGTGGCCTTCACGGGCTCGCGCCCAACCGCCCAGAAGCTATTGCAGTACGCGTCGACCAATATCATTCCGCAGACAATGGAGCTCGGCGGCAAGTCCGCTTATGTAGTGTGCGCCGACGCTGACATCGATGCGGCGGCGGAGGGAGCGGCGCTATCGGTCATCATAAACAAGGGCGAGGTGTGCCTTGCGGGATCGAGGGTTTTCGTACATGAGAAGGTACACGACCAATTCCTAAATAAGCTCACTTCCATCCTGGAATCTGTCCGGATTGGAAACCCGACCGAGCCCGATACGCAGCTTGGTGCGCTCGCGTCAAAGCCGCAACTGGAGAAAGTGCTTGGCTATCTCGATCTCGGGGTGTCCGAAGGGGCAACAGTAGCGACCGGCGGCAAGCGCGTTGCCGGTGGCCTTCATGACAAGGGCTTCTACGTTCAACCTACGATCTTCACAAACGTTGATAATCGGATGCGAATAGCCCAGGAGGAGATCTTCGGGCCGGTTTCGACCGTGATGACGTGGTCCGACGAAGCGGAGATGCTGGAGCGTGTCAATGACACTGTCTACGGCCTCGGTGGCGGCGTGTGGACACGCGACCTGACGCAGGCCCATCGGATCGCGCGGCGGATGCAGACAGGCACGGTCTGGGTAAATCGCTACTACAACTTCATGACGGGGATGCCTCTTGGAGGATACAAGCAGAGTGGCTTCGGCAGGGAGTTTTGCCATGAGGTGTTGGAACACTATACCCAAACCAAGAGCGTGATCATAAACCTCGAGGCGGGTCCTATCGGTGCGTTCGCAAAAAGAACGTAAAGATGACCACCCAAAAGAGGTTCCGGCTCAACGTAGTGCACGGGCGCTGTGCAAAGTGTGCGATTAAAGGCTCAAATCTTGGAGAAAACTTATGAAAAGAAGTCACGAGGATCGTGTTGCGGTGGTAACCGGTGCCGGCCGTGGTATCGGCCGGGAGACTGCACTTCGCCTTGCCGAGCGCGGCGCTAAGCTCGTTCTCATTGACCTCGAAGCGCCCCTCGAAACTGCCAAGATGATTGGCGGGGAGCCGCTTGTCCTAACAGGAGATGTCTCTCGGCTGGACTCCTGGCACGGCTTCGCAAAGGCTGTTGATGAGCGCTTCGGGAGGTGCGATATCGTCATCAACAATGCGGGCATATATCCGTTCGCCCAGATCGACGAGCTTGATGAGGCACTTTGGGAGAAGACCCTGCGTGTCAATCTGTACTCGCACTTCTTCTCTGCGAAAACGCTCCTACCTTTGATGCGGCGTAACAAGTGGGGCCGCTTCGTGAACATCTCGTCGAACTCGATCGGAACGCCCACGATTGGCTTCAGCCACTATATGGCGGCCAAGATGGGTGTAATTGGCTTCGTGCGCGGCTTGGCAAACGAAGTCGGCGACGACGGAATAACTGTGAATGCAGTCCTGCCGGCGCTGACCAACACGCCCGGCACGAGCGATATTCCGGCAGACCTGAAGAAAGGGGCGTGGATGGCGCAGGCGATTAAGCGATTCGCTCAGCCACAGGACATCGTCGGCCCGATCCTTTTTCTGGCGAGCGAGGATGCTGGATTTGTTACGGGGCAGGCGCTTGTTGCTGATGGAGGCTTGTACAAAATCTCTTGAGCACACAGAAGTCGCGGCTGGCACTGGCCATTCGCCTCGAACTCGCAACCCAGCGCGGCTGGGCAGGGCCTCGGCTGAGTATGTCAAGAACGATGAATGCTTACTACTTGTAGCGGGGGCGCGTAGAATGGATATTGTCACTGATCTTGCAGTTGTTCCAAGAAGCAGACGTCGTAGGTCGACGCTCTTCTTGGCGCAGACGCCGTGGGATAGTGGCTTCACCGCGGCCCAATTCCTGCCCGTATCTGACTCTGAGAGCGGCCTGCACCAGAATGGGCAAATGCCTAATCCCGGCGCGCATTCCCAGATTCCATCCGTCACGGCCGGATGCATGCTCACGGTGCGGGGTCGTGTTCTCCTCAGCCGCCGTGCCGTACCTCCAAGGATTGGCCTTTGGACGATTCCGGGAGGTTTTGTAGAGAAAGGTGAAAGTGTCGAGAGGGCCGCACTCCGTGAACTTGCCGAAGAGACGGGGGTTCGTATCAAACACGCGCGACTCGCAGCAATCTATTCGATACCACAGATAGGCCAGACCTGCTACCTGTACAGCGCCGACCTGAGTGAATGCGAGATATGTATCGGCGCGGAAAGCGCTGATGCAAGGCTCTTCGATCCGTTTGAAATTCCGTGGAACGAACTCGCGTTTCCAACGGACCGGCGTCTATTGCATCAGCTGCAGCCCGTTACACCTACCTTAGAGTTCGAAACCGGGCGCTTTTATTGGGGTGAGGGCGGTCGAATTGTACTGACATCCCAGTCTCCACATTGTTGAGCGGCGGATCAAACCTTGTTATTTACGCCGGTAACTGATTGCCTTGCTGGGTGGTTTCGACGGGGCGCGCATGGCCGTCATGCGCACTGCACGTTTTAGAGGAGCCCGACTCGCGTCGTTGTTGAACTCGACTACCTTCTCCAAGAGGCGCATGAACTGCCGACTATCTGGTTCAGCTAACCCACTAAGAACGCGCTCATCGGCCCGTGAAATGCGCGGTTGAATAACACGAAGCATATTCGCTCCGTCGGATGTTATCTCCAATGTCTTGGATCGTTTGTCCTTCGCGTTCGAACGGACCCTGATGAAGCCTCTGGAGTCCAGACGCTGCACGATGCTACCAGTCGTCACCTTGTCGAGCGCTATCGCATGGGCAAGTCTGGTGTTGTCCTCCCCTTCAGAGTGAGCGATGACGGCCAACGCGGCGTACTGCGCTGGTGTCAAACCGAGCTCCGCAACCTCGTCGGTGAAGATACCTTCGCAAACCTGCTGTAGCCTTCGAACCAGGTAACCAGCCCTCGAATAGAGCGACAGGTTACGATCAACGTTCGCGTCCGTGACGAGTGGCACCCGGCTAAAATCGTTGCCCGCATGTACGATCTGTCGGAGGTAAATCATGAAAACCTCGCGCTCGCTGTCCGTGAGGGGTTTCAGGAGCCGGAGGTCTGCCCTCTTGACATGCGGCGCAGCCGACTCCAGCAGCTTCTGTCCGGCTGAGAGCACCCTGACAACACGGCTGCGCCGGTCAAAAGGATCCTCGCAGCCTTCCACCAGGCGTGATTTCACAAGACGATTGATTACTGTTCCAAGGGTTGCTCGATCGACGGCGACCAGGTTTGCGAGCCTCTGAATGTCCAGGCGCGGATGCTCGTTGATGGCCGTGAGCGAGGCGAACTGTACCGGCGTGATACCGACTGCTGCCACCTCGTCGAGAAATATGGCGACCGAGATCTGCTGCAGGCGACGAACCAGGTGGCCAACCCGCGCGTATAGAAGACTGATCGGCATCGTTTCCTTTCAGGTGACCAGACGAGAGCATAACAGGAACCACGATGTATTCGAGCCACACACGCAGACCTGCATAAGTTTTATGAAATATATGGAGATCATTCTCCACGTGAGCCCGAACAGCGAAACCCGAGTTCGCGCATCTTATGGAATAAATGTCCTATTTGCCAATTTTTATGAGAAGGGACATAATTGCCGCCATGAATCAGCCTCACGGACACCCCAATGGCCTTCACACTAAAGCTTCCCGCGCCGTGGGAGAGCCGCGGCTGGAGGGCGAAAATCCGAGATCGAGAACGGGTAGAGCCGCCGCACGTGACGATCATGCACAAAGCGAAGGCATGGCGGTTCGGGCTTCGCACGCAGCAGTTTCTCGATGCGGAGCCCGATCCCAGAGAGATTCCGGATGAGGTACTCGAGGCGACTCGGGCCGACCTCTCCTTGCTTCGCCAAACGTGGGACCGCATGTATCCAGAGAACCCCATTGTTTCGAAGACACCTAAGAAGCCGAAGGCCAAGAGGAAGCACAAGTGGTACAAGTGAATGACCAACTCCTTTTAGTCGAACCACGCGGCCATGCCAGCGGAAAATTCCAACGACTGAAAGCCAGTCGTTTGCATTTTCAGTCGGATGTCCGTGCCGCAATGGCTCAGCGTAGAGTCTATTCGCTTTGGATTGCGCCCAGTGAACCTGCAATGGATCTTCTTTTGGGCACGCTACCCCGTCGTCCGAGAGGTGATGACCGGCGGCTTCTGTCGTTTGAGCGAGCACGTGGCGACGCACAAAATCTGGTGCACGCTCATTTTCGGTTTGTGGTTTCCGCCGGCGATGGCGTTCAATTGTTGCCGATTGCCGAACTCATTGATGTCCTTGGAGCGGACAACCGAGCCGACCTGTTTGTTGGCGGAGTTGTACTGGCAGCTCAGTCGGCTCTCCTACTCTACCGTGGGAACCTTGAGCCGATCACGATTCCTCTGGACTGGTTCGCTTCGCGCCCTGGGAGCCCTGGCCCAGACGTTTCAAAGTTCGCCGTTACGGACTATGGGCAAACAGTTCGACTGGGCGACTATGAAGCAGCTACGGATGCCATTTTGTACGAGTTTGACGAGGACTATCGTATTCGTGCGAAAAGGCAAAGAATTGAAAAAGATGAATCCATCGGAGGCTCAATTCGCCGATTGCGCTTGCAGAAGGGGCTTCGCCAAGGTGACTTTCCGGGAGTCACTGCTAAGGAGATTGCCCGTATCGAACTCGGTAAAGTCAAGAAGCCTCATCGAAAGACCCTTCAAAAGATCGCCAATCGAACGGGCGTTCCTGTCGACCAAATTCAATCGTATTGAACAGACATCTTAAAGAATTGGCGTACTTACGTGCCGGCAGCGATCAGGGGTACTGGGTACGCGCCCAATCACGCTGAAGTTCTCCGCTTGCATCCTTCAATTCCTTCTTCGATGAACTGGTGCTCTCAATCCGGTCAACGCTGTTGAGCGAAGCACTTGCGCAACTCGGCAACGAACAGCTCGGGCTGCTCAAACGCGGCGAAGTGACCGCCCTTAGGA
>Ga0137403_10006690_pt1 | contig 12109 bp, 6 predicted proteins | sample CZOMad2_1_16fung_FD_122057 | JGI IMG/M metagenome (GOLD analysis project Ga0137403, IMG submission 122057) | Vadose zone soil fungal communities from Angelo Coast Range Reserve, California, USA - CZOMad2_1_16fungal (Hybrid Assembly) | ecosystem: Environmental > Terrestrial > Soil > Vadose zone...
GACTCCAACGGCTACGGCTACCGCAACAGCGACATCAACGCCTACTGCTACTGCCACCGCAACGGCTACTCCTACAGCGACAGCTACTGCAACGTTTACGCCGACTCCGACTCCTACAGCGACAGCTACAGCCACGCCGACCTCAACAGCTACGCCAACGCCGACGCCAACACCTACACCCACGCCGACCCCAACCCCAGCCCCAGCTTATGCTGCGCAGGTTCAGCAACCGATCAATCCCGATGGGTCGAGCGTGTTTAACGTTCGACGCGGCGTTGTTCCGGTGAAGTTCACTCTTACGCTGGACGGTGTACCGACATGCGACCTGCCGCCTGCCACCATCGCTGTGTATCGGACGGGCACAGGAGGCAACCAACAAATCGACGAGTCCGTTTACAGCGGGCCCGCGGATACAGGCTCAAACTTCAGGATCGATAGTTGCCAATACGTTTACAACCTGAGTGCGAGTGCGCTCGGAGTTGGTACCTATCGCGTTGACATCATAATCAACGGTCAAGTCGTGGGCAGCGCTACCTTTCAGCTCAGGTAGACGCAGCCAGTATTTCACCATCAGCCGCCACGCCTCACCGCGTGGCGGCTTTTTGTTTGGTGCGAATCTCGCGTCGTCAGAATCCGTAGCAAAGGTCTTCGCATCATTTCACGCCTGCCGCGCCGTAGCCTTTGCGCGAAGGCTGGATATTTAGTGGGCCAGGCCCCGTATCATTTGCTGCCTGACTCGTCGGAGCTTGCGGGAAAGGCAGAAGCCCCATGGCGAAGGCGGATTAAAAAATTTAGTCGTTTGAAAATTATTCGGGAACTTCGTTCCGAATTTCCGGGAGTTGGTAGCGAAAACAAACACTACCAAAAGGAAAACCAAAAACCAAAGGAAAACACTATGAAACAGATACTATACACATCCATTCGGCTCGCGTTCCTGCTCGTCGCCCTCGCAATTGGTGCCTCAACTGCGATTGGGGCACCGGGTGATCTATTCGAGTCAGACTTAAACAGCGGCACGATCAACAAATTTGCTCCCGATGGCACGCGGAGCATCTTCGCTACCGGGTTGAACTGGCCTAACGGTCTGGCCTTCGATAGCGCGGGCAACCTATACGAGGGAGACCAAGCGAGCGGGTCAATCATTAAATTTGCTCCCGATGGCACGCGGAGCACTTTCGCTACCGGGCTCAACAATCCTACTGCTCTAGCTTGTGACAGTGGAAACAACCTATTCGAGGCGGACTGGCAAAGCGGCACGATCTACAAATTTGCTCCCAATGGCGCGCGGAGCACTTTTGCTACGGGCGTCGGTCCTTACGGTTTAGCTTTTGACAGCGCAGGCAACCTCTTCGCGACCGACTACTACGGCGGTATGATCTACAAATTTGCTCCCGACGGCACGCGGAGCACTTTCGCTACCGAACTTAACACTCCTCTCTGTCTAGCTTTTGACAGTGCAGGCAACCTATTCGAGACAGACTTATACGGCGGCATAATCAACAAGTTTGCTCCCGATGGCACGCGGAGCATTTTCGCTACCGGCCTGAACTGGCCTTTCGGTCTGGCTTTTGACAACGCAGGCAACCTATTCGAGACGGACTACGGCAGTTACAACGACGGCGCGATCAACAAATTTGCTCCCGATGGCACGCGGAGCACTTTAGCTACCGGACTACCTCATCCGGCTGGCCTCGCGATTGAGCCGACACTCACACCCAGTTATGCCGGACAGGTTCAGCCGCCGATTAACGCTGATGGTTCAAGTACCTTTAGCGTCAGGCGCGGGGTCGTCCCAGTAAAATTCAATCTGACCCAGGGCGGTGTTGCGACTTGTGAACTGCCGTCGGCCACAATCGCTGTGACGCGAACGGCCGGGGGAGTGATCGGCCAGGTCAACGAGTCCGATTACAGCGGCAACGCTGACAGCGGCTCAAACTTCCGAATCGGTAGCTGCCAGTATGTCTATAATCTAAACGCGCGAGCACTTGGAGTTGGCACATATCGCGTTGACATACTGATCGGTGGTCAGGTTGTAGGCAGCGCAACCTTCGGGTTAAACTGACGGCGCGCTTTGGCAGTTCCCTCGCTTGCAACAGCAGTTACTTAAAATGTTGAAGCATTAAAGGTTCGAGACACGGCGTCCGGCAACTGCGGACGCCGTGTCGTTTTTTGGTGACATGATCCCCCGGTCGCCGCACACAGTGCGAACCTGGCATCGCTGGAATTCGTAGCAAACATTCGGTTCATCCGCTGCCTTGACTCCCAGGAGCGTGCCGGAAGGCGGAAGCCTCATGGCGAAGGCGGGTAATCCGCCGTGCGCCAAAGAATTCGAGACACGAATTACACGAATTCTCACAAACCGGATGAACCTATTGGTGGAAATTCGTGCAATTCGTGTATGCCTCCGCTTTTTGCGTCTTTTCAGGTGTTTCGTGCACAGACAAGCGACCTGCTCCGAATTATCCACGTTAATGAGGCCCGGTTCCAAATCCGTTTAATCCGGGTAATCCGTGGCTAAAAAAATTCAGTCGTTTCAAAATTCTTCGGAACTTCGTCTCGGATTTCCGGGACTGGGATAGCGAACAGCAAAAACTACAAACTAAAAACCAAACAAAAAGGAATGAGAGCCATGAACACACTAATCCAAACATCGCATGAATACTCCCACACAAGAATCCTCAAGAAGACATTGCTCAGTCTCGCCGTTGTGCTCGCGCTCACGGTGGGACGAGTGAACGCTGAAATCCCAATGCTCAGCTGGACGCCGGAAACAAACGGGGTGTACGACTACGGAACAGTTCCCGTCGGGCAAACCGTATCGCAGTTGTTCACTTTAACCAATAACGGTGGCTCGGCCAGCGCCGCGTTGACGATCAGCATCTCGGGCTCGCCGATGTTTACCGTTACCAGTGACGCGTGCAGCGCGACGAGTCTTGGACCCGGTAAGTCGTGCGGTGTCGTTGTCCAGTTCGATGCGACGAGCTCTGGCCAGCTTACTGCCACGCTGACCGCCAATGGCAGGAAGGAACTCGCCACAGCGAGTATCACGCTCATCGGGAACGGGGGAGCGAGCCGCCACGTGTACTGGACCAACAGCACATACCCCGGCTCGATAGGCCGCGCCGACTTCGACGGGCAGAACGTGAACCAGGGCTTCATCACCGGCACCGCTAGCCCCTTTGGAATGGCTGTGGACGGGAGCCACGTTTACTGGGCGAACTTTTACGGCGGCATCGGCCGCGCCGATTTGGACGGGCAAAACGTGAACCAGAGTTTCATCACCGGCTACGCGAACCCCGCCGGCGTCGCGATCGACGGAAGCCACATCTATTGGGCGAACGTTAACAGCAGCACGATCGGCCGCGCCGACCTGGACGGGCAGAACGTCAACCAGAACTTCATCACCGGCCTCTACTTCCCCAATGGGGTGGCGGTCGACGGGAGCCACGTCTACTGGGCGAACTCTTTGCAAGGGGGCCGTGAGAACACCACGATCGGCCGCGCCGACCTGGACGGGCAGAACGTGAACCAGAGCTTTATCACCAGCCCGCGCCCCTACGGGGTAGCGGTCGACGGGAGCCACATCTACTGGGCGAATCAACGTGGCGACGCGATCGGCCGCGCCGACCTGGACGGGCAGAACGTGAACGAGAGCTTCATCACCGGCGCCTCCAGCCCTTACGGGGTGGCGGTCGACGGTAGCCACGTCTACTGGACGAACTCCAACTACACGATCGGCCGCGCTGATCTGGACGGGCAGAACGTGAATCAGAGCTTCATCACACGCGGCTCGGACGCATTCGCAGGGGGGCTCGCGGTAGACCCCGAGTAAGCCACTTTAGCGCTTCCTTGAGCGGCGGCGAGCGGTCTGCTCGCCGCCGCTTCTGATTTAACAGGCAACCCGGATCTGAGCTTGGCGAAACTCTCTCGCTTCCGACGCGCTAAGTGGACAGTTCCCGGCTAAAAAGTTCCCGGCTAAAACATTCAACGCTCTTAAAAAAGTTTTTCAGGAACTTCGCTCCGAATTTCCGGGAACAGATGGCAAATGACAAACATAACCCGAAAGGAAAAACCAAAAATGAAAGGAAAACATCTATGAAACATATAAACACACTAATCCAAACCCCAATTGAGCGGCCACAAAAGGACCTGCTCGCAAAACCCGCTCGAACTTCGGCCTTCGCGTTGATTTTCAGCGCGCTCGCGCTCGCCTGCTTCGCACTATCCCCAGGAGCACAAGCGGTGAGCCCGGCACCAGACGGAGGCTATCCGGGCGGCAACACCGCCGAGGGCGAGAATGCGCTCTTCAGCCTTACAACCGGCCCTTACAACACAGCCACCGGTAATCATGCGCTTTATAGCAACACCACCGGTGGACCGAACACGGCCACCGGTGGTTATGCGCTCGCTAGCAACACAACTGGTTCCAACAACACAGCCAGCGGTTTTGACGCGCTCGGTGCTAATACAACCGGCTGGCAAAACACGGCCATCGGTGCTTTAGCGCTCTTGTTCAACACGACCGGCGACAACAACACAGCCATGGGGACCGGTGCGCTTCAGACCAACACAACGGGCGTCCAAAACATAGCCGTCGGTTCCTTTGCGCTCGATAACAACACCAGCGGCAGCTATAATATTTCATTAGGCTATTACGCTGGTCTTAACCTCACCACAGGCAATAACAATATCGATATTGGCAATCTCGGTGTTGCTGGCGAAGCCAATACCATCCGCATCGGCACGGCAGGAACACAGACTGCCGCCTATATTGCAGGTATTGCCGGAGTAACAGTCACTGGCAATCCTGTAGTAATTGATGGAAGTGGTCATTTAGGCACTGTCGACATTAGTACTCTCCAGGGCCCTCGTGGCCCGCAAGGTGCTCCAGGTCCAACGGGCGCCCAAGGTTTACAAGGCCCTCAAGGTGATCCAGGTTCAGCGGGCCCGCAAGGTCCAGCAGGTCCGGCAGGTGCAACTGGAGACATGGGCCCAGCAGGCCCACGAGGCCCAGCAGGAGCTGGGTTGGTTTCGGGGGCTTATCTCACGCTGGCCTCTAGTGCACCTGCGCCGGAGGGATTCACTTTATTGGGAACAACCACGATTACGTATCGAGATGGGCATAATATCGTTCACGACTCGACACTGAAGTTGTACCAGAAGGACTAAAGGATGTTCTTACATTAGCGCTTGGAAAACAGGCGCTAATAAAGAGCAACTGGTTTAGTTGTCTTTTTGCAACGGTCATCAAAATTCGTAGCAAACAATCTTCGCATCAATGCGCGCCTGCCACGCCGTCTCGTGCCGCCGGAGCCTTGCGTGAAGGCGGAAGCCGTGTAGCCAAGGCGGGTAATCCGCCGGGCGCCAAAGAATTTGAGACACGAATTACACGAATTCTCACAAACCGGATGAACCCATTGGCGGAAATTGGTGCAATTCGTGTTTATGCCTCCGCTTTTTGCGTCTTTCCGGGCGTTTCGTGCGCAGACAAACGACCTGCTCCGAATTATCCACGGTAATGAGTCCCGGTTCCAAATCCGTTTAATCCGTGGTTAAAAAAAATTCAGCCGTTTCGAAATTTTCGGGAACTTCGTTACGAATTTCCGGGATTGGGATAGCGAATGGCAAAACACTGCCCGAAAGAGACAACCTAAAAACCAAATAGAAAGCAATAACACTTATGAACACACTAATCCAAACCTCAATTAAGCGGCCACGAAAAGATCTGATCGCGAAGCCGTTTCGAAGTTCTGCCTCCGCTTTGATTCTCATCGCGCTCGCGATTGCCTGCTCTGCCGTTTCACCGGCAGCGCTGGCTGGAAACCCGCACGGGTCGCCGACCCCAACGCCCTCGCCCACCCCGGTTGGAGATCGGGGCAATGAGAACACGGCGATAGGCGATGGCGCGCTTTTTAACCTTACAAGCGGGGTCAACAACACGGCCATGGGTTTTCAAGCCCTCTTCAGCAATACCACCGGCAGCGACAACACCGCCAAGGGCTTTGGGGCCCTGTTCAGTAATACAACCGGCCGCTTAAACACAGCTACCGGCTCTCAAGCGCTCTACAGCAACACAGTCGGACTCGCAAACACGGCAGCCGGTTTTCAAGCGCTCCTTAGCAATACCACCGGCACCGGCAACACGGCCACTGGAGAGAATGCGCTCGTGAGCAACGCCACTGGCGACGACAACACGGCCAACGGTTTTGCTGCGCTCTATACCAACACCATCGGCGTGCAAAACACGGCCACCGGTGCTGCTGCGCTCTTTTACAACACCACCGGCAATTACAACACGGCCGAGGGTGTTCAAGCGCTCGAGCAGAACACCACCGGCAGCAATAACACGGCCACCGGTTTTCGAGCGCTCTACAGCAACAGTGCCGACAACAACACCGCCTATGGATATCAAGCGCTCTTGAGTAACACCACTGGCAGCTTCAACACGGCCAATGGTTTTGCTGCCCTCTCGGCCAACACCACCGGGGTCGGCAACACGGCCGCCGGTTTGGATGCGCTCTCGAACAACACCATCGGCAGCGCGAACACGGCCACTGGTGGTAATGCGCTGTTGAGCAACACCAATGGCGACGACAACACCGCCAACGGTGTTAACGCGCTCTATAACAATACCAGCGGGGTGCAAAACACGGCCACCGGTGCGGCTGCGCTCTATTACAACACCACCGGCAATTACAACACGGCCGAGGGTATTCAGGCGCTCGAGCAGAACACTACCGGCAACTACAACACGGCCAGCGGCTTTCGAGCGCTCTATAGCAACACCACCGGTAGCGGCAACATCGCCTTGGGCTTTAATGCCGGCTCTGGTGTCATTACGGCCAGTAACGTTACTGCTATCGGCATCGCCGGACAGGACGTGGCCAACAGTTGCTATATCGGCCGGATATTCGGTGCAACCTCTTCCGGAGGAACTGCCGTTTTCGTTACTGCAGACGGCAAACTTGGCACGGCCACTTCCTCAAAGCGCTTTAAGGAGGACATTAAACCAATGAACAACGCCAGCGAAGCCCTTCTGGCGCTCAAGCCGGTCACCTTCCGTTACAAGAAAGGGATAGATCCCAAAAGCATTCCACAGTTTGGGCTGATAGCCGAGGACGTGGAAGCGGTCAATCCTGACCTGGTCGTGCGGGATAAAGAAGGCAAAGTCAACACCGTGCGCTACGACGCGGTGAACGCCATGTTGCTCAATGAATTCCTGAAAGAGCACAAAAAAGTCGAACAATTAAAGTCGATTGTCGCCCAGCAACGGGAAGACATGGGGGTTATCACTGCGCAGCTGAAAGCGCAGGCCGCGCAGATTCACAACGTGAGCGCCCAGCTCGCCGCAGCGAGTCAGTCCGGTGGCGGAGTTGAGATGAGCAAGTTCGCCACAGGACGAATCCGCCGAGGTGGACCTGCCCCGCAACTCGTGACTAATCGGTAACAGTACCGCGGTATTATGACTTGGCTGTAGCCGGGGTCAGCGACCCCGGCTACAGTTGTATAATAAATAGGCGTGGAGGGTTAGGCTACTGAGCTGCAATCTGCGGATATTCTTCTTACCCACGAAATAAACGAAAAACACGAAACGTTCAGAGCGTAAACATCGGCAGATCTTCTGTCCCTTCAGCTTCCGCGTTATTTCGTGTGTTTAGTGGGCCAAGAAATCTTCCGCTTCAAGATTTTGATTCTTCGGTTCCGGTGGAGGCACGACACGAATTTCACCCGCCTTCGCGCAAAGGCTACGGCGCGCCAGGCGAGCCCGCACGAATTGACCCTCACCAATTGACTTCAACGTTCACGAGATTCGTGATCATTCGTGTAATTCGTGTCTCAAAAAGTTCGGGTGTCTTGAAACATTTTCGGGAACTTCGTACCGAATTTCCGGGATTGGGTAGCGAACAGCAAAAAACTACAAACTAAAAAGCAAACAAAAAGGAATGACCCATGAACACACTAATCAAAGTTTCTGACGCACGGTGCCACCCCATCTCAGCCCGGCACCTTACTTGGCCGCGAGGTGAATTTGTCAACACGGCAAGGGAACAACTTGCACAGATTGGCTGCGCATTCGCTAGAGGTGACAAGCGCACAGTCGATCAAGCGTGCGAAGAGTTGAAAGCAACTTCAGTGCGACGGCTTCGTAAGACGGTTTCCCGAAACTCGCCGCTTAATTCTTGGAAGGAAATGAAAGGATCACTTATGTATCAACGCATCTTTAACCCAGGTATCTGCCGGATCCTGTTTGCAAGCTTCTTGAGCGCGTTGTGCCTTATCGCACTCAGCACTCAGGCAGCCACGATCACGGTCATCAACACCAACGACAGCGGCGCCGGCTCGCTACGCGCTGCGTTGACCAGCGCGGCTAATGGCGACACGATTGACGCCACCGGCATGTCCGGCGCCATCCTCCTCACCAGCGGTGAACTGTTCGTGGATAAGAGTGTGACGATCAACGGCCCCGGCGCCGCCAATCTGGCAGTGGACGGCAATCATAGCGACCGCGTGTTTCAGGTCGCCAACCCCGTCACCGTCACCATTTCCGGCCTGACCATCACCAACGGTAGCGTGGTATCCTCCGATGTCGGCGGTGGCATCTACAACGACGGCTCGACGCTAACGGTGAGCGACTGCGCCATCGTCGCCAACTTCGCCAGCTTCGGCGGCGGCATCTACAACGGCCACTCGACGCTAACGGTGAACAACTGCACCCTTAGCGGCAACTCGGCCAGCGTCGGCGGCGGCATCTACAACGCCGGCAGCAACAGCGGCAGCGCGACGCTGACAATCAACAACAGCACCCTGAGCGGCAATTCGGGCGGTATCGGCGGCGGCGGCATCTACAACGACGGCACCTTCGGCAGCGCGACGCTGACGATCAGTGACAGCACCCTGAGCGGCAGTTCGGCCGGCTTCTTCGCCGGCGGCATCTACAACAACGGTGAGGGCGGCAGCGCGATGCTGACGATCAGTAACAGCACCCTGAGCGGCAATTCGGTCAGCGGCGGCGTCGGCGGCGGCATCTTCAACGACGGCCGCGACGGCAGCGCGATGCTGACGATCAGTAATAGCACCCTAAGCGGCAATTCGGCCGGCTTCTTCGGCGGCATCTACAACTACGGCGTCTCCGGCAGCGCGACGCTGACGATCGGAGACACGATTCTGAACGCTGGAGCTTCGGGCGAGAATATCTTCAACAACTCCGGCACGGTCACCTCGCTCGGTTACAATCTCAGCAGCGACAACGGCGGCGGCTTTGTCACGGCGACCGGCGACCAGATCAACACCGATCCGATGCTTGGCCCGCTTCAAGACAACGGTGGCTCCACCTTCACCCACGAGCTCTTAAGCGGTAGCCCGGCCATTAACGCAGGCGATCCGAACTTCGATCCAAATAGTTTCAATCCACCGATGGTTTACGACCAGCGTGGCACGGGATTTAATCGCGTGGTAAATGGTCGCATTGATATTGGCGCGTTCGAAGTGCAGCCACCTACACCCAGTTATGCCGCACAGGTTCAATCGCCAATTAACCCTGATGGGACAAGCACCTTCAGCGTCAGGCGCGGGGTCGTCCCAGTAAAATTCAATCTGACCTTGGGCGGTGTAGCAACTTGCGACTTGCCGCCAGCCACTATCGCCGTCACGCGAACGGCCGGAGGAGTGGTCGGGCAGGTGAACGAGTCCGTTTACAGCGGCAACGCTGACACAGGCTCCAACTTCAGAATCGATAGCTGCCAATATGTCTATAACCTAAACTCGCGCGCACTTGGAGCTGGCACATATCGCGTTGACATACTGATCGACGGTCAAGTTGTAGGCAGCGCAGTCTTCGCGTTAAACTGACAGTGCGCTTCGGCAGTCTGCCGCTGTAACGGCACTTACTTAAAATGTTGAAGCTTTAAGACATTAAACGTTCGAGACACGGCGTCCGGCAAGTTCGGACGCCGCGTCGTTTTTTGTGGGGCAATCCCGCGGTCGCGGCACACGGTTGCGAACCTGGCATCGTCAGAATTCGTAGCAAAGATGTTCGCATCATTTCGCACATTTAGTGGGCCAGATCCGTATCATTTCGCTGCCTGTCACGCCACCCTGTCCTGCCGAAGCCTTGCGCGAAGGCGGGTAATCCGCCGGGCGCCAAAGAATTTGAGACACGAATTACACGAATTCTCACAAACCGGATGAATCCATTGGTGGAAATTGGTGCGATTCGTGTCTATGCCTCCACTTTTTGCGTCTTTCGGGTGTTTCGTGCGCAGACAAGCGACCTGCTCCGAATTATCCACGTTAATAAGTCCCGGTTCCAAATCCGTTTAATCCGCGTAATCCGTGGTTAAAAAAATTCAGTCGTTTCGAAATTTTTCAGGAACTTCGTCCCGAATTTCCGGGAGTGGATAGCGAATGGCAAAACAACTACCCGAAAGGGACAACCCAAATAGAAAGCAATAATACTTATGAACACACCAATCCAAATCTCAATTAAGGAGCCGGGAAGAGACGTACTCCCGACGCCCCTTAGACGCTCAACCTCGGCCTTGATCCTCATGACGCTCGCGCTCGCCTGCTTTGCGTTTTCATCAGCAGCTCGAGCGGTTCTTCCGGCACCAGGCGGAGGCTATCCTGGTAACAACACTGCTGGGGGTGATAATGCGCTTTTAAGCCTTACAACCGGCTTCCAGAACACGGCGATCGGTTCTAATGCGCTTGTAAGCCTTGCCACTGGCTTCAACAACACAGCGATCGGTTTTAATGCGCTCTATAGCGACACAGAGGGCCGCTTCAATACAGCCACCGGTTCTTTCGCGCTTATGAGCAGCACAAGCGCCTTCTTCAATACAGCCACCGGTTCTGGGGCGCTCATGAGCAACACAACCGGCAGCACCAACACAGCCACCGGCGCCAGTGCGCTTCATGACACTACAACCGGCGGTCAAAACACAGCAATCGGTTCTTTTGCGCTCAGTATCAACACAAGCGGCAGCAACAATATTGCGTTAGGCTCTGGCGCCGGTTCCCTCCTCACCACAGGCAATAACAATATCGATATCGGCAACCCCGGTGTTGCAGACGAAAACAACACCATTCGCATCGGCACGACAGGAACACAGACCGGCGCCTACATCGCAGGTATTGCTGGAGTAACAGTCACTGGCAATCCGGTAGTGATTGACGGAAACGGTCATTTAGGCACGGCAGACATTATTACTCTCCAGGGCCCTCGTGGTCCACAAGGTGATACAGGTCCAGCGGGCGCACAAGGTCCACAAGGTGATCCAGGTCCAGCAGGCGGACAAGGTCAAGCAGGCCCACAAGGCCCGGCAGGCGCAACGGGTGCAATCGGCCCACAAGGCGCGCACGGTGATCCAGGCCCAGCAGGTCCACAAGGCCCGGCGGGTGCAGTAGGTGCAACAGGCGCAACGGGGGCGGTCGGTCCACAAGGACCACAGGGACCGGCTGGAGACGGGTTGGTTCCTGGCGCGTTTCTTACACTAGCCGCTAACGCAACACCACCACCAGGATTTACTTTATTGGGAACAACTACAATAACCTATCGAGATACACAAAACGTCATCCACGACTCGGCAGCTAAGTTGTACCGGAAAAACTAAAGAGGTTAAACGTTCGAGACACGGCGTCCGGCAACTTCGGACGCCGTGTCGTTTTTGTCGCGCAATCGCGCGGTCGCGAGACGCGGTCGCGAACCTCGCATCTTCAGAATTCGCCGCAGAAATTTTCGCATCATTTCGCGTCTGCCTCGCCGTAGCCGGGACCGCGGCACGTAGGTGGGTGTTTAGTGGGCCAGATCCGTATCGTTCGCTGCCTGTCACGCCACCCTGTCCTGCCGAAGCCTTGCGCGAAGGCGGGTAATCCGCCGGGCGCCAAAGAATTTGAGACACGAATTACACGAATTCTCACAAACCGGATGAATCCATTGGTGGAAATTGGTGCGATTCGTGTCTATGCCTCCACTTTTTGCGTCTTTCGGGTGTTTCGTGCGCAGACAAGCGACCTGCTCCGAATTATCCACGTTAATAAGTCCCGGTTCCAAATCCGTTTAATCCGCGTAATCCGTGGTTAAAAAAATTCAGTCGTTTCGAAATTTTTC
>Ga0137403_10007722_pt1 | contig 12106 bp, 8 predicted proteins | sample CZOMad2_1_16fung_FD_122057 | JGI IMG/M metagenome (GOLD analysis project Ga0137403, IMG submission 122057) | Vadose zone soil fungal communities from Angelo Coast Range Reserve, California, USA - CZOMad2_1_16fungal (Hybrid Assembly) | ecosystem: Environmental > Terrestrial > Soil > Vadose zone...
ACCTTTGTGTAATACGTTTTGTCGTCGGAATCATTCCTGCCCAATCGACTGCGGTCACCCGCACCCGGGGCGATTTTTGGGCGAAGGCAATGCCCCAAATGCCTGAGCCCGCGGCAAGATCAAGCACGCGAATGTCGTTCTTTGTTTTCGCCACTTTCAAATGATCGGCGAGCTTTTGCGCAGGCGGATAGCTCAACGGGATGATGTTTTCCACCAACTGACTGAAGAATTCCGTGCCTTCGGTTTCCTGGTTTACGGCGACGGCCGGACGGCCTTCGCGGACGATGTCGGACAATCGTAGCCATCGTGAAATGATCTGCGGCGTAATGGTCCCAAAGAATCCCGCGTGCGTTCCTGGATTTTTGCTTAGAAGAAAGGCAGCACTTTCGGCTGTAAGCGAATACTTTCCTTGCCGATCTTTCTTCAGAAGCCCTAAACCAATTAGCGCATTCATTAGAATCCGCAGAGCGCGCGCTGAAGCCCCGGTTTTCTCTGCGACTTGCTCGGCTGTTTTCGCGCCGTCTTCCAGCGAATCGAAAACCCGGTTACTCACAGCCGCGCTGATGATCAACGGCGGCGCGTAAGCGAAGCTCAGTTCCATCAAACGTTCGGGCGTGACTTGTTCGCCACGGCGAATCCGTCCCTCGGCGGATTTTTTACGACGAGTTTTCCTGGGCATATCGAATTTGAGGTTTCGAAAGCTAAGATCGATAAATAAGATTGGGAATCAATTGTGACCAAGCATTCTCCTGAGCCTCAGGCGCCTCCTCTCGTGGCTTTCTTCAAAACACGCGAGGAAATGGAAGCCAGTGAGCGTGCTGTGCTTGCGCCATTTGCGGAAAAGTCCGGCGTCTCGCGTGGCCGGCAATATTCGGAGCCGGGACATGCGTTTCGCACCGAGTTCCAACGCGATCGGGCGCGGATAATTCATTCACGCGCGTTTCGTCGGATGGAGTACAAGACCCAGGTCTTTTTGAATGGCACCGGGGACCACCTGCGTACCCGCCTGACGCACTCCATTGAGGTAGCGTCCATTAGCCGCACGATTGCCCGCGCATTACGTCTGAATGAAGATCTCGCCGAAGCGATCGCGCTCGCGCACGATCTGGGACACGCGCCTTTTGGGCATTCGGGCGAAGAGATGCTGGCTGAATGCATGCGCGACCATGGTGGCTTCGATCACAACCGCCAGAGTGTGCGAGTAGTCGAGCTCCTTGAAGACCCTTATCCAAATTTTCCAGGATTGAACCTGACATTTGAAGTGCGCGAGGGCCTGCGGAAACACGGAGCATTTAATGACATGGCAGAGGTGACGGGAGCGCTGGCACCTGCTGCTTTACAAAGCTATCGTTGCCCATCGTTGGAGGCGCAGGTCGCAGACCTGGCGGACGAGATTACCTATTACAGCCATGACCTGGATGACGCGGTGGATTTTGAAATCCTAGATGCGGCACAACTGGAAAAAAGTGAGGTCTGGCGTCGAAGCCTGGGGGGTGTGCTGGCACGCTACCCCGACGCTCGGGAGCCGGAACTGCACAAGCTAATCATTCGAGATATTATCGATATGGAAGTGCGCGATCTGGTCTCGACCAGCACAAAATCCATTGCAGATGCCAGCGTCCAAAGTGCAGACGAAGCGCGACAGCGCCCAGCGGCCCTGATTCGTTATAGCGATGATTTGCTCCAAGCGAATCTGGATTTGCGAAAATTCCTGTACCAGAACGTCTATTATGATTCGCGCGTTTCCGATGTGAATCGGCGCGCATGCGAAATGCTGCGCCAGGTTTTCGAGGCCTATTTGGCCGATCCTGACAAACTGGGTGAAACGGCGGCGAAACGAATTGAGACCGAAGGATTGCATCGCACTGTATGCGATTACATCGCTGGAATGACGGACCGATACTTGATGGAAGAACACGCGCGGCTTGCAGCTATTTAGCCACCCACCTCTGGGCGGCGCGATCTGCGGGAGCTAACATCGCCAGCGCCGCGTTTCGCAGAGCGAAACGGATACACTACGCAGCCGCGGTTCCGTTTTCTTCCCGAAGATACTGAATCACCAGCCGCAAGCGTTTATTAATGGAGAGTTCTTCCAGGACGCGTTGACGACGAAGAGGGTCGCTCACAAATGTTGAGGCGACGAGATCAGCAAGCAATTCCGGGTCACTCAACTCGGAAAGATACCGGTCTACTTTAGGAGGAAGCTGCCGCAGCCCGTCCCCTTTGAGGTTCGAATAAAGTTCCAGCACCTTCGCAGCCAGTGCTTCGGTTTCCACAGATGTGGCGGAGTCGGATTCGAGCGACTCAATCGTTGCAATCGGGAACGGCTCTTCCTGCTGGAAAGCGCTGAATCTGACACGCTCCAGTCCCTGCAGAATCAGGTTCGATGTGCCGTCGCTTCCTTCGACGCATGCGCGAATGAGACCAACCGTTGCAATTTGGAAGAAGTCGGCGGTCGAATTCCATTCCACGCAACGCGGTTTGAGCAGTGCGACGCAAAACATGCGGTGATGGGCCAGGGCGTGCTTTAACATCTCGCGATAACGCGGCTCAAAGATATGAAGCGGCAGCAGCGCATGTGGAAAAAGCAGGGCGCCAGGCAACGGCATCACTGGCACTTGTTTTGGAATGGCTACAGATGAGGACATGGCACGTTTCTTTTTTTGTACGATATATGCGTTGGAGAAAGAGCAAGCGAACGGATCGTAATTCGTTAAAGTGTTGAACCGTTAAGGCGGCTACAATTCTGCCGATTCAACGGTGTAACGGTTTAACGCTTCAACCCGGCGAAGCTCAATGCGCGAACCTGATCCAGCGATATTTGTCCCTCGATGTCGCTTCGGCCGAGTGACACATACACGAGAGCCGATCCGCAACAGGCGAGAAGTACGCGCGAAGCTGCGCCCAGTTTGCCAATTCCCATCGCGCTCACGGCAATGTCAACGTCGCTGGCTACGGCGAAATCGATCAAGCGCGTCAGTTGCATCGGAGTGTCGGTGCGTGTCGCCACTTTGAAAAAGTCCGCACCATATGTTTTTGCCGCGCGCGCTTGATCTCGCAACCGGCTGGGAGACGGTGTGCTTTTCAGGTGATGAACTGAAATGATGCGCCGCACGTTTCGCCTTCGAGCCAGCTGAAGGAGCGAAACGAAAACAGGTGCGGAGCGTAGTTCGACATCGATATAACGGGCTCGAGATAAGAATCGAGCGAGCAGATTGTGCCGCTGCAACGGCGATAATCGATTCGCGCCGCCTTCCATCGGATGTCGCGCGGTGATGACGAGCGGCGCGGGCAACCTGGAGATCTTGTTCTCCAGCCGGTCGATCACGCGCACAAGTCGATCCAGCCGAAGTTCAAACAAATCCGGTGGCTGGTGCATTCGAATCGCGAAATCGAACTGAGCGGGCGACGTGATGACGCCCACCACGCGGGGTCGCCGGCGGCGATGCTTTCCGGAACTAGGAGCGGTTGGAGAAGGTTCAAGCACGAATCGACACGACCGAGACCGTGATTCGTCAAATGTTTACACAGGGTCCTCGATCAACGGTTCGATGTTTTAGCGATTTAACGCCGCGAAGCGAGCATTCTCTCAACGTACTTGGCGAGAATATCGAACTCGACATTCATCGGATCGCCCACTTGGACTTGGTCCAAATTAGTATGCGCTTTCGTGTAAGGGATAATCCACACGACGAAGCTTTTCGAAAGAACGTCGGCGACGGTAAGACTGATTCCATTCACCGCAATCGAGCCCTTGTACGCGACATAATGGGCGAACGCCTTTGGTAACTTGATTTCCAATCGAAAATCTCCGCCGCTTTTCTGATAGGCGATGACGGGTGAGACACAATCGATGTGTCCTTGAACGAAATGTCCCCCAAAACGCTCCGTCCCGGCAATGGCGCGCTCAAGATTTACAGGTTGCTTCGGCTGCAGGTTTTTCAGATTTGTGTGAGCGATCGTCTCGTCTAAGAGATCGAAAACCAACTCCTCGCCGCGGTGCGAGCTTAGTGTGAGGCAACAACCATTGACGGACAAACTATCGCCGCGCCGTATCTTTTTCGCGACGCGCTGCGCGGCAATTTTCAATTGATTACCGTTTTTGCTTGCGCCGACCGCGATTACACTGCACACTTCTTCAATCAAACCCGTGAACATGATGATAAGGTGTACAGCGTGATTCGTTAGATAGTTACACGGTTACATCGGATTTACGATTTAACGATTTACCTTGGCGAAACCATTCGTGGTTAGAACAATTCAGCCAACCATATTTCAGCGTTTTTTCCGGACGGAGACGGCTGGTGGGTCAGTCCTCCTCATGTTCGGAATCGCTGCACTCGTGCTGGCTAATTCACCGCTGGCCGAAGCGTACCAACGTCTTTGGCAGATCCGATTAACATTTGGAACCCCAGAACACTCGCTGTCGCTGACGCTGCATCAGTGGATCAACGATGGACTGATGCCGGTGTTTTTTTTGTTAGTCGGCCTTGAGATCAAACGTGAGTTAATCGTCGGCGAACTGGCGTCGGTAAGGAAAGCCGCTCTTCCAATTGCGGGCGCGATCGGCGGCATGATTGTCCCGGCTACGGTCTATTGGATGTGCAACATGAGCGGGCAGAACGCGCGGGGCTGGGGCATCCCGATGGCGACGGATATCGCTTTTGCTCTTGGAGCCCTCGCTTTGGTTGCTCCCCATGCACCGGCCGGCGCCAGATTGTTTCTGGCCGCGCTCGCGATCGTTGATGACATGGGAGCGGTTCTCGTTATCGCAATTTTCTATTCGCACGCGCTAGTGTGGAACGCGCTCATTGTAGCAGCCTTGATCGTCAGTCTCTTGATCGGATTAAATGCCGTGGGGGTCCGCCGCTTGTGGCCATATCTGCTGGGAGGAATTGCTCTTTGGTATTTCGTGCACGAATCCGGTGTGCACGCCACGGTTGCCGGCGTCGCGCTGGCCTTTACGATTCCCACTCATACGCGGATCAACGCGGTGGAATTCTCGCGCAAGGCGCGGGACTTTTTGGCTCGATTCGATCGCACCGAAAGCGGTGATTCTCTTGTCCTGACTAGCAAGGGACAACAGGAAGCCGTCTTCGCGATCGAGCATGCGAGCAAAGCTGTGACCGCGCCGATTTTGCGTCTCGAACACGCGCTCCACAACTTCTCTGCGTTCGTCGTGATGCCGCTGTTCGCATTCGCCAATGCCGGCGTCAGGATCGGTGGGCCCTTCCGGCATGCCGAAGTTGCTATTGGAGTACTGCTCGGGCTTGTTATCGGGAAACCGCTCGGCATCACGGCGGTCGCACTTGGCGCGGTCAAATCGGGAATTGCCCAACTTCCACGCGGCCTCGGATGGGCGTCTCTGCTCGGTTACGCCTGCCTTGCAGGGATCGGTTTTACCATGTCGCTGTTTATCGCTATGCTTGCGTTCGATGAGTCTGGGCCAGTTAACGCCGCAAAGTCAGGTATTCTCGCCGGGTCGCTTCTGGCCGGGATCGCTGGCGCGATTGTTCTAAGGATTGCGTCTCGTTTTCGGGATAATGAATAAGGCTCATACGATCCATCAGTCACGTGCCGGAGGATGTAGTCACGGCGCTGCGCCGCGGTGTTCGGAATCGCGCGATGAGCGCCTCGACACAGCGAGCCAGCTACAAAAACACGCGCATCTGCCTGTTGTTGTTGTCTCTGCCATTCTCTTTCTGTCTGGAATAGGCGCGCTGATCTTCGAAACTCTCTGGCTGAGGTTAAGCGGCCTAGCTTTTGGCAACTCGGTCTGGGCGGCAGCGTTGATCCTGTCCAGTTTCATGGCAGGCCTGGCGCTGGGGAACGCGATCGCCGCGTTATCAAGAATTCGGCGATGGCGACCGCTTCATCTTTATGCCGTGCTGGAAGTGCTCGTCGCTTTGCTTGGTTGCACAATCGTTTTTGGTCTTCCGGTGCTGGGGGAATTGTTGCGACCTCTGTGGCAAATGCTCTGGAATTATCAGCCAACGCTTCTCGGACTACGGTTCGTGTTGTCTTTTCTAATTCTACTTGTGCCGACGACGGCCATGGGTCTCACGCTGCCGGTGTTGATCGAAGATCCGGTTTTGCGGCAAACCAATTTTGGGCGCGCGATTGGTTTTCTGTATGGGTCGAACACTCTTGGCGCGGTGGCCGGCGCTGTGCTCGGAGAAGGTTATCTCATTGCGGTGTTTGGCCTGCGAGGCACGAGTTTGGTTGCAGCTCTGGTGAGTTGCATCGCTGCGGCAATTGCATTGTTCTTTGCCAAACGCGAACGGGGGAGCAGTAAACATGTTCTGCAGCGGGCGTTTCCGCTCCACCTGGGTGTCAGGTATCGGCCACCGTGGCGACTGCTTTTCGTCAGTTTTGGAACGGGCTGTGTTTTGCTCGCCCTGGAGGTAATTTGGTTTAGGTTTCTACGGTTGTACGTCGCGTCATCTTCGACGACCTTCGCCGTGATGCTCGCCGTTGTGTTGGGAGGAATTGGGCTGGGCAGCGTTCTGGCCAGCCTGATACACCAACGCTCGACTCGCCTGGATCAGTCGGTCCCCATCCTGCTGTTGCTTGCCGCGATTCTGGTGTTGCTATCGTACTGGTTTTTTCCGAGCGCGCTGATTCCAGCATCTGTCGTGGTATTTGACCTCAGTTGGTGGCGAATCACGCTGCTCTCCACAGGTTTAATGTTCCCGGTCGCCTTGGTCTCGGGAATCTTGTTTCCGGCCATCGCCGCAAGTGTACAAGCCGCAGTGGGCGACCGGATGAACAGCACTGGGATCACCACACTGCTAAATACGTTAGGCGCAGCGTTCGGTGCGCTCCTGGCAAGTTTCGTCCTTTTGCCGGGCATCGGCTATCAAAGGAGCCTCATCGGCTGCGCTGCCGGCTACGCGCTGCTGAGCCTTGTGGCGCCTCTTGCAGTGTGGCGACCTGTCGGCGCCTCGAAAGCTCCGACAATGCCGCGCAGTCCAAAGCGTGGTGTCGCCGCCACTGTTCTAATCGCTCTCTGGATCGTTCTGATTTTCATTTTTGCAATTTTTCCGTATCGGCGCGCTGAGACGCACTTTGCACACGCGAGTCGTCCTTACGAAACGCCAGAGGGCGAAAAGCAGTTGGCGCATGCTGTGAAACGGATCGAGGGCACCTCGGATACGTGGCAATTACTACGGCGCGATCTTGCTGGCGAACCGTACTACTACCGGCTCCTGTGCAATGCGTTTTCAATGTCGGCCACGAATCCAACCGGCCAGCGTTACATGAGATTGTTTGCTTATCTTCCTCTGGCTTTTCGTCCCGAATCACAAAACGTTCTGCTGCTCTGCTACGGATGTGGCATCACCGCAGATGCGCTTCTTCACGGGCCAAACATCAAGCGAATGGATGTGGTGGACATTTCCAAAGAAGTATTTCGCCTCGCAGATTTCTATAGCGGACCCGGTTACACCAATCCGTTGCACGACCCGCGGGTAACGACGTTTATTCAGGACGGCCGTTTCTTTCTTGAAGCCGCTCCGCGAGAATACGACATCATTTCCGGCGAACCGCCTCCGCCGAAAAACGCGGCTTCGGTCAATCTCTACACCAAGGAATTTTTTTCTCTCATGAAGAGCCGCCTCAGGGAAGGCGGAATTGCGAGCTTTTGGCTGCCAATTGACCAACTAAAGTTGAATGAGGCAAAAGCAATTCTTCGCGCGTTTCACGATGTGTTTTCGGACGCATCGGTGTGGGCAGCCGATGAGAACTGGATCATGATGGGCATCAACGGGCCCGGCCGCAGGATGAATGAAGAGGAGTTGCGCCATTTGTGGAGCGACCCCGCGAGCGGCGCGGATTTAAAACGTATTGGGGTCGAGGTCCCGCAGCAATTGGGCGCGTTGTTTTTGATGGACGGCGATGAGATCGATCGCATGACGAGCGACATCGCGCCGCTGACGGACAATTATCCGAAGCAATTGAGTGATGCGCCATGGGACACAAAGGCGAATGTTGAGTTCGTCGCGGCTTACATGGAGCCAGCATCGGTGTCCGAACGCTTTCTAGGGTCGCCGCTGATCAAACGTATCTGGCCGGAGGCGCTAAGTAAATCAATGGAGTCCCTTTTCGCCGTTCGTGAGACGCGGTTCCTTTCGGAAACCGTTGGAAGCAACAAACTGGCCGAGCTCGATCTTTTTCTACGAGGGACACGCCTGCGCGTGCCGGTCTTGGAAGCATTGGGCAGCGACGAACTACGACTGGCCATCGCACAGCGGGTTGCGCACGAGACAGAACCACCGCCATTGGAGATTGCGCCAGACCTCATTGCCGGCGCGCTGGCGCGGCGCGATTTGGATCAGGCGATCCGGCTTCTAGAAAATCAGAAAGATCGCGGCGCTTTCGGTGTTCGTGAAACTTTGCTGCTAACGTACCTCTACTGCTTGAATGCCAATGTGGATAAGGCCGAAGCGCTCGCAGCAGCGAATTCCGCATTGATCAATAACGATTGGTTGGCCGATTGGCTGTGGAAAAAATTAGAATCCGACTTCGGGTTTCATCCTCCAAGCAAGCGCGAATGAATGCGAATGCCTAAGGGTGCAGGGGGTCCAAGACGCATGCCGATGGGCACGAATAGATTGCGCACCTTGTGGATCCTTAAACCGGCTACGCACTGAACAAGATGAAAGTCTCGATAGTTATTCCCTGTTACAACGAGAAAGCTACGATCGAAAAAATTGTTGAGGCGGTTCGCTCAGCTCCGATCGAGGGTAAAGAGATCATTCTCGTTGACGATTGTTCGCAAGACGGGACCCGGGCAGTGCTGGAAGAGAAGATTTCTCAAATCGTCGATCGGATCATTTATCATCAAGTCAATCGCGGCAAAGGAGCGGCTTTGCGCAGCGGCTTTGCGGTTGCCACCGGTGATATCATTCTTGTCCAGGACGCGGATCTTGAGTACAGCCCAGAGGATTATCCAGCGCTCCTGGAGCCTCTGATGTCAGACAAGGCGGACGCGGTTCTCGGTTCCAGATTCATGGGCGACCGACCGCATCGAGTTCTATTTTTTTGGCACATGGTCGGAAACAAGTTTTTAACCCTTCTTTCCAATATGTTCACGAATCTTAACCTGACGGACATGCAGACGGGCTATAAGGCCTTCAAAGCTCCCCTTATCAAATCGATTCAAATAGAAGAGGACCGTTTTGGCGTTGAGCCTGAAATTGTGGCGAAGCTGGCGAAGCTGAGGTGTAGAATCTTTGAAGTAGGAATCTCGTACTACGGTCGCACATATGAAGAGGGAAAAAAAATTGGCTGGCGGGACGGCTTTCGAGCTTTACAGGCGATAGTGAAGTATGGTTGCCGCCGAAGCTCAGCAGGCCGGCCAACGCATTAATCGCGCTTGCGAAGCGAAAGCCAATCCCTGATGCGCCGGCACGCGTTGTTTATCGGAGCGTTTGTCATTGTTGCGGCAGCACACTCTGTGATTCTGCTGACGTCGCAAACTCATGTGCATAGCGACGAAGCAATCATCGGCCTGATGGGTAAACACATTCTGGAAGGACGCTATTTTCCTTTCTACATGTACGGGCAGGCGTATAACGCAGGGGCTGCCTGGGAAGCTTATCTGGCTGCGATTTCTTTCGCGTTGTTCGGCGTCGGTGTCATTTCATTAAAGAGTTGCATCGTCGTGCTGTCGTTGCTGTGCCTTTTTCTGTTTTATCGGATGTGCCTGGCGCTTTATGACCAGCGGACGAGCCTCCTGGCCACGGTTGCGTTTGCGCTCGCTCCAACACTTCTCAAGTGGCATTTTCAAGTGAGGGGTTACTCGTGGTATTTCTTGTCGATCCCGGTTCTGACAATGCTGTTTGCATCGATCGAATCAGCACCGGATCCGAAGCGAAAGACCTTGCTTTTCTTCGGCCTGGCGTCCGGCGTGAGCATCTGGTGCCTCGAGCTTGCGATCCCGCTCATGGGCGCGTTATGGATGCTGTTGATTTTACGCCGCAGGCTTTCGCTCAATAATGCGGCGGCAGCCTTGGCCGGCCTCGTGATGGGGTACGCACCGGCCATTGCATTTAACGTCACGCACCACTTTAGCAACTGGCGGTATTTGATAATTGAAAGGCCAGGAGGAGGAGTGTCGTCGTTCTTCCACCTTTCAACGTTCGGCAGAATTTTACTTGATGAAATGCCGAAGTTCTTCGGGCCCGACACCGTACTCTGGTACTATCCGGAAACGCCGGCATCCGGCTATGTGTTTTACGCAATTACGCTGTTCGCCGTGGGTGCGGCGATATGGCCCTTCGTAAGATCGCCCTCAAAAATCATACGAGCGCTGCGGGGTGATCTGCCGGATCACCTGCAAAAAAGAGATTTTGATATGCTGGTGCTGACCGCGGCTTCCTTTGTCCCGTACCTGACGATGCCCGCTGGCGTACCGAGCTATTTCTTCGGCGGATGCTTCTTTTTGTCCGCCTTGACAGGACGAATGTTGGAACGCTCCTTTTCTTCATCGACGGTGTTGCCGCGCCTTGCTGGCGCGGGTGTGCTCGGCGCGATTTTGGTAACTGGGATTGCGGTCATGATCAGGGTTGGACAGCAGAATCAGATCGAAACTCTCTCCCTGTGCCAGAACACCAAAAATTACTGCATGACACGAATTCCTGGGGCGGACATCGAAGGCGTTGAACAGTATCTACGCCGGCACAATGTGACGTCCGTCTGGACCACGATCTCATTTGTTTATCCGCTACTGTTCGAGAGCCGTGAGACATTGGCCGTTTCTAATGCGATTTTCGAGTATCCCCATCGTGTTTATCCGCAGAAAATCCCGTGGCGTGAGCCCAGCCTCAATCCGGACGCCGCATTCGTCATCGAAACCGATGCCCCTTTTCGTTCGCGGCTGGAGACGCATTGGGCACAGGCCTTCGGCGCGGCGCCATTAGTCTACGAGCACGGGAAATTGACCATAGTCACAGAACGCGAATGACCATGAATCTAATTGCACTGCCCCTCTAGTATTGCCGCAGGCGGATTCGCGTTCGGTCATTCCTTCGTTGTTCGACATTCGTGCTTCGTCATTCCCCGCCCGTAACGTGGTCGCAAAACCCCGGGTAATTCACCGTTTCAAGGGTTCAAAAAAACTTTGAAAAAATTCAAAAAAAAGCTTGCCAGCCCCTGAGGCGTTCATTAAACGGGTGAATTGACGCGACAAGTAGGCCCAGAAGGCCGTTCAAAAAAACTTTGAAAAAGGTGAAAAAAAAGCTTGTCAGCGCCGCAGAGATTTAATAAGCGTGTCAAAACCTAACCAAACCAATGGAGAAACTAATGACTAAAAACGTGCTAAATAAACTCGGATTTCTTGGCGCCGTCTGTGCGGCGGCCGTGGGATTTCCTCTAATTTTTGCATCAAGTGCATCCGCTCAGTTGCCGGCTCCGGCTGTTCCAGCAGCGCCGGGCGCGGCGCCTTCGGCTGAGGTCGAGCGCGTGATCGTGACCGGTTCAAACATTCCCACAGCGGAAGAGACCGGCCCCAATCCAGTGGATACCTATCGTCCGCAGGACATCGAGAAACTAGGTATCCGCAACGCAACCGACCTGCAAACATTCATCCCGCAGGAGGCGGGTGGAACCGTTAACCAGAACATTGCCAACGGCGGTGATGGTAGCGTCCAGCTCAACCTGCGCGGCCTCCTGGCGAAGGAGACTTTGGTTCTGATCGATGGCAAACGGGTCGCCTACGGTTCGCTGGGCACCGCCGGGTTTAGCGGAGGTCCGGATATTCAGTTGATACCCTTTCCAATGATCGATCACATCGATATTCTGAAGGATGGCGCCTCGGCTGTCTACGGGTCGGATGCAATCTCCGGCGTAGTCAACTTCTTCCTGATCCACAAATTCCGCGGTCTGGAGATCGGTGGCACCTACGGGAACACAAACATGGGAGCGTCCAACGATATGGGCGAGTGGGAAGCGTGGTTGAAAGCCGGCACGGGCGATGACAAAACGGACATCGTGGTGATCGCCGATTTCTATCAGCGCACCGGCGGTATTTTCAGTCGCGACCGCGATATTTCTTCCAACGGGTTCTTTATTCCGTTTGGTGGAGTCGATAATCGCAGCGGCAATT